>ERZ857750.36-NODE-36-length-179292-cov-9.155632_pt1 | contig 179292 bp, 144 predicted proteins | sample MGYA00519915_ERZ857750 | MGnify/ENA primary metagenome ERZ857750 (study PRJEB31778, sample SAMEA3449358) | human gut metagenome | biome: human gut; feature: human-associated habitat; material: faeces | place: United Kingdom | collected 2010/2012 ...
GATGCCAAAATAGATTTGTATAATGCCCTGTATGATCAGAAATATCTTGCGTCAGGACCGCTTATTGATCATGCGTATCCGGTGTTTTTGAAGGAAAAATACAAAACCAATGATTATTATAATGCGGCAATCTATACAGCGGCATCAGGTTCGATCTCTTCACAGAAGGAACTGAAAAAGTATTACGGTACCACAATCACTGCAGATTTAAAGACACGTGATGAAAAGATTCAAATGATTCAGGAAGCACTGGATAAGAAAAAGGCTGTTAAGAACTCAATTCGAATCTACCGAAAAGACGGACGATGGATTACACCTTATCCAAGATGCCAGCTGAAGGTCAAAGGTCTCATGATTGTTCTGTTCAACAAAACGGTTGTAAAATTGGATGAGTATGAGCGCAGTGTGGAAGCCGATATTCGTAAATTAAAGACACGCCTGGCGCTTGTAACGGAAGCGAGAAAACGGAAGGAAAAGAAGCTTGAAAATATAAAAAATCTTCTACCGGAGCGTATTGTGTTTGGCGGTAAGAAGCTGTATTCCGAGAAGGATACCGTGGGCATTACAAAATATGCTGAGGATAATAAAACTTCACAAAAAGCATTGAAAGAATGGAAACAGGAATTTTTTGAAAAACGTCACCAGAGCATGGCACTTCCGGGAAGGCATACATCAAAGTATGGAAACTTCCTGTGTAAATATGATGGAAAGGATTTGTCTGTTACCTGCATAGACGGTACCACCACCGTATTCCATGATTTTAAGCTTCCAAGATACAATGAAGCCTTTCAAAACAACTTCACTTGTAAGCCGGAGGATCGACAGTCTATTTGCTATAATTTTACCGTAAAACGGGACAGGAAGAATCGACAGTATATTATCGTATCTGTTACCATGAAGCTGCAGGCATATGAAAACAGCTATTATGGAAATGGTGCAATTTCCATGGATATTAATTATGATCATTTTGCATTGGCAGAGATTGACGAAACAGGAAAGCTGCTTGATCAGAAAATGATTCGATTTGACCTCGTAAAAAAATCGACCGGTCAGATCACGAATATTTTGGGAGCGGCTGTTAAGGAAGTATTTAACTGGTGTGCAGAAAAAGACAAACGCCTCATTGTAGAAGATATTGATTTAACAATTAAACTGGCATCCAGAAAGTATGGAAATCGAAAAGGAAATCATCATATGACCCTGTTTGCGTATCAGAGGATTGCATCCAGTATTGAAAATCAGAGTTTGAGACGAGAAATCGCCTTTTGTAAGATTGATCCTGCTTATACAAGTCAGATGGGCAAGTTTTTGTTCATGCGAAGATATGGAATGTCCATCCATCAGGCCGCAGCCTATACGATTGGCTTGGTAGGAATGGGGTTGTATGATAAACTGGCACCAGACTTACGGATGTTAAATCTTCTAAAAACAAAAGAAGGGATTGTGCCAGAATTTTCGCAGGAAACGTACAAAACGATCTGGGCGAGAATTACAAAAACATTTTCAGGTATTCAAAAGCACTTCTTCTACCGAAAGATTCCGTATGAAGTGCTGGAAGAGAGAAAACGGCCAAGTTTAAGAACGTTAGCCGCTGAAATGAAAGTAAGGTATATGCCGGATGCAGCAAATTACAAAAGTTGTGAACAAATATAAAAATTTGCAGCAGTGAGTAATTTGTCAACCAATAATCAGAGTAACCCGATAACAATATAGATTTGTAACTGTAAACCTTGCTCTTTTGTTACCACTTTCTGGATGTGTGTCAATTGTATGATACAATGTGGGAGTGGATGGACGGCACTGGAGCAATCATGTTCCTGTCTTGCGAAGCACCGAAAGATGTCTGAGAAGTCAGGAAAAGCGTAATGCTGGACTAAATCGCGATTCCAAAACAGCCCGAGGTGAGAAATCCTGACGGCTGCAATGGAATCCTCGTCCGACACGTCGGGCGGGGTTGTTCAAGATTATGATGAGCCTTACAATATTTTGGATTTTATCGGGTGTACGTTATTCACTTGAAATCAAATCACTTAAATTTAAACGAGTTTGAAGCCAAGCTACCTTATCTTTTGCACGTTAAAATTTTTACTTTCAAAAATATTTGTAATATCAGAACGGACGTTTTGCAATATGAAATTTATTATAATGGGATCGCAGTATATTAATCCCATTGCCATAATATATTAATTTGTAAGCTAGCGGGACGGGAAAAAAGCCAGTGTACCTGTCCCACTGGCTTCTTTATATCAGTTTCCATTTTTTTGAAACCTTTCATATCATTTTCCCGACATATATAATAGAGGCACAACTAATAAGTAAATAAATCAATTTAGTTTAGAAAGGATTTTTTATTATGAATGACGAGGATATTATTGATCTGTTTTTTGATCGAAAAGAATCCGCCATTTTTGAAACAGATAATAAATATGGAAATCATTTATCAAAGCTTGCCATGAGAATTTTAAATTGTCATGAGGATGCCGAAGAATGCAAAAATGATACTTATTTTGAGACCTGGAACACCGTTCCACCCACTCGCCCCACTAATTTTCTTGCCTATTTAATGCGTATCTGTAGGTGTGATGCCTTTGATCGTATTGAATGGCAAAAAGCTAAAAAGCGACACAGCTGTATTGTTGAATTAACCTCAGAAATGAGCGAAACTATTCCTGATACAAAACTTAAAAGTGGAATCGAAGAATGGGAGCTTGGACAAGCGTTATCTGTATTTTTAGAATCACTTTCTGCTCCTAGGCGAATTCTTTTCATGAAACGCTACTGGTTAGGATTGTCGATTCGAGAGCTTTCTAATCAATACGGCATACCAGAAAGCAACATCAAAACACAACTTTACCGGACACGGGAATTATTGAAAAAATATCTTAAAAAGGAAGGAATTTACTATGAATGAATTGATCATGCGCGCGTTATCCTATGTTGATGATCGCTGGATTACAGAAGCTATGAGTGATTATGAAACAGTGAAAATGAAACATTTTTTTCAAAAAGAACGCAGAAAAAAATATCTCTGTACTGCCGTATGTATTGCCGCTGCTGCCTTTATTCTGTCCATTTCTCTTATTTGGTCTATAGTACATAAAAATATGAACAATCATCTGGACAATCATCCTTTACGCCCTACATTGGTGGAAACACAATCAGAATCGGAGTCCTTGCTGGAAACAAAGTTTGAGCCAGAGTCAGAAATTACTACTGAGATGCATTCAGAAACCACAGCGCATCAAATTTATATAAATCGCGATTTTACATCCATCACCTATGGGTATGCAGGCAATATATTTTCAATAAGCGATTCTGCTATGAAAGATCGGCTTTGTTCTGCAATTGAAGCACTTTCGCTTCAAGAAGCATCTGACGAGGATCTTGCAAACTACGAAAGCTTAACTGGATCGTATCTGATTGAATTTGACAATGGTATCATTTGTGCCTTTACATCACAGTACTTTTATTATTCAAATGGTGCACAAACTGAAGCCCCAAAATTATACCGATTATTGAATTCAGATGATTTCGATACGATTCGCAGACTTGTGGAGGAACTCATACAATGATTCGAATCAAAATATCACACTCAAAAGATAAGCAATTTTTACTATTTGCAATCTTTTTTCTTATTATTAAACTAATTTTAATGAAAGATGTCACTATTTATGCTATTACAACTGCATTTGCCGATGATCAACTAATGGTTCATATCGCTGAAAAGCTGTTACGTCTAAACTGGCTTGGTGGTTACAACCATTATACATTAGCTAAGGGTTGCTTTTTCCCATTTTTTCTGGCGGTAGGAAAGTTTTTTCACATTGATTTTATTTCATGTGTACAGATTTTCTATGCACTTTCGTGCTACCTATTTTTGAGAGCAATTCGACCAGTGATTTGTTTTCAATGGACGATTTATCCTTTTTACCTGCTAATGCTTTTTAATCCGATTATGGCATCCTCTGAAGTTATTCAGCGAGTTTACCGAAACAGCATCACACCTGCTCAGGTTCTTCTTGTTTTCGGTGGACAATTAGGCTTTTATTTGCGATATCAATATGGTAAAAAATTTTCAATGAAATGGGCTATTGTGACAACCTGTGGATTTATAAGCCTTTGGTTCAGCAGAGAAGATACCATATGGGTTGTTCCATTTCTTATAGTATCGGCTGTTGTCATCTTTTTGAAAGCAATTATTCATGGATTTTTTCATAATGTCACATGCAAAAAAAGAGTTCAATACATCATCATTTTACTTCTTCCATTTCTCGCATTACCTGCGTGTCGTCTTCCGATTACGCTGATAAATGGAGTTGTGTACAACAGTTGGACTGACAACGAATTAACCCACGGTGCTTTTCCTAAAGTAATGAAAGCATTATATGCTATTGATATGGAAGAACCTACACCTTACACGTCTATCGGTAGAGAAAAAATCGAAAAAGTGTATGAAATCAGTCCGACACTTGCTTCAATACAAGATTCTCTGGATGCGGTGATGGATTTATATGCGGCTCAATCAGGACGCATCGAAGAAAATAAGAAATGCGGGAATGTAGAAAATGGCTGGTTTTTCTGGGCATTGCGTGATGCAGTTCAACTTGAAGGATATTATAAAGATGGGCGAACAGCAGATAGATTTTATCAAGCGATTTATAATGAAATTGAAATAGCTTTTAAAAATGGAAAGTTAAGACAAAAAGCCACTATGCCATCTGCTTTGATGCCGCCATGGCAGCCTGGAATGCTGAGCAGCTTATTAAGTACTATTGCCCAAGCAGATGCTTATGTTTCCTCTGAAAATGAACTTTTCCTGCTAGATCGCATCGCAGTTGATGACGGCAGTGACGGAATTGCCCGTTTTGAGTGGATTACCGGAAGGCATGCAGTGAGAGCAGTCTCAAGTATTGATTCGTATATATATTCTGATTCATTGGCATATATTGATTCAAATTTTTCCTACAGTTTTTTTAACTCGCTGGCTGGAATTTTCCGAATTATTTCAATGCCACTCGCTTCGATTGGAAAAATTTGTTCTCTGATTTTATTGCTTTTGTTTTTTATCAAAAAACAAAAGCAAAACGCATCCATTCTTCTTATGTTATCTGGCATTGCAGGTGGACTTCTATGTTTATATGCTGGAGTTGCCTACAATGAGCTTCGCTCTTGTTCTTCGATTGCTTATATGTATCTTTGTGGTGCATATCCATTGGCTCAGGTATTCTCTGTTCTTGCAATTATCGCTGTCGTGCAAACACTGATTGCTTTTAAGACTATTAATTTAATAAAAATGGAATAGAAGAATACATAAATATTCAAGAGGCAAAGCAGAAAATCGCAAAATAATTGTCCTAAAAAACAAAATAAAACAGAAAGGCATACGATTTAAATGGATAAAATTGCTGTACTAATTCCATGCTACAACGAAAGCATGACCATACAAAAAGTAGTAACTGATTTTAAGATGGCTCTTCCTGATGCCAAAATCTATGTATACGATAATAATTCCAGTGACAATACCGCTTTGCTTGCATCACAGGCAGGAGCAATTGTCCGCCATGAGCCTCAGCAAGGAAAAGGAAATGTTGTCCGACGCATGTTTCAAGAAATTGACGCACATTGCTATATTTTAACGGATGGTGATGATACATACCCAGCACAGGCAGGTTTACAAATGGCTGATATGGTATTAAGTCAGCACATAGATATGGTAATTGGAGATCGCCTGTCCTCTACCTATTTTCAGGAAAATAAGCGGCTTTTCCACAATGCAGGAAATATTTTTGTGCGAAGTACAATTAACCGACTTTTTCATAGTAATATAAAGGATATCATGACTGGATATCGCGCTTTCAGCTATCGTTTTGTCAAGACCTTCCCTGTGCTGTCTCAAAAATTTGAAATTGAAACAGAGATGAGCATTCACGCGATTGACAAACACCTGCAAATCGAAAATCTGGCAATTGATTATAAAGATCGCCCTACTGGCAGTGAGTCAAAATTAAATACTTACTTCGACGGTTTTCGTATTTTAAAAACGATTCTAAATTTGTACCATGTGTATCGTCCTCTTGCCTTCTTCGGGGCAATTAGCTGCTTCCTTTCAATCATTGGATGCATTTTAATGGTTCCCGTGTTAAAGACATACTTTTTAACAGGACTTGTTCCGCGTTTTCCAACCCTTATCGTAAGCGGCTATTTGCTAATTGCCGCTTTGCAGCTCTTTTGTGTCGGTCTAACACTACAAACAATCTTGAAAAAAAATCGTCAGGATTTTGAACTTGAGCTATATCGGGTTATGGAACAGGAGAAACGCACTATTATGTAATTTATACAATAGTATATAATCTGTGTTACAGATTTATATAAAACTTATTTCACAAGGAGGAAGAACATGAAAAAATTTCTTAAGAAGGGACTTTTGAATTTAGAAATATAGTATTTATAGATAATCCTGATATTGTAATTTGCTTTAGTAGGGAATTAACGAGAAATAATGATCCAAGATATGTTATTCTTAATAAGAAAACCAATGTTGTTATTGATGATGCTCAGGGGGTAGGATATAGGAGTATTTCAAAAGCAAGAAACTATTTTAAAGCAAAAATAAAATGGTCACAAAAAATGACTAAGTAAGCTGAAACAACTCAGAAGAGTAAGTGGAGTAAACAATTATCATAAAATTTTAACTATAATAATATAAAACCAGCTCGGCAATATACGTTGTCGGGCTGGCAGTGTATAAGCTATGCTGATATTACTCCTGAATCGTCATAACACGGCATTTTTTTCGGCAGAAGGAGATGCCATATTTTATTATTTTATTGAAACCTCGATTGCGAAGTTCCTGTGTATAGTTTTTATTTTTTATCTGATTTAAAGCTTCACGACAATCCAATTCAAGATCTCTTTCTTCAGAACTGTATTTGAGTTCAATCACAATTCCAAGTCCAATATTTGTATCGGTATCGTTTACTTCAATCATAATATCGCTAAAGCCATCACCGGACTCGCGGTTTGATAATACTTTCCAATCACGTCTATACCCCAGAATTCCAATCATAAGTCCGTGGTAGAAGTTTTCATGAAGCGATTTTGCAAAATTATCGCGCACACTAATGGTTTTTGACATATATTCTGTTAGAATTCGTTCAACAGCAGAGGCATTACAAGTTGTTAGCGCATTACAAAAGTTTCGAAAAAGTTCTCCATTTTGAGAGACTTCTTTGCGAAAGAGCGTTAGCACGCGTTCAATGATAATATTACAGATTTCACGGTTCGGAACCGCAAGGCAGTAGTAGCCATCGCCTACTTGTCCGCGCTGTGTTAAGTAACCGGTCATAAAAAGTGTACTCCACAAATTATCAATATTAGAATATAAATCTTTGTAAGTTACCATCTCATCGACTTTTTGAATGATTGTTCCGCCATTGACTAATTGCTCAAGCTCTGTTTTTGTAACCATTCCAGGATCATTGATACTATCAATAAAATGATTAATAACATCATTTCCACTGGTGTTCATCCAGTAATTTTTCGGCTTTGAATTAGGGTCGTCAATAAGATCATCACAATAATTTACAACGTCCCAAGGACAATAGACGTCAGCTTCCCCAAAGCGATAGCCATCGTACCATTCCTTCACTTCATCAAAGTGATCATTCAACTCATAAGCACATAACATTGCAAGTACCTCTGAATTTGTGAATCCAAAGGCTTCATCATATTGTTTATCTGTGATGGAATATACCTTGAAGTTGTTAAGCCCGGTAAAGATACTTTCCTTTGCAATCCGTAGACATCCAGTTAAAACTGCAAAAGCAAGGCTCTCATTTGTCTTCAATACATTTCCAAAAAGATTGCGTATCAGAAACGCCATTTCATCATAAAAGCCATTTTCGTGAGCTTTTGCCAAGGGTACATCATACTCATCAATAAGAACAACAACTTTCTGCTTATAGTGCTTTTCGAGAAGTCGAGTCAGCCATCGCAAGCTTGACCCCATAACCTTTTGACTCATTTCGTCATCTAGCAGCCTAGCAAATCGTTCTTTTTCGTAGTCAGTCAGAAAATTACTATTTTGCAGAAAATGAAAATCAGAAGCGCTTTGATTTATGAGTTCTACCAGCTGATCGAAGGCAGCCTCGTAGGAAGATGCATTGATTCCTTTTAGACTGATTGCGATGACAGGATATTTCCCCATATATTTTTCACAAAGCTCAGTATTTTGAGAAATATGCAAACCAGTAAATAATGTAGGATCCGTTCCAATTTCAAAAAAGCTTTTGAGCATACTCATATTCAGGGATTTTCCAAAACGCCGAGGACGAGTAAAGAGTGTCACTTCGCTTCCTTTTTCAAGAGCCTGTTCAATTAATGCAGTTTTATCTACATAATAATAGTTCCCTTTGCGAAGCTTTTCAAAACTGTCGATTCCGACAGGAAGCCTTAATCGCATTTCCATGTACGCGTCCCTCCTTTTTCACCTTTTGATGTTACAGTAATAAAATAACTCATTTTAATAAACTTATCATAGCACACATTCTAATATTTGTCATTGAATTTGCCATTCAATAAAATATAGCCTCCGTATTATACCGGAACCTTAAATGTGATCATAGTGCTTTGTCCCGGTATGCTGTTAATAGTCAATCCAGAGCCTTCGCCATATGCGAGAATTAGCCGATCGTGAACATTTTTTAATCCATAACCGGAGGAGTCAGTTGTCAAAAGGGTAGAAAGTTTTTCTTGTGGAATACCTACACCATTATCCATGATCGTAAAATAAATCTGACCCATTACGTTTGTGACAGTGACAAATAATTGACCACGTTTTGTCTTGTTTGGAAGGATACCGTGGATAATTGAGTTTTCGACAAGTGGCTGCAAAAGCAGATTAGGAACTTCGATTTCAGGAAGATTCGGGTCAATCTGGTACATCACGTCAAAGATGTTGTCGTGAAGCAGACGCTGAATATCAATATAAGAGGTTACATTTTTTATCTCATTTTGCAGAAGAGTTTCACTCTTTCCTTTATTTAATGTCGTGCGATAAAAGACAGAGAGAAGCTGAGACATCTGGCTGATCTCAGGCTGGTTGTTCATAAGCGCCTTGTTGTTAATAAGAGATAAGCAGTTGTACAGAAAATGAGGATTAATCTGTGCCTGAAGCGCCTTAAATTGTGTTTCCTTTAGCTCGATCTTTGTTTGATAATCTTCGCGAATTAGGCGGTTAATTTCGTCGATCATAGCTTGAAGATTATTGGTCAGATCACCGAGTTCATCCGTACTGTCATCATGAATATGATAATCAAGATGACCTTCCTTAATGCGCTGCAGATAATAGTGGAGAGCGCTGATTTTCTGCTCAAAAAAGCTGGTGAATAGCTGAGTGATCGAGAATATAATGACAACACAGATAAATAAAATAGCCATAATGACACGTCCCATCTTACGCACGGAGGCAAAAACAATTTTTTCAGGACGTTCAAGTGTTACAGTCCAACCGCAGGCATTTACAGGACTTGTTCGTGTAACCCATCTGCGAAGCTCTGCAGAATTTTCCAAGAGGGATGCAGACTTATAGGAAAAAAGTGTCTGTCTTGGTGAATCAACCTGGATATGGAAGTCATCAGCAGTCTGATCAAGTTCGCCAAATAAAAGATTTGGATCTAATTGGATAGCAATGCAGTTTTTTGAGTAGGAGCGGATATATGTAATATAAGGATCACATAAGTATTGGATAACGCAAAGTGTTCCATCCTTCTTTTTATACCAGGCAGGCTGAAATGAAATTGCTTCAGGAAAATACCAGGATTCATTTTCCAAATCGCTGATTGGACGAAGCTGTTTGCCGTGTGTCATATCTCCATCTGCATTGTAGATTGTGATCTGAGAAATTTCTGGGTGCTGCAGGTATGTGGTATTTAGGAAAACATCCATTGTATAATTTAAATATTCATACTGGTCATATGCGTTTGCCTCATTGTAAGAAGAAAATTCTGCAAGCACATTGGAGTTTGCTAAATATGCAAGCAGATTTTGGTAAGTATTCACCTTTGAGTCAAGTGAGTTTGACACAGATAATATAGAAGATTCTAGTGAGTCCAACTCGCGTGTACGAAGTAAATTAATGGTTTGATTATAGCAGAAAAATCCCATGACAGACAGAGGAAGAAAGCTTACAAGAATGCAAAGAAGTATGAGCTTGCTGCGGTATTTAATATTGTTAAAGCACTGCTTAATTTTCTGAATCATAGAGTATGCTCCTGTCTGTATTTTTCAGGTGAGCTTCCAAAGTATTCCCGAAAGCTCTGACAAAAATATGAATAATTAGGGTATCCAGACTCAATGCCAATGTCAATCACCTTTTTTCTGGTGTGAAGCAAGGCATCCTTTGCTTTTTCCATGCGGTACTGACGAATATACTGAGAGATGCTTTTTCCAGTGGCCTTTTTAAAGAGCCGGCTTAAATAATCTGGTGTCAGGTAGACAGCAGAGGCAAGCACTTCTGCAGAAAGCTCTTCGCTGTAATGATTGGCAATGTACGAGATAGCGCATGCCACTTCTTTTCGCATTATATCCGTTCCGGCAGAAAATGAATCTAAAACAGGTTTAGATACTTCTTTTACGATACGAATAATCTCAGAAATATCAGGCTGGAGATATAGATTGGCAATCATGGCCTCAAGCGGTGAAAAATTACAAAGTGCATCATCTGGAATGGCTGGATAAAGGATGGTCAGCACATTAGAAAAAAGAAATTTGACGTAAATTTGAGACTGGTTGACAGCAAGCTTATATTTGTCGAACAGATGACTAAGATATTCTTCCAAAAGTGTACGGCTTCGAGCGGCAATGGCATTTTTTATCAGAGGAAGTAACTCAGAATCATCCTCTGAATTTTCCAAACGTTGTGTTTGTGTAGTGTCTGGAAGAAAAATAAGGGTATCTGGCAGAAAAAAACGCTGTTCCATTTGCTGCTCAAGAGCAGAAAATGCCTGCTTGAAGGAATCATATTCAGGTAATGGCTTTGTAACTGCAATGCAGCAGTCAACAAGAAAAGTACTCTTAATGTGATTAAGAATACGTGTGCAGAAATGTCTGGCATCAAGAATCGGATTGCGAACAAATAAAACAGCTTGCTCAGGCGAAATATTGACTGATACTGCTTCCGGTGTAAGAAAACTTCGCAGATCATCGAAAAAGGCCTCAGATTGATGCATTAAAAAATCATTTTTAAAAGTAAACATCACCATATAGCGAAAAGCAGAAAATTGTTCCAATATAAAAGGCTCTGCTTTTGTTTTATCAAAATTTCCAAAGATCGCAAGCTGTAAAGAATATTGAAGAAGAAACAGCTTTTGGTTTTCCTGTATGTGCATGTTTGCCTGATCTTCATCGAGCTGACCAATCAATGAGGAAAGCGTCTTAGTAAACTCTTCTGGTACAACAGGCTTTAAAATATAATTTTCCACACCAAGTGATATGGCAGTTTTGGCATAGGCAAAATCTGCATAGCCGCTGAAAATAATTGGACGAATATCAGGATATAGATTAAGAGCCTCACGTATCAGTTCAAGTCCATCCATGCGCGGCATTTGAACATCGGTAAATAAAATATGGGCTGGCCAGATCTTTAGAATCTGCAGTGCCTCTACGCCATCCTCAGCTTCTTTAATCTCTAACTCAAAGCCGCAGTTTTTAAGAAGATACAGAATGCAGTCGCGTTCATTTTTTTCATCATCGACAATCAGTATACGGTACATAATGTTGTTCCCCCTTTTATGTATTCTGTTTTTAATGCGTTTACCGTGATTTGTGCCTATAGTATAATGGAATGTCATAAGATTTGTCAAATATATCTGAATTATCCACAATAAAAACATGACTGTCCGTTTTTCTGATATGTTTTCCGTATTTTTTATATATACCGTTGTCTGTTTTTTTGATATATTTTTTACAACAAAGCAATGCGCAATGCTTAAGAAATGATAGAAAAAATGGAGGAGTTATTTATAATGAAAAAGAGTTTTGCAATGATGCTGACAGCTGCACTGACCACCACATCTGTTTGTGGATTTGCTTTTGCCGATGAGGCAGCAAATGATCCATATGGAAAGTATGATGAATTGGTTACTTACACCACAGGATATTCACTTACAAATCAGGGTGCTGATGTGCTTGCAGGAACACCATATGAAAATGATACACCAGAGAATAATGCATACACCCGCTACTTGAAGGAACTGTTAAATATTCAGAATGAAAATGATTTTGAAGCAACGATGGGCGATGATTATAATCAGAAGCTGGCTCTTGCAATTGCAAGCCAGAGTCTGCCGGATATCATTCATGTTCCAGATTATTCAACACTGGTAGAGCTTGTTGAAAACGACATGATAGAGGATCTGACCGATGTATATAATAACTCAGCTTGTGATACTGTAAAGGAATCTTATGAGAGCTATGGCGACAATAATCCGTTAAATACCGTGACATTTGATGGAAAGATCATGGCAATTCCAAAGACACAGTTGAGTGATGGACAGGATTTTCTGTGGGTGAGAAAGGATTGGCTTGATAAGCTTGGCCTTGAAGAGCCTTCCACAATGGATGAAGTTGCTGATATGCTTCGTGCATTTGTCAATGATGATCCAGATGGAGATGGAGAGGCTGATACCATTGGTCTTGCAATGCGTTCTGACGTATATGGCGGCTATCCTAATAATACATTTGGAATTGACAATATTTTCACCGCATTTGGTGCATATCCAAGCATCTGGATTACTGCTGAGGATGGAACTGCCGTATATGGTTCAGTTCAGGAAGAAATGAAGGATGCGCTGACACTGTTAAATAGCTGGTATACAGAAGGTTTAATTGATCAGCAGTTCACAACAAGAACAAACGATGACATTGTAGCACTGATCTCTAGCGGAAAGTGCGGCGCGTTTATCGGACCGTGGTGGGCACCATTTAATACAGCACTTACATCAAGCTACGCAACTGATGATGCTGAGTGGATCAATGTATCAGCACCAGTAGGAGAGGATGGAAAGATTCAGGCAATCAATACACAGTCTTATGCAGGCTTTGTTGCAGTTAGAAAGGGCTATGAGCATCCGGAAATCGCAATGAAGATTGTTAATGTAAATGCAGAGTACTCCAAGCAGGATACAAGCGATGCATCTTTAGAAATTCGTGAGAATCAGCCGCTTGCATACTTTAACTGGCCGCTTTACTGTGAGGTTCAGCCGGGCAATAATGCACAGCTGATGACAGAGCACGTACTTGCTGCAATGGATGATGAGTCAAAGGTAGATACTTTAACATCAGATGAATTAAGCTACTATCAGTCTGCACAGAACTATCTGGCAGCTGAAAAAGAAGGCAAGAAGGCAGATTCAGCAGATTATTCTCAGTATATGTCCAGAATCGTATCCATGTCCCGTATGATCGAAAATCCGGCAGACTTTGTAACACCGGCATTTTATGAAACTACCGAATCTATGGCAATCCGCTGGGCATCATTAGAGAAGATTGAGATGCAGACAGTTTTGAAAATCATTGTTGGTGAGGAGAGCATCGATGCATTTGATAAGTTTGTATCAGATTGGAACAAAGCTGGCGGTGAATTGATCACAGAGGAAGTAAACGAAGCAATCCAGAAATAAGTTAAAAAGTAGTTATCGGCCGGAGTCAAAATGATGTTTGGCTCCGGCTTTCTTAAAAAAAAGGAGGAACCTCATGAGTCAGGCAGCAACTAAGAAAAAGAAACGGCTGGGAAGAGAAGAGCTTACGCTTAATCTTATGATCCTTCCAGGCTTGATTATTTTGATCATATTTGTGTTTGCACCGCTAGTTGGTTCGCTGATGGCATTTGAAAATTATGTTCCGGCAAAGGGTCTTTTAAAGTCCAAGTGGGTAGGTCTGAGCAATTTCGAGTTCATCTTTAGTCTTCCAGACAGCAAACAGGTTTTTATGAATACGCTCATAATTGCATTTTCAAAACTGGTTGTAAATATTTTTGTTCCAGTTACATTTGCAATTTTATTAAATGAGATTCGCGTTAATGTTTGCAAGAAGATTTTCCAGACTGTTGTATATCTGCCTCATTTTTTGTCATGGGTTGTTTTGGCAACCGTTGTCACGAATATGTTTTCATTAGATGGACCAATCAATGCAGTAATCAGTGCATTTGGCGGCAATACTATTTATTTCCTTGCTGATAATAATTGGTTTCGTACTGTGATCGTAGGAACAGATGTCTGGAAGGAATTTGGTTACAATTCTGTTGTATATCTGGCAGCCTTAACAGGAATTGATCCGGGACTTTTTGAGGCTGCATCTATTGATGGTGCTAATCGCTTTAAGCAGATTCTTCATATCACAGTTCCGGCACTTCTGCCAACTGTTGTGTTAATGACAGCGCTGAATCTTGGAAATATATTAAATGCAGGCTTCGATCAGGTATTTAATCTGTATAATCCAATTGTATATGAAACAGGTGATATCATCGATACATATGTATATCGAATTGGTATGGTAGAGCGTCAGTACAGCATTGGTACTGCAGTTGGCTTGTTAAAATCAGTAATCAGTTTTGTGCTGATTCTTAGTGCAAATAAGCTGGCACAGAAAACAACTGGCTCAGGCATATTCTAAAAGGGAGGTTCGTATGAAAGCAAAACCAGGAAAAATTATTTCTCAGATCGCAATCTGGCTCGTGGTTCTTTTATTTGCGCTTAGCTGCTTGCTGCCGCTTTTAAATATGGTTGCGATCTCCTTAAGTGGAAGTGATGCAGTTGCGGCAAATAAAGTAGGTTTGTGGCCGGTTGACTTTACAATTACTACATACAACAAACTTCTTGGCGATTCACAGTTTTGGCATTCTTTCTGGATTTCAGTAAAGAGAGTAGTAATTGGTACTTTAATCAATATGTTTTTTACAATCTCTATGGCATATCCGCTTTCTAAGAGTAAGAAACGTTTTCGTGCAAGAGAGATTTACATGAAGATTGTTATCTTTGCCATGCTGTTTAATGGCGGTATCATACCGCTGTTCATGGTAGTCAGCAAGCTGCACCTGAACAACACGATTTGGTCTCTTGTTCTTCCGGGTGCTGTTCCGGTGTTCAATGTCATTTTGTTAATCAATTTCTTTAAGGGTGTTCCAGAATCTCTTGATGAGGCAGCCAGAATTGATGGAGCCGGTCCGCTCACCGTTTTATTAAAGGTGTATCTGCCGATTTCACTTCCGGCACTGGCAACAGTTGGTCTGTTTGCAATTGTAAATCACTGGAATGATTATTTCTCAGGATTGATTTACATGAGCAAGGCATCCATGTATCCGCTGCAGACTTATATTCAGCAGCTGACTGTCGACTTGACGCAGATTACTGATGCAGATCAGTTAAAGCAATTATCTGCATTAAATAATCGTTCCTTTAATGCAGCAAAGATTGTGGTTTCCACAATTCCGCTTTTGATTATTTACCCATTTTTGCAAAAATATTTTGTAACAGGTATGGTAATTGGCGCTGTAAAAGAGTAAAATAATAATACTACAACAATGCCGGAGTGCAGGAAGATTCTGTGGCTGTAAAAAGCCATGCAAGTGAAGCAATTTTCTGCTCGCTGGCATTGTGTGATGAAAGAGAGGATGAACTATGGCAATTCAAATTAGCCCAAATGGTCGACTGATGACCCTTCAGACAAAGGATTCCAGTTATCAGATGCTTGCTGATAAAAATGGAGTGCTTCTTCATTTATATTATGGAAGCAGTATTGGTGCAGAGGATTTATCTGATCTTATTGTTAGAAGTGATGTTGGTTTTTCTGGAAATCCAGAGGAAGCAGGACTGGATCGCACATATTCACTTGATACACTGCCGCAGGAGGTTGCTTCTAGTGGTGTAGGTGATTTTAGGGATGATTCTGTTCGTCTGGTACATCCAGATGGCAGCTGTGCAGCCGATTTTCGTTTTGAGAGCTGTGAGGTCGTATCCGGTGCATATTCGATTCCGGGTATGCCAGCACTGTATGACACAGATAAAAAGAACAGTGAAACGCTGATCATTAAGATGAAGGAAAAGGCGTCAGGAGCAATTCTTCATTTATATTATGGTGTTTGGGAAGAGGAAAATGTAATTACAAGAACGGCAAGTTTGACTAATGCAGGTAAGGAGCCGATCTATATTGAGAAGTTTTTGTCATGCAGTATGGATATGATGGATCGCGATTTGGACCTTATCAGCTTCACAGGCCGTCATGCGATGGAGCGCACAATGGAGCGCACACCAGTTACGCATATTAAGACAGAGTTTGGAAGTATTAGAGGAACATCCAGTCATCACTATAATCCGGCAATGATTCTTTGTGACCGTCATGCAACAGAGGATGCAGGAGACTGCTTCGGTTTATGTCTTGCTTACAGCGGAAGTTTTACTGCAATGGTACAGAAGGATCAAAGAGATCAGATTCGTGTTCAGATGGGTATTAATCCGTATCAGTTTCGTTGGTGCTTAACAGAGGGAGAGACATTTTTTGCACCACAGGTAATTCTTTCATTCTCTAATCAGGGATTTAGCAAATTGTCACACCAGTATCATGATATATTACATGAGCATATGTGCAGAGGTCGTTATAAGCATGAGCGCCGTCCAGTTTTGATTAATAACTGGGAGGCAACATATTTTGATTTCAATGAAGAGAAGATTGAAAAGATTGCGGCGCAGGCTGGAGAGCTTGGGATTGAGATGATGGTGCTTGATGATGGTTGGTTTGGCAAGCGTGATGATGACAACAGTGGCCTTGGTGACTGGTTTGTCAATGAAAAAAAGATTCGCGGAGGTCTGCCAAAGCTTTCAGAGAAGATCCATGAAAAGGGTATGAAATTTGGTCTTTGGTTTGAGCCAGAGATGATCTCAGAGGACAGTGATCTTTACCGTGCTCATCCAGACTGGGCAATCACAATTCCAGGACGTGTGCCAAATCATTCCCGCAATCAGCTTGTGCTTGATATGACAAGAAGTGATGTGCGCGACTATCTGATGGCTCGTTTTGAAGAAATTCTTGGAAACACTAAGATCGAGTATGTAAAGTGGGATATGAACCGCAGTATCTGCGATATGTACAGCCATATTTACAAAGGTGAGCAGTTAGGCGAATGCTATCACCGCTATATACTTGGCGTTTATGATTTGTTGGAGCGTTTTGTACAGCGTTTCCCTGAGATTCTGCTTGAGGGCTGCAGCGGCGGTGGCGGACGTTTCGATGCCGGAATGCTGTACTATTCGCCACAGATTTGGTGCAGTGACAATACAGATGCTATGAACCGTCTTGATATCCAGTATGGAACATCATTCTTCTATCCGATCAGTTCAGTTGGTGCACATGTATCTGCATGCCCAAATCACCAGACAGGACGAAGCGTACCTCTTTCTACAAGAGCTGATGTGGCACTTGCCGGAAGCTTTGGTTACGAGCTTGATCTTCGTCTTCTTTCAGATGAAGAAAAGGCACAAGTAAAAGAGCAGATCAAAGAGTTCCACGACTATTATGATCTGACGCACGAGGGAGATTATTACCGTCTTACAGAGCGTGATAATACAAGCTTTACTGCGTGGGAATTTGTCGCAAAGAATAAAGAACGCGCACTTGTAGAGGTAGTAAAAAAGGATGCATGGGGCAATCCGCTTCCTGTTCATGTTGCCATAAAGGGACTCGAAGACAATTCAATGTATGTTTGCAGTTTAAATGGAATAAAGCGTAGCGGAAAGACCTGGAATCATGCAGGCATAACACTTCCGAAGTTTTTGAGTGCAGGCGAGAGTATGAAATTTACATTCATGAAGGTGGAGTAAACGAGCTATTGTTTTGTTCACGGGTCGTAACATAGATAAGCGGTGAGACGAGTTGCTTTTGCGAGACCGAACGTTGTAGAGGGACTTTCAAAACAAAGCATGATAATAGGTGGTGTAACAGGTACCCGCGGAAAAGAAAGGTCGACAAAACAATTGTCGAACAGCTTTCGTAAAACTTCCCCCGTGAACTTTAAAGTTACAGTTTAGGGTTTTCGTAACCTGGCTTTGTGAACTGTAAAAATAAAAAAATGATATTTTTGAAAAAAAACACTTGACTAAATCGCAAAAGTATTCTATACTATAGAAGTCACGGCGATATAGCCAAGTGGTAAGGCGCGGGTCTGCAACACCCTTACCGCCGGTTCAAATCCGGCTGTCGCCTGTTAAGAGCTCTGAGAAATTCTCAGAGCTCTTTTTTGCGTGAAATAAAAAAACGTGTTTTTCAGAAAACACTTGACAGATCAATATGAACGGCGTATACTTTTAACATGAACAGCGTTCATTACAAAATATAGTTTTGCAAATAAGTTTTAGGGGGGCGACATTGTGAATCATCTTGCTACTTCAAAAGAAGAGATATTAGCTGCCAGCCGCGAACTGATCATGGAAAATGGATGGGCTGCAGTCAGTATTCGATCAGTTGCATCTAAGTGCTGTGTTTCAGCAGGTACAATTTATAACTATTACGATTCAAAAGCAGACTTGCTAGGCGCGACAATAGAGAGTGTCTGGTATGAAATCTTTTTTCATCCTGAAGATGAGCATGTCTTTTGTGATGTTGCAGGTTGTATCTCATGGATCTATGAGCGGCTAGAGTATGGCAATCAGAAATTTCCAGGCTTCTTTTCACTGCATTCGCTAGGCTTTATGAGAGATGAGAAGGCAGATGGTAAAAAGCGAATGATGCAGACATGGGGTCATATTCGCAGCGGATTATGTGAGGTATTAAAGAAAGATCCGAAAGTCAGACCTGGTGTATTTGACCAGCAATTTACGGAAAAGCAGTTTGCAGAGATTCTTTTTTCCTTAATGCTGATGGCGATGATACGTCAGGATTACGATCCTACCTCTGTATTGATGTTAATCAATAAAACAATATATTGATACCAGAGTCAAAAGGTCAAAATATATTAAAACCTTCCCACATTTTCATGTGGGAAAAGTTTAAAACTAAAATGAACAATGTTCAAAATGATTGAAATTAAACTTAGAAGAAAGGACAATTATTATGCAGGCAGTTGTAGAAACAGTATTTGATAGCGTATATCTTATTTCAGTTATCACAATCGGAATTTTGATGATTAGAAAAAGCAAAGGAAATCATCAGTTTACTATGTTTGGAATCATGGCAGTTCTTTTAGGAAGTGGTGATGCCTTCCACCTGGTTCCGCGTGCACTGGCTCTTTGTACGACAGGTCTTGAGAATTTTACAGTAGCACTTGGCTTAGGTAAGTGGATTACCTCAGTTACGATGACAATCTTTTATGTTGTGCTTTATCATGTCTGGAGAGAGCGTTATCATGTAATAGGACGAAAGATAACAACAGTAGCAATTTATGGTTTAGCAGGAATTCGTATTCTTTTGTGTATGATGCCGCAGAATGCTTGGCTTAGTGCATCAGCACCGCTTTCCTGGGGGATCTACCGTAATATTCCGTTTGCACTGATGGGCATTTTAATTATCGTTTTATTCTATCAGAGCGCAAAGAAAAATAATGATAAGGCATTTCGTTGGATGTGGCTTACAATTGTACTGAGCTTTGCATTCTACATTCCAGTTGTGCTGTGGGCAGATGTCGTTCCAATGATTGGTATGCTTATGATTCCAAAAACATGTGCATATGTTTGGACAGTACTGATTGGATACAAAGCAATGAGAAAAGAGGTTGCGTAATATTTAAAAATATGGCTGGACGTATCTAGGGGTACGTTCAGCCATATTTTTTGTTAGTATTCTAAGCAGCGATAGTAGCGGCGAATCTCCATTGGGTGGCAATTGATAGCTTCAAGATGTACATCAATTCTATTTGTGACGGCATGCGTTACAAGATGAGAAATAAAACCGCGATACTGTGGTTTAATCCCAATCAGCGGATAATCTGCCGCATCAATAATCGTGTAGTTTGCACAGATCTTCGGAAGGAAAGCAGCTACTCGAAGAGACAATGGACGGCTGGCATCTTCGCTGATAAAGAGTGTGACAGGAGTGTCGCGAGAAATGATTTCAAGTGTTCCATGGAAAAATTCACCGGAAGATACAGTCTTAGTTGCCATCCAGTGCATCTCCTCCCAATAGCACATGCCATAGGAATAGGTGGAACCCCACTGGTTTCCAGCACCGACAAAATAGTGGAGAGTATCGTTACAGTGCTTTTTTGCAAATTCTTGTGCAAAGGAATCCGAAGATTGCTCAACAGAGATCAAAGCATCTGCGAGATAACAGTCAAAATTTTCATAGCAGTCATCATAACAGTCAAATTCATGACGAAGAAAGAGAATACGGTCAGCAGCCATAAAGAGTTTTAGCTGTTCATTTTGCGGATATGAGATGCATAGCTCACATAACTCGCGCAGATGAGGATTTGGATTGTCAAGGAAAGCAAGAATAGTGGCATGTGCTGCATGTGCTTTTTCAATGGCTTTAACTATTTCAGGTGTACTGCCAGTCACAGATGAATAAATAAGAAGTGTACCATCCATGATACGTCGATTGCCAGTTGTTATATATTCAGCTGCATTTTCGGCGAATACTTCCATTGAAGTAAATTCTTTCATATGAGAAACTGTCTGCATGGCAGATGCGTATGTACCGCCAATTCCTAGAAAACATATGTTTGTAATACCTTTTTCAAAGATGGCATCCAGAAATGGATTGATTTGATGGCGCAGAGCGAGTGCACCGTTTACAGATTGACGTAACGATTCTTCTTGAAACTTTAGCATAAAATCCCTCCATATACAATTATTTGATAAAACATTATATAATGTAATATTATAATATATAATAATAAAAGGCAAGAAAAAATTGCAGTCTTCTGCAACTTTTTTCCTGCCTTGTAAATAAAATATTAATTATTTATATTAGAGATAAACTGTGTGTTTAAATTTTGTGTGCGTATGGTATAGGAGATTCGATCACCGCGCACAAGAGAGCGTGAATAATGGATCGGTGTGCCGTCAACTGCAAAACACGTTTTTTGTAAAAGAAAAAGAGGATCGCCAGCCTGACAATGAAGGATGGATGCCTGCTCAGCATTTGCAATGCGGACAGCAATCTCACATACAGATTCACCGCGAGATACGTTATAGTAGTTAGTGAGCAGTTCATAGAAAGAAATATCACCTGTTATGCGGTCAAGAAAATCTGGATAAGTTAAAGAAGAAATATAAATTTCATCTAAGGCAAGCGGTGAATCATCCTCAAAAATTAGACGCTGCACGTAACAAACTGGTTCATTAGGCTGAAGAGAAAGCGTTTCACATAAAAAATCATCAGAAGGCTGTAGCTCTTTTTTTAATAGAAGATGATGTGATTTATGTCCGATTGCAGACAAATAATTTGTAAAGCCAGACTGTTCCTTTAGATCAATGCTTCTTGAAGGGGTGGAAACAAACGTACCTTTTCCACGATGCTTTTCAAGGATATGCTGATCTGTTAGCTGTTGGATGGCCTTGCGGACAGTAATGCGGCTTACCTGATACTGTTCACACAATTTTTCTTCACTGGGAAGACGATCCCCTGGAAGATATTTTTTTTCTCTCAAAGCCTGACGTATCTCAGCTTCAAGCTGTATATAAAGTGGTTTAAGACTATTTGTGTCTAACATAAAAACCCCCTGATATTTATTATTAAGATAAAGACGTTATAAGATGTTATATTACATGTATCAAAATTGAGTATATTAAAAAAAGAGAGAAAAGTCAAGGTTGGTGCACTTAAAATCATGGCTCTGAAAAGGTATAAAAAAATTTATTACTTTAATGTGCTAATTGAAAAAAACTACTTGACAAATGGGTAAAATAGGTATAATATAATACAAAACGTTATATAACGTTATAATACAAATGGCTACCGTGTTATATGAAGCCAGAATACAAATATGGAGGGTTACACATGAAAGCAGAACATCTTTCCCAGATCCAGGCTGCAGTAGCAGCTGTTAAAGAGAGAAAAACAATCCGCAGATTTTATTTCGTTGCATGCGGAGGCTCTCAGGCATCCATGATGCCAATTCAGTACATGTTTGACCGCGAGACCAGCATTCCGTCCGCTATTTACACTTCTAACGAGTTCGTAAAGGCAACACCGAAGGTGCTGGACGATACCTGCGTTGTATTAACTATTTCCCATTCCGGAAATACACCAGAGACTGTCAGAGCAGCAGAGCTTGCAAAGGAGAAGGGAGCAGTTTCCATTTCTCTGACCAACCTTGTTGATTCTCCGCTGTGGAAGGCTTGTGAGTATCCGATCCATTATGAGCATGGTCCAGAGGCAGATCCAAATGATCTTAGCAAAGTAATTCTGTACACACTGGCATTTGATATGCTGAATGTAGTTGAGCCGTCTGAGAAGTGGGTAAAGGGCGCTGAGTCCTTAAATAATCTTGCAGAGGTAACAGAGCGCATCAAGGCAAAGTATGCAGATTTTGGTTCACAGTGGGGTAAGGATTACAAGCGTGAGACTGTAATTTACACAATGGGAAGCGGAGCAAACTATGGCGAGATGTATTCTCTTGCAATCTGCCTGTTTATGGAAATGCAGTGGATTCATTCTAATTGCATCCATTCAGGAGAGTATTTCCATGGACCATTTGAGGTAACAGACTTTGATGTACCGTTTGTACTTGTTAAGGGTATTGGAGCAACTAGAGAATTGGATGAAAGAGCTTACAATTTCTGCAGCAAGTTTTCACAGAAGCTGGCAGTAATTGATGAAGCAGAGTTTGATTTAACTGGAATTGAGCCAGGTGTACAGGAGTATGTAGCACCGCTGTTAGCTGGCACAGTTGTACGTGAGATGATTGATTCTCTTGCACATGAAAGAGGACATGCTCTTTCAGTCCGCAGATATATGTGGCAGATGGAGTATTAATAAGTAAGGTCTCCTGCTTTTACTGCATGAAGCAGGAAAGCAGGAGACTGTTTTTATTATAGTTCACGCAGTTTTGCAAAAGAGCGTCTCGTGAACAGCAATATTTTTAACAGACAGGAGGACGCATAAATGAAGCTGATTGCAGTTGGTGATAATGTAACAGACTGTTATCTTGATGAAGGCATTTATTATCCGGGAGGAAATGCAGTTAATGTTGCAGTGGATTGTAAAAGAGACGGCGCCGAGAAGGTAAATTATATTGGCGTGTTTGGAAATGACGATAGAGCAGATTATATTAGAGCATGCATGGAAGAGGAAGGTGTAACATGCGAGCGCTCAAGAAAGGTATTTGCACCGACCTGCCAGCCGGGTGTAAAGATAAATGAGGAAGGCGACCGAATCTTTGTCGGAGGAATACGCGATACCTGCCAGCATTTGTTTTCAATCAGACTTCAAAGAGAGGATCTGGAAGTGATCAAGGAGTATGATATTTGTCATACGAGCTGCTATTCTAATTTGGAATATGAGCTTGAAACCTTAAGCCGCGTATGCAAGGTTTCATTTGACTTTTCAGATGAGCATGATGACGATTATATGAAGCGAGTTTGCCCATTTGTCACTTATGCATTTTTCTCTGGCTCCGATATGTCTGAGGAAGAAATCCATGCGCTTGCTAAAAAGGCAGCAGGATATGGAACAAAGATCATTGGCATCACACGTGGATCAAAAGGTTCTGTATTTTATGATGGAACAGAGTTTTACACACAGGGAATTTGCAAGGTAGATGTAGTAGATGCAATGGGCGCAGGCGATGCTTTTATCGCAGCATTTTTACGTCACTATGCAGACAATAAAGATATGAAGGAAGCGCTTAGCTATGCAGCAGAGCGCGCAGCGTATGCATGTACCTACGCGGGTGGATTTGGTCATCCGCACAAAGCATGAGAAGGAGGAAGACTATGAACAGACGAGTAATGGCAGTAACAGCAGCGGCAGTAATGAGTATGTCCGGTTTTGCAGTACCGGCAATGGCAGATGAGGAAGAAGCTGTTTCCATTCAGATTAGTGCTTCTATAATGTCAATGGATCCATTGATTGGTGGAGATTCAACTAATGTTGCAGTAATCTCCAATACAATGGAAGGATTGTTTGTGGTGGATGCAGATGGACAGATTCAGAATGGTCTGTGTGATTCCTATGAGGTATCTGATGATCAGAAGACATATACTTTCCATATTCGTGACAATGCAAAGTGGAGTGATGGTACACCAGTAACAGCACAGGATTTTGAGTATGCTTGGAAGAGAAATGCGACTGCTCAGGGGGATTACAGCAAATTTACATATCAGATTGAGATGGCTGCTATTAAAAACTATGAAGCAGTTACATCAGGTGAGGCAGATGCTGATGAGCTCGGAGTTACTGCAGTTGATGACAATACATTACAGGTCGAACTGGAATATCCAGTCCCATTTTTCTTAAATCTTTTGACCTTCTCTCCTTGGGCACCTGTAAAAGAGAGCAAGTTAACTGAAGAGGGCGACCAGTTTGGTGTAGATAAGGACAGTGTTTTATATTGTGGTGCTTATACACTTGATCAGTGGGATGTTGGTGGAAATACTATTGTACTTAAGAAGAATCCTGATTACTGGGATGCAGAAAATGTAGATGTAGATGAGATCGATCTTGTTGTTATTAGTGATACGCAGCAGGCTGTTATGGCTTACCAGAATGGAGATGTTGATAATGTGACATTGACAGGTGATATGGTCAGCATGTATCAGGATGATCCGGAATTTTCAAATGTGTTAGGATCCTTCAATTATTATCTGATGGTTAATACCACGAAGGATGGCTATGACAATAAGGATCTGCGTCAGGCAATTGCATATGCAATCGACAGAGAGAGCCTGTGTACAAATGTGTTAAATGACGGTTCTACTCCAGCTTATAACATGGTTATGAAAGGCCTGGTAAGCAATGCAGACGGCGAAGATTTTGTAGATGCAAGCGGTCAGTACTTCCAGTATGATACTGAAAAGGCAAAGGAGCTGTGGGCTAAGGCACAGGAAGAAACAGACTTAAGAGAGATCAATATCATTTATGATGAGGAGAAGGATTTTGCAGCCAATACAGCAGCCTTCATTCAGTCTCAGCTTGAGAGTACACTGGACGGTTTAACTGTGAACATCAGCAGCACACCAAAGAAAAACAGAATTCAGCTGGCACAGGATCATGATTATGATATCGAGCTGTGGGCTTGGGGTCCAGATTATGCAGATCCGACCGCAATCTTAGCAATGTTTGAATCTGATCATCCGTCAAACTATTCTCTGTGGTCAAGTGATGAGTTTGACAAGCTGTACAACGAAGCAAACACTACACTGGCAGGAGATGAGACTGCACGCTGGGATAACCTGATCAAGTGCAACGATATCTGCACCGAGAATGCAGGCTGCATTCCGCTGTTCCAGACTGGTTCTGCAACACTTACAAAGTCTAACGTAACTGGAATTACAGAGCATAATACTGGTGTTCCATGCTACTACAAGTTTGTAGAGAAGGATTGATATAAAATAAAAAAAGTGCAATCGTATCTGCACACAAAGAGGATGTGCCCGGGCGAAGCAGCTTTGGACATATCCTCTTTTTAAAAAGTTACTGTTTACAGACTTTGCAAACGGTAGCAAAAAGTCTTTGACAGGAGGAAAATCCGAATGAAAAAATTTGTATTAAAGCGAACCTGCATTGCATTGCTGACAGTCTTCCTGATCTTGCTGCTTTTGTTTCTGATGCTTGATTTTATGCCGGGTTCGCCGTTTAATAATGAAGAAAAAATGAGCGCAGAGCAGATCGCGGATCTGTATCACAAATATGGACTAGATCAGCCAATTATCAATAGATTTTTCTTGTATCTGAAAAATATGCTTCACGGTGATTTTGGTATTTCTTACAGCCTTCAGGTAAACATGAAGATCAGTGAAATGATTGGACCAAAGATTTTAGTTACAATTCGTCTTGGTCTTCAGGCAGCACTTGTAGGAACTGTGATTGGTGCACTGCTTGGAATCATCGCTGCGCTTCGTAAAAATACATGGGTCGATACCGTTACCACTATTATTTCAGTTCTTGGTGTCAGCCTTCCATCTTTTGTATTTGCGCTTTTACTTTCCTACTTCTTTGGATTTAAGTTTAAGCTGTTTCCGTTTATTTATAATACAAAAAATGAACTTCAGTCGTCGATTCTTCCTACTATTTCGCTTTCTATGTTTACTATTGCAAGTGTAGCGAGATATACAAGATCAGAAATGGTAGATATTTTAAATTCGGATTATTATCTTCTGTCAGATTCAAAGGGACTTCCGAAGGCAAAGCTGATATTTCATCATGCTATTCGAAATGCGATGATCAGTGTTATTACAGTATTGGCTCCATTGATTGTAAATTTAATGACGGGAAGTCTTGTAGTAGAGAAAGCATTTAGTATTCCGGGACTAGGAAGTCTTTATGTAAGTGCAATCCAGTCAAATGACTTTAATGTTGTGCTTGCGATCAGCTTTATTTACAGTTTAATGTTTATCTTCACTATGCTTCTGGTTGATATACTCTATGGTGTGATTGATCCTAGAATACGACTGGCGAAAGGAGAATGAGTATGAATCGATTTGAATTCAATACAGGAGACCATAAGGAGGAAGAAGAAAAGGTTCTTGTTGGTCGTTCCTATGGAAAAGAGGTTTTGTACCGCTTTCGTAAAAACAAGGGTGCATGGATCAGCTTTTTTATTATCATTCTTCTAATTGTGATTGCGCTTGCAGCACCGGCTGTCAGTTCGTACTCTTACAAAGAAGTGCATTCTGAATATAGCAATCTGCCGCCAAGGATTCCGGGACTGGAAAAGTTGGGAATTTTTGATGGTGTAAGCCATGGCCAGAACATGTATGAGGCAAAAAATTGTACTGATAAATATTTCTTTTTTGGAACAGATAATTTAGGAAGAGATATCTGGACAAGAGTATGGGAAGGTACCAGAATTTCTCTTCTCATTGCAGCACTGGCTGTTATCATTGATGTGTGCATTGGTGTGATTTATGGTCTTGTTTCTGGTTATTTTGGCGGAAAAGTAGATATGGTCATGCAGCGTATCACGGAGATCTTAAGCAGTCTTCCGACACTGGTTGTGGTAACGTTAATGCTTGTTGTTATGAAGCCGGGTCTTGGAAGTATTATAATTGCGCTTATGCTTACAGGATGGATTAACATGAGCCGTATTGTGCGCGCACAGGTGCTTAAATTAAAGGATCAGGAATTTGTGCTTGCCGCAAGAACGCTTGGCGTTAGCAATCGTGATATTTTGTTTAAGGAGATTTTGCCAAATTCGCTTGGTCAGATTATTATTACTTTTATGTTTTCCATACCAAATGCGATTTTCCTGGAGGCATTTTTAGCATTTGTCGGTCTTGGTGTTCCGGCGCCGATGGCCTCTCTTGGTTCTCTGATAAATGATGGATATAAATCAGCAATGACTTACCCTCATATGGTAGCAGCGCCTGTCATTGTCTTGGGTGTTTTAATGCTTGGCTTTAATTTATTTGCAGATGGACTCAGGGATGCTATTGATCCGCAGCTTAAACAGATGTAACAGGAGGTAAACGAGATGGAAAAAAGAGAACCGGTATTAAGTATGAGAGATCTGGCAGTTTCCTTTCAGGCTTCCTTTGGCAAGATTCGTGCAGTGCGTGGTGTGAATATGGATGTATATCCTGGAGAAACTGTTGCCATTGTAGGAGAATCTGGAAGTGGAAAATCTGTTTCTGTAAAGACAATTATGGGAATTACAGCGCCAAATGCAGTCATTGAAAGCGGAACAATTAAGTTTCGCTTTAAGGAAAATGGAAAGGAGCAGGTTGTTGATCTGCTGAAGCTTTCAAAAAAAGAAATGCAACATAGAATCAAGGGAAAGCGTATTGCAATGGTTTTTCAGGATCCTATGACTTCACTTGACCCGACGATGACAATTGGCAGGCAGCTGACAGAGGGCATGCGTTATCACCTTCATTTATCACAGGCAGATGCAGATAAGCGTGCAGAAGAGCTGCTTGAAATGGTAGGAATTGAGTCACCAAAAGAGCGAATGAAGAATTATCCTCATCAGCTTTCAGGCGGAATGCGTCAGCGTGTTGTCATTGCAATTGCACTGTCATGTAATCCAGATCTTTTAATCTGTGATGAGCCGACAACGGCACTTGATGTTACGATTCAGGCAAGAATTTTGCAATTGATTTTGAATCTGCAGAAGAAACTTGGAATTGCAGTTATTTTTATCACACATAACCTTGGTGTAGTTGCAAAGATCGCCGATTATGTGAATGTTATGTATGCTGGAAAAGTAGTAGAGACAGGAAAGGCAGAGGATATCTTTTTCGATCCGCGTCATCCTTATACATGGGGACTTCTTTCAAGTATGCCAGATTTGACAGGAGATAAAAAGGAGCGTTTGTATACGATTCCGGGCAATCCGCCAAATTTGGCAAATGAAGTAAAGGGTGATGCATTTGCTGTGCGAAATCCATATGCACTTAATATTGATTTTGAGGAAGAACCTCCAATGTTTGAGATCAATGAGCATCATCAGGCTGCTACGTGGCTTCTTCATCCAGATGCACCAAAGGTAGAAATGCCGCAGACTTTAAAAAAGAGAATTGAGCAGCTTCGCAGAGAGGAAAAGCGATATGCAGAAACGGAGGGAGCTTATGGCACAGACGAATGAACCACTGCTTAGTGTGAAAGGTTTAAAACAATATTTTCCGGTAAGCAAAAAATTTACGGTGCGTGCTGTGGATAATATATCCTTCGATATTTATCCGGGAGAAACCTATGGATTAGTAGGTGAGTCTGGAAGTGGAAAGTCAACAACAGGCCGTTCTATTATTCGACTGTATGATCCGACAGAAGGCACGATTCTTTTTAATGGTGAGGATATCAGCAAGAAGCTGACGGCAAAACAGGAAAAAATGCTTCGTTCTGATATGCAGATGGTCTTTCAGGATCCTATGGCTTCCTTAAATCCGCATAAAAAGATTTTGGATACTATTGCGATGGGTCTCGATGCGCATAATCCTCATATGGATCAAAATGAGCGCGTAGAGCGCGTGTCCAAAATGATGGAGATGGTAGGTTTAAATCCAGCCTATATGAACCGTTATCCTAATCAGTTTTCTGGTGGACAGCGTCAGCGAATCGGACTGGGAAGAGCATTAATCATGAATCCAAAGTTAGTAATCGCAGATGAGGCAATAAGTGCACTTGATGTTTCAATTCAGGCACAGGTCGTCAATTTGATGAAGGATATTCAAAAAGAAACAAATGTTGCATATCTGTTTATTGCACATGATCTTTCTATGGTTCGTTATATTTCAGATCGAGTAGGTGTTATGCATAAGGGTCATCTTGTAGAAACTGGATTGACAGAAGAAATTTTTGAACATCCGGTTCATCCATATACAAAATCACTTTTGTCTGCAATTCCAATTGCAGATCCGGTGATTGAAAGAAACAGAGAGCCGATGGTATATCAATATGAAAAGAGTGGCTTAAAATATGATGATTGCGTTATGGTAAATGTTTCTGAAACACATCAGGTTTTAATGGAAAAGAAAATATAAGCGGCAGACCGTCTGAGGACAACTAGTCTTTCAGGCGGTTTTTTAATCTTAAATAAGTCTTAAGGAAAAGTAAAAACTAGTTCGTTGACGTATGTACTGCTAAGTGGTAGGATGGTAAAGGCAGAGCCAGCAGGGACAGACAAAAGATAGCGTCCCTGTCTCTAAAAAACGAGGTTGTAGATAGATGAAAGAATTAAAAAAAGAAGATCTCCAGATCACAGAGCTGATACATCATTTTGTGCGAGAGCATGTGGAGGCTGGAGATATATGTATTGATGCGACTGCAGGCTGCGGAAATGATACTCTGTTTTTATGTGAGTTAACCGGGGCTAGAGGTGAGGTTATGGCATTTGATATTCAGCCGCAGGCTCTTGAAAAGACGGCAACACTTCTTGCTGAGCATGAGTGTATGGCAGAGCTGGTGCTTGACTCCCATTCAAACATGGCCGACTATATGTCTGAGGGAAGTGCTGCATGCATCATGTTTAATTTTGGTTATCTGCCAGGTGCAGATCATAAGATTGAGACAAAGGCACAGACAAGTATTGCGGCGATTAAGGCAGGACTTTCTATTTTACGAAAGGGCGGCATCATGACACTTTGTTTATATGATGGAAGCGATGTCCAGAGAGAGGAAAAGAAAGCTATTTTAAAAATGTTAAAGGAGCTAGACTCAAAGACATATCTTGTTATAACAAGCTGCTACTATAATCGCCCAAATAATCCGCCTATGCCTGTATTTATCCAGAAATTAGAGGGAAAAGACAGCAGTTGCATTTATGGTTTTGGATTGGTATAATGTGAGTATTCAAAGAATATTCAAATTTTGCTTGGAAAAATTAGAAAAGAGGTATGAAGAAATGAATTATAAAAAGCGCAGAGATGAAGTATTATCAAAGATGGAGAAAAATTCTGTTCTGGTCCTTTATTCAGGAGTGAGACATCATGTGAGTGCAGATGAGTATGCACCATTTGAGGCAAACAGAAACTTCTTTTATCTTACAGGCATTCGCCGCGAGAATATGATGTTAATTTTGGATAATGCGACTGAGGAGCCGACAGAGACGCTTCTTATTGAGGAGGCTGATCCAGACCGCGAGCGTTGGATGGGAAAGAAGATGACCGTCGATGAGGCAAAGGCGCAGGCACAGATCGAGAAGGTTGGCTTTATCGACACCGAGAAAGGTATCATCAACCGTATGCTAACAAGAGAGGATGTCTATACCGTATATTTTGATACTTACCGTCATGATATCGATGATCTTGAAGATTACAACATGATGAAAGCACGCGAGTTTGCACAGAAGTACCCGGGTGTGCGCGTAAAGGATTGTGCACCGATCATCGCTGAGATGAGAATGCAGAAGGACGAGGATGAGGTTTCCTTGATCCGTGAGGCAATCAAGCTTACAGATGGCGGATTAAAGAATTTGATGTCTCATTTACAGCCAGGTCAGATGGAGTATCAGGCACAGGCTGATTTTGAGTACAGCATTAAGAGAAATGGTGCTGACGGTGTTGCATTCCATACTATCGCAGGAAGTGGTATCAATGGAACGATGCTTCATTATGTAACAAATGAATGCGAGTGCAAGGATAATACATTGCTTCTTCTTGATCTGGGTGCGAAGTATAAGGGTTACTGCGCTGATATCACCAGAACCTATCCTGTAAACGGTAAATTTACTGAAAAGCAGCGTATGGTTTATGAGGTTGTGCTGGCTGCAAACCGCGCTGTTGCAAAGACAGCAAAGCCGGGTATGACGCTTCGCGAGTTAAATGATGTGTGTAAGAAGGTTCTTGCCGAGGGCTGCATTCGTATGGGTCTGATTGAGAAGGAAGAGGAGATTGGAAAATATTACATGCACGGTGTTTCTCACCATCTTGGAATCGATGTTCATGATGTAAGTGTTGCCTCAAACAGCAAGCTTCGTCCAGGTGCTGTTATCTCAGATGAGCCAGGTCTGTACATTGATGAATGGGAGATCGGAATCCGTGTTGAAGATGACCTTTTGATCACGGAAGACGGATGCGAGTGCCTGTCTGAGGACGTAATGCGCACCCCGGATGAAATCGAAGCATTCATGGCAGAGGCACACAAGTAATAACTTCTTGTTGCGAAGGGTTCTAATTTTTGATAGAATGAAATTATTCATATCCAAGGAGGCGCCAAAAGGTGAAAAAGTATAAGAAAATATTGATAGACGCTATCCTGTTTTTTGTAATTATAGGATTGACACTGTATGGTGTTTTCCATGGGGAGGATCTTTCAGGACTTAAAGATGCAATTAAAGAATGTAATATCCTGTGGCTAATTCCAGCAGTCCCGCTTGTGTTATTTTTTATCGCTGGCGAGAGTATTGTCATATGGCATATGCTGGATTGCTACGGGATTTATGTAAAGGAACGGCTTTGTTTTCTTTTTTCAGCAGTAGGATTTTTCTTTAGCTGCGTCACACCGTCAGCGACGGGTGGACAGCCGATGCAGATTTACTTTATGAAAAAGGAAGACATTCCTGTTCCGATAGCAACGGTTATTTTGCTTGTTGTCACGATTACGTATAAGTTTGTACTTGTCGTTGTGGGCATAGGTTTGTGGCTGTTTGCAGGGGGATTTTTAGCAGAGTATGTGGCAGAAGCGAGATGGGTCTTTTATCTGGGCATTTTGTTGAATGTCGGCTGTGTGATACTTATGTGCGTAGTCGTATTTCATCCGTCATTTGCCAAAAAGACATTAATACTCGGAGCAAAGCTTCTGGAACGGATACACATTTTAAAACATAAAGAAGAACGCTTAGATAAAATAGAGCGCTCCATGAATCATTATCATGAGGCAGCCGAGTTTATGAGCAGTCATTGGGGGATGATTGCAAGAGTTTTTGTAATCACGGTTGTACAGCGATTTGCAATGTTTGCTGTAACATATTTTGTTTATCGCGCGTTTTCTTTAAACAGTATGAATTTTTTTGAGGTCATGTTTTTACAGGCTGTTATATCGGTGTCAGTTGATATGCTTCCGCTGCCAGGTGGAATGGGTATCAGTGAGGGATTGTTTATGGTGATCTTTAAAAAAGTATTTGGGGAGGCACTTTTGATTCCGGGACTGATTTTAAGCCGTGGACTTGGCTATTACAGTGAGCTGTTTTTATCAGCAATATTTACGCTTGTAGCTGTGGTAGTATTTCAGGTGCGTGAACACAAAAAAAGTAAAGTAAAATAAGAAAATCCGGACTCAGATATGCGCTTATGTTAATGGCAGTTCACAGGATGGATTATGAGGGATACAATGATAGGATTTTATGATTATACAGTAATATTGACATACATAAGCTTGGCATCATCAATCTTGGGAATGATTAGTGCCTGCTATGCAAGAATAGGCTGGGCAATCTTTTTTCTGGGTATGTCTGGTCTTCTTGATACATTTGATGGCAAGGTAGCCAGAACAAAGAAAAACAGAACAGAGGATCAGAAACGCTTTGGCATTCAGATAGACTCGCTTTGTGATATTGTCTGCTTTGGCGTCTGCCCTGTAATTATCTGTTGGTTTTCAGGAATGCAGACACCGTGGGAAGTTTCAATTTTGATTTCTTATTGTCTGGCGGGATTGATTCGTCTGGCATATTATAATGTAATGGAAGAGAAGCGTCAGCAGGAGACTGATGAAAAGAGAAAGTATTATCAGGGTCTTCCGATTACTTCTATTGCAGTCATTTTACCATTTTTGTATGCAATCTCAAATCTGTGTCAGGATAATTTTGAGATCGTGCTGAGTCTTGCGATGCTGCTTACCGGTCTTTTATTTGTACTTAATTTTAAATTTCCAAAGCCGAACAACAAACAGCTTACTGTGCTGATCATTGTTGTGGCAGCAGTTGTTCTGTACCTTCTGTTTTGCTTTAACTGGAAGGAATATTATGGCTGGAATTTATCTGATCTAATGTTCTGGAAACACAAAAAAGGATAAGACAAAATTATGAAAGAAAAAACAAGCAGACTTTTAACATTTTTATATACAACATCAGTTGGAAATAGGCTTCTTCGTATTCTTGTCAGTCCGGCCGTATCGAAGGCGGCAGGATGTGTGATGAACAGCAGATTATCTTTGATTGCTGTTTCTGGCTTTATAAAGTCACAAAATATTGATGTGTCAGAGTTTGAAAAAACAAGTTTTTCTTCCTATAATGATTTCTTTACAAGAAAGCTAAAACCAGATGCAAGATTACTGGCGCAGGGAGATGATATACTTATCAGTCCATGTGATGCAAAGCTTACGATTTTTCCAATCACGAATGATTCACGCTTTTTGATCAAACAAGGTCAGTATACAGTAAAGAGTCTGCTTCGTGATGAAAAACTGGCAAAACAGTTTGAAGGCGGTATTTTGTGGCAGCTTCGCTTAAGTGTAGATGATTATCACCGCTATATTTATCCAGTGAGCGGCAGACGTTCTCATGAGCGCACAATTAATGGTGTTTTCCATACGGTGCAGCCGATTGCGCTTGAACATTGCCCAGTATATAAGGAAAACACCAGAAAGTATTGTATTATTAAGACGAAGGAATTTGGCACGATTTTAATGATGGAAGTCGGTGCAATGATGGTTGGACGAATTACCAACCATGAAGCAGAGCCAGGTTATGTGACTCGCGGCGAGGAAAAAGGATATTTTGAATTTGGCGGCTCTACCATTATACTTCTGACGCAAAAAGGTGCTGTTCTTCCAAGAAAGAATATTTTGTACCGAAGCGCCAGGGGAGAAGAAACGCGTATAAGACAGGGAGAAAAGATAGGAAAAGTTAATAATAATCAGCGATGATTTTTTACAGCGGCAGCTTAAGGATGATAGTACTTCCTTCGCTGTCGCTTTCGCTTACATAAACTGTTCCATTATGAAGCTGTGCAATTTCGGCAACTAGTGCAAGTCCAAGACCGGCACCGCCCATTATGCGGCTTCTTGATTTATCAACACAGAAAAAAGGTGTAAAGATTTTTTCTTGATTTTCAGGAGCAATGCCAATTCCTGTATCCTTGATGCTAATTAAAGCAAATCCATTTTCATCTTTTATATTAATGTGCACACTTCCATCGGGATGATTGTATTTGATTGCATTTTCAACAAGATTAAAAACAGCACGGTAGAGAAGAAGATAGCTTCCAGTGACGATACAGTCTGTTTCAGATTGGGAAAGCTTAATCTGCTTTTGATCAGCAATTGGTGCAAGATCACAGAGAACTTCATCAGCGAGTGCTGCAAGGCTTATTGTATCAGAGCGTTTTACACGCTGCATTCCAGTCATATCAAGCAAAATCGAAGCTAAATGGCTAAGACGGTTTGTCTGCTCAAGAATCGTGGAAAAAAGTGTCTGGTATTCTGAAACGGAAGGTTCTTTCTTTTTGGAAAATACTTCAAGATTTGTCTGCATTACAGCAAGCGGAGTTCGAAGCTCATGGGCTGCGTTGGCAGAAAACTGCTTTTGAACGTCAAATGCGTTATTCAAACGGGCAAGCATCTGATTAAAGGCTTCTGTCAGCTTAGAAATTTCATCATGGCTTTCTGGAACATCAATGGAAACAGAAAGATTCTGTGCCTGAATATCAGAAATTTTTTTACTGAGGCTGCGAAGCGGAGCAAGGCTTTTACGTGTAAGAAACCAAGTTGACAGACTGCTTATTAAAATAACAACAATGGTTACAGCAAGACTTTTGATCATGAAAAGCTGCTTTGTCTGGGCAAGCTGATCATTAATTTGCGGAAACAGCATAGATGGATCAACCTGAAATGTGATAGGGGAAGAGTCATTCTGATCAATATGGATCGCGTAATCGTGCAGATCATCCATTCCAGAGACGGCAGAATGACTTATAAAAAAATACATAAAAATGCAGGCAACTGTGACAAGAAGTGTTGTCAGCGCAGTAAGACGCCATTGAAGCGTCATTTTTGCAAAGAAGGAGCGCAGAGGCGCTTTTTTTTGTGTGTGAGTCATAAGAATCCTTTCCTTATTTAAATATTTAATCATTACAGCAGTCTGCGTTAAGCAGATATCCTTCGCCTATCTTATTTTGAATAGGATCGTATCCAAGAGCTGCGCGAAGCTTCTTTCTAAGCGATGAGATATGAACACGGATGGAATTACTGAAGCTGTTGACACTTCCGTCCCAGATATGCTCAATCAATTCTTCAGGACTGATTACCCGATCTGGATGAAGAAGAAAATATTCTAACAGGCTGCTTTCTTTTCGCGTTAGGGAAAGTGGCATATGATCAATCTGGGCAAGTCTTGTTTTTGTGTCAAATGATATGCGGCCGCAAGTCAGGCAGATATTTTCCTGAATAAATTTGCGCCGTGTGAGGCTTCGTATTCTAGCCTCAAGCTCTTCAAAATGGAAAGGTTTTGTAAGATAATCATTTGCACCAAGATCAAGTCCCTCCACCTTATCCTGAATTTGAGTTCTGGCAGAAAGGATGATAACTGGTGTGGATGAGTTTTCAGCGCGAAGCTGCTGTAAAATGGAAAGACCGTCCATTCCTGGAAGATTAAGGTCAAGCAAAATAAGATCGAATGGTTCTGTCAGACAAAGATCTAGTCCTTCATTTCCGTCCATGCAGGTGTCCACCTCGTATCCATCAAGGCGAAGTCCTTCAGCGATAGAGCTGCAAAGCTGTGCTTCATCTTCGATTACTAAAATATGCATATCTTCATTCCCCTTTCAAAAATAGTTATTTTTTTTTTAAGTATATCATACGAATAATAAAATAGTTGTTAAAAAATAAAATTTCTTAACACTGATTTTATACAGCGTATGTTATAATCGCCTCAGATCAAAACAAAGAAAGGAAGGATCATAAGAAATGAGAAGAAATAGATTACATATTGGAGTATTAGTAAAGGCATATTTAGCAGCAGGTGTGATTGGAGTATCATCCTTAGGTGCATTTGCAGCACCTGTATTTGCAGCAAAGAATGATAGCAACAAGGAGACAACGACTGGAGAGGCAATCCCGGCAGGAGAAGCAATCCCGGCAGGAGAGGCAATCCCAGCAGGAGAGGCAACCCCGGCAGGAGAAGCAGTTTCCTCCGATATGATCTCTGGAACATTTACACCATCTGAGATTTCCTGGAAGGTTCAGGATTCTTATGAGTTTCCATTCATGGGTCTGAACTTTACATTAACAGATAAGCTGTTAAAGCAGATGGAAGATGGAAAGGTTGCAATGCTGACAGATGAGAACTGGAATGAGAAAGGCGATGCAATTTCTTATGCATTCTTTAGCTGGTATACAATGACAGAAGAGCAGCGTGATGCTGTCATTGATAAAATGGGAACTGGCTATGATGACTGGGTAAAGAGTCTTGGAAAGATTGGAACTCTTGGAGTATACAGTAAAGATGTGACAGATCAGTTAGATGAACTGACTGGTTGCACAGAGCACACAAAGCTTGGCGAGAGCAGTGATGGAAAATATGAGTATTATTTAAGTATTAGTAAGGATGCAGATAAGAAGCTGAAAAAGGAATTAGAAAAGACAAAGACAGAGCTGACTGACATGGCAGAATTTCAGCAGATGTCCGCATTCGATCAGCCAATCGATATGGTGCAGCAGGATGGCGATAATGTTGGAAAGTTTGAGATGACAGGTATTGATAAGAAAACTTATACTGAGGATATGTTTAGTGAGTATGATCTTACACTGGTAAATGTATTTACAACATGGTGCTCACCATGTGTTAATGAGATTCCGGAGCTTGAGAAGCTGTATCAGGAGCTTAAGGATCAGGGCGTTGGTGTAACAGGTGTTGTATTAGATACGGCAGACAGCGAAGGCAATCAGGACGAGCAGGCCATCAAAAAGGCAGAGCTTCTTCAGGAAAAGACAAAGGCTACCTATCCATTCCTGATTCCGGACAAGAATATGATGAATGGACGTCTTCAGGGCATCTCCGCATTCCCGGAAACCTTCTTTGTAGATAAAAATGGAAACATTGTAGGCGAAACATATTCTGGAAGCCATACACTTGAAGAGTGGAAGGAAATTGTGGAAAAAGAGTTAAGCGCAATCAAGGAAAATAATTGATATGAAAATAATGCAAAATAAAATGGTGTCTAGGGCGAATGCAGCCCTGGACTCCAAATGGACAGGACTTTGTCTGGCTGTGGTCGGACTGTTGATGATGGCGTTTGGTATTTTTCGCGGTGAGATGGCAGTTGTATTTACTAAGGCGATTAATATTTGTATGGAGTGTATAGGAATTGGATAAGAAAATGGCTCAGGAAAAAACAAGTAAGAAAAAAACAAATAAAGTAAGTGATGCAAAGCGCCATGGCATTCAGGCAGTGTGGGCATTTTTGACAAACAGCCATGTATCAGGCTTTGTAACAGGAAAAATTTACACGGGAAAATTAAAAAATGTCTGCGTACCTGGACTCAACTGTTATTCTTGTCCAGGAGCTGTCGGAGCCTGTCCAATAGGTTCTTTGCAGGCTGTTGTGGGCAGCTGGAATTTTAAGATGGCTTATTATGTTGTTGGCTTTTTGATTTTTATTGGAGCCATTTTTGGAAGACTGATCTGTGGCTTTTTATGTCCATTTGGACTAATACAGGATCTGTTAAATAAAATTCCTTTTCCGAAAAAAATTCGTACCTTTAAGGGAGATAAGCTGCTTCGCAAGCTGAAATATGTAATATTTGCTGTGTTTGTTATTTTGCTTCCTATGTTTTTAGTGGACATTATGGGACAGGGCTCACCATATTTTTGCAAGCTTATATGTCCAGCTGGAACGCTTGAGGGCGGTATACCGCTTGCACTGTTAAATAAATCAATGCGCAGTGCACTTGGTGCTCTGTATGTTTGGAAGAATGCGATTTTGGTTGTAACAATCATTCTCTCAATTATAATTTACAGACCATTCTGCAAATATATTTGTCCGCTTGGAGCATTTTATTCCGTTTTCAACAAAGTATCTTTTTTCAAATATCGTGTCAACAAAGAAAAATGTGTTGGCTGTGGAAAATGCGCAAAGGTTTGTCGTATGCAGGTAGATCCTGTTGTAAACGCAAACAGCCTAGAGTGCATTCGCTGTGGACGCTGTAAGCAGGCTTGTCCAACAGGAGCCATTAGTTGTGGTGTAAGTAGGGAAAAAAATAATATATAAAATTAGAATAACTTTACATCTGGCAAGGCGAAAAAAGCCTTGCCTTTTTTTGTGAAAAAGCGTAAAGTGAACCTTGTAACATTGAGAATGAATCTGGTGCTAGAAAAAATTTGACGAGAGAAAAAGGAGAGAAAAAGCGATGAAGATTCCATTTGACGTGAAGATGTTAACAAGTGGGGCATCCCTTTTAGAGCAGGAGAAAGATAGTGCTTTATTGAAGCTGTCAAAGGATGGAGCGGGTATTGTACTGCCGTGGGATGTAATGAAAAATGAGCGCTACTTTATGTTTCAGATTGAGACACTTGAGGAACATTGTGATGCTTTCAATGTGTATGTGTATGGCAAGGATGATGAGCCAACGATGACGATTCGTTTTGGCATTCTTCCGCAGATTACAACACAGATTTGTTTGGATAAGGAGTGGTTTAAAGCAGGTGTGCTGTTTCCAGAGGCACTTCCGGGTGAGCTTAAGATTGTCTGCCATGGTGGACGAATTGTGCCAGAAGAAATTACACGTATTGAGATGAAGACTATTCCAGTATTTCATGATATTACCGTGCGTATCAGCAACATGGCATTAACGGATACATACCCAGAAGATGTTAAGCTTTTGAATGTTAAGCTTGTCGATAGTCTTGGACAGAATAAGCGAAAGGAATGGTCAGGCAAGACAAAGGATATTGAGTCGTTAAAAAGCATTCTTGAAAAACAAGTCAAAGACGGCGAAGAAGGCTATCCATTTGAAAATTGGTCAAAATGGGGCGGCTGGAAAAATAAAAAGCTGGCCAAGGGCACAGGCTTTTTTACAAAATATAAGGCAGATGGCAAGTGGTGGCTTGCAGATCCAGACGGTTATGCGTTTTTTAGTGCAGGACCAGACTGCGTGAATGTGCCAGTGGACTGTCGTGTTGATGGAATTGAAAAATGGCTGGATTGGCTGCCAGATGAGAAAGAACCGGCATATGCAGAAATGTTTTCACCAGACCGCGTATTTAAGGATAGAAAAAGAAATGCAAAGATGTTCTCCTATGCAGGTGCCAATTTATATCGTGTGTTTGGTGAAGACTGGTATCAGATATGGAAGAAGATGATGGCAGGACAGCTGATGCAGATGGGCATGAATACGCTTGGCAACTGGAGTGATCAGCGCCTTTTTGAAAATACACCGATACCATATGTAACTTCACTTCCAGAATTTCCTGAGACAAAAAAGAAAATTTTCCGTGATTTTCCAGATGTATTAAGTGATGAGTATAAAGAAAACGCGAAAAATAATGCAAAGGCACTAGCAGCAAGGAAGGACGATCAGATGATGATCGGTTATTTCCTTAGAAATGAGCCAAGCTGGGCATTTGTGGATAATTTGGTGCTGGCAGACGAGGTACTCTATAATCCGGAGCGCACAGTATGTAAGGAAAAGCTGATTGCGGCTTTAAAGGAAAAGTATCAGACTGTGGAGGCATTAAACACAGCATGGAACACAAAGTTTAATGACTTTGACGATCTGTATCAGCCGATTCGTGATGCATCAGCTAAATCTGAGGCTGCAAAAGAAGATCAGAAAACATTCTCAAAAGAGATGCTTCGCGCTTATGTTGAGATTCCGTCAAAAGCATGTCGAGAAGTCGATCCAAATCATATGATTCTTGGTATGAGATGGGCATGGATTTCCGATCCAGATCTTGCAACGGGATGGGAGAATTTTGATGTATTTTCCATTAACTGTTATGCAGTCGATCCAACAGAAGCAATCTCGCATGTGGTAGAGCTTGGTGTAGATCTGCCTGTTATGATTGGCGAATTTCATTTTGGAGCACTAGATACAGGTTTATCAGCAACAGGACTTGAGGGTGTACTGACACAAAAAGATCGTGGAAAAGCCTACCGCTATTATTGCGAGCGTGTAGCAGCTCATCCAAATGGTGTTGGCTGCCACTATTTCCAGTGCTATGATCAGTTTGTTCTTGGTCGTTTTGACGGAGAAAATTATAACATTGGTTTGTTTGACATTTGCTCACGTCCATATCAGGATATGGCGTTTTATGTAAAGCAGTGCAGCGAAGCCATGTATGAGATTGCGGATGGCACAAAGGTGCCTACAGATGAAAAGGCAGAAAGTATTCCGATGATTGCGTATTAATGTATTATTTTTTTCAATAGAAAGGAAATATTATGAGTAAATTGATGAAATCCGAATGGAGAGACCGCATCGGTCATTGGGTGCGTACACTTAAAGATGATTTTTATCAGCCACTTGGTGAGATTCAATGGGAGGCATTTCGCACAAATGAACAGCTCTCACTTGGGGAGGCAAAAAAAGAGCAGTTTGTTTCGGTAAAGCCAGGTTTTACTTGGGGAAATACATATGAATATTGTTGGATGAAGGGACATATTCAGCTAAGTGAAGAAGCTGAGGGCAAACGTATTGTGATGAATTTGAAGCCAGATGGTGAGGCAACACTGTTTGTAAATGATAAGGCTTTTGGTACATACCGTGCGTCTTGGGTTAATGAGCCGCATCATTATATTGTAGACAATGTGTTAAGTCGCTGTGCAAAAGGAGACGAGCAGTTTGATATAATGATGGAGGTCTATGCTGGTCATTATTATCCAGAGGCACCGACAGGAGGATGTGCGACAGGTCCAGTGCTTCCGGGCTCCTATACAGACAAATTAGAAGAGGGAAAGAGACGTACATTAGGACGCTGCACTTACGGAATTTGGAATGAAGATGCTTACCAACTTTTTATGGATGTAGATACACTTGGACGTTTACTTGAAGTGCTTGACAAGACAAGCCTTAGAGCGGCAAAAATAGCAAAGGCATTGGAACAGTTTACATTGATTGTTGATTTTGAGCAGGAACGGGATGCCAGAATTGAGTCCTATAAAAAAGCGCGTGAAGCTTTAAAGCCAGTGCTAGAGGCCGAGAATGGTTCGACAATGCCAGTCTTTTATGCAGTGGGAAATGCTCATTTGGATTTGGCTTGGCTGTGGCCGATTGCGGAAACCGGTCGTAAAACCGCGCGTACATTTGCGGCGCAGCTTCGTCTGATTGAGGAATATCCAGAATATAAATTTATTCAGAGCCAGCCAGCAGAGTATGAGATGTGCCGCAAACTGTATCCGGAACTTTTTGAGCGAATCAAGGCGGCTGTCAAAAAAGGACAGTGGATTGCAGAGGGTGCCATGTGGGTGGAACCTGACACGAATATGGCAAGTGGTGAGGCACTGATTCGTCAACTGCTGTATGGAAAGCAGTATTATAAGGACGTATTTGATGTGGACAGTGAAGTGCTGTGGCTTCCAGATACGTTTGGCTACACAGGGGCATTGCCACAGATTTTAAAGGGATGCAAGGTCAACTATCTGGTAACCCAGAAGATCTTTTGGTCATATAACGAGGGTGAGCAGTTCCCTTATCATTACTTTAACTGGGAAGGCATAGACGGAAGTAGGATTGTGTCATTTCTTCCGACAAGCTATACTTATAAGACTAATCCTAAGCAACTTGAAGAAGTGTGGAAAAACAGAAGTCAGCTTCAGGATCTGGATGCCTTTTTGCTGCCGTTTGGCTATGGCGATGGCGGCGGTGGTCCAACAAGAGACGATATTGAGTATGCAAAAAGAGAACAAAATCTTGAGGGTGCACCGAGAGTTGAACTGTCTGATCCGAAGAGCTTTTTCAAGAAAATGGACGAAGCGGGCGGACCGGTCAATACTTATGTAGGTGAGCTGTATTTTAATGCACACAGAGGAACCTACACCTCTCAGGCAAAAGTAAAGCAAAATAATAGACGTGCTGAGTTTGCACTTCGCGAGATGGAGATGTGGGGAGCATTTGGTCTTTGTAAGGGAAATGTATATGACAGTGAGAAGGCTGATGCTCTCTGGAAGGAATTATTGTTAAATCAGTTTCACGATATTCTTCCAGGCTCCTCGATTGGAAGAGTTTACGAGGAAGCAAGGAAAGCTGTTGGCGGTGTAATTGAGACAGCAAATAAACAGGCAGATATATATATGAGTCAGCTTGTAACAAAAGAAAATGAAAATGATGTGACGCTCTTTAACTCATTTGGTTTTGAGAGAAAGACGGTGGTAGAGCTTCCAGAAGCATTTGCAGACGGTGCAAAAACTTTTGAAGGAGAGGAAGTTTTTGTTGAGAAGACACCGTTTGGCGTTAAGGCATGGGTAACAATCCCACCGTGCGGAGCTGTTACACTTGTTCCATACAAGAAGAAAAATGTGGAGCAAAAGGCTGTGTCAGCAGAAAAGACCACGGACGGCATTGTGCTTGAAAATTCACAGGTACGCGTCAAGATAAACAAAAAAGGCGAGGTGACAAGCTTTGTCCTAAAGGAATCAGGACGTGAGTTTGCAGCAGATGCCTTGAATTGTTTCCATTTTTATAAGGATGTACCACGCATGTTTGATGCATGGGATATTGACTCAAATTATAGGGAGCAGGAGCTTGAAGGAGCATTTGATGTGTGTACCGAGCTTGTGTCAGATGGAATAGAGGCAGTCATTAAAGTTACAGGAAAGATTGGAAATTCTTCATATACACAGTATATTCGTCTGGCAAAGGACAGCAGACGTCTCGAGTTTGATACAACGATTGACTGGAAAGAACTTCATCGCCTGCTAAAGACTTCATTTCCAGTCGCGGTTTATGCAGAAAATGGAATCAATGAGATGCAGTTTGGCTATGTAATGCGCCCAACTCATCGTTCAAGAGAATACGAAAAAGATCGTTTTGAGGTATGCAATCACAGATACAGTGCGCTGTGCGATGCGTCTCACGGTGCAGCCGTATTAAATGACTGCAAGTATGGAATCAGCATGAATCAAAATGCATTAGAACTAACTCTTCTTCGTGCAGCAGCAGCGCCAGAAATGCGTGCAGATAATCAGGTTCATCACTTTACATATGCGTTTACCGCTTGGGAAGGTGATTTTGCCGGATGTGATGTAGTAAAGCAGGGTTACGAGTTAAACGAAAAGCCAAGACTGGTGCCGGGATGTGTGCCGACATTTAGCATGGCTTCTGTAAAGAGCGGCACAGTTGTCTTAGATACAATAAAGCCGGCGTTAGACAGAAGCGGTGATTTGATACTTCGTCTGTATGAGTCTAAAAAGGCAGCGGGAAAAGCACAGATTTTGCTGAATGTTGATGCAAAGAAGGCTTGGCTTTGTGATATGCTGGAAAATAAAGAGCAGGAGATAGTAATAAAAGACGGCATGTTAGAGCTTGAGTTTGGTGCATTTCAGATTCAAACGATTCGTTTGTCGATTGAGGAAGCTATGGCGTAAAAGAGCCTGCAAATGAAAAGACAGAAATCATTCCGATGATTGCGTATTAAATGCGTTTTTATAAGCTGGATAAAGGGGGCAGGAAACTGCCCCTTTTGCGTAATAAAAGACATTGTATAATTCTTATATCAAGTAACTGCATAAGTGTATCAGAAAGGAAACAGTGAATAAAATTATTGCGGAAGGAAGAGGCTGAGGAAAAATATGGTAGATGAATTTTTTTTAAAATCATTGATTCAAATTACGCATGGGGAAATTAGACTGATTGATAAAGAAAGAGACATTCGTAGAATAGGACAGACAAAGGAAGAAGAAGATCCATTTTTTACGGATGAAATTTTTTTTAATGATGTGCTTGAACGAAGACCAGAAGCATCAATTGACATTTTCTGGGAAGATGACGTTTATTATGCAAGGGTTCGCCGAAAAGGAATACAAGGCTGGATTCTTGCAGGACCAGTGCAGACAGTTGTTGGTGCAGCACCTGCACTTAAAATAGCTCAAAAGCATAAGATCCAAGCTGCATCGTATCGTCTTCCATATTGTGAATTAAAAACATTCTTGGAAGCAATGAAGTTACTTCTTTATGAGGAAACAGGTGAAAAAGTTTGTTTGAGTGAGTTGTATACAAAACAACAGCCTGAGCCAGAACAACAAAAATTTTTTGAAAAAAAACGCTGGATGGAAAAAGGCGGACATTTGCACAATCCTTATCAGCATGAGCAAAAGAAGCTTGGAAGTATTCGAGCTGGAAATTTAAAGCTATTGGAAGAATGTCAAAATGAGGTATGGCCAGGTGAAATTGGTCAACTCGCAGATAATCCGCTTCGTCAAGAGAAAAATCTTTCAATTGTTGTAATTTCCATTGCATGCAGAGCAGCAATTGATGGTGGTGTTGCACCTCAGAAGGCATTTTCAATGTCAGATGTGTTTATTAGTAACATTGAAAGAATGACTCAGGTATTGCCAATTCAGGCAGCAGTTGTTGAATATGAACGAGAATTTGCACGAGCTGTTGAACAGGTCAAGCATGATAGCGAGCATAATCGTTATGTGGAGCGGGCGAAGGAATATGTTGCAGAACATATAGATGAATCAATTAGAGTAGTACAAATTGGAGAAGCATTTGGAATTAATGAAAATTATCTGACAGGACTCTTTCATAAATACGAGGGAATTACGTTGCAGCACTATATACGAAAAGAAAAGGTTCGCCAAGCAAAAGAACTATTGTTATATTCATCGTATTCCTGCAGCGAAATTGCAGCTCTTCTATGTTTTTCCACGCAAAGTCATTTTTCGAGTGCTTTTAAGCGTGAGGTAGGAATGACACCTGCGAAGTATCGAGAATCAAAAATACAAAGAGGGTAAGATATTAAAAAACGGGAATTGGTAAAAAAGTATATTTAGATAATAAAAAAATGATGCTTATGTACAAAAGTGATATAGAATCAAGAAAATATCAGAATAATATAATTAAAATAGATAAAACAAAAGAATAAATATGAGATTTATGATAAAAAATAAGGAAAAATGATATAATGACAAAAAGGTATCTGCTATAATAAAGTCATTCAAAGTTTTCAGGAGAAGACGATTGTTAATAAACCATATGATAGCAGATATTTTTTATGCAGCAGCATAGGAAAGGCAAGGTGAAGAAAATGGATATGAAACATTCAAGAAAGAGTGGATTGACAGGACGACAGAAGAAACAGATTCGGTTAGTACTTTTGCTTCTGCCCTTCATGATTATGATAGGAATTTTTTCCTATGCACCGTTGTTTGGATGGAGTTATGCATTTGTAGAATTTACACCTGGTGTTTCAATTTTTAAATCGCAGTTTGTTGGACTGAAATATTTTAAAAAGATTTTCGAAAATTCCAAAGATTTTGTGACAGTAATGAGAAACACACTGAGTATTTCATTTTTGAACATTTGCTGTTCCGTGCTTCCAGCTATTTTTGCAATTGCAATTTCACAGCTTAAGAATAAGCGATATGCAAAGCTTGTACAGACAGGAACTTCAATTCCAAACTTTATTTCCTGGGTTCTTGTATATTCCATTGTGTTTATGCTTCTTTCATCAGAAGATAGCGCATTAAATATTATTCTGATGGGACTTGGCATTATAAAGAAGCCGCTTAATGTATTGACAAATGAAAAACATGCATGGGCAACACAGGTTGCTATCGGTGTATGGAAATCACTGGGTTACAATGCAATTATTTATCTGTCTGCGATCACATCAATTGATCAGGAGTTATACCAAGCAGCAGAGGTGGATGGTGCTAATACATGGCAAAAAATTATTCATGTAACTGTTCCTGGTTTACTCTCTACATTTTTTGTTTTACTATTACTTGCAATTTCTAATATGATGTCAAATGGATTCGAGCAGTTCTGGCTGCTTGGAAATGGTATGACGTGGGATAAGCTGGAAGTATTTGATACATATGTATATCGTATGGGTATCAAAAATATGGAATACTCATTGGCAACTGCAATGGGCATTTTCAAATCTATTGTAAGTATTATCCTTTTGACATTTGCAAACTGGGCATCTAAAAAGCTGAGAGGCGATTCTATATTCTAAGTAAAAGTTTGAAAAGAAGGTTTTCTCAGAAAGGAGATTGTGAGAATTATGAAAAAGAGAAAGAAGATAACAATTGCAGGCACAATCAACACGGTATTGCTTGGATTGATTACATTTATTTGCGTATATCCGTTATGGTATATTTTTATTAACTCGCTCTCTTCTCCGGGAGCAGTGAACTTGGGTGTATATTTGCTTCCGAAGGAGTTTACAACAGAAGCCTATACAGAGATGCTTCAGATTCCAGGACTTAAATCTAGTATATGGATTGCGTTTGCGAGGACGATATTTGGTACACTTTTAACATGTTTTTGTTGTAGCTTTGCAGCATATATTCTTGCTAATAGAGATCTTCCGTGCAAGAAGTTTTTGTACCGCTTCTTTATTATTACGATGTATGTAAATGCAGGATTTATCCCATATTATTTATTGATCAGTAATATAGGACTGAAAAATGATTTTTTAGTGTACATTCTTCCATCAGCAGTTCAGGCATATTTTATTATTTTAGTAAAAACTTATATTGAGTCTATTCCAGGGGAACTGATTGAGTCAGCAGAGATCGATGGAGCTGGATTAGTAAAAATTTACTTCAAGCTTATTATTCCACTTGCAAAGCCAATTTTGGCATGTATTATTGTGTTTGCAGCTGTAAATCAGTGGAATGCATGGGCAGATGATATGTATTTTATGCAAGGAAGAAAATCTGCAACGTTACATTGTCTACAGTATTTGCTGTATACGAAACTACAGTCGAATGTAGTATCTTCCACAGCAGGAGCGGCAGCGGGAGCGGCAATTAAAGTATCATCGACAACGCTACGTATGGCAATGAGCTTTATTACTGTAGTTCCGATACTTTGTGTTTATCCATTCATGCAGCGCTTTTTTACAAAGGGAATTATGCTTGGTGCAGTAAAAGGTTGAGAAATGTTATTTTATGTTAGTTATGATTGCAATCGTGCAAAGGTATGGTACGAAGGTGATCTGGCAGTAATAAAAAGAAAAAGGAAGGAGATATTTATGAAAAAAACAGTAGCAAGAAAGGCATTTGCAGCAGCATCCGCACTTATTATGTGTGGTAATACAATGGCATTTGCAGGAGAGAGCACGGGCAGCACAACAACACCTCAATTTGAGGATAGAGTGGCACTTGATGTAGTGGCATTCGTAGGATCAGGTGAACTTGATGGACTTCGTTCAGATCCAGTCAGCAAGTATATTGAAGATAATTTGAATATTGATCTGTACCTGACTGCTGTTACAGAGGCAGATTGGCCGACACAGCTGTCAGCTATGTTAGCAGATAATGATTTACCAGATGTTTTCTTATTATCGGACCCAACAAAACAGCTTCCGATGCTTCTTGAGTCTGCATCTGTATTGAATTTGGAGCCTTATCTGGAAGAATATGCACCAAATACCATGAATGACCCAGCAGGACAGCTGATGGTAACAGCAGAGCGTATGCCGGCAAACAGTCCAGATGGAAACATGTATCTTTGGGGAATGTGTAAAGGTTCTTGGGATGATGGCACAGTTCCAACATGCGGTCACTATTTGAGATGGGATCTGTATAAGGAAGCGGGCTATCCAAAGCTGGAAAATTATGATGATGATCTGTTAGATGTTCTTGAGCAGATGGTGGCATTAGAGCCAGAAACAGCAGATGGGCAGAAAACTTACGGATGCGGTGCATGGTTTGGTGCAGGTCAGGGATGGGGTGAATGGGTATTTACCTTTGGTCTTGGACCGCAGGAAGGCGTAAATTTGATAGAAACAACTGGTCGTGTACTTGGTGTTTCTACAGTTGATTCTACACCACTTGAAACAAATCAGTTAACCGATCCTGAAAGTGTATTCTGGCGTGCAGTTCGTTTTTATAATAAGGCAAACCAGAGAGGTTTGTTAGATCCAGATTCCTTTACACAGACATCTGATGTTTACTCGGAAAATCTGAAGGCTGGAAAGTATATGTTTAATGTACCAGGTTGGATGTCTAATGACGCAAACACAGAGTTTAACAAGGCAGAAGGAAATGAGAAAACATTTATTTCAATGCCAAGTTTGACTGCAGATGCAGAAGATCGTTTTGGAAATATGTATAGAGGTGAGAGACAGTATGTTGTTAACGCAAATACTGAAAATCCAGAGCGCTGTGTAGCATTGCTTGACTTTGTATCTACATATGAATTTTCCAGAATTGCATGGAATGGCTTAGAAGGTGGTATGTGGAATATGGAAGATGGTGAGCCAGTACCGACGGATGAGTACCTGAAAGTAACAAAGGATGATGCTCTTGGCGTAGAGACTGGTATTAATGTATACCATCATTTCTGTGGATTTGGAAACGGAACAATTCAGCCAGATGGCTACACCACTGATCTGTATCAGTTCTCAACAAAGGCTATGGAAGCAAAGATGAATGATACCATTAAGGATTTCATTGATCATTATGGTGCAGAGTCTCAGGTGGATGTATATCGTCAGGAAACACCTGTTACTGATTCTATGAATTACATTTCATTTAGTGATCCAGAAGGTGAGGTTGCTTCTTGGGTAAACGAAATCAATGCATACATGGGTAAGAATGTATTTAAGTGCGTAGCATGTGAGTCTGATGAGGAATTTGAGGCAATGCGTGACAGCATGATTGAAGAGCTGAAGGCAAGCTACCATGTTGATGAAGTATTTGATTACTTCTATCAGGATGCTTTGGCTCAGGCAGAAGATGTTGCAACACTTGTTGAAATGAATAATGCAATCAAAAAATAAGCTTAAATGAAAGTGTTATTTGCAAGTTAAAAAGACATAATCCTAAATAAACACCCGGAATATATTGTATAGCTGCAATATATTTCGGGTGTTTTAATAACGTATAGTTTTATCCTCTTGGATCTTTTGCAAAGCTAGGAATTTCTACACATGGCTGTTCATAAACCCAGCCTTTGGCAGGGCCTCCCGCTGCATGAAACCAGTTCCCTGTAACTTCGTTTACGACATGAAGTCCATTTTCATCTTCTTCCATTTCAAATAAAAGAATACGTTTCTTTGGGTGATCATTTGGGCAGTGGCATGCCATCATTAGCTGACCGCCAAAGGTATAAAACAGCATTGCATGACCGCCGTCAAGTGCATACAGTGGTTCTAATTCCTGATCCCATGGCCCCAGAATATCACCAAAACGGCTTGTTGCGTAACCCACAGCATATGCGCCTTTTTCTGTAAAGCTAGACCAAAGCATAATAAGTTTTCCGCCAGGAAGGCGATGTAAAAATGGTCCGTCTGTCACATAGCCGCCTTCTTTTGCGCCTTTAGCATTCCATTTGCCATCGGATGCTCTAAATAAAATGACAGGATCACCAATTGCTTCTCCCAAATCATCAGACATTGGTATGGCACAAATTTGACCATCACCAACCTGAAGCCATTCATGACAAAATACCATCCATGGCTTGCCTGATCGGTCAACGTATAATGTTCCATCAAGACTCTGCCATCCATCTGGTGTAACAGCTTCTTGACGAATGGGTTCAAATGGTCCTTTTGGTGAATCTGATACTAAGCACTGACATTTGCGGTAATGACCGTCTGCACGAAATGAGCTGAACAGATAATAGCGTCCTTTCCAGATATGAACCTCTGGTGCCCAATAATCCTTATCTGCCCAGAAATTATTTTGACGAAAACAAATCTGTGGCTTTGACCAGTGAATCAAATCCTTACTTTCAAGTACATAAAATACACCGTGTTCTTTGTCAGTTTCCACATCTGGGAAACGTTCTGTATCCGCAAACTGTACATAAGTGTAGTAGCAGCGGCTTTTTGGATCTGCCAGAATAAATGGGTCGCTGATATGGACATCTCTCACATGGTAAGGATACTGTTCCAGATCAACTGTGTCATCAGTACAATAAAAACGCATGTTGTTCCCTCCTTAAAAATGATATCTTTGCTATTTTTTGTAGATAAAAATAGCTTCCTTTACTGTACACCATACCACATCGCTCATCAAAAAACGATGTCAAATTTTATATTCTTTTTGTGTTTTTTTGACGAGCAAAAAATAATATAAAAACCCTACCATTTTTTTACATTTTGAGCGATAATGGAAGTGACAAAAATTAAAACTGGGAGACAGAAAAATATGGAAGCAGAAAAATTGATAGAAGCACTTCACACGGTAGAGAAATTAAAAAGAACGATGCGTCATTGCTACACATCAGATGACAGGAAGGAAAGTGTAGCAGAGCATTGCTGGCGAGTGGCACTGATGGCATATTGGATGGAAGATGAATTTCCAGAAGTGGATATTAATAAAGTAATTAAGATGTGTCTTATTCATGATTTGGGTGAATGTTTTACTGGTGATATTCCGTGTTTTAAAAAGACAGAGGCTGATGAAGAAACAGAGGAAAATCTGCTTTATCAGTGGGTAGCGACACTTCCGGAGCCACTTAACGATAAGATGCGGACACTTTATCAGGAGATGAGCGAGCTAAAAACATTAGAGGCAAAGATCTACAAGGCACTCGACAACATGGAGGGCGCCTTGTCTCATAACGAGTCAGATCTTAAGACCTGGGAGCCGCATGAGTATGAGCTGACAAAGAATTATGGAATTGATAAGTCGCAGTTTCATCCATATATCAAACATCTGCGCGAATGTATCCGGCAGGAAACTGTGGATAAGATTATCGCGGCAGGAAGAAATATTACGTTGGCAGAAGAATCCGACAAAGATGAACTTCTAAAGCTGTATCGCTCAATGATAGGCGGCGCAGCAGACTGGAATGAATATTATCCTTCCATGGAAAATATTGAGTTTGATATTGCACATGACAGCCTGTTTGTCATGAAAAATCGAAAGGGAGAAATCATTGCGGCCATTTCAATTGACCACGACGAAGAAGTGGATAAGCTTGATTGTTGGAGCAAGGATTTTCAGCCGTCAGCAGAGGTGGCACGCGTGTGTGTCAGAAAAGATTTGCAGGGACAGGGCATCGCAAAAATGATGATGGAACATGTATTTGCCGTGCTTCGTGAGCAGAACAAAAAGAGTGTTCATATACTTGTGCGTGATAATCATAAAGTAGCGCTCAAGTGCTATAGCGATCTTGGATTTGTTCTAGTCGGGGAGTGCGAGCTGTTTGAAAAGCACTTTGTCTGTATGGAAAAGAAATTATAAAAAATCACCCATTTTTCTGTTGCTGCAAAATACAATTTTCCAAATTTGGAAAGATAGATGAGAAAAAATAAAAATCGCGGAAAATAAAGGAAAAACGCGAAAATAATAGGCCATGATTCATTTTTTAACGGTTCGAAAACGTTAAAGTAAATGCATACGGGGGGTCATTTTTATTGTAAAATGACCGTCCTTAAAAGGAAAAAGATATGGTATATTAAAATATAGAACGAAATAGTTTGAAGAATTTAATTTGGCAGAGGCAAATGTACAGATTTGGATTTAACAGAAAGATGGGAGGAAACAAAATGAGAAGAAGACGATTTATGGCACCGGCAGTAGTGGCGATGCTTTTTGTGAACACAATAATACAGAATGCACCAGCAGAGCAGACCGTTGAGACAGAAGCGCAGGAAATAAAAGTAAACAGTCAGACAACACAAGCAGCGCAAAGTCTGGAGGAGGCGAAGGTAAATCTTGATCAGGCAAAGGGAAATACACGTCAGGCACAATCAGCGATGGAAAAAGCAGATCAGGAAGTAAAAGACGCACAGAAAGTCAAGGTCGATGCAGAGGCAGCACAAACGGAAGCAGTACAAAAGGAAGCAGCAGCAAAAGAAGCAGTGGAGCAGGGATTTTCTGAGAACAAGATGCAATTTGAAAGCGAACTGCAGGCAGCAAATGATGAGGAATCGGCAGCGCAGTCAAAAAAGGAAGATGCCGATGCAGCACTTAAAGATGCACAAGCGAAAAAAACAGATGTCGAAACGGAGTGTTCCAAAGCCCAGAAAAAATATGATGAAGCAATTGCTAAAAATGGTGAGCTGACGCAGGCAGATGTCGATCAGGCGCAGAATGCAGAGAAAGAAGCAGAAAATGCGGTGAAAGAGCAGGAGCGTCAGGTAGAATCCAAACAGACAGCAGCCGATGCAGCAAAACAGGCATTGGAGACTGCAAAACAGGAGTTTGATAATCTGGGGGGCGCACAGGCACTGCAGGATGCAGAAAGTAAAAAAACGACTGCTCAGACAGAAGTCGATCAGGCTAAGATAAATGAAAATCAGGCGCAGCAGGCATTGAATGCAGCAAATATAGAACTAGAAGCTGTACAGCAGCAACTTCTAAGTGCACAGGAAGCGCTGCAAACCAGTAAATATGCAAAGACAGTAGCGGATGATGAATTAAAACGTGCGCAGAAAAATAAAGCTTACGTCGAGACGTTGCAAAAGGATACCGATGACAGAAAAATTCAGTGTGAGACACAGATCAACACGTTGAATCAGAGCTTGAAAGAGTATGAGGAAAAAATCATAACTGAACAGAGTTCATTGCGTTCCTTAGAGCAAAGAATTGGGATAATAAATGGAATGTTGCAGGGAGAAGGGATCTCCCAATCAGAACGTGAATATCTAGAGGCACAACTCGCTGCTACTCAGGCAAGTCGTGATGCTAGCAAGAACCAGCTTGATGCTTACATGGAAGAGTATAATAAGCTTACGAAAGAAAAAAAATCGTGGGAAAAGAATTTGGAAACTGTGAACGAGAATTTAGCGACTCTGAAGAAAATGCAAGCCGACGCAGATGAAAAGCTTCAGTCAGCCGAGACCGCGGTCAAACAAGCGCAGGCTGCTTTCGAAGAGGCTCAAAAAAAGTATGATGGGCTTACGACACAGAAATCTGATCAGGAAACGCAAGTAAACGAATGTCAGACTCAATTAAAAGACAGAGAGAATGCCTTGCAGACAAAGCAGGATGAACTGAATGCAATCGAGAGCCAACTGAACATTTTGAAACAGGCAGAGGACGCGGTAAAGTCGGCAGAAAGTGAAAAGAAAAACAAGGAAGCAGAGCTTAGTAATAAGCAGCATGATCTTTTGGATGCACAGGCAGCAGCGGATGAGGCAGCTAAGACCTACCAGTCTGTCAAACAGAAGCTTGAGGAAAATGAACAGGCAAAGTCTGCGTTAGAGCAGGCCAAGAAAAATGTTACCGTGGCAGATGATGTCTGCAGTAAAGCGCAGACGGAGTATGATGCGTTGGTGCAGGCATGGAAGGAAAAACAGGCGGAGGCTGCGGCATTAAACGAAAAGCTTAAGGCAGCCCAATCGTGTGACTGGGAAAATGGAGACGAATTTGATGCGGCACTGGAACAATCTGACGAACGTTTTTCGAATTTAAACAAATTGATTCGCACCTATATTAAGGCAAAAGAGGCAAAGACTGCGGCAGCGCAGGATCAGCAGGAAGCTAAAAAAGCAGTGCAGGATGCAGACGCGGCAAAAGCGGCAGCAGAACAAAAGAAAGCAGCAGCAAAAGAAGCAGTGGAGCAGGGATTTTCTGAGAACAAGAAGCAGTTTGAAAGCGAATTGCAGGCAGCAAACGATGAGGAATCGGCAGCGCAGTCAAAAAAAGAAGATGCCGATGCAGCACTTAAAGATGCACAAGCGAAAAAAACAGCTGCCGAAACGGAGCGTTCCAAAGCCCAGAAAAAATATGATGAAGCAATTGCTCAAAATGGTGAGCTGACACAGGCAGATGTCGATCAGGCGAACACGAATGCAGAGGAAGCAAAGAAAGCATTGGAGGCAGCAAATGATGAACTGGCAGCTGTACAGAAACAGCTTACCTCAGCACAAGAATTGCTGCAAAATTGTTCTGACAGGAAAAAAGCCGCAGACGAAGACTATGATGAGGCAGTCAAAAAAAATAAGCTCAATGGTCAACAGACATTAGAAGCAAAACAGCAGCTTGATGAAAAACAGACGGCATTGGACAATGCAAATGCAAAGTTGACACAGGCAACTGATGTTGAGACTAGCGCAGAAAAAGAGGCTGCAGCAAAAGATACAACACTTCAGCAAAAACAGCAGGCGCTTCAAACAGCGAAGGATGCGGCAGATTCAGCTGCAAAGACCAAAGAGTCTGTTCTGCAGTGCTTTGAAGCAAATGAGCAGGCAAAGCGAGAATTCGAACAGGCGAAGGAAGATGCTGCAGTAGCAGAAGATGCCTGCAAAAAGGCACAAAGTGAAGCAGACACCGCTTTGCAAATGTGGAATGAAAAACAGGCACTGGCTGCACAATGGAAAGTAAATCTGCAGGCACTTGCATCCTGCGATTGGGAGAATGGACAGGAATTTGATCTGTCTCTGGAAGAAGCAGATGAACGTTTCGTCAGACTAAATGAGTTGATTCGGGCACATATGCAGGCAAAGAAAAATCAAAAGGCAGCAGAAGATACAGCGGAAACGGCACAGGAATGGTACAGTCAGTTATGTGTAGCAGTGACGAAAGCAAAACAGGAGTATGCTGTCGCGCTGGCAGACGAAGCAATTGCACAGGAGATATATGATTCCTTCTTAAAAGAACAGGAGACGAGCGAAGAAGAAAGCAGCTCATCTGAAGAATCCAGCGAAGAACAGACATCGCCATCAACCTCACAGGAATCACAGGCTCAGACTCAAACCCAGAGTCAGACACCAAGCTCCAGTCAGGAAGAAAGCCAAATAAAAGATGTTGTTCTCGGAATTGAGGATTACAGTATGCTATTTGGATTGGGATTAGCAGGAGCAGGCGGCATGCTTCTCATCTGGCTGGCGTTAAAATTCAAGCGTATTTAAACTTTTTTTCCATCTTCAGGGGGCTGGTTAGTACACTAGCCCCCTAAACTTTTTGAAATCTGATGTGGGAAATTTCAGTAAAAGAAAAACGAGAAGTTTACTAGTCAGAGCTGGCTGCAGCACCCTTCCACTTGTCAAATCCTAATTAAGTGTGATATACTGCCCACAAATGGTCGTATTTGTGACGAAAGAACGAGAGGTGAGTAAAATGGGAGGAAAATGGTCACAAAAAGAGTCAGCAAGCAATATGCTAGAGCAGGTTACATATGAAATTGCAGATTTTCCAATTCATAGTCGTGAGTGTGTTCTTGAGGGGAAAGACAGAATGGTACTTCCATGGCATTGGCATTCTCAAGTTGAATTTTTATATGTGGAAAAGGGTGAAATTACCTGTTGTGTGAATACGTCATCAATTTTGCTTAAGGAGCATGAAGGAATCTTTATTAACTCAAAGGAAAGCCATAGTATTTTGCGAAATGTCGGGGCAGGACTAATAAAAACTATCTTGCTTCCGGCTGAGTTTGTTTTTGGAACAGACAATTATTTTTACAAGGAATGCATTAAACCCATCGCGCATCAGGAGCAGTACCAGTACATTCTTCTGACTAGCGAAAAGGACTGGCAGAAGGACATACTAAGCGAGATGGAAAAATTGCGCTGTTACTGTGAGAAAAATATTGAAAAGAAAATGTCTTCTATTATTTTTTCTGTGTGCCGTATCTGGGAAAAACTAGCAAATTTTCGTCAGGAAATTCCAGTAACTGATCCGTCTCAGGTTCGAAGTCCATCGCAGATTCGTTTGCAGCAGATGCTTGCTTTTATTAGGAGACATTACTCTGAACCAATTACACTTGGCGATATCGCAGGTGCTGCTAATATTAGTCAGAGTGAGGCGGCACGCTGTTTTAAGAAAAATCTTGATGTTACGCCATTTAACTACTTGATTTTGTATAGACTAGAGGTTGCCAAGGCTATGCTCCAGTCATCTGAGACGTCGATTACGGAGATTGCTATGCAGTGTGGTTTTGAGAGTGTCAGCTATTTTGACCGCGTATTTCGAAAATATTATTGGCTAACACCAAAAGAATTTCGTGGAAATATGGATCTTTATAGTTAAGTATTACAATGCTGTTTTGAAAATATATGACAATAAATGAAAAATTTATCAAAGCTTCTGGCAAGTTTGTACTATTATTTGGGAATTTTGTATGATAAGCTTGAGCTATCAATTTTCAAAAGAGAAAGGCAAAAGGAGGAGCCAGATGAGAAAGTATACCAGAAAACTTATGGCAGCTGCTATGTGTGCAGCAATGACCGCATCTATGATTCCAGCATCAACATGGGCAGGTGAGAATACAGATGAAATGTCTGTAATTCGTGTTATGGGAATCAACAATACCGTCACAACCGTGAATGGCGGAACCGTTTCCTTAAAGGACTGGATTGAGAGCGGAAACAGCCAGCTCTACAATACCTTCACAGAAGAGCTTGCAAAGAGAAACATCAAGCTTGAATTTAACTTAATCGAGGATGATCAGTATACTACAGTATGTCAGACAACAGTAGCGAGCGGAAATTTAGGCTGTGACATAATGTATATTGAGCCACTTGATGATAAGACAAAGCAGAGACTTATCGACAGAGGAATCTTTGTACCGATTAATGAAATCTGGGATCAGTCAGAGGAAGGAACGGCAAAAGAGTTCTTCACTGAGGGAGAAGGAAAGTTTGTTTCCGAGCGTTTGAGCATGGAGGATGGAAACGTATATTGGCTGGCTGATATTCAGACAAGTAATTACAAAGGTGAGGTAACAACTGGTGCGGCATTAGCATTCAATATCCGTAAGGATTGGCTTGATGCATGCGATCTTGAGACACCGACCACACTTGATGAATTTACATCAGCACTTAAGACTTTCCAGGATAAGGATTGTAATGGAAATGGTGTAGTAGATGAAGTTATCACAATGAAGATTGCAGGATTTGGAACCGATATTGCACAGTGGTTTGGACTTGGACCTGAAATGGTATTTATTGATCCAAAAACAGATACGCTGACCAGTCCGTGGTATCAGGATCATATAAAGGATTATATTTCTTATATGAATAGTCTGTATGAAGCAGGATTGATGGTGGATATCACCAATCAGACAAATACAAGACGTGCTACTAACCAGATGTCTGGTGAGGCAAACTGGGTTGCACAGACATGGGCAGAGCCAACTATTCAGGTTCAGGAAGGTGCACAGCCTCCATACTTAGAGCCGATCGTGATAAAGGCTACCGACGATACTGAGCCGCTTGTTCGTTTGCAGAGTGGTGAAAACCTGATGTCCAGAATTTATGCAGTAACAAATGAGTGTGAAGATACAGCAGCTGTAGCAAGGCTTCTTGACTATATGTGTTCACCAGAGTATGTAGAGTTAACAGAGCATGGTGTAGAGGGCGTGAACTTTACACGTACAGAAGATGGCGATTATCAGCAGCTGTCTGGCGATGACATTGACAATTCTATTATGAGCTTGATGGTTGGTGCACTGTGGAATTCCGAAGTGCTTCCGCGTATGGATTTGAACAAGGATATGTCTACTGAGCTTGTAGCAGGAATCCAGCTTGGAAAGGATGCGGGAATCCCAGAGGGCTATCAGGCAAAGGCTGACTTTGCAGACTGGGTATTCACTCAGAACATGGAAAATACAGTAAACTATTCTCCACTGACAATGTTAGCAGTTGCTAATCAGGAAGAAACAAAGCGTACCAGCGAGATTCTTACCGATTTGGATACATATTCACAGGAGCTTTTGACAAAGTTGATCCTTGGGCAGAAGAGTCTGGATGATTGGGATTCCTACATGGACGATTTAAAACGTCTTGGTCTGGATGAGCTTATTGAAATTTATCAGGGTCGTTATGACAGAACAAAGAGATGATCGATATTCTGTTTGAAAAACAAGTAAGATCAACTCAGAAAGCTGAAAAACGATTGTGGATTGATTGACAATTTGATAAAAACAGGGCCGCTGCGAACAAAAGCGTTTGTCAGCGGCCTTTTGTAAAAGGCTGGTGTGCGTATGAAAACAAAAATGAAACGAAAATATACGGCGGTTGAAAAAAGAGAAAACCGCCAGCTGTATCTGCTGATGCTTCCAGTATTTATTCTGATCGCAGTGTTCTGCTATGCGCCAATGTTCGGTATCGTGATTGCATTTCAGGATTATTGGCCAGGTGATCCATTTTTTGGCGATGGTGCCATGTGGGTAGGATTGGATAACTTTAAGCGTTTTGTTCAAGGTGAGTATTTTGGTCGATTGATTAAAAATACGCTCGTGTTAAGTGGTTTGAACTTGATTTTTGGCTTTACAATGCCTATTATTTTTGCAATTCTTTTGGATCAGATCAAGCATTTGAGATTCAAAAAATTCTGTCAGACGGCTAGCTACATGCCGTATTTTATTTCAACAGTAGTTGTTGCAGGTATGGTAATTTCCTTTATTGACGTGAATGGACTTATTACAAAACTGCTTACAATTGTTGGATTGCCAAATATTAACTGGAGACAGGAGCCATCAGCATTCCCTACAATTTATACTTTCACAAATGTGTGGAAGCTGTTCGGCTTTAATAGTATTTTGTACATGTCTACAATTTCATCCATTGATCAGGGTCTTTATGAGGCTGCAAAGATTGATGGTGCAAACCGCTGGCAGCAGTGTTGGCATGTTACATTGTCTGGAATTAAGCCAATCATTGCGATTAACCTGATTATGCAGGTAGGAAGCATTCTTTCTACAAATAGTGATCTGATTTTGCTTTTGTATACACCGGCAACTTACGATGTAGCAGATGTTATCGGTACGTATACATACCGTATGGGTATTTTAAATGGTGAATATAGCTTTACGACAGCTGCTGGTCTTTTTATGTCTGTGATTGGATTTGCACTGACCTATATATGTAACAAGATCAGTAATAAGCTGACAGGCTTCGGTCTGTGGTAAGGAGGTCAGAGATGTCAAAGAGAAATCCGAATAAGATTAAAGAAGGCAAAACGATATATACCGTGCTTGTCTATGTGGCAGTTGCATTCCTTTGTTTTCTGGCTGTATATCCGATGTATTATGTTTTGATCATGTCGCTTAGTTCACCAGAAAATGCCGCACAGATGAATGTTTATGTAATTCCTAAGGGCTTTTGTGTAGATGCATATAAGGTTTTGGTACAGGATCCAGAGATGTGGAGAGCATATTTAAATACAATTATATATGTAATTCCGACTACGATCTTGATGCTAGCAACGTGTGTACTAGTTGCATATCCGTTGACTTATAAGCGTCTGATGGGAAGAAAATTTGTTAACATGTTTTTGCTGATTCCTATGTACTTCGGCGGCGGTATGATTCCAACCTTCTTATTAATAAATAAGTTAGGCTTGTATGACAATCCGCTTTCACAGATTCTTCCGGTTTGCTTTTCCATATGGAACATCATTCTGGTAAAGGCATTTTTTAGCAGCATTCCAGAGAGTCTTCGTGAAGCTGCAAAGATCGATGGTGCTAATGTATATCAGATTTTGCTTAAGGTATACCTGCCATTATCAAAGCCAATATTAGCCGTAATCGCTGTATATACAATTGTTGGTGTATGGAACAGCTGGTTCAACGCTATGGTTTACTTGCCACATACTAAGTGGCAGCCGCTTCAGCTGTATTTGCGCCGCGTATTAATTGAGAATACAAAGCAGATTACTGAGGTATTAAGTCCGTCAGCTGCACAGGAGCTGGCGAGAAAACAGATGAGCAATGCACAGTTAAAATATGCTATGATCATATTTACAACACTGCCAGTATTGTTCACTTATCCATTCTTCCAGAAATATTTTGTAAAGGGTGTCATGCTTGGCTCCTTAAAAGAGTAAGAGGAATGCCGGCACGCTTCATATATGTTGTGTGTCGGCATTTTTGTATTATAAAGATAAAAACGCGCAGAGCGCAGAAAAGAGGAAACAATGGAGCTGATTCATTATTATGAGGATTTAAATACGCTGCACGTGGGAACAGAGAAGCCACGCTGCTACTACCTTCCGAAAAAGACAGATGGAACAGATTCATACCGTCTGCTAAGCGGCAATGACTGGCATTTCTTTTATTATCCAAATCCGCAGAGCGTGGATGAAAAGTTTGTTCTTAAAGATTATGAAAACCCAGAGTATGTGATGATGGAGGTACCATCCTGCTGGCAGTCAAAGGGCTATGACTATAAGCATTATTCGGGAGGTGCGTTTGTCATTCCATATGATCCGCCGTATGTGCCGGATGAGAATCCATGTGGTGCTTATTATAAGGATTTTGATGTATCTAATGAAGAATTAGAAAAAGATTTGTATTTGTACTTTGAAGGAGTAGAGGCAGGATTTTATGTATGGGTGAATGGTCAGTTTGTTGGCTACAGCCAGGTGTCACACAGTCCTAGCGAGTTTGATATTACGCGCTTTGCCAAAGCAGGAAAGAATCGTCTGGCAGTACTTGTGTTAAAGTGGACTGATGGAACGTATCTTGAAGCACAGGATAAGTATCGCTACAATGGAATTTTCCGTGATGTTACTTTGCTTCTTCGTCCAAAGAGTGCAGTAGTGGACTACACTGTGCGCACCACTTTGTCAGAGGACAACACAAAGGCAGAGGTTTTTGTAAAACTTGATTCATACAAAGGTTTGCCGAATGTAACAGTAAGCTTATTTGCACCAAATGGCAGTAAGTTGGCAAATGAAACGCTTGTGACAGAAAATAAAGATTTAGAAACTGTGTTTAAAGTGAATGATCCAATTTTGTGGAATGCTGAGCATCCAACTTTATACAAACTAGTTTTGTCTACTGATGATGAGGTCATTGAGCAAAAAGTCGGTATTCGCGAGGTTGAAATAAAGGATGGCGTCATGCTTTTAAATCATCGCCCGGTAAAGCTTCTTGGTGTAAACCGTCATGACAGCAGCCCAACAGATGGATACACGGTATCAAGAGAGCATGTAGTGCGCGATCTTACTATGATGAAAAAGAACAATATCAATGCAATCCGCACAAGTCATTATCCGAATGCACCGTGGTTTACTGAGCTTTGCAATGAGTATGGCTTTTACGTGATTGCAGAGGCTGATTTTGAGACACATGGAACGATGGATCTTGTTGGTGAAGAGCCGATTTATAGAAAGTTTGGAAAGATTGTTCAGGATCCGGCTTTCCACGATGCGATTGTAGATCGTATGATGTTAAACGTAATTCGTGACAAGAACGAAAGCTGTGTTGTTATCTGGTCTCTTGGAAATGAAAGCGGTTATGGAAAGAATCTGATTGATGCTGGAAAGTGGACAAAGGAATATGACCCAACACGTCCAGTTCACTATGAAGGAGCAACTTGGGCACCTCCAGGAATCGAGAATGATCAGTCTTGTCTTGATATGGTAAGCCGCATGTACCCGACTGTAGAGACAATTAAAAAGTATCTTGCAGACCCTACTAGCGTAAAGCCATTTATCTTGTGTGAGTTTGTTCACGCAATGGGCAATGGCCCTGGTGACATTGAGGACTATCTGGAAGTCATCTTACCAGAAAAGCGAATCATCGGCGCATTTGTCTGGGAATGGTGTGATCATGCAACATATGAAGGAAAGACACCAGATGGGAAGGACAAATATTTCTATGGCGGTGATTACGGTGAATTCCCACATGATGGAAATTTCTGTATGGACGGACTTGTTTATTCAGACCGCCGCCCGCATACTGGACTGCACGAGTGGAAAAATGCAATTCGCCCGGTAAGAGCCACCCTTCAGGAAATCAGCCCACTAAAGGTATCATTGTGGAATCGTCTTGACTTCACAAATCTTGATGATGCTGTAACAGTAACATATGAGATTAAGGAAGAAGGAAGACTGCTTTCACATGGAAGTGTTGCAGTACCTTCAATTGAACCACATGAAAAAGGCTTTGTTCTGATTCCAGAGACACCAAAGACAAATAAAAATACTTATCTTAAGCTGACCTACACAGCAAAGCAGGGAACTGCTCTTGCAGGAGAGGTACTTGGCTTTGATCAGATTGCTTTGTTTGAGGAGCAGGATGAAGTGCTCACACCTGTATCTAAGACTGCGTTGCCGGCATTTGCTTCATGGAGTGTAAATGAGACGGCGGATATCTATGAGCTGACAAGAGACGGCGAGTGTATTGTATTTGATCGCCATCTTGGAACATTTGCAAAGATCGTTAAAGATAATGAGAACCAGATTTATGAGCCAATGCGTTTTCTGACATTCCGTGCGCCGACAAATAATGACTCGGCAGTATCAAAGGAGTGGAGAATGGCAGGATACGACAGAAGCACAGTAAAGGTATATGAGACATCTATTCAGGAAACAGATGGCGTAATCGAGATTCATAGCAGATTCTCTATTGCATCTCCATCTAAGCAGCCATTTCTTCGCCTTCAGGCAGTATGGAAAGTTGATCTTGAGGGAACCATTTACCTTTCCTTAGATGGAAACTTTGACAAGGTATTCCCATATCTTCCGCGATTTGGTCTTGGATTAAAGCTTCCAAACGATAAGACTAATGTAACATACTACGGATATGGCCCATATGAAAGCTATTCCGATAAGCATCGTGCATCTTGGGTAGATCGTTTTGATACAACAGTTGATGATATGTTTGAGGATTATGTTTTCCCACAGGAAAATGGAAGCCATTACAACTGTCAGTATGCATCTGTTGGGAATTTGTATGCAAAGGGCAAAAAGCCGTTCAGCTTCCAGGCATCACGCTACAGTGAAAAGGAGCTTGACGAAAAGGCACATAACTTTGAGCTTGTTCCATCTGATGGCATTTATGTGGCGCTTGACTATAAGCAAAGCGGAATTGGCTCTAATTCCTGTGGTCCGAGACTGGCAGAGAAATATCAGATTCGCGAAGAAAAAATTGAGTGGGAGATAAGCATTCGATTTGACAATGGGAATTAAGTAAAAATATGGCTTTGAATATTTAGAGGATATTGAAGCAGCTATGTGCGGAGAGTAAAAAACGATATATAATGGGATGAAAAAACTTCCCCTATGCGCAGAATCTGTTGTATAATGGCAGTAGATTCTGCGCTGTTTTGCGTATAAAAAACGGCGAAAAATGGAGGGAGACAGAATATGGGACTGACAATTCTGCTGGTGGACGATGATCAGATTCTGACAGAAAAAACAAAAAATTCATTAAATTGGGACAGTCTTGGCATCGGTATGGTGTTTACAGCAAATAATATCCATGAGGCAAAGGGAATTTTAAAGGTATACAAGGTAGATATTCTTCTTTGTGATGTGGATATGCCGATGGGAAGCGGTCTTGAGCTTGTGGAGTGGATACGTGAGGAAGGGATGGAGATAAAATGCATCTTTTTGTCGAGTTATGCAAACTTTACTTATGCACAGAAGGCGCTTCGATTAGGTTCTGTTAATTATCTGCTAAAACCAATTTCCAATAAAGATCTTGAGGCGGAGTTAAATACAGTCTGTGATGAACTGCTAAAGGAGCATACAAATCTGAACAGTCAAGAGAAGAAACAACGTGAGGAAGTGTGGAAAAAGGTGTTGGTGCAGGCACTTTCTGATGGTGTTGGTACGTCAAACACCAGTAGTTTATCAGATGCTCAATATAGTGAACTCTATCCATCTGTGCAGCCAATTACACTTGTTCTTGCAGGGCTTCTCGACAACAGTGATGAGCGTCAGAAGGTAAAGGACATTTCATTATATAATTATTGTATGCGTACAGTGTCAGAGAAATATTTGCGAGAACTTGATCTTGACGTGACTGTATCATATAAGGATGCCGAGTGGCTTCTCGTATTAAAAAATTTTGCCGATTATGATCGCCTTGAGGAGCAGCTGTCAAAAATGCAGCAAGAGTTAAATGAACAGACTGCGCATAGCTATTGCTTTTATATTACAGTAGGGCGCCCATATGCAAGCATCGCAAAGGCAATTCGGATAATTTCTGATATGCGCGAGCATGCAATTCCGAATAAACGATTGATGATTGAGGAACGGGCGTGGGAACTTCGAAAGATTTCCTATTCGGAGCCTTTTTGGGAGAAATGGCAGGAAATGTTTCATAAGAGTACAGCTTCAGGTGATTCATCTTACAATACAGCTTACATGGACGTTATGCAGGAAATGCTTACCTATGTTGATCATGCTTGTGAGAGCGGAAGCTGGTACTTGTCAGATTTAAGACGCTTTGTGAAGCATATGGGCGATTTGCTGTTAAAAGTTTTGCGTGACAACAATGAGACATTTGAAGAACTGTTTGACTGGCAGGAGTATGAGCGAATGAGCTTTCTGGCACGCCGCTCCGAGCAGGGATGTATTGATTTTATTGAAACTGTCTGGAAAAAGCTGGATAGTCTGCATAAAACAGAAGACAAGGCGGAGGCAACCATTGCCAAATTAAAAAGATATATTGAAGAAAATTTAGGCGGTGAATTGACGCGTTCTGTTCTGGCAGGACAGGTGTATCTGTCAGAGGATTATATAACGAGGCTTTTTATCAGGGAGACTGGACGGACACTGCCTGTATATATTGCAAGACGGCGCATGGAAAAGGCAGCAAAACTTCTAAGGGAATCTACAGATCCGATCAGTAAAATTGCGATGGAGGTTGGATATAGCAATTTTTCCTATTTTAGCAAGACATTTCGTGATTATGTGGGCAGCACACCGAATGAATATAGGGCAAAATATAGGAAATAGATTTGTGAGTTTTTACTTGTTAACAAAAAACTTGTTAACAAAAAAACGATAAAATAACAAAATAACGATTTTTATGAAAAAAGATATCACAAAAAGATATCTTTTTTTTGTTATTTCCTAGCAGAAATTTTGTAGCAGAAAAAATATAAAAAATGTACTATAAAACCATAAAGAAAAAAGAAATAATTAGTAAAAAAGGAAGGAGAAAAACGTGAAAACGAAAAAGACTCAGTCAAAAAGCAGCAAGCTCAGTGTAGGGCAAAAGCTTAAGGAAAGTAGTCAGCTATATCTGTTGATGCTTCCGTCTATCATCATTTTCCTGATCTTTACCTACTACCCGATGTACGGTGTCATCATTGCCTTTAAGGATTTCAAGCCGGCACTTGGTATTATGGGAAGTAAGTGGGTCGGCATGAAGAACTTCATAACGTTCTTCAAATCGTATCAGTTTTCCGTAACAATCAAAAATACGATCGTAATCAGCTTGTACACGATTGCCGTTACGTTCCCATTGCCAATCATTATGGCACTGATGGTGAATCAAATCCGCTCAATGAAGTTTAAGAAGTTTTTGCAGGTAGCTACTTATCTGCCGCATTTTATTTCAGTCGTTGTTATGTCTGGTATGATTATCCTGTTTTTATCACCAAGTACAGGAATCATCGCAAAGCTGGTTGGACTGCTTGGATTCAAACTTCCAAACCTTATGGGTTCTGCATCTGCGTTCCCTCATATTTATGTATGGACAGAAGCTTGGCAGCATGTCGGTTGGGATTCCATCCTCTACATTGCAACACTTTCTTCAGTTGACCCAAGCCTTTATGAGGCAGCCACAATGGATGGTGCAAACAAGTGGCATAAGATTGTTAACATTGACCTTCCATCATTGGTTCCAACGGCAACAGTTATGTTTATCCTTCGAATGGGAAGCGTTATGAGCGTTGGATTTGAGAAGGTTTATCTGTTGCAGAACAACTTAAACAGCAGTTCAAGTGAGATCATCTCAACTTACGTGTATAAGATGGGTCTTGTAAGCAATCAGTACAGCTTATCAGCAGCGATCGGCTTGTTTAACAACATCATCAATCTGGTTCTTTTGATAGCAGTCAATATGATAGCTAAAAAAGTCAGTGATACTTCATTAGTCTGATGGAAGGGGGAAAAACAGTGAGCAAGGCAGCATACAAAACAGCAAAGACAAACAAAATTAAGCGTTCAAGAGCCGACTTGATTTTTGATATCATTCTGTACACAATTGGAACAATTTTGATTCTGATTACACTCTATCCGATGTACTTTATCGTGATTGCGTCCATCAGTGATCCGCAGCTGGTATCAAACGGCGAGATCATGTTTATCCCACGCGGAGTCAGCTTAAAGGCGTATAAGCAGCTTTTAGGATATACAAGACTATGGACTGGCTACAGAAATACCATTATCTATGTAGTGCTTGGAACAATTATCACATTGGCTGCTAATATCCCGGCTTCTTACGCATTATCAAGAAAGAAGCTTTACGGCAAGAAATTGTTCAACATGTTCTATCTGATTCCAATGTTCTTTACAGGTGGTCTGATTCCTACATACATGGTAGTAAAAAATCTTGGACTGACTGATACAATGACCGTTATGGTGCTTCCATTCTCGGTTGTTACTTACTACATCATTGTTGGACGAACCTTCTTTGAAAACAGTATTCCAGACGAACTTTGGGAGGCGGCACAGCTTGACGGCTGCGGTTACATTTCCTTCTTCTTCAAAATCTGTCTGCCGCTTTCTAAAGCAATCATCGCTGTTATCGCATTGTGGGCAGCAGTTGGACAGTGGAATGGCTACTTCAACGCATTGATCTATTTAAGAAGTGAGGCACTTCAGCCACTGCAGATCGTTCTTAGAAACATCTTAATCAGTAACCAGACAATCAGTTCCATGATGACAGGTTCAGCAGCAGTAGAAGCAAAGCAGATGGCCGATCTGATTAAGTATGCAGTAATTGTTGTATCATCAGCGCCAATCATGTGCATGTATCCATTTGTACAGAAATATTTCAATCAGGGTGTTATGCTCGGTGCTGTAAAGGGCTGATATAAAAAAGGCTGTAAAGCCTGTAATAATAAAAATTCAAAACAAAAATAATCATAAAGCAAAAAAGGAGATTAAAACTATGAAAAGAAACATGAATCTGAAAGCAACCGCAGGCATCCTTCTTGCACAGGCAACTATGCTTGGAGCTATTGCAGCACCGACTGTTACTGCACTTGCAGACGAGGGCGATGCAAAGCAGTTTACTGTAGCAACTGTTCGCTGGACTGATGCATGGCCAAATGACTTCTTAAAGGAAGGCGTAATGGCAGAGATGGAAGAGAAGGCAGGTGTTGATCTTGACTGGCAGATTTATTACAACTCTGACTGGTCTGAGCAGAAATCTCTTCTTCTTGCTTCTGGTGAATTGCCGGATGCATTTGTTGGAAGTATCTGTCTGAATTCTTCTGATATGGCACAGAACAAGGATTATTTCGTTGATCTGACACCATATATCAACGAAGAGACCATGCCGAATCTGACAAAGGCAATGGAAGAGTGTCCGGAGCTTCGCGCTGCATGTACAGATCGTGACGGAAAGATTTATTCCCTCCCTAAGAAGCTTCCTCTTCGTCCAACCGTATGTGGAAATGGACTGTACATCAACCAGGATTGGTTAGATAACCTTGGCTTAGAAGCTCCGAAGACACTCGATGAACTGACCGATGTACTCCTTGCTTTTGCAAAAGAGGATGCAGACGGTGACGGCGATCCGACAAATGAGATTGGACTGACAAACAATGCAGGAACTAACCTTCAGGCAGACTGCCAGCATATCCTTTCTGTATGGGGCTGCATGGTTAGCCGTAATACCAACTACATGGGATTGAATAATGATGGCGAGGCTGTATTTGTTCCAGCACAGGAAAACTATAAGGAAGCTGTTAAGTGGATGCATATGCTCTGGGAAAACGGCGTACTTGATCCAGAGTACTTCACACAGGATACTTCATCTGTTACAGCAAAGCTGCAGGCAGAGGGCGGTTCTAAGGTTGGAATTATCTCTGCATGGACTGCTGATTCAGAAGCTGGTCAGAATGCAGATCAGTACTCCTTAATGGAGGCTGTTGAGGGCTACAATGATATTCATTATGTAGAGTGTGCTACATCATCATTAGACATTGCAGATCGAGAGCTTGTTATCACAACTGCATGTGAGGATCCAGAGGCACTGTTAAAGTGGGCAGATAATTTCTATGATGATCTTGTTTCCTTACAGACTTTCTATGGTTCACTGGGTGTTACTGTAACAGCAAATGATGACGGAACTTACAGCGTTCATTCTACAGATGATGATACTTCTCTTGATACAGCAGCATGGTCAAATGCGCTTAGAGATTTCGGTCCGAAGTACATGAATCCAGAGTTCTATGACAAGGTTATCATCCCGGACGATGTATCTGATGGTATCAAGTTAAAGGAAGACGAAGTAAACGCAAAGTATGTTACTACCGATAAGAACACCGGAATGCCAGCTCTTCAGTACACTGAGGATGAGTTAAATCGTATCACTGCAATCGGAACTGATGTTTACAGCTATGTTGAGTCTATGTATGCTCACTGGGTAGTAGACGGTGGTGTTGAGGATGAGTGGGATTCCTATATTGATCAGTTAAATGCAATGGGTCTGGAGGAATTGGTATCCTTACAGCAGGGTGCATATGCAGCTTATCTTGAGAGCATGGAGTAAATAAAATTTCTCTGTAGACAGGCAAAATGAAATAGACTACAATAAAAGCAGACAGATTTTCTGGCTGCTTTTATTGTAGGACGTGATAAAGGAGGTAAGCCAATGCATATTAAGGTAAAGCAGTTCAGTTTAAGAAATATCGTTTTTTCAATTCTTTTAATTGTAATGCTTTTGCTGTCATGCTTGGCAGGAACACTTCTTATCAGCACTAACCAGAATAGGAACCTGGTAAATCAATATGTGTCAGAGACGGTAGAGCTGTATGTTAGTCAGTTTCAAAAAGAGATGGACGTTATGCGTGTAGAGCTGATTAACATTCTAGAGTCGAATGAGGCGACAAATGAGCTGCCGGATTACTTTAATTCAGAGAGCTCTCAGGTATTTCCAATTTTGAAAAAAATTTCAGAACAGCTTCGGATTCAGGCAATTTGGCATGATTCTGTATATGGCTATTATGAGTATATTGGCACATCAAATGCCTTAATTACGAGTACGGGAACAAAGTTTTCGAAAAGTGTAAAAACGTCGACTGAACGTTTTTTAATGGTCTATCTTTCTGCAAATATGACAAGGCGGCAGAACTCACTTTATCATGAATTTGTTAAGATAGAAGATCAGATGTATCTGTTGACATGGTATATGAAAGGGCAAAAGATAGCAGGAAACTTGATTCCATTGCAGCGCATTTTTGAGGATCTTGAAAATTGTACGAAAGGCTACACGATTCTGCCATACATATATGACACTGATAATGAAGATAATATTTTTCCACAGAATGTCAGTGAAGAGGAGATTAGAGATTTTGAGCAGGGGACTGTAAAGCAGACGAATATATATTGTTATGCGATTAGTGGTCTCGGTGATTTGTGCATCTATGTTGTGCCGGGAAATGGTGTGCTTCAAGCTGCAAATAGGTGGGAAGTTATTCTTGTTATAATGCTGGTAATTTGTATACTTGTTTGTGTTGTCGTTGTATTAATATATATCCGTCATATCTTATTCCCACTCCAAAGCTTTGTCAATAGCCTTGACGAGCTTGACACAGACACATATCTGCATGACAATTCTTCCAATAATCTTTTGGAGCTTGAGAGTGCAAATGAGCAGTTTAGAAATCTGGTTAGAAAGATCCAAGCACTAAAAATTACGATTTACGAGAAGGAGCTTAATGAAAAACAGATTGAGCTTGAGTTTGCGCAAGAGCAGATAAGGCCGCACTTTTTCCTAAATTGTATAAGCCTGATACATGGAATTGCAGACAACAAGGGTGAAACAGATATTGTTACTATCACTTCCATTTTGTCTGATTATATTCGCTATATTTATAAGGGTTCTCAAGTGCTTCGTCCTCTTTCTGAGGAGATTGCCCATGTGGAAAATTATATCAGCATTCAGCGCTTTCGCTACGGTGAAGACTATTTTCAATTTGACTGCATGGTAGATGATGGACTTGGAGATATTGAAATTCCGGTGCTTCTTTTGCAGACACTTGTGGAAAATTCATTTTCGCATGGTTTGACACCAGAACGAAAAGGAGAAATTTCTTTGTTTATCACAAAAGAAAAACATAATGATGCAGAATGTCTTTATATTTGTGTGTCGGATAATGGTAAAGGTTTTTCGGCGGAAGTCCTTGAAAAAATTGAAAATAATGGCGAAATCTATTACAATGACCGCCGCCATGTTGGCCTTCAAAACATCAAAAAACGTTTAAATTTTATATACGGCGAGCAGGCAGAATTTCACTTATCTAATATGGACGAGAACTTTGGCGCAATATCAGAGGTGTGGATTACGCAGCAGGATAAAAAATAGAACACAGCAGGATTGTGTTATAAATAGGAACAATATTGCAAGAAATATGTAGAATTATGCTTTATACTAAAGCAAAGAATCATAATATAAGGAGAATATGAAAAATGAACGTAAAAAATGCAATTGTACAGGGCGAGAATTATCGTTTTACCGTACTAACACCGAGCATGATTCGTATGGAATACAGCGAAAAAGGTGTGTTTGTAGACAAGAAGACTCAGATGGTTGTAAATAGAACCTTTGATGTGCCGGAATACACTGTAAATGAGAAAAACGGCGAGCTGATCATTGAGACTGACAAGGCAAGACTTGTCTACACTGGAGGCAGATTTGCTGGAAACAACCTGCGTATCGAACAGAGAAATCAAAAAGTCATCTATGAGTCCACATGGCATTACGGCGATACCGGACATAACCTGAAGGGAACCACCCGTACACTTGATCAGGCAAATGGCGAGATTCCACTGCAGGACGGTCTGTTTTCCATGGAAGGTTGGGCTGTTATCTCTGATAAGGGCTCCATGCTGCTGACAGAAGACGGTTGGATTGAAAGAAGAGAAGACATTGACGCAGAGGATTTGTATTACTTTGGATACGGTACCGACTATTTGGGCTGCCTGAAAGATTATTATAAGCTGACTGGTGCAACCCCGATCCTTCCAAAGTATGCACTCGGCAACTGGTGGAGCCGCTACTATAAATATACGGAGAAATCGTATCTCGAGCTGATGGACCGCTTCGAGAAAGAGAATATTCCATTTACCGTTGGTGTAATTGACATGGACTGGCATTTGACTGAGATCGACCAGAAATATGGAGCAGGCTGGACAGGCTACACATGGAACAAGGACTTCTTCCCGGATCCAAAGCGTTTTACCGACAACCTGCATAGAAGAGGCATGAAGGTAACGTTAAATGATCATCCGGCAGACGGTGTCAGGGCATTTGAGGATGTGTATCCGGAATTTGCCGCCTACATGGGCGTGGATCAGGAAAAGGGCGAGCCTGTTTTAATGGATTTTACGAACAGAAAGCTGCTTGAAGGCTATTTTAAATATGTCTATGAGAAGATCGAGAAAAAGGACGGTGTTGACTTCTGGTGGATCGACTGGCAGCAGGGTACTAACACCGCGATCCCGGGCCTAGACCCGCTGTGGATGCTCAATCACTATCATACAATGCACAGCCAGAAAAAGGACGGCAAGGGACTTATCTTCTCCCGCTATGCCGGTCCGGGAAGCCATCGTTATCCAGTCGGATTTTCAGGTGACACCGTGATTACATGGGAATCATTAGATTTCCAGCCGTACTTCACCGCAACAGCCTCCAATATCGGCTATGGCTGGTGGAGCCACGACATTGGTGGTCACATGATGGGCTACAAGAATGATGAGCTTGCACTTCGCTGGCTGCAGCTTGGTGTATTCTCTCCGATTATGCGTCTTCACAGCACCTGCTGCGAGTTTAACGGAAAAGAGCCATGGCGCTATCGCAAGGAAGTGGAATTGATCATGGACAAGTTCCTTCGTCTGCGCCATCAGATGATCCCATATCTTCATACGATGAACCGCAGAGCAAGCGAGGAAGGTATTCCGCTTATTCAGCCGCTTTACTATCAGAATCCTGGCAAGTGGGATGCATTTAGAATGAAGAACGAGTACTATTTTGGCTCAGATATTCTTGTAAATCCAATCACACAGCCAATAAGCACAGCTACCAGAATGGGTAAGGTTATGGCACTTCTTCCAGAGGGAACCTGGATTGATTTGTTTACAGGAACAGTTTACAATGGAGATCGTGAGATCGAGCTGTACCGCAGCCTTGACAGCATTCCGGTACTGGCAAAGGCAGGTGCCATTGTCACACTTGATGCGCGCACAACGGGCAATGCGATTGATAATCCAGAGATTCTTAAGGTTATCGTGGCAGCAGGTGCAGACGGAAGCTTTAGACTCGACGAAGAAGCAACAGATAATGTTTGGTGCTCAACCACATTTACATATAAGTGGGGCGATGAGGCTGTTCTTACGATCACACCAGAAAAGACAAAGAAGGAAGGAATGCCGGCAGAACGTGCTTATGAACTTGTATTTACAGGTACAGCACAAGGCATGACGGCACAGAAAAAGAAAGCAGACGGCACATATGAGACGCTTGAGACTTCTTATGACAGCGACAAGCAGTGCACAACAGTAATTCTTCCTATGCAGGATATTGAAAGTGAGATTACAGTCGTTACATACAATACTGCACCTGCTGATAATCATCAGGTTGAGCGTATCTTCGAACTGTTAAATCGCGCAGAGATCGAGTTTAGCTTAAAGGATCAGATCTATGCAATCGCCCAGAAGAAGGGATCAAGAAATGATGCATATTTGCTTGATCAGCTCACACTTCTTAATGCACCAGAGGATGTATTTGGAGCAGTGAAGGAGATTTTGACAGCATTAGATTAAGAATAAGTATCATGTTAAAATAAAAGACAGTATTTAGTAGAAAGAGGTTATGGAGCATATGAACGAAAAATGGTGGAAAAATGCGGTAGTTTATCAGATTTATCCGAGAAGCTTTAAGGATTCAAATGGAGATGGAATCGGTGATTTAGAGGGTATCTATGAGAAGCTTGACTATCTGGCAGAGCTTGGCATTGACGTGATCTGGATGTCTCCGGTTTATAAATCTCCTAATGATGATAATGGATATGACATCAGTGATTATCAGGATATCATGGACGACTTTGGAACCATGGACGATTTTGATCGCGTGCTAAAGAAGGCACATAGTCTTAATATAAAAATTATGATGGATCTTGTTGTTAATCACACCTCCGATGAGCATAAGTGGTTTATAGAGAGCAAGAAGAGCAAGGATAACCCGTACCATGATTATTATATGTGGGCAGATCCTGACAAGAACGGCAACCCGCCTAACCGCTGGGAGTCATGCTTTAGCGGTTCAGCATGGGAGTATGTAGAGAGTGTAGGTCAGTTTTATCTTCACTCCTTCTCCCGTAAGCAGCCAGATTTAAACTGGGATAATCCGAAGGTTCGCGAGGAAGTCTTTAAGATGATGACCTGGTGGTGCGACAAGGGAATCGATGGCTTCCGTATGGATGTAATCAGTATGATTTCCAAGTATCCTGGTTTGCCGGATGGACCGGAGAATGGAAATGGCTACACTGGAAACACAAGCTGTGACGGTCCAAACATCCACAAATATCTGCGTGAGATGAACGAAAAGGTACTGTCTAAGTATCGCCTGATTACTGTAGGTGAGTGTCCAGGCGTAAATGCTGAGCAGGCAAAGAAATATGCAAATATTGATGGCAGCGAGCTTGATATGATTTTCCAGTTTGAGCATGTTTCAGGAAGTGCGCTGAAACCGTGCCATCATGGAAAGTGGGACGGTGAGGCAATGACTATGCCAGAGCTGCGTGCAAACTTTACAAAGTGGCAGAAGGACTTAGAGGGATGCGCATGGAACAGCTTGTTTTTATCTAATCACGATCAGCCAAGATGTGTTTCACGCTTTGGAAATGATAGTGAGCAGTACCGTGAGCTGTCAGCCAAGATGCTTGCAACTATGACTCATTTTCAGAAGGGTACGCCATATGTATATCAGGGTGAGGAGCTTGGCATGACAAATGCCTACATGGAAAATATCGCAGATTATCGTGATATTGAAAGTCTCAATGCTTACAAAGAGCTGACAACAAAAGAAAATATCCCGGCCAAAACAGTTATGGGCTATATCAAGGCAGTTGGACGTGACAATGCACGTACACCAATGCAGTGGGACGCATCTGACAATGGCGGCTTTACATCAGGCACACCATGGCTGCAGGTAAATAAAAACTACAAAACAATCAACGCAGCCGCACAGGTAAACGATCCAGATTCTGTTTTTGCTTATTATAAAAAGCTGATTGCACTTCGCCATACAAACGAAGTTATGGTGAACGGTGTGTATGACGTATTGATTCCAGATCATCCGCAGATTTACGCATATACCAGAACACTCGGTGATAAACAGCTGCTTGTACTTTGCAACGATTCCGACACAAATGCTGCCATCCCGGCAGAGATTCAGGAAAAGATTCATGCAGCAAAGAACATCCTTATCCAGAATTACAAGGATACAGACGAGTCCACACTCAGACCATATGAGGCTGTTGTGTACGCACTGTGACCATGGGGACAGGGACGGTGGCTCCATGGTCACCCACTGTAATTTTTGCTGCGTATAAAATTTCCTGTTTTCCATATACTACCCATACAACGCAAAATATGGAATAGTTAAAATGATTAGAAATACAAATCAGGAGGAATTGGAAAATATGAAAGCAACAGGAATTGTGCGCCGTGTGGATGAACTTGGACGACTGGTGATCCCAAAGGAAATCAGAAGAACTATGCGTCTTGCAGAAGGCACACCGCTTGAAATTTTTACAGACAGGGAAGGGCAGATTATTCTAAAAAAATATTCTCCAATGATGGAGTTAGGCAGCTTTGCAAAACAATATGCGGAGTCTGTTGCGCAGACCATGAATCAAAAGGTAGCTGTGTCTGACCGCGACCAGATCATTGCGGTGGCAGGCGGCGGAAAAAGAGAACTCCTTGGAAAAACAATAAGTAGGCAGCTCGAAGAAATGATCATCAATCGCGAAAACAGCATCCAGGCCGGATTAGATAAAAAGACAATTCCGCTGATAAGCGGAGACGAAGACAGCTACAGTGCACAGGCCATTTATCCGATTTGCTGCGAGGGAGACTGTATAGGTGCTGTCATTTTATATAGCCGCGAAAATCAGACTCATTTTAGTGAGACAGAATATAAAGCAGCTGCCTGTGCAGCTTCCTTCCTGGGAAAGCAAATGGAGGGGTGAGGCACCGTAGGGCTTTCGTGACATAGCACCGTGATTAAGGTGAACCGCTGCATAACTTTTTTCTTTTAGGACTTGAAAAACCTTATAACGTGTGTTACAGTAAAAAAGCATTAAAAAAGATATGCAAAATGAGGAAAAAAGCGTGTAAGAGAAAGCAAAAGTCAGTTTTAGCTAAAGGATATTTTGCTGGTCTTACCGTATGAGATGTAAGGAGGAGTTTCAAATGAACAAGAAGGAGTTAGTAGCAGCAGTTGCAGAGCAGGCTGGATTAAAGAAGGTTGACGCAGAGAAGGCAATTGAGGCTTTCACAGCAGTAGTAGAAGGTGCATTAAAGGCTGGAGATAAGGTGCAGTTGGTTGGCTTTGGAACTTTTGAGGTAGCAGAGCGTCCAGAGAGAGAGGGAAGAAACCCGAGAAGTGGTGAGACCATGACTATCGCAGCATCTAAGAATCCGAAGTTTAAGGCTGGAAAGGCATTAAAGGATGCAATTAACGCGTAATGATTTTTAAAATCTGAGCGAAAAAAGTGCAAAAATTCCCCCTAAAATGCAATTTGCGTTGTAGGGGGAATTTTAACTAGAAGGAGATTAATATGCGTTTGGATAAGTATCTGAAAGTATCTCGCATCATTAAGCGCAGAACGGTAGCTAATGAAGCTTGTGACAGCGGACGCGTTATGCTTAACGATAAAGTGGCAAGAGCGAGCGCAGACGTGAAGGTTGGAGATGTTATAGAGATTGCCTTTGGTAATAAAACAGTTAAGGTGCGTATCACGAGTGTGCAGGAGACAATCCGTAAAGAAGATGCAAAGGAAATGTTTGAATATCTTTAAGAGCAATAGCATAATATCAGCGGCTCCCTAATATATTGGAATAGACCGGTATACCGGAAAATCCGATTGTTAGGGGGTCTTTTTTTGGAACAAAATCAAGATCAGGAATATATTGAGCGCGAACACTGTCTGATTTTAGAGCACAGAAGGAGCCTAAAAATCACCGGTGTAACTGATGTGATTGCGTATGACGAACATATCATACAAATCAATACGACAGACAAGGCATTAGAGATACGTGGTGATGGTCTTCATATGAAGCAGCTGGCATTAGACAAGGGGATCATTGAGGTGGATGGCTGTGTGAACAGTCTGGAATATCAGGAGCAAAAAGGCCAGAGTCAGGGGGAATCATTTTGGAAGAGGCTGCTAAGGTAATCGGAGGTGTTGCAGGCGAGCTTGTGTTTTTTATGCGGTCATTTATGCTGGGATTTTTGATGCGGCTTGGCTACGAGCCGATTATTTTTTTTCGCCGTGTATTTCGTCAGCCAAAGCTTCTTTTAGACGTGCAGGATGTATTGTTTTGGACGTTTGGCAGTTTTTTGATGTTTGGTCTTTTATTTCGGGAGAATAATGGAACACCGAGACTCTTTTCTCTGATTGGAATTGCAGCTGGGATGGCATTGTATCAGCTTGGTCCGGCAAAGCTGACAGGCAGTTTGTTTTGTAAGATTAGAAAAAAACGACTTAAAATGCAAAGAAGATGCCACGCATGGCGAAAAAAACGTCTGGAGAGGCGAAAAATGGAAAAAAAGAGGTTGAAAAAGACACAAAAAGAAAGTATGATAAAAAGAGAGGATAAACATAGCCGCAATAAGAGAGGTGAGAATATTGACAGGAAAGATGGCAGCCCGAAGGAGAGCCAATCGCAAATGGATCGCACTGGCACTTGTGACAGTAGTACTGCTAAGCGTGATGACCTGGATTGGTGGAAACAGTTTGGCAGAGCAAAACGCCCAGAATCTGGCACAGCAGCAGCTCCTCGAGGAAAAGATTGCCGAGGAAAAGGCGCGAAGCAAAGAACTCGATGAGTACAGCGAGTACATGAAAACCGATGAATTTGCTGAATGGTATGCAAAGGAAAAGTTAGGCTTGATCCATAAAAACGAGATCATATTTAAGGGTGAATGATGTGCCGTATCGTGGAAACGCGAAGCGGCACTTTTTTTTATCGCACTGTCTTTTCGACAGACATTTCAAAAAAACTAAGCTATGATAAAAAGAGCAGCTGATAAACAATTGTGTTTTCAGAAATGGAGGTCGAAAGCAAGTGGAAGGTCTGGAAAGATGGCAAAATAATCAGGTAAAAAAAATGGGAATAGGGCGGCTTGGCCTGATTTTTTTTATGATTGGCGGAATGCTTTTTGTTGTTTTAAGAAGTGGGCAGACAACATATTTGGTTATACAGGTAGTGCTGCTTTTTAGTGCACTTTTTTTCGGATATAGGTTTGGACCAGGAGCAGGTGCAATTGCTGGAAGCATAAGTGGAATTATGCTTTCTCTTGTGAGCGGTGAGGCAGCACAGATTGGAATATTGTGTCTTCTTGGAATTTTCTCCGGTGCATTTCGCAGTTTAGGCAGGATGGCCAGCGTGACAGCATGTGCAGCGGCAGCTTTTGGCGTTGGAATTGTATATTCTCCGGCTATTTTATTTCAGACGATGGAGTCTGTTTTGGCAGTTGGTGTTGTATTTTTATTGCTTCCTGAAAAACTTACCTGTCCGCAAAAACAAAATTTGCTTAAGGAAGATTGTGGATTTAATGAACAAGAAAGCATACCAGTGTGGCAGGCTGCGGTAGAAGATATGGCAGGAGAAGGATTGCCGGCATTGGCGCAGACCTTTTCGCAGCTTTCTTCTATGTATCGTGAAGAAGACGTAGCAAAGGATCCATTTGAAACTGACTGGCGCATGCGTTATCTGGAACTGCGTCAGCTTTTGTCAGAACAATTTTTTGAGTGTGCGCAGATGCTTTTGGAAACAGTCGGGCAGATGCAGGAAAAAGAAGAGTTGTCCGGAGCTGTGCGTGAGAATCTGGAAAAGAAGCTGCTATGGGCAGGTGTAGAGGCAAAGCGAATCTACATGACTGAAAATAAAAATGGAGCCAGACAGCTAATTATGGCGCTCAGTGCCAAAAGTGCACGCTGTATTTCAATGAAGCTTGTCTGCGAGCGCATTGAAGAGGTTCTTGGCAAACGCATGGTGCTGTGTGCAAATCAGCCGCTTCTTGTATCATCAGTGACGCGTTGGGTTCGTTTTGAAGAGGAGTGTCCATACTTTGTGCTTTTTGGCACTGCATCTAGCTGTAAAAGTGGAAATGATATTTCAGGAGACAGCTTTTCATGCATGGAGCTGTCAAATGCAAAAAAGGTTCTTCTTTTATGCGATGGAATGGGAAGCGGAAGTGTTGCAGGAAAGGAAAGTGCGGGAGTCACAGAGCTTGCAGAATCACTTTGCGAGGCAGGCTATTCGCCGTCACTTCTCATTCGTGTGATTAACAGTGCACTGATGATTCAGGCAAAGGAACATCCTGTCACAATTGATTTAACAGTTATTGACTGTGCAAACGGTATATGTGAGCTTACAAAATCCGGTGCAGCCGTCACTTTTTTAAAGCGCGGCACACAGACGATGCAGGTTGGTGCAGACAGTATGCCAGCAGGAATATTGCAGGAGCACGCACCGATGGAAAAAATACTTCGTCTAAAGGATGGAGATATTATTATTATGGTTAGCGATGGTGTGCTAGAAGAAATACCTGGCTACGATAAGGAGGAGACGATGTGTCGCTTTTGTGAAAAGCTAGACGAAAACAATCCAAAGGAGATTGCGAAAAAAATCTTGGCATTTGCAGGAAATACAAAAAATGCCAGAGACGACAGAACAGTGCTTGTAGCTGGTTTCTGGAAAAAATAAAGGAGATAAAAATGATTTCACACGATAAATTTATAGATAAAATCAAGCAATACATTGATGAAAAAAAGCTGTTTTCCTTCGGTGATCATGTCATCATAGGCTTGTCAGGAGGCGCAGATTCTGTCTGTCTTTTATTGGTACTAAAACGATTGCAGCAAATATATAATCTTTCAATAACAGCAATTCATGTTCATCACGGCATACGTGGTGAGTCAGCAGAGCATGATCTTAAGTTTTCAAGACAGCTTTGCGAAAAAGAAGAAATTGAGTTTGTTGAAAAAAGATGTGATGTGCCGGCTCTTGCAGCGAAGCATCATCTGACTGAGGAGGAGGCAGGGCGTCGTGTCCGTTATGAAACATTTGAGTGTGAAGCAAAAAAACGCGGTGCATCTGTAATTGCAGTGGCACATCATATGGATGATCAGGCTGAGACAGTGCTAATGAATCTGCTGCGAGGAAGCGGGATTCGTGGATGTAGCGGAATACCTTGTAAGCGCAGCTTGTCAGACAAGGGAGATATCGTTGTCGTGCGTCCGCTTTTAGGTATGAGAAGAGAGGCGATTGAAGCATGGCTTATAGAAAATGGGCAGGGATGGTGCATTGATGAGACAAACCTGACAGATGACTATCTCAGAAGCCGTATCAGAAACAGGCTTCTGCCGCTTCTTTCAAGTGAATATAATGCGCAGGCTGCTGAGCACATAGCATGTGCAGCGGGTGATTTTTCTGAGGCAGAGGAATATCTTAGAGATCAGGCACAGGCACTTATTTCGTCATGGAATTGTGTCTTGCATAAGCAAATGATGCTTCCTGTCAAAGAGCTTAAATTACAAAAACCAATTTTACAGCGATATTTGATTCAGGAGGCAATTTCACATACAGGAGGCGTAAAAGATATAACTAGGACACATATTGAATCTGTTATAGGGCTTTTGTCAAAGCGCACAGGAAGCATGGTAAATCTGCCGCAAAGACGTAAGGCACGTATTCAATATGAGTTTTTAATCATAGAAAAAGAGAGCTTTTCAGAGCATAAAGAAGAAAATCAGGATTTACAATCGCCAAACAGCAAAATTGGTAAGGCTGTTTACTCAATTTTCCCCGTTTGTGAGAAAAAAATTCCACAAACTTGTTGTGTAAACTGGTTCGATTATGATACAATAAAAGAAGGGTTGCTTATGCGTAAAAGAATGCCTAAAGACCGTATTTGCATTGATGCAAAGGGTAATACGCAAAAGCTTTCCGACTGCATGATTAATGCTAAAATTCCTGCTGCAAAGCGGGATCAGATTCCTATTCTGGCATCTGGAAGCCGTGTTTTGTGGATTGCAGGAGTTCGCATGGCCGAAGATTGTAAAATCACCAAACATACAAGGCTGGTGCTTGAAGTTAGAACAGTGCAGTGATCATCGCATACGATAGTCAGAAAATTGACTCAAAACTATAAAAATAAAAAAGCAGAGGAGTGCAAAAATGGGAGATAAGATTCGTGTAATGTATTCTGAAGAAGAAGTCGACAAGAGAATCCGCGAGCTGGGAGAGCAGATCAGCAAACGCTATGAGGGAAAGACGGTTCACATGATTTGTGTATTAAAGGGCGGCGTATTTTTTATGTGTGAACTTGCAAAGAGAATTACCGTTCCAGTAACTATGGATTTTATGTCCGTATCAAGCTATGGTGCTGGTACAAAGTCAAGCGGTATCGTAAAGATTGTCAAGGATCTGGATCAGTCTATTGAGGGAAGAGATGTATTGGTAGTTGAGGATATTATTGATTCTGGAAGAACACTCAGCCATCTGATGAAGATCTTAAACGAGAGAAAGCCATCCAGCATTTGTCTGTGTACTCTTCTTGACAAGCCAGATCGTCGCGAGGTTGATGATGTAAATGTTGACTATACAGGTTTTCAGGTGCCGGATGAGTTTGTAGTTGGCTACGGATTAGACTATGATCAGCTGTACCGCAATCTGCCGTATGTAGGTGTGGTTGAGACTGAGTAAATATTTGCAGAAACGAGGAGTAAATTGAAAAAGTCAAATGGAATAATCGCATATACCATTATTATTGCAATTGTAATTGCATTAATTTTCTTCTTTCAGCGTTCTCTTTATACGCAGACTAATGTAACATACTCGCAGTATCGTTCATTTGTGGAAGAAGAAAAAATCGCTCAGGCACAGATTGAACAAAATGCGAAGGTGCCGACGGGCAGTGTGTTGTTTTTTGTCAGTGGTTCATCGACAGAATATCGTGTATTCGTATCAGATGTCAATGCTGAGTTAGACCGTCTGCAGGATAACGGTATAAAAGTTACCCTGACAGCAGTTAAAGAAAATTATTTTCTAAATACACTTCTTCCTGTACTTATTTTAGTCATAGGAATAAGCTTTGTGTTCGTAGCAATGACAGGCCGTATGGCAGCACCGGGAGGTGGCAGCGGAGGCGGTCAGAGCATGGCAAACTTCGGAAGAAGCAGAGCTGTTATGGAAACAGGCGGCTCCAAGAAAGTTTTATTTAAGGATGTTGCCGGTCTTCAAGAGGAGAAGGAAGAACTTGAGGAAGTGGTGGATTTTCTTAAAAATCCAAATATGTACACAAGCCTTGGCGCCAGAATCCCAAAGGGTATCCTTTTAGTAGGCCCTCCGGGAACAGGAAAAACATTGCTTGCAAAGGCAGTTGCCGGTGAAGCAGGCGTGCCATTTTTCTCAATCTCTGGTTCAAACTTTGTAGAGATGTTTGTTGGTGTCGGTGCATCACGTGTACGAGATTTGTTTGAACAGGCAAAGAGAAATGCACCTTGCATCATTTTTATTGACGAGATCGATGCCGTAGCCAGAAGAAGAGGAACAGGTCTTGGCGGCGGTCATGATGAGAGAGAGCAGACATTAAACCAGATGCTTGTAGAGATGGATGGTTTTGGTGTCAATGAGGGAATCATCGTTATGGCAGCAACAAACCGTGTCGATATTCTTGATCCGGCTATCCTTCGTCCTGGACGTTTTGACCGTAAGGTGGCAGTAGGACGTCCAGATGTAAAGGGACGAGAAGAAATTTTAAAGGTACACACAAAGAATAAGCCGCTTGGCTCAGATGTAAACTTAAGACGTGTTGCGCAGACAACAGCAGGATTTACCGGAGCAGATCTGGAAAATCTGATGAATGAGGCTGCGATCAATGCGGCAAAGAGCAAACAGGGCTACATCAGCCAGCGCGATATAGAGCAGTCCTTTGTTAAGGTGGGAATTGGTGCAGAGAAGCATTCTAAGGTCATCAGCGACAAGGAAAAGCGCATCACAGCATACCATGAGTCAGGCCATGCAATTTTGTTCCATGTATTGCCGCATGAAAGTCAGGTACACACCATTTCAATTATTCCAACTGGAATGGGTGCGGCAGGCTACACAATGCCGCTTCCAGAGGCGGATGAGATGTTTATGACAAAGAAGCGCATGGAAGAAGATATTATCGTAGCATTTGGTGGTCGTGTTGCCGAGGAATTGATATTTGGCGATGTCACAACAGGAGCATCACAGGATATCAAGCAGGCGACAGCGACAGCCCGTGCAATGGTTGTAAAATATGGTATGTCAGAACGTCTTGGAACCATCAACTATGAGGACAGCGGTGAGGAAGAAGTATTCCTCGGCAGAGATCTGGGACATGCAAGAAGCTACAGTGAAGATGTTGCCAGAGAAATTGATATAGAAGTGAAGCGTATTATTGATGAGGCATATGCACAGGCAAAGACGATTATTACTGAGCATATGGACGTGCTTCACCGCTGTGCACAGGTATTAATCGAGCGTGAAAAAATTGGAAACGCGGAGTTTGAGGCGATCTTTGATGGAAGGGAGCTTCCAGAGCCGGGTGCAGAGCAGACATCTCTCATGTCAGCTATGCCATCAGAAGGCAGATAATAACGCACGGTTAAAGGAGCCACGAAAAAAATGCAGTTCAGTGATATATTAGTAAAAAATGCATTATTTTGTGATGAAACAGAAGATTACCGTACTCCGGCAGAGCCGGAGGCGGGCGACTCTGTTGTCATCCGCTTTCGGACATTGGCCAATAACGTGGACAATGTCTATTTGATTTCAAGAAAAAGTGAAATCAAAATGGAAAAGGTCAGAACAGAAGGTTTGTTTGACTTTTATGAGACACAGATAAGCGTTGGAAGTACGTCTTATCTATATTACTTCGAGATCGAAAAAGGCAGGGATATCTGTTATTATAATAAATTAGGATGTACAACGAATTTGCGCCAGAAGTATGCATTTAGAATCACACCGGGCTTTCATACGCCAGAGTGGGCAAAGGGTGCAGTATTTTATCAGATTTATGTGGATCGCTTTTATAATGCAGAGCCTTCCAATGATGTTCTCTCAGGTGAGTATTACTATGTAGGATCACAGAGTGAGCGCGTAACTGATTGGGATAGTCTTCCGGCAAATCTTGATATTGGACGTTTCTATGGAGGTGATCTTCAGGGTGTGCGCGCAAAGCTTGACTATTTGCAGGAGCTTGGCGTTGAGGTCATCTACTTTAATCCGCTGTTTGTCTCTCCGTCTAATCACAAATATGATATTCAGGATTATGATTATATTGATCCGCATTTTGCAGTTATCAAAAAGGATGATGGCGAGCTTCTTAAAGAGGATGAGAAGGAAAACAAAAAGGCAAGTCGTTATATCTGCCGTGTTACCTCTAAAGAAAATTTAGAGGCATCAAATGAATATTTTGCAGAGCTTGTAAAAGAAATTCATGCAAGAGGCATGAAGGTTATTCTTGACGGTGTATTCAATCACTGTGGTTCCTTCAATAAATGGCTTGACAGAGAGTGTATTTATGAAGGACAAAAAGGATATGAGCCAGGTGCATATGTATCTGAGTCAAGCCCATATCATGACTTTTTTGGTTTTACTGGAGGCGTGTGGCCGTATAATAAGAATTATGAGGGCTGGTGGGGACATGATACACTGCCAAAGCTTAACTATGAGGGTTCAAAGGAGTTATATGACTATATTCTTCGTATAGGAAAAAAATGGGTCAGTGCACCTTATAATGTAGATGGCTGGCGTCTTGACGTGGCAGCAGATCTTGGTCATAGTATTGGTGTTAATCACCAGTTCTGGAAGGATTTTAGAAAGTCTGTCAAGAAAGCAAATCCAGAGGCAATTATTTTGGCTGAGCACTATGGTGATCCAAGTAGCTGGATGCGCGGTGATCAGTGGGATACAGTCATGAACTATGATGCGTTTATGGAGCCAATCACATGGTTTTTGACAGGTATGGAAAAGCACAGTGATGAGTTTCAGGCTGAATGGTATGGAAATGGAGACAAGTTTTTCCGTACAATGGAACACAATATGAGCAAGTTCCAACGCCAGTCACTAGACGTTGCTATGAATGAGCTGTCAAATCATGATCATTCTCGTTTCCTTACAAGAACAAACAGCACTGTCGGACGTATTGCGACAAAGGGCGCTAAAGCCGCAAATGAAAATGTGGAAAAGTGCATTCTTCGCGAGGCAGTTGTCATGCAGATGACTTGGCCAGGCGCACCAACTGTTTATTATGGAGATGAGGCTGGTATGGTTGGCTGGACTGACCCAGACAACAGAAGATCTTATCCGTGGGGAAAACAAGATTGGGAACTTATAGAGTTTCATAAGGATATGATTCGTATCCACAAAAAATATGAGTGTTTTAGAAGTGGTTCCTATAAGTCGATTGCAAGCGGTTCTCACTGGATTTGCTATGGCAGATTTAATAAAAAGCTGCAGGCAGTTATTCTTATTAATAACAGAAGAGAGACGCTTACAGTAGATCTTCCAATATGGCAGATTGGTATTTTGGAAAATGCATGTTTAAAGCGTGTGATCCAGACAACACAGTCAACCTACAATGTCGGTGAAGTTATGGAGCGTGCCGAGGATGGTATTCTTCATGTGACTGTAGGACCGCAGACAGCAAGTGTGTATATTGCCGCGAAAAACGTAGAAGAAAACTAAATAGCATGAAAAACCAGTGGGTGTAACACAAAGAACAGTAATATTTTGTTTGTCCCCACTGGTTTTTATTTGCGTTTATGTGGATTGATTGACAGCAGATGCTTTATAGTGGTAAGATACCGATATACAAGCTTGGGGAAGGAGACTGCCATGAAACAGCACAGACAAAGAAATGGACAAGAGGGAATAGCGATGATTATTGTGGTGTGTATCATGGCAGTTCTTGTTATGATGTCGCTTGCACTTCTTCTGGCCTCCTCAGTTATGACACAAAATGCGGGACGAGTAAAGGATCAGGAGCAGTCAAGAATACTTGCTGTATCGCTTGCAGATGAGCTGGAAAAAGAGTTAACGGTGACACCATCACAGCAGGAAAAAACACAGGCTAGTGGAACTATCTTAGAATTTGTCAACAGCAAGATCACTTCAGGAAGCTGGCCATCTGGTGAAGAACAGACATTTTCATTGGACAGCAGTGCACTGAATCAGGCAAATGAGCTGTCAGCGCAGGCAACGCTTAGCTGGGAGGAGGGAGAAAATGGCTATACGGATGCATCACTTTATATAACGGTGCACTGCATATATCATAACATGCCATTTTTTGTTACTACAATCTATAATGCTTATACTGCTTATGCAGCGGATGATGAGAATCAAAATGAGGATGTGCAGGATACTCTTTATTGGATCCGCTCAGAGCGAAGGTAGGTGATGCGGGATATGATAAAAAAAATGACAGGCAGAAGGCAGACTAAGTATAAACGACTAAGTCAAAGATGCGTAAACAATAAAAAGGGTGTAAGCTTAGTAGGCGTCATCGTGGCATTTTTGCTGCTGATGATAATAATGCTGATGTTTCAAAAGTCTTTGAAAGTTTCGGGAAATCTTATTGCACGTTCTGTAGATATACGAAAAGAAGAACAGGAGCTAATAGGAGACTATTATAAAAACAGGACTAGCCCGACAAATACGGAATCTGTAAGCTGTGTTTTTTCTGGAGAAGACGGCAGCTTTACATTAAATACTAAATGGAGCAGCTACAGCAGGCAAAATGCATCAATCTTTTACTTTGGAGATGGAACAACTGGATATGAAAATCGTTCATCAGCCATGTCAGATGGAGGTGATGAGCAGTGAAGAAGATAAAAGACAATAGGCGCGGAAGCACACTTGTTGAGGTTATTGTTACATTTGCGCTGATTGGTATGTTTTTACTGGCAGCAACAACTGCAGTTTCTGCTGCAATGAATGCGTTTTACAGGATGGAATCTTTATCAAGGGCAATTGTAGTCAGTGACACAATTCTTGATAAGGCACAAGGAGAGCTTTCATTAGCAAGTGCAGATGGAGCATTGCTTTGTCTGGGTGGTGAATCAAGTGGTGATGATTGGTGGAAAACAATATGCTTTTACTCAGCAAATGGAAATCCTGTGCGCATGGAAAGTGAAGCTTCTGGTGATGGAAAGGGACGTTTTTCGCTATATTATTATCCTGTGAAGGATAGTTCGTCACAGGGCACAGACTGGACATTTGATGAAAATTTTTATCAGGGATTTTGGATAGAGGATCTTTCATTTCGGTGGAATGGAACAGAAGAAGAACCAGATAATATCATAGAGATTAAGTTGACACTGACAAATGGAAATACCTCATACAGTCAAACACGCTTTGTGCAGTGTACAAATTTCTTCCGACCATCACACTTTTCACGTATTCATACGGGAGTTACATTTTAAGGGCTGATGTCCGTAGTTACAGTTCACGCTACTAAATATTTATAACAAGACCCTAAGGTGAATGGATTTCACGAGGAGGTATTTGAAGCAGGTCTTTCAAAGTAATGTATAATAAGCTGGAAAGTTTACCTTGAATTTACATAAAAAAGATGTAGAATTAAAAAAGAAGCAGTATAGTAGTGACTTAATGATGTCAAAGTAAAATAGAAAAAGCACAAAAGACAAGCAAAATTTTGCGGAAAGGCATGGTAATAAGATGGCACTAGTTTTTATTGTAGAGGATGACAATGATATTCGTCAGATTGAGGCATATGCACTTAAATGCGGCGGTTTTGAAATTGAAGAATTTGAGGATGCAAAAGCACTTTACGAGAGATTGGAAAAGAAAACGCCAGATCTTTTTTTGCTTGATGTTATGCTGCCGGATGAGGATGGCTTAGAAATTGTAAAGAAGCTTAGGGCAATGCCGCAGACAAAGCATTTGCCAGTTATGATGGTAACGGCAAAGACTACAGAGCTTGATAAGGTGCGTGGGCTTGACATAGGAGCAGATGATTATATGACAAAGCCATTTGGCATTATGGAACTGCTGTCGCGTGTGAAGGCATTGCTTCGCCGTAGTGCAGGTGCGCAGACAAAGCGTCTTGAGGTTGGAAATCTGGTATTAGATGATGAACGTCATATCGTGACGGTAAATGGAGAAAACTGCGAGCTTACATTTAAAGAGTATGAGCTTTTGAAGCTTCTTATGGCTAATTGCGGCATGGTACTGACAAGAGAGGTAATCATGGAACGTGTGTGGGGAACCGATTTTGAAGGAGAGTCCCGTACACTTGATATGCATATTAAAACGCTGCGTCAAAAGCTTGGCGAGGAAGGGTCGATGATCCGCACAGTGCGAAATGTAGGATATTTGTTGGAAAAAGATTAAAAGATTTTATAATATTAAAAAGCGCGTGTAAAAGATGAAAAAATCATTTTCTACGCGCACTTTTTTATGCGTCTCGCCTTGTACTTAAAAACTGGACAATGCTTCCGATCATAGCAAGTGATAAGAAAGCACCGTAAAAGATTGTAATCTGTTCAAATTTTAAAAGCTGAAATAAAATTTGTACCGTGCCGAGTGCACCGCAAAAGGCAGTGACGAGAATTATGATAGGTTTTTGCAGTTTTATACAGATCACACCAGCGACAATTCCAAGAATCAAGCTGATTATGCCGGCCGTCACGTTTGAAAGTGAAGGGACAAATGAAACCAGAAGACCGCATGAAAAGACTGAAACAAGAATTAAGACGACAAAAAATGTGGACAAAAGAATTAGCCTGGTTGCCAAAAAGCCAAGTATAAGACCAAGAATCAGTGCACTTAAAAGAATAATCCATAACTCATCTGTAAAATGACCAGACAGTAAAAATCCTAAAAAGGCGCCGGTTACAAAGCCGATGCCGGCTGCAAAGCAGGTAAACAGGCGATAGCCCCAAAAGCATAAAAGTACCGATAATACTAGTGAGACAAAAGATAAAATAAGACCGACAATATTTATATTATTGAGAAACGGCAGCAGGCTGCTAATAAAATCAGCAGCCTGTGAAATCAGTTCATCCATAGATTCCATCACCTGTTATTTAAAAGATTTGGTAAAACGACATTTCTAAGCTTTCTTACAGTTGGTGTAGTACCGGCATCTGTAAGCTGAATACCAGCAAGGAAAGTGATATTGCAGCCTGGATGATTGGAAAAATAAGGTCCAAGCCATCCATCCCAGCCGTACTCGCCAAGTGTTGTGTACATAATCGCCTTAGAAGGATCCTTCATAACACGCATAAGATTGCCATAGCTATAGCCCTCAAGACCACCCCAGCCGCGAGACAGTGACTCCTGCTGCCAAGGCTGCAGTGTTCCCTGCGTGAAATAGCGTACAATTTCTGGCTCTAAAATCTGGTGTCCCTTAAAATTTCCGCCGTTAAGCAGCATAGTGCCGAAGTTTGCGTAATCCTTTAATGTAGAAACAAGACCGGCACCGCCTGACTGAAATGCCGGAAGGGTAGCCATTTTATTTTGGATTGCCAGATGATCTCCTGTATAAAGCGTTAATCCATTTTCTGTGCGTGCATAAACCTTAGAAAGACGAGACTGCTTTTGCGCAGGAACGAAAAAACCTGTATCTGGCATCTCAAGAGGATCTGTGATCTCTTTCTTTAAAAATTCAGCAAAGCTCATTCCAGAGATCACCTCGATCAGTGCACCAAGAATATCAGCGGAAACACCGTACATAAAGTTAGATGATGGCTCAAATTCAAGTGGATTTTTTCCAACTCGGTCAGCAAACTCACGTGTTGTCATAGCATCCTCTGTAGAAAGACGTGTATCCATCTCTGCAAAAAGATCAGACGTTGCTTTTCCGGCAGCGGAATCGCTTCCATAGGAAAGACCGGATGTCATAAATAAAAGATCATGTACGGTCATCTGTCTTTGCACAAGGGAAAGTGTGTTGCCGTTTACGTAAGTCTGATTTGCAAAAGCCGGAATAAATTTTGATACCGGATCATTCAAATCAACGAGACCACGCTGCATTAAAATCATCATGCAGGCTGCTGTAACTGGTTTACTCATGGAGTACAGGCGCATGATAGTATCGTCTTCCATTAAAACCTTATTTTCCAGATCAGCGTAGCCTGCATGAAGTGACAATACAGGCGCTTTGTCTTTTAAAACAAGCAGGTTGACACCAGCTACTTCTTTTGCATCAACTGCCTTTTCCATGACAGAAGCTGCCAGCTTTTCAATTTCCTTCAATTGCATAATTTACCTCCTAAAATTGATATCAAATTGACATCTTAATGGGTTGACATATGAACTGTCATCATAATAGCACAATCCATTTTAAATAGAAAGTGGCTACATTGCTATTTTTATTAATTTGTGTTAAAATGTGACTATTCAAGATAAAGAAGAAATAAGAAAGGAAGTGATACAAATGGGAAGATGCAGGAATTGCCATACACATTTTTGGGGAAATCCTCATTTTTGTCCCAGTTGTAAGACAGATCTGTGGTACGAGGAGTATAATGATGAAAACTGGGACTTTCGTGCACTTCAGGAAGAGGGAAACAGACTGATTGCAAAGGGGAATTATGAGAAGGCTGCTGTTGTACTGAAGCTTGCGTTAGATCAGGTGATGTATAAGCATGCACAGCATTCTATGCACCGTCTAAAAGATGCTGTAAGTGATTTTGTATGGCTTTACAGCAATGAGGCTGCTGATATCAGTGATGACCGAATCACCGATGTGCTCGATTATTTTGAGGAAGAGTGTTTTGGCCAGCCAGATAAATATCGTGAAAATCTGATGCAGATGCGCCGTGATGCATCGAGGCGTTTGCCACAGGCACAGTATCGTGAAAAGCAGGGACTTGATTTTCCTCATTTACGGTCTTATTGGGAGTTTGCACCTGTGTCACAGGTGACAGATCAAAATAGTGTCAGCGGCTATGAGCCAGATATTTTGGAAGCAAAGCATCTGCTGTTAACGGAAAGCTTTTTATATCTGTATCTGAATTTTTCACGCGTTATGAAATATCTTCAGGCACAGGATTCTTTAAATACACAGATGGTTACAGATGAATTGCTGCCGCTTTTGCATCCTGATCTTGATATGGAAAAAAATGGAGAGAATGATACGGCAAAGCTGATGGAAAATGTATTGTGTGGTTTTTTGGAGGATGGTTTCGAGGAACTGGCTTCACTATATCTGAATCATTTTGATGAGGCTGCTGTAACGAAGGTAAAAAAACGGTGTGAACAGATTGCAGGTGAGGATGTTACAAGCACAGCAATGCTTGAGATGGCTGTATTTGCACCGCTTCTTGCAAGTGAGAAGAATGGAAAGAAGATTTATGAGACAATGGTGCCGGCAGTAACAGAGATTCTTGCACAAATGAATCAGCTGCATCAGGTGCTATCTGAGACATTAGATGAAAAGGAAAGAAAAAATCTGCAGCATACGATCAGCATTTTGTGTGCAGAGTATTGCGGAATGTATGGAGTGGGTGAATATCTCCTTGGCCTGGCGGCACAGACAGATCAAGAGCTATATTTGGATGCGATGGATCAGGCCGCAGGAAACGGCATCACACTGGCTGCAGAGGAGATGATGAGAAGCTACTTTTATGGACGCCGCGGCTGTGAGGTTCAGCCAGGCTACGCAAAATTTTACTCAAGACTTGTATCGCTTCGTCATGTGGCAAGCTCCATAAGCGATGCAGTAGAAGGAGTAGAAGGCTTGGAAATGCTTGTGCCAGGCGCAGAGGCTTAACTGTAAGGCTATAATGCATATATTAGAAAGATTTATTATTTATGAATTCAATTGTATTAGATTTAGAATGGAATCAGGCACAGACGCGTGATAGGGAAGCACCAGGACTTACGTTTGAGGTGATTGAAATTGGCGCAGTACGCCTAGATGAGCACGGAAACCAGACAGACAGCTTTAGCTGCCTGATCCGGCCGTGCGTGTACACAGAATTGTTTTACCGCGTGCGGGAAGTGGTTGGCATTAGCATGAAACAGCTAGAAGCTGAAGGCATACCGTTTTTGGACGCGATGGAACGCTTCTGGAAATGGTGTGGAAAGGATCCTGTGTTCTTTACGTGGGGCGACATGGATCTGACGGAGCTGCAGCGAAACATTGCTTATTTTGGAATGGAAAATCCGTTTGCATTCCCTCTGTTTTATTATGATGTTCAAAAGCTTTACAGCCTGTATTGTCTGGATGGTCACGCGCGTGCATCTCTTGAGAGTGTGATTGAGACGCTGGCACTGCCAAAGAAATGGCCGTTTCATCGTGCTGTGTATGATGCAGCTTATACAGGCTGCGTGTTAAGTCAGCTTGAAAAGCAGAGCTGGCAGAGCATGGTATCAGTAGATTATTATAGACCTCCGAAAAATGCACAGGAGGAGATATATCTTGTTTTTGAGCGTTATTCAAAGTTTGTCTCACAGCTTTATCAAAGCCGTGAGGAAGCAATGGAAGCAAGAAATGTCAGTTCAATGGTCTGCTATAAATGCGGGCGAAATGTCACAAGACGAATGAACTGGTTTTCGGATAACAACCGCAAGTATTTTGGCTTGGCATATTGTCCTAGACACGGATGGTTAAAAGGAAAAATCAGGGTAAAGCACTGTGACGGACAGGTTTTTATGATAAAAACAATGAAGCTTACTGATGCAGAGGGAGCCAGAAAGATTAAGGCAAAATCAGAATTAATGAAAAAACGCCGCATGGAGAAGGCGGCAGAAAAAGGGCTGCGAAGCTAATGCGCAGCCCTTTTTCTGATTAATTACATGTATTATAAAATATTTATTGCATACGATATTGGTGATTTGGAGGTGTCTGCCGATTGTTTTTATTCATCTTTTTGTAGCGAATTAAAAAGACAACGAGAAGAATAATCAAAATGATTACAGCAAGCATGCATGCAACAAGCCAGATTTTTATTTCGTGGAAAGGTTTTGTCTGAAGCACGTCAGACAATGAATTACCAGATGCCACATAGAGGTCGCTTGTGTCCTGTGCGACCTGGTTGATAATCATTGCAGTTCCTAGTGGATATCCATGAAGCTCATATGAGAGCATATGTGTGCCATCTTCATTTGTAATGGGACGGCGTGTAAGGTCATCTAGTGAAACAGTATCTGGCACGGTGATGCGTGAAGCGCTGTCCAGTGTCAGAAAAGAGGAATTTTGCTCAGAAAGACCAAGCGGGCTGTTAGAGATAAGCGCCTGTGTGCTATAGGTCTGATCCTGCTCAGAAGCTTTTGCCACACTGAAATGGTCAAATCCGTAATTAAAAAGCTGGATAGTGTCTTTATATTGGTTTGGATCTTCTGTGTTCATTGTAACGCAGATTAAATTGCGTCCATCTTTTGAAGCATACGTAACGAGGCAGCGTCCAGCTTCCTCGGTCCAGCCAGTTTTTCCACAGACAACAAACGGTGTGTAGTAGTCGGAATCTTTTTTAATAAGCTTATTTGTAGTGCCCATAGGAATATCGCGGTCTAGAATGGAATCGGCCTTTCTATAATAAGCTGGTGTGGATGAAATAGAGATAAAATCAGAATATTGCAGGCAGCCTAGCATAATTCTATACAAATCGTAGGCGCATGTCATGTGGTTTGGATCCTGAAGGCCATTGGCATTTGCAAAGTTTGTGTTTACGCAGCCAAGACTTACAGCAGTACTATTCATTAGTTCCACAAAGGAAGATACAGAGCCGCTGACATGTTCAGCAAGTGCAGTTGCTACTTCATTTGCTGAAGGAAGTAAAAGACCATACAGACAGTCTCTAACGCTTAAGGATTCCCCAATATGCATACCAATGTGGCTGCTGCCGCTTGGAAGACTATAAATAGAGTTCTTTGAAAATGTGACAATATCATCCAAAGAAGTGTTAGACAGAGTCAGATAGGCTGTCATCAGCTTAGTTGTGCTGGCAGGATACATGGAGCTTGTCGCATTCTTTGCGTATAGGATTGTATCAGTATCAATATCAACGAGGATTGCGGCCTCGCTTGTGATTTCAGGCGCATCAGGCCATTCGTCAGGCAGATGTGCCTGCATGGTGTCAATTTCAGCCTTTGTTGCAGCACTTGTGGCATGGCATGGCAGTAAAAGAAGACATATGCATAGGCATAAAGAAAAAGAAGAACGTAAAACAGTTTTCATAAACAATATTCACACCTTTCCATAATGGGCACAGTTTTGCACCGTGAAACATTGATAAGTCAGTCAGACTGGCCTTTATCATAACATAAAAATGCTGAAAAGAAAAGGAAATACGTAAAATATACTTTCCAATAGGGCATAATTGTGTTATAGTAGGCGATGAAGCAAAAAAGTGGGGCTATCCGACCAGATTGCGATGGATGATAAATCTGGTTTTTAAATATGAAAGACAAGTAGGCAAGACAGGAGGTAGTAGGATGAAATTATCACTGGTGGTTCCATGCTATAACGAGCAGGATAATGTCCGAGCATTCTATGATGCAGCTGTAAATGCGTTTTTGGGCTGTGGTTATGAGTATGAGCTTGTTATGGTAAATGATGGAAGCAGGGATAATACCGGGATTGAGTTAAAAAAGCTGTTTTATGAGAAAAGAGAAGAAACACCGATCACAATCGTTCAGTTTTCACGTAATTTTGGAAAGGAAGCAGCAATCCTGGCAGGAATGAAGCATGCAAAGGGTGATCTTGTAACATTGATTGATGCTGATTTGCAGCAGCGTCCTGAAATTGTGCGCGAGATGGTTCAGATATTGGATGAACATCCAGAGTATGACTGTGTTGCTGCTTTTCAAAAAGAGCGAAATGAAGGAAGAGGTCTGTCTTTCTTTAAACGCGAATTTTATCGCCTGATTAATCAAATGAGCGAGGTAGAATTTGTCAATGGAGCAAGTGATTTTCGCACATGCAGACGAAAAATGGTTGATGCAATTCTGAGCATGCCAGAATATCATCGCTTTTCAAAGGGGATTTTTTCGTGGGTTGGCTTTGATACTTACTATATTCCTTATGTTGCCGAGGAGCGTCATGCAGGAAAGACAAAGTGGAGCTTCTGGAAACTGTTTAAGTATGCGGTTGAGGGTATCATTGGCTATTCAACTGCACCGTTAAAAATTGCAACTGTGCTTGGATCATTCACGTCACTTCTTGCTGTTATCTATTTTATTGTGGTTGTTTTGCAGCGGCTGATCTGCGGTGTAGATGTGCCGGGATATGCAACAATTGTCGCATTGATTCTTTTAATTGGAGGCATCCAACTTTTAATTTTGGGAATTATGGGAGAATATATAGCAAGAATGTATATTCAGGGAAAACAGCGTCCTATTTTTATAGAGAAGGATGTGCTGACAAACGAAGATGAGGTTTAATCAAATAGAGATGGCACGTAGCTGTGCCATCTTTTTTTAACGCCTTGAAACTGAACGCTTTGCGATAGCACAAAAAAAGCACCCGATTAACTCGGATGCTTCTAAATCATGCGCCTCCAGGGGCTCGAACCCTGGACACCCTGATTAAGAGTCAGGTGCTCTACCAACTGAGCTAGAGGCGCTTCTTTTTGTTTGTCACTCACGCGACTCCTATATACTATCATAGCTCAATTGATTTGTCAACAGTTTTTTTGGAAAAAATTAAAAATATTTTCAAGGCCGCTTTGAAGAACATTTTTTCTTTGAGTGGGCACAGGCTTTGGCGGCAGTTTGAAAACAGCGATATAAATGTAACAGAGTGCAGTCGAAAAAAGGACAGCAGCTGTGACGAATAACAAATTTGCGAAAATGATGACAATGCATGGAGACCTCCAAATAAAATGCTCCTGCCACAAGATATGCGGCAGGAGCATTTTGTGATCATTTGCATAATTAAGCTTTTTTATCGTGAACGGCTTCTAATTTATAGATTGGGTTTCCCATGGCAGAAAATTTTGCTTCATATTCTGTCATGACATTGCCCTCAGCAAACTCACTATGGTGAAGATCGCGTGTCTGCATAAGAAGTGTCCAGCCAGATTCTTTTACAGATTCCAGACTAAAATCAAATAGCGGCTGATTATCGGTCTTAAATTCGACAATACCTCCGTCTGCTAAAATCTGGTCATACAGCCCTAAAAATCGGCTGCTTGTAAGACGGCGCTTTGCATGTCGGTCTTTTGGCCATGGGTCGGAAAAATTTAAATAAATGTGAGCAATTTCGCCTGGTGCAAAAATATCAGGAAGATATTCTGCGTCAAAGCGAAGAAACTTTAAATTCGGAAGCTGAAGCTCTTCCTGCTTTTCAATGGCACGGATCAAAACAGAAGAGTATTTCTCAATTCCGATGTAGTTTATTTCTGGATGAAGTGCAGCAAGTGATGTGATAAATTGTCCCTTGCCCATTCCAACCTCAATGAAGATCGGATTGTTGTTGCCAAAAATTTGAACAGCAACATGTCCTTTGTACTGCTGTGGCTCTTGAATCACGTAGGGATTTACAAGCATTTCCTCACGTGCGCCTCTGACGTTGCGTAATCTCATCCCCGACCTCTCAGTCTTTCATGCGCTCTGCAACGATTGCTTCAATCATTTCTGCGCACTGCTGGTAGGTATAGCGGCTTGTATCCAAAACGAGATCATAATTTCTTGCATCCATCCATTCTCTTCCGGTGAAATGCTTGTAATAATCACTTCTGTATTTGTTTGTCTTTGCGATGCGCTCGGCAGCATCCTTTTCACTGCACTGCATAATTTCCATTTCATGCGCAAGACAATCATTATACTGAGAGTGAACGAATACACGAACTAAATAAGGATAATCTTTTAATACATAATCTCCGCCTCTTCCGATTACAATAAAAGAGTTCTCCTTGATTAATTCTTTCATAACCTTTGCCTGATAGGCAAACAGGTCATCACTTGTCGCATATTCGCTTTTTTCCGGAAGGATATGCTCGCCGTTATAGACCTTCTTAAAGGCGTTAAACAGTGGGCTTTTCTTTGTATCCTCATCGGCTGCAGCAAAGACTGCTTCATTGATGCCGCTGTTTCCGGCAGCCAGGCGAAGCAGCATGCGGTCATAGTATTCAATTCCATAATGAGCGGAAAGAATCTTTGCGATGGAAGTACCACCGGCACCGCAGGTTCTGGTAATGGTAACAGCAAAATGTTTCATATTCCAACCTCCCTCAAACTTAATTGCAGCGGTCTGCAAATCAAAAAACAATGGAATTGCAAACCACAAAGCTTCTTATATAAGAAGTATATATGATAGTTACTAAAAAGTCAACGCGTCAAAAACGATCGTAAACGAGAGAAAAACGTCACAGTATGACAAAAAATTAACAAAAAAAACATGAAATTTATTTGAGTTTTTTAAAACAATTCGCCAATGACAATTTTGTATCATCATACTATAATGAATGTGCGAAAAAGGAGGCATGCAGATGAATCAGATTATTCAAAGATTAAGTGAAGTAGAAACTGCAGCATCTTCAATTATTGAGGAGGCAGGTGCAAAGAAGAAGCAGATGGCCAAAGACCAGGATGCCAGAATTGCAGCCTTTGAAAAGCAGGTTCATGAAGAGACACAAAAGAAAATCAGCGCTCAGCAGGCAGAGCTTGAAAAAAAGATCGCTGAAGAACTTGAGGCTCAGAAGGAGGAGCTTGAAAAACAGCTTGCTCATATGGACCGTATTTATGAGGAAAGCCATTCGGCGATCGCCAGACAGTTGCTGGCAAAGATTGTGGCGCAATAACTTTTATGGTATCATTAGTGTTGTGCCAAAAAAATCTTACGAAAAGGGGTGATTATTATTTCTGGTATCTTATCTTACAGCGGTATCAGTGCAAAAGCCCGTGCCATGGGAGGAAAGCTCTTAAAGAAGGAGCAGTACGAACAGCTGGCATCTTGTGCGAGTGTCGGTGAAGCAGTTGGCTATTTGAGACAGTTTTCCGAATATGAGCCGCTGCTGAGGGACTTTGATGAACATGACAGTCACAGAGGAATGATTGAGGCGACGCTTATGGGATCGCTTTACAATGATTACAATCGTCTGTACAGTTTCGCCAGAGGAGAGCAAAGAGCGTTTTTGGATTTTTACTTTTTGCACTATGAGGCGGCATATCTTAAGGGTTGTCTTCGAAAAGTCATTTCAGGTCAGAGTATCCAAGAGGATCAGGCATACCGCAGCGCGTTTTTTGCGCGTCATTCGCATTTGGATACAGATGCGATTGAGAATAGCACAACGGTGGATGAGTTGATTGATGCATTAAAAAATACACCGTTTTATCATCCGCTTGACGCCATACGCCATACTGAAGAGCCAAGTTTGTTCGACTATGAGGGCAGCCTTGACGTGTATTATTTCAGTTATATCTGGAAACAGAAAGATAAGCTTCTTAAGGGAAAAGAAAGACAGATCATTGCGGATAGTTATGGAAGACGAATCGATCTGCTGAATATCCAGTGGCTGATGCGTGCAAAGAAAAACTACCGAATGACAGCACCTGAGCTGTATGCGATGGTTGTTCCTAGCTATTACCATTTAAAACCAGATGACATCACGGCTATTGTAGAGGCGCCTACGTATGAGGAAGCGAGATTACTCATTGTAAACGGCTACTATGGTCAGAAGTACGCAGACGATTTTGCTGAGATTCGTTTTGTGGAAAAGATGTACACTGAGCTGGTAGAGCATATTTTTGAGCTTGCCGGCAGAAAAAATCCATACTCAGTTGCACCGCTCAATGCGCTGCTGTACCGCAAAGAGCATGAAATTGCACGTATTACATCAATTATCGAGGGAATACGCTATGGAATCCCAACAGCAAAACTGATGAAATACGCAGTAACGCAGTGATTGTCATTTTTGTGCAGAAAGTAAGTTTATTTAGGAAAGTCGAGGGGTAACCATGATAGAAAAAATGCAATTCTTAAGCATTACGGGACCCAAAGATGATATTGACAGAGCAATTGAACAGCATTTGTCAAAGTATGAGTTTCAGTTGGAAAGTACAATGACAGAGCTTTCTGAGACAACTGGACTTAAGCCGTTCATTGAGATCAATCCGTACCGCGAGACCTTAAACAAAGCTACACAGCTTATGTCCGCAATGGGAGCAAAGGAAACAAAGACGGATAGTTCTATGGATGTCAAAGAGGCTGTAGCTTTAATTGATGATGCAGATGCTAAGATCAAGGAAGCAGAGAAGTCTCTTGAAGCGCTGAACAAGGAAAAGACACAGCTGCAGGCATTAGTGGATCAGATTGTTCCATTTAATAATTTGGGATATGATGTTCACAAGCTGCTTGCATTTAAGTCTGTAAAGTATCGCTTCGGACGAATCCCAGTCGATTACGTGGAAAAGCTTATGCAGTACACGTACGATAATGTCAATACGATCTTTTACGAATGCAAAAAGGATCAGGATTATGTATGGGGCGTATATTTTAGCCCAAAGAATGAGATTGCAAAGATTGATGCTGTTTATAAGGCACTTCACTTTGAACGTTTTCGCCTTCCGGATGAGTATGAGGGTACTCCAGAGGAGGCACTGGCACTCTTGACAAAGCATATTGGTGAGCTTGATGCTAAGATAAAGGAAAAGCAGAGCGAGATTGATCATGTGCTTTCTTCAAAGAAGGAAAAGATCCTTGCTGCAGTGGCAAAGCTTAAGCAGTTTTCAAAGAACTTTGATATAAGAAGATTGGCAGCTGTTACAGGTGCAGATAAGAAAAACTTCTATATTATATGCTTCTGGATGACAGCGCGTGACGCAAAGAAATTTAAGGCAGAGATTGAAAGTGATCCAAATGTGATTTGTCTTATCCATGATGACAACAAAAATCGTGTTTCACAGCCGCCTGTAAAGCTTCGCAATCCAAAGCTGTTTAAGCCGTATGAGATGTATATTCGTATGTATGGTCTTCCAAATTATAATGAGTTTGACCCGACCATCTTCGTTGCACTGACATATTCCTTTATCTTTGGATGGATGTTTGGAGATGTTGGACAGGGCTTAGTGCTCGTAATCGGAGGATTTTTGCTGTATCACTTTAAGAAGATGAATCTTGCAGCCATCATAAGTATGGCAGGTGTATTCTCCACCTTCTTTGGATTTATGTTCGGAAGTATCTTTGGTTTTGAGGATGTAATAGAACCGATTTGGCTAAGACCAATGTCAAAGATGACTGATCTTCCTATGATCGGACGACTGAATACGGTATTTATTGTAGCAGTTGCATTTGGTATGGGAATGATTCTTCTGACAATGATAATCCACATTATCAATGCGGTAAAAAATCACAGTCTCGGTGATCTGTGCTTTGATACAAACGGAATTGCCGGTCTTGTATTCTACGGACTGCTTGTATTTGCCATCGTAATGCTGATGACAGGTCACAGCCTTCCAGGCGGTGCACTGCTTGCGGTACTGTTTATTATACCGCTTCTGTGTATTGCATTTAAGGAGCAGCTGACTGATCTTTGTGAGAAGAAAAAGCCAGCGGAGAAAACAGGTCCAGTTATGATTGTTGTTCAGGCACTGTTTGAGTTAATCGAGGTACTGCTTAGCTACTTTTCAAATACTATTTCGTTTGTCCGTATCGGAGCATTTGCTGTCAGCCATGCAGCTATGATGCAGGTTGTTATGATGCTTGCAGGTGCAGAAAGCGGCACACCGAATATTCTTGTTGTTATTCTTGGAAATCTCTTTGTATGCGGTATGGAAGGTTTGATCGTTGGTATTCAGGTACTTCGTCTGGAATACTACGAGATGTTCTCCCGTTTCTACAAAGGTGATGGAAGAGAGTTTGAACCGTATAACACAAAGCAGTAAAAATAGAAATCCAAAAGACTGCAAAGGCAGTCATGGATATAAGACATTTTTGAAAAAAACACAATACAAAGCAAAGATAAGAGGAGGATTTTATTATGTTAGTTAAGATTACATTGTTTGCAGCACTTTTATTAAGCATCGTCGTTCCATTTGCATATTTCTTAAGCGGAACAAAGAATAAGGCACGTTATAAGCTCACAATTGGCACAAATGCAGCAGCATTCTTCGGTATCATGTTAGTAGCATGCGGCTTCATGTTCAGTGGAAACGCACAGGCAGCAGAGGCAGCAGCAGAGACAGCACAGGCAGCAGGCGGCCTTTCTACTGGTATGGGTTATCTGGCAGCCGCTCTTGTAACTGGTCTTTCATGTATCGGTGGTGGTATCGCCGTAGCAAGTGCAGCAAGCGCAGCATTAGGTGCAATTAGTGAAGATTCTTCTATTCTTGGTAAGTCCCTGATCTTCGTAGGTCTGGCAGAGGGTGTCTGCCTGTATGGTTTGATCATTTCCTTTATGATTCTTGGTCAGCTGTAAAGAAGTAGAAACAACGTCAGGAAAGGCATATTCAATATGAAAATATATTTGGTCAGTGACAATGTAGATACCCTTGTGGGCATGCGTCTGGCCGGAATTGAAGGCTGCGTCGTTCACGAACAGGGTGAATTAAAGAAAGCAATAGACCATGCGCTGGAAGATAAGGAGATCGGAATCCTGCTGCTGACGGAAAAGTTCGGAAGAGAGTATCCAGAATTGATCAATAAAGTGAAGCTGGATCACAAGCTGCCTCTGATCATTGAGGTTCCTGATCGTCATGGAACAGGCCGCAAGCCAGATTTCATTACTTCCTACGTAAACGAAGCAATAGGATTAAAGTTATAATCCATAGTATGATGTAATGTGAAAAAGAATGGAAGGTGATTTAATTGACACTGGAAGAAAAATTAAACCATTTTATGGAAATATCTGTTCAGGATGCCACAATGGAAATGGATGCCTCGCTTAAGGAATATCAGGCTGCGCTTGATGCGCAGTTTGAGGAGCGAAAAGCTATGATTCTTTCTCAGGAAGAGAAAGATCTTGCGGTTGAAGTGGAAGCTGTAAAGAGACAGGGAAATCAGAAACTGGCACATGAGCATCTGGTTAATAAACGTGCGTTAAGCCAGAAGGAAACCGAATTTAAAGATAAGCTGTTTCAAGAGGTTGCTGCTCTTGTAGAAGCTTATAAAAAGACACCTGAGTATGTTCAGGTGATCAAAAAGCAGATTATAGATGCAAAATCATTTGCAAAAAATGATGACATTATTATTTATCTGGATCCAGCTGATGCATCTAAAAAGCATGACCTTGAAGAGGAAACAAAGTGCACCTTGACGATGAGCGAGTATTCCTTTGGCGGCGGCATGAGAGCTGTCATTCCAGCAAGAAGCATACTCATAGACAATTCAATGGATACAAGAATTGCTGAGGTTAGAAATGAGTTCCAGTTTGACGGAGGTGAATACGATGGCCGCTGATGTAAAAGGAATCATCTACGGTATTAACGGACCAGTTATCTATATTAAAGGAAAGACTGCTTTTCGTATGGGTGAAATGGTTTATGTTGGACCGCAGAAACTGGTAGGAGAGGTCATTCGTCTTGACAGTTCAAGAACGACCATTCAGGTTTACGAGGAGACAACAGGATTAAAGCCAGGCGATGAGGTATATTCAACAGGTGCAGCAATTTCTGTAACACTGGCACCTGGTATCCTTCATAACATCTTTGATGGTATAGAGAGACCGCTGAGCGAGATCGCAAAGGCCGGTGGTATGTATATCACAAGAGGTTTAAGTGTAGATGCACTTGACCGCAACAAAAAGTGGCAGGCACATATTACAGTAAAGCCAGGACAGCATGTATTTGGCGGAACAGTAATCGCTGAGGTTCAAGAAACACCAATGATTGTACACAAGTGTATGCTTCCGCCTGACACTGAGGGTACAGTAGAGAGCGTTGCAAATGATGGTGAATACACCATTGATGAGACTATTGTAACGATCATTCAGAATGATGGAACAAAGAAAGAACTGTCTATGACTCAGAAGTGGCCAATTCGTGTGCCAAGACCAACTAATAAGCGCTATGCAGCATCAGAGCCGCTTATTACAGGACAGCGTATTCTTGATACATTGTTCCCAATCGCAAAGGGTGGTACCGCAGCTATTCCTGGTGGATTTGGAACAGGAAAGACGATGACTCAGCATCAGGTTGCAAAGTGGTCTGATGCCGATATTATTGTTTATATTGGATGTGGTGAGCGTGGAAACGAGATGACTCAGGTTCTTGAGGAGTTTTCAGAGCTTATTGACCCAAAGAGCGGCAATCCACTTATGGATCGAACTGTTTTGATTGCAAATACATCCAACATGCCGGTTGCAGCGCGTGAGGCAAGTATCTACACTGGACTGACACTGGCTGAGTATTACAGAGATATGGGTTACCATGTAGCCATCATGGCAGACTCTACATCACGTTGGGCAGAGGCTCTTAGAGAGTTGTCAGGACGTTTGGAGGAGATGCCGGCCGAGGAAGGTTTCCCAGCTTACTTAGCATCAAAGCTATCTGCATTCTATGAGCGTGCCGGCATGATGCACAATTTAAATGGAAGTGTCGGAAGTGTTACTATTATCGGCGCTGTTTCCCCGCAGGGAAGCGATTTCTCAGAGCCTGTTACACAGAACACAAAGCGTTTTGTGCGCTGCTTCTGGGGACTGGACAAATCTCTTGCTTATGCAAGACATTTCCCGGCTATCCATTGGCTGACCTCATACAGTGAGTATGTACAGGATCTGGCACCATGGTATAATGCAAAAGCAGGAAAGGATTTCATTGCAAACAGAAATCGCCTGATGGCAATCTTAAATCAGGAAAGTGCATTGATGGAAATCGTAAAGCTGATCGGTTCTGATGTACTTCCTGATGATCAGAAGCTGACGCTGGAGATCGCAAGAGTTGTTCGTTTGGGATATCTGCAGCAGAATGCATTCCATAAGGATGATACATGCGTGCCGATTGAAAAGCAGGCAGCGCAGATGCGTGTCATTCTCTACTTATATGACCGTGCTAGATCACTAGTAACTATGGGTCATCCGATGAGCGTCTTAAAGCAGAGCAACATCTTTGACCGTGTCATCAATATCAAGTATGATGTGCCGAATGATCGTCTTGATATGTTTGATCAGTATATGAAGGATATTGATACATTCTACGATGAAGTCATCGAGAAAAATGCGTAAGGAGGAGCCGTTATGGCTATTGAATATTTAGGTTTAAGTCAGATCAACGGTTCTCTGATTGCCATTGAGGGCATGAAGGATGCCGCATATGATGAAGTTGTTGAAATTGTAGTAGATGGAAAGCAAAAAAAGCTTGGCCGTATCGTTGCCTGCTATGAGGATAAGGCGATGATTCAGGTATTCGAGGGTTCTGAGAATATGTCTTTGACTAACACTCATACCCGCCTGACTGGTCATCCAATGGAGTTAGCGCTTTCACCAGATATTTTGGGACGTACCTTTGATGGTATCGGCCGTCCAATTGATGGACTGGGTCCTGTCAACGCCGAAATTAAGCGTGATGTAAACGGACTGCCGTTAAACCCAGTAACGAGAGAGTATCCGCGTAACTATATTCGTACCGGTATCTCTGCGATTGACGGACTGACCACGCTGATTCGTGGACAGAAGCTGCCGATCTTCTCTGGAAATGGTATGCCGCATGATAAGCTGGCAGCACAGATTGTAAAGCAGGCATCACTTGGTGATAATTCCGATGAAAAGTTTGCTATCGTATTTGCTGCTATGGGTGTTAAGTATGATGTTGCTGAGTTCTTCCGCAAAACATTTGAGGAGAGCGGCGTAAGTGAACATGTTACTATGTTTGTAAACTTAGCAAATGATCCTGTTGTAGAGCGTCTGATCACACCTCGTATGGCGCTGACAGCAGCAGAGTATTTGGCTTTTGAGCAGCATATGCATATCCTTGTTATTTTAACAGATATGACTTCCTTTGCAGAGGCTCTTCGTGAGGTTTCCTCTTCAAAGGGCGAGATTCCTTCTCGTAAAGGTTATCCGGGTTATCTGTATTCTGAGCTTGCTACTATCTATGAGCGTGCTGGTATTGTGCGCGGAATCAATGGTTCAGTTACACAGATTCCGATTCTGACTATGCCAAACGATGATATTACCCACCCAATCCCAGACTTGACAGGTTATATCACAGAGGGTCAGATTGTTCTTGACAGAAGCCTTTTTGGAAACAATATTTACCCGCCGATCAGTGTATTGCCGTCTCTGTCACGTTTGATGAAGGATGGTATCGGTGAAGGCTATACAAGAGCAGATCACCAGTCTGTTGCAAACCAGCTGTTCTCCTGCTATGCAAAGGTAGGAGATGCCAGAAATTTAGCAAGTGTTATCGGTGAGGATGAGCTTTCTGATCTTGACAAGAAGTATCTGGAATTTGGTAAGGCATTTGAGGGTCATTTTGTAGGACAGGGTGATCAGGAAAACAGAAGCATCATTGATACGCTTGAAATTGGCTGGGATCTGCTTCGTATGCTTCCTAGAGAAGAACTCGACCGTATTGACACCAAGATTCTTGATGTTTATTACGATAAAAAGGATGCAGATACAGACAGTGACAAAAAGCAGGCATAAGCTGTAGAGAGGAAGGCGCTATGAATATTAATATGTTCCCTACAAAGGGAAATCTGATCGCAGCCAAGAACTCGTTAGCGCTTGCCAGACAGGGTTATGACCTGATGGACAAAAAGAGAAACATCCTGGTGCGAGAAATGATGGATCTTGTGGATCAGGCGTCCACCATTCAGACTGAAATTGATACGACTTTCCGCGCAGCCTATGAAGCGCTGCAGCAGGCCAATATCGAGATGGGTATTCATATGGTGCAGGACATCGCGAAGACAGTTCCAGTGGAAAACACTGTAAAGATCAAGACGCGAAGCATAATGGGTACTGAAATTCCGCTTGTGGAGTATGATAAAGAGGCCAGCGAAGGAACGCCGAATTATGCGTTCTACAGCACCAGAGTCAGCCTGGATGAGGCGCAAATGGCATTCAATCGTGTTAAAGAGCTAACCATTAAGCTTTCCACGATAGAGACGTCAGCGATCCGTCTGGCAACAAACATTAAAAAGACGCAGAAACGTGCAAATGCGTTAAAGAATATCACGATTCCGACCTACGAAGCAATTGTAAAGAATATTACCAATGCGCTTGAAGAGAAGGAGCGTGAGGAGTTCACGAGACTAAAGGTAATTAAAGAGAGAATATCTTAAATTAAAACCCCGGCAGTGTTTGACTGCCGGGGTTTTTTGGGACAGGCGGTGGCTCTTTTACTGTCCCGGGTGGCTTTCAGGTGATTGACAAAACAAATTCTATATGCTACTATAACACAGTGCTAATACATTAGCATAGTAAAGTAGCTGCAGCGTTCTGCGGCCAAGAAAAGGAGATTATTATTATGAGAAAAATCGTGGCAGCAGCACTTGCTGTAGGAATGGCAGCAATGACAGTAACCGGATGTTCCAGCCCAAAGAGTGAGTCAAAGGAGACGACAAAGGCAACTGCTGAGGCATCAAAGGAAACTCAAAAAGAAACAGAAAAAGAGACACAGAAGGATACTGAGGCTATATCTACAGAAGAAAAGACTAAGGAAGCATCTTCTAAGGCAGACGAAGCAGATACAGAAAAGGCAAAATCAGATGAGGCAGAGAGCGAATCCACCTCTGATCAGAAGACCTTTACAGTAGGATTTGATGCAGAGTTTCCACCGTATGGATATCGCGATGAGAGCGGAGAGTATGTTGGTTTTGATCTTGATTTAGCGGCAGAGGTTTGTGACAGACAGGGCTGGGAGTTAGTAAAGCAGCCAATTGACTGGGATTCTAAGGATATGGAGCTGTCCACTGGTGCAATTGATTGTATCTGGAATGGATTCACTATGAATGGCCGCGAGGATGATTACACATGGTCTGATCCATATATTGATAACAGTCAGGTATTTGTTGTTGCAGCAGATTCAGGAATTGAAAATAAATCAGATTTAGCAGGAAAGGTAGTGGCCGTTCAGAAGGATTCTTCCGCACTGGCAGCACTTAATGACGAAGAAAATAAGGACAATATTGCACTTAGAGATTCATTCTCACAGCTTATTGAGTATGCTGATTATAATACAGCATTTATGGATCTTGAGCAGGGAGCAGTGGAGGCTGTTGCTATTGATATCGGTGTTGCACAGTATCAGATTGATAAAAGAGAAGAGGGCGCTTATGTAATGCTTGCAGGTGATGACAACAAGTTAGCATCTGAGCAGTATGCAGTTGGCTTCAAAAAAGGAAATGAAGAGCTTCGCGATACAGTTCAGGATACACTTGATGAGATGGTAAAGGATGGAACCTTTGCAGAGATTGCAGAAAAGTGGGGACTTACAGACAGTGTTTGCCTCGGAAAATAATACATAAGCTGGAAAGGCAACGACTATGGATATAATGGCAATGACAGCACAGCTTGCGGAAGGCTTTCTTGTGACTGTCCAAATATTTGTGCTTACGCTTTTATTTTCTCTGCCGCTTGGCATGTTGGTGGCATTTGGGCGCATGTCCAGATGCAAAATAATAAAGCTGATTGCAAAGCTTTACATCTCTGTTATGAGGGGAACACCGTTGATGCTGCAGATTATCGTAGTATATTTTGCACCATATTATATGTTTCGTATGAAGATGGGACCTGGCTACCGTTTTCCGGCAGTTATAATCGCGTTTGTTATCAATTATGCAGCATATTTTGCAGAAATTTATCGTTCTGGTATAGAATCCATTCCAAATGGACAGTACGAGGCAGCACAGGTGCTTGGTTACAACAAAGCGCAGACTTTCATTCGCATTATTCTGCCGCAGGTAATTAAACGAGTGCTTCCATCCATCACAAATGAGACTATTACACTTGTTAAGGATACATCGCTTGCATTTACGATTTCAATTGCAGAGATGTTCACTGTCGCCAAGCAAATTGGTGCAGCACAGACAAGCGTAATGCCGCTTTTGGCAGCAGGTATTTTCTATTATGTATTTAACCTGATTGTGGCAACAGTGATGGAGTATATCGAAAAACGGCTTTCGTATTATAGGTAGGTAAAAATATGGCAGTTCAAAATAATAAAGCGGAAGGCACAGTCCTTCTGGAGATGAAGCATGTAAAAAAGAGCTTTGACAAAAGTGGTGTTTTAAAAGATATTTCTCTGAAAGTGAGAGAAGGTCAGGTGGTTTCCATTATAGGACCGTCCGGTTCTGGAAAGTCTACATTGCTTCGCTGTGCAACGCTTCTTGAAAAGATGGATGCAGGAGAGCTGATTTATCTTGGCGAAAAGGCAGCGTGGGAGCAGGATGATAAAAAAGGGCAAAAGCGCTGTGTCTACGCGCCAAAGGATAAGCTTAAGCAGATTCGATCTTATTTCGGTCTTGTTTTCCAAAGTTTTAATCTTTTTCCGCATTATTCTGTTATGAAAAACATCATTGATGCACCTGTATGTGTGAATCATGTGAGTAAAAATGAAGCAAAAGAGCGGGCAAAAAAGCTTCTTGCGCAGCTAGGGCTTTCTGATAAAGAAAATGCCTATCCATGCCAGCTTTCCGGCGGTCAGCAGCAGCGAGTTTCAATAGCACGAGCACTTGCATTGCAGCCAAAGATTCTTTTCTTTGATGAACCAACTTCTGCACTAGACCCAGAGCTGACAGCAGAGGTGTTAAAGGTCATCCGCCAGTTAGCTCAAAATCATATGACAATGATTATTGTCACACATGAGATGCAGTTTGCAAAAGAAGTTTCCGATCACATCGTCTTTATGGAACAGGGAGTGATCGTGGAAGAAGGAACGCCAGATGAACTGTTTTCATCTGAAAATGCCCGCGTAAGAGAGTTTATCGGGAAGGTTAGTGCTTAATTTTACAGCAAGGCCCGAAGGCGAATGGATTTCGCAATCTTTTCATTGACAAGCTCACGTTTATGGAGTACAATAATTTATTGTATAAGATGGACTAATTTTGTGATCATGGCGTGGGGCTGCGGCTTGAAATGGCGGTGAAACGACTGTGAGAACGAGAAATATACAGGAAGAGATGAGGACGCCATGGAGCCAAAAGACAATATAATCTGGCCAAGTTTTAAAAGACAATTTAATACAGCAGTGTCCGGCGATAATACCGTGCGCAAGGCAGTTCCTTATCTGGATCGCTACCAGCAGGAACAGCTTGAGCGTCAGCAGGAGCGTCAGAAACGCTGGGAAAAACAGATTCACAAACGTGCAGTACAGAAGGAATTTGAAGAGCGCAGAAGAAGAGCAAATGCACTGACCTTTGCTGAGGCATCAGTAGTAGGTGTTTTGTGTGCTGTGCTTTTATTTGCATGTATTTTTTACGTAGGTCAGCAGGCAAAGTTAAACCAAAGCAATACAAAGCTTGCGTCATTGCAAAAAACATATGCTTCCCTTGTTGAGGACAATAACGCTAAAAGCAGTGAAATTGAAGGGTCAGTTGATTATGAGCGTATTTACGATTACGCAGTCAACGAGCTGGGCATGATGTATCCAGAAAAGGGACAGACTGTTACATATAAGAGAAATCCAGGCAGTTATGTAAAGCAGGGCGAAGAGATTCCGAGCAATTAAGAATGAATAATGCTTTGATTGGCATATTTAAGAAAAACCTCCATAAATATGAGATAGATATCATATTTATGGAGGCTTTTTATGTCTGCTGCTAATTTAAGAATGAACAACAAAAGAAATCAATATCACTTGATTTGCCGAGTCATTAGTATCTGCCTGTGTGCTCTTTTTTGCCTGTCTTTTGGCTGTACATCAAAAAAGGAAGAACGTCTGCAGGAGATTGATTTTACAGTAGTGGATGATGATGAGATTCCAGAAGAATTAAAGACAATCATTGATCAGAAAAAAACAGGAGAGTTCAAACTGACCTATGCTGATCAGGATGAACTCTACATAGTGGTTGGTTATGGAAAACAGCTGACCGGCGGCTACAGCATTCAGTTTCCAGACGTATATCTGACAAAAGAGAATATTGTTGTAACAAGTGTATTGCTTGGTCCGGAAGGAGAAGAACCTGCGAATATCAGTTATCCATACGCGGTCATTAAAATCGAATATAGGCCAGAGCCAGTACTGTTCCAGTAAATTATAAAAACGGCGCTTATGACTTATGCCGCTTTGAAAAATTTACTGAAGCATTACTTTTCTGTTCCATAGTCTTTCATCAAATCCGTCAGGTAATTTTTGATCTCAATGAATTTAGGAATATAAATAAAGAAGTAACCAACACTCATTCCTGACAGGAAAATACAGAGCCAATAGGTCCAGTGGGAAATCTGAGTCAAAAGAATACATAAAAGACCTACGACCCACACGATGATCATACCCTGTTTTAAAGAAAGGTATGGACGGCGGTTTGTTACTTTCTTTTTTAAATACATCATGTAGACTGCACCAAGCGCTATGCCGGCAGCCGCAAGTAAAATGGTGATCCATGGGGAAAGCAGTTCTGGACGCTTAATCATCTTTACAAGTAATAGGATGATATAGAAGCCTGTGCCAAAGCCGTAGATAAGCCACGGAAAAATGTTGTTGCGAAAAGGAGAATCCTTTTTCATGCTGAATTTCATATCATTGCCTTTCTGCGAATATTATTTTTAATTAAAATGATACCGTGCCTATGTATAAAAGTCAATAAGTGCTGCAAACAGGAAATCATTAAATTTTTGTAACTATCCAGTTGAAATCTATCGGCGAAGATGCTATACTTACAGAAGATTGTGAAAAAATAATCACACAAGCAATTAAAGGAGGTACTTCAATGTTAGTAACAGCTGAAGAGATGCTTAAGAAAGCAAAGGCCGGCAAGTATGCAGTAGGCCAGTTCAATATCAATAACCTGGAGTGGACCAAGGCAATCCTTGCAACCGCACAGGAACTGCAGAGCCCGGTTATCCTTGGTGTTTCCGAGGGTGCTGGTAAGTATATGACCGGTTTCGGTACAGTAGCAGCTATGGTAAAGGCTATGATTGAGGAAATGAACATCACTGTTCCGGTTGCTCTGCATCTGGATCATGGAACCTATGAAGGATGCTATAAGTGCATCAAGGCTGGTTTCTCCTCCATCATGTTTGATGGTTCTCATCTGCCGATCGAAGAGAATATCGAGAAGACCAAGGAGCTTGTTGCTGTATGTAAGGGCATGGGAATGTCTCTTGAGGCAGAAGTTGGTTCTATCGGCGGCGAGGAAGATGGCGTTGTAGGTATGGGCGAGTGTGCAGATCCAGAAGAGTGCAAGAAAATTGCTGATCTTGGTGTAACCATGCTGGCAGCAGGTATCGGAAACATTCACGGTGTATATCCGGCTAACTGGAAGGGATTAAGCTTTGAGACACTGGCAGCAGTAAGCGAGAAGGTTGGCGATATGCCGCTTGTTCTTCACGGTGGTACAGGTATCCCGGCTGACATGATTAAGAAGGCAATCTCTCTGGGCGTTTCCAAGATCAATGTAAACACAGAGTGCCAGTTGTCCTTCGCAGCAGCTACTCGTGAGTATATCGAGGCTGGCAAGGATCAGAAGGGTAAGGGCTTTGACCCAAGAAAGCTGTTAGCACCAGGTGCTGAGGCAATCAAGGCTACCGTTAAGGAAAAGATGGAGCTGTTCGGTTCTGTAGGTAAGGCTTGAAACAAATAAGACAATTATCGTTCAGGTTTAGTGTGAAAAAGAGGAATATTTCACAAAAGTGAAACGATTCTGGAAAAACACTTGCTTTTCTGAATGAAAAGGTGTATTTTATTGTCATCAGTGATTGAAACAGACAATCACGACCTGACTGGAACAAGGGCGTTCTTATCTTAGTTGATAAGGGCGCTCTTTCTTTTACTTTATCATAGTAAAGTGGTCGATAATATATCAGTTCAGTCAGGTGGCTCTGCAGAATAGCTTAACAGAAGAAAAGGCAGCAGACAGAGCGTTATATCAGTATAGAATGAGAGGGTTGAAAACATGAGCGGCAGAATTACAGAGTTATTTAACAACAATGTTTTTACAGATGCTGAGATGAAGGCTCGTCTTCCGAAGAAGGTTTATAATGAAGTGAAGGCGTGCAAGCTGGATAAGGGATCTGCAGACATCGTTGCACAGGCAGTAAGAGACTGGGCAATTGAGAAAGGTGCAACACATTTTACACATGTATTTGAACCACTGACAATGCTTACTGCAGAGAAGCATGACTCCTTCGTTTCGCTTCCAGATGAAGATGGTAAGGTCATGATGGATTTTACCGGAAAAGAATTGTGTGAGTCCGAGCCAGATGGTTCATCCTTCCCGTCAGGTGGTATTCGTGATACCTCTCGCGCAAGATCTTACACTTCATGGGATATGACTTCACCGATTTACGTAAAGGAGGATGCAATTGGAACCATTCTTTGTATCCCGGCAGCATTCTGCTCATACACAGGTGAAGCACTTGATGCAAAGACACCGCTTCTTCGTTCTATGGACGCAGTAAGTGAGCAGGGTGTCAGACTTCTTCGTCTGTTAGGAAACACTACATCTACAAAGGTGACTGCAGGTGTTGGACCTGAGCAGGAGTATTTCATTGTAGACAGAGATAAATATTTACAGAGAGATGACCTTGTATTTACAGGTCGTACACTGTTTGGCGCACCGGCTCCAAAGGGACAGGAGCTCGATGATCAGTATTTTGGTGTAATTCCGGAGCGTGTTGGTTCCTTTATGAAGGAGCTAAACGAAGAGCTGTGGAGATTTGGTATCACTGCAAAGACACAGCATAACGAGGTTGCGCCAGGACAGCATGAGGTTGCTCCGATTTTCTCTGTGACAAACGTTGCAGCAGACAGCAACCTGCTTTTAATGGATACCTTAAAGAAGGTTGCAACACGTCACGGTCTTGTATGTTTGCTTCATGAGAAGCCATTTGCAGGCGTAAATGGTTCTGGTAAGCACAACAACTGGTCTCTTTCCACAGATGATGGTATTAATCTGTTTAAGCCAAGCAAGAAGCCAGAGACTGATACTCGCTTCCAGTTAGTTGTTGGCTGCGTTATGAAGGCAGTGAAAAAGCATGCACTTCTTCTTCGTACCGCTGCTTCTAACCCAGGAAATGATCATCGTTTGGGTGCAAATGAGGCACCGCCAGCAATTATTTCTATCTTCTTAGGTGATCAGATTGGTGGTGTAGTTGATCAGATCATCGAAAAGGGATATGCAGATTCATCTATTCCAGCTGGAATGCTTGATCTTGGTGTAAAGGAGTGCCCGGCTGTTGATAAGGATCCGACCGACCGTAACCGTACATCACCATTTGCATTTACCGGAAACCGTTTTGAGTTTAGAATGGTTGCTTCATCCTGCAACGTTGCAGAGCCAAACATTGTATTAAATGCAATGATGGCAGAAGCATTCTCTGATGCAGCAGATGCAATTGAGGCAAAACTTAGAGAAGGTAAGCACACAGATGTTGCTGTTCGCGAAGTGACTGCAGAGTTTATCCGTGAGAACAAGGATATCTACTTTAACGGAAACGGATATACTGATGAGTGGGTTGCAGAGGCCGAAAGACGTGGTCTTCCAAATGTAAAGACATGGGTTGACTCCATCAAGTCTGTTACAGAGCCAACGACAGTAGAGATGTATGAGAAGTTCCACATCTTAACAAAGAGAGAGCTTGAGGCTCGTGCAGAAGTCTTCTATGAGACATACAGCAAGACTTTAAATATTGAAGCAGGTACAATGATTGATATGGTAACAAAGAAGATCATTCCGGCTGTTATCAAGTATGAGAACAATCTGGCTGCATCTGTAAATACTATTAAGTCTGCATACGCAGCAGCAAACATCTCCACTCAGGAGGGTATGCTTCATGAGATTGCCGAGCTTCTTGGTGAAACATATAAGGCATTAAAGAAGTTAAGTGATGTTCACGCAAAGGCTGTTGCTATGGAAGGAAAAGAGCAGGCATTCTATTATAAGGATGTTGTAAAGGAAGCAATGGATGAGCTACGTGCACCAGTTGATAAGCTTGAGGTATTAGTAGAGCGCAAGGTATGGCCGATGCCAACATATGGCGATCTTCTGTTTGAAATCTAAAAACAAAAGTGATTGTGAATGTGCTTCTGAATACTTAATAAAATATAAAAGAATGCATAGCTGTCCGAAAATTCTTCGGACAGCTATCTTTTTTACTTGACAATCAATAGTAGATAAAGGTAGAATAAGTATATATGTGTACAGAAAGGCGTGGTTATTTCTATGGGGATAACGAATATTTTATTATTGGTATTAGGATATGTTCTACTGTTATTTAGTACAAAGCTAGTCAATGGAGGCGGAATTTCTATTATGAGAAAAGGACCGACATCCGATGCGCAGGAGCGAATTTTTTCCTGGTTTGCACTTAGCTTGATGCCATTTTTAAGCATAGCAATCTCAGGTGGTGTATTAGGTCTTGGGAACATGGTATTTACAGCAGCGCTGACAGCTGGTGTACTGCAGCTTCTTTTGATCTATGGAATGCTTGGAATCACTGGAACGTACCGTCTCGCAGGCAATGCACTTCGCGATCTTGTGCTTCTTCTTGTTTGCGTTGTGCTTCTGATTGTTTGTACTAACTACACCTGGAGTAAAGGTCATCCAGCAAGCACGATCTCTAGGGGAATGGGTCTTTTTCTTTGTGTTCTTGCAGTAGCGTTTACTGTGTGGATGCTTCCTTATTTTATGGGAAAAAACCGTAAGCTTCAGCGCCGTCCTGATACGGATTTTGTTCCGGCAATTGTGTTTACACTTGTGGGACTTGCACTGGCAGGTCTTGGCGGTGTTCTTCTTATGAATAATACGGCAGCGCTTACCCATGCGCTGAACATAGAGCAGGGTGTGCTTGGTGTTGCTGTGATCGGCGTAGGCCTTGTACTTCCAGAGTATGTGCGTGTAGCAAGAAAGTACTGGATGAACACACAAAAACCAGTATCAATGCATTTGACACTTGCTACTGGAAATCTTGGATTATTGCTTATGATAGGTCTTAGTGCAGTAATTTCACCTATTATTGTTACATTTGCAGGTGCGTACCTGCTGCTTGCATGTGTGGTGGCGATTATCGTATTTGGTATTTTGTTCTACGTAGGCGGTGAAGTTGGAAAAATTAAGGCGATTTTGTTTTTAGCTGGTTTTGCTCTTGTTTTTGTGCTTCTTATGAAGTTTAGCCTGCATTAAGCAACAAATTAGGAGAAAGAGAGGGAGAAGTTATGCTGTTTTCGGATATTACGGATTGTGAAATGCTAGTTTATCGATGTATTCAGGAAGCTGATAATGAAATTGGTCTGGTTGGCATCATGGATGAACTTGAAAAGAAATACCAGAAGGACTGGAAACGTTCAACGGTATGTACATTTATTGCACATTTGATTGAAAAAGGTTATGTAAATGGAAGAAGAGAAGGACGTGTGTTCTACTATTCTTCAGCAATCAATGATAAGAAGTTTTTGGAAGCACAGGTAAAGCAATTCATGAATTTCTGGTTTGACGGATCTCTCGAAGAACTGGTGCAGTATGCATGCTTGGCTAAAGGAATTTCAAAGAAGAATGCAGCTGAGGTTGTAGCTGCGATAAAGGAGCTTGAAAAGAAGTAAGAAGATGCTGCAGAGTTCCCTGCGGCATCTTTCTCATTTATTGAGGTGAAAGGATCTGAAGAATTATGGAAAACCAGAATACACCATTGTGGGATGCCTCGCTTGACATCAATGAACGGTTAGACTGGCTGCTTGAGGCACTGAATCTGGATGAAAAATGCAGGATGTTCTCGACGCTTACACCAGAAGTGGCGCGTCTTGGAATCCGAAGTACTTATCTGGGTGAAGAAGCTGCTCATGGTGTGGAAGCAAAGCATGATCGAAGCGTAAACTGGGGAGCACCGAAGCCGACAACGACATTTCCACAGCCGTTTGGTATGAGTCAGACTTGGGATACTAAGCTTATGGAAAAAATGGGGGCAGCCGTTGGAGATGAGGCACGAATCCTCTATTATCGAGAGGGTGAACATGGCGGTCTATGTCGTTGGGCACCGATGGCGGAGCCAGAGCGTGATCCACGTTTTGGAAGGACAGAAGAAGGATTTGGCGAAGATCCCCATTTGGGTGGTCAAATGGCATCTGCTTATATAAAGGGGATGCGTGGTGATAATCCTAACTATATAAAAACAGCAGCTACGCTTAAATATTTTACCGGTTATAATTCAGAAGATCGGCCACTTCGTGTATCAATTGATCCGCGCAGCTTTTATGAATATTATTTGGAGCCGTATCGCAGGTGCATCATAGAAGGTGGTGCAGAAGGCGTTATGACAGCAAGTAATGCAATCAATGGCACACCAGCACTTTTGGGCGATCATTTACAGGAGGTACTTCGTAAAGAGTGGCGTTTTAGCGGTCATATCGTTGGAAATGAATGTTCGCTAGAAGAACTGTGTCAGGATGAGCGTTTTTCTGACAGGGAAAAGACAGCAGCGCTTGCAATAAAGGCAGGCGTGGATTGTTTTGCTGATGAGCCTGAGTTTGTGGAAGCAGCGGTGCGCGGTGCTTACGACAGAAATCTTCTTTCAATGCAGGACATTAATCAGGCGGTGCGCCGCAGCTTTGCGACAAGGATTCGTCTTGGTATGTTTAATAAAAAAGAAGATGATCCATTTGCAAATCCAGATGAATCACTTTTAGGCGGCAGTGATCATGCTGATTTGTCACGTCAGGCTGGACGAGAGGCAATTGTACTTTTGAAAAATGAAGAACAGATATTGCCTATTTCTCCAAAAGAAAAAGAAAAAATTGCAGTAATAGGACCATTGGCAAATGAATGGTTTAAGGATTGGAATGGAGGTATCCCGCCATATCGTATTTCACCGTATGAAGGAATAAGAGATGCATTTGGTGAAGATTGTGTGACTTACACAGATGGAAAAAAGCGTCTTTGTCTTCGTTGTGGAGAGAGGTTTGTCTGTCTGACGCAAGAAGGACGACTGGCGCTGGGTTCGCGCTCAGAGGCTGAGGAATTTGTTATAACTGACTGGGGACAGGGAAAAATGAATCTGCAGGCGGCATCGACAGGATGCTATCTGACAAGCGTAGATGAGAATGGAAAGTTATTTGCAAACCGCAGTGAGGCATTTGGGCGTCATGTAAAAGAATGCTTTTGTGTGGAGATGCTGTCAGATGGACGTTTTCGCCTGACAACATGGCGTGGACGTGATGTGTATTGGGACAGCGAGGGTATGCTTCGTGCAGCAACAGATGAGCAGGTTGGCATTGGCTGGCCAGGCGAAAATCGTGCATTATTTGGAATTGAGCAGACTTGGGATGGTACGGCTCGTGCAGTGACTTTAGCATCAGAGGCTGATAAAGTAGTTATTGTACTTGGAACAAATCCAGTGATCAATGGTCAGATAGGACAGGACAGGGAGAAGTATGGACTTCCAAGTGCTCAGATAGCATTGTTTGAAGCTGTGAAAAAGGTGAATGAGCAGGTGATCGTCGTTGTTGTAAGCAACTATCCGCACGATCTGATGCCGTTACAGGAAGCAAAAGCCATTCTCTTTACGCCGTCTGGCTGTCAGGAACTGGGAAGAGCTATTGCAGATGTTATGTCTGGCTCATATAATCCGTCAGGAAGACTGAATATGACATGGTATTCATCATTTGAAGATCTTCCGGCAAAAAATGAATGTGATATTATTCGCACGCGCCAGACTTATCAATATTATAGAGGCAAAAAACAATATCCGTTTGGATATGGATTGTCCTATACCTCGTTTGTATATGATATTTTCGCAGTGGAGCAGGAAAAGGAGCAGCTTAAGGCTGTGCTTCGTGTGCGAAATACTGGAAATTGTGATGGTGCAAAGGTTATCCAAATTTATGCGGCAAAGGAGGAAGCGTCACTTATACGACCAGATAAAAAGCTTGTCGGTTTTGCATTTGTTATGCTCCATGCAAATGAAGCTAAGGAAGTGACAATTAAAATTCCATTTAGAGAGCTGATGATCTATGATGTGATTACAGAAAGCATGATGCTTTCCGATGGTGGATATCGAATCTGGATAGGAGAGGATGCAGATACACAGGCACAGATAATAGAAAGTGATGGCACTAAGCGTCCAGCGCAGGCTATTGTCTGCCTTGAGGGTGATATTCGTATTCGTCGTGATTTTGCCAATATTACAGGAGCCTGGCTTTATGATGAGTGCAGAAATGTGAGAATCTCAAAACGGGAGGGTGTTCAAGTTGTCTGCATCAGCAATAAGGCGCAGGAAGCGATGATGGAGTACACAATGGGTGATAATGACAGCCTTGGCAGCGAGCTTCATTTGAAGCTTTATGCGATAGAAGGCAGTAAGTTAAAAATCACCATAAATGATAAAGATTCACAGATGTTTGCGCTAAACACGCAGGGCATGATTCAGGAGGTTTGCATAAACCTTTCTGAGGAAATGGCAGTCTGGGGATATGTGGATGAAATCATTACATTGAAGCTTTCTATGAAGGGTGTTATGGGCATTAGTTATTTCTGGTTTGAATAATTACGAATTAAATAATAAGGGAGAATAGATCATGGAAGAAAAGAATACAACTATGGGAACAACTGAAACAATGGAGGATTACAAGGAGGCACTTGAGGCATCCTATCGCAGAATCCGTCCAGGTGATATCGTGACAGGAACAGTTATCGATGTAAATGATCAGGATGTGACAATTGATTTTAATTACTATGCACCAGGCAGAATCCCAGTGACTGAGTTAAGCGATGATCCAACATATCATGTACTGGAAAATGTCGCAGTTGGTGATACACTTACTGCAACAGTTGTAAAGACAGATGATGGTGCCGGAAATATGCTTCTTTCATGTAAGGATGCAGCTGAGGAGTTGGCATGGGATAAACTGCAGGAAGCACAGAAAACAAAGAAGGTTTACCATGTAAAGGTGGCAGGTGCTGTAAATGGCGGATGTGTAGCTTATGTAGAAGGCGTGCGCGGATTCATCCCGGCATCAAAGCTTGCATTAGAATATGTAGAGGAGCCGGCAGATTACTTAAATAAGGAGCTTGATGTTCAGGTAATATCAGTGGATGAGGGAGCAAAGAGAGTAGTTCTGTCTGCAAAGGAGCTTCTTTTGGCGAAGGTTATGGAAGAAAAGAACAAGAAGATCAACAAGTATACAGTTGGCACTGTTATGGAAGGAACAGTTGAACAGTTAAAGGATTACGGTGCATTTGTAAATATTGGTGATGGAATTACAGGACTGGTTCATATTTCGCAGATTAGCGACAGAAGATTAAAGCATCCAAGTCAGGTATTAAAGGAAGGCGATAAGGTTAAGGTAAAGATTATAAAGATCGAGAACAATAAGATTTCCTTAAGTATCCGTGAGGCAGCTGAGCTTACAAGCCGTGAGGTAGAGGAGGAAGGACCAGCTGAGTATGAGGATAACGGTGCAGCAGCAACGGGTCTTGGCGCATTGCTTAAGGGATTTAAGTTAAATTAAGGTCTGATTTAAGAAAGGTGTGATTTTATGGCAGACGAGATGGAACTTTTAAAAGAATGGATAAAGACAAGCAAAAACATTGTATTTTTCGGAGGGGCAGGCGTGTCAACCGAGAGCAATATCCCGGATTTTAGAAGCACAGACGGTCTGTACAATCAGGAATACGACTATCCGCCTGAAACAATTCTTAGTCACAGCTTTTACAAAAAAAAGCCAGAGGAGTTTTTTAGGTTTTATCGAAACAAAATGCTGTTTCCAAATGCACAGCCAAATGCAGCGCACAAAGCGCTTGCAAGGCTGGAGCAGCAGGGAAAATTAAAGGCAGTGATCACACAAAACATTGATGGTCTGCATCAAAAGGCAGGAAGCAGAGAAGTGCTAGAGCTTCATGGAAGCGTACTTCGAAATTATTGTGAGCACTGCGGCAGATTCTATAGCCTGGAAGATCTTATGGAAAAGAAAGAGTTAGTGCCAAAGTGTAGCTGCGGCGGAATCATTAAACCGGATGTGGTTTTGTATGAGGAAAGTCTAAATCAGAAGACATTGGAGCAATCTGTGCGCTATATTAGTCAGGCTGACATGCTAATTGTAGGCGGAACATCGCTGACAGTATACCCAGCGGCAGGACTGATTGATTATTACCGGGGAAACAAGCTTGTTTTAATCAATATGGCAGCGACAGTGAGGGATGGCATAGCAGATTTGATTATAAAAAGAAAGATAGGAGAGGCACTTTCAGAGGCAGTAGAGTAAGCTTTTACAGGCCTGTCTTAGGAGTATGAAAATGGATTTTGAGGTTGGAGATAGAATTATCATGAAAAAACCGCACCCATGCGGAAGCAAGGAATGGGAAGTTTTGCGTGTTGGAATAGACTTTCGTATTCGCTGCTGTGGATGCGATCACCAGATCATGGTGCCTAGAAAGCTTGTAGAGAAGAATACGAAAAGTATTAAAAAGGCGGAATGAGAGTCCAAGAAAAGTTCACGGAACGCCCATTCACAAAACCGCACTAACGTGCTTTCGTTGCTTCGCAACTTTGTTTTGTTCATTAACGTGCGTTCACTTCGTTCAGCTGATTCGTCCAATCCTCATGCAAGCATGGGATTTGTACGAACACATCTGAACGCGTGAACTTTTTTATAAAAAAGTGCTTGCATTTTCTTTGCAGATATGGTAAAGTTAAAAACTGTGATGTAATATCATATCCTTGCTCTCCAGTAGGTGGAGGGCCAGAGACCAGAAGGAGGTAGAAAACATGAATAAGTACGAGTTAGCAGTTGTATTAAGTGCAAAGCTTGAGGAAGAAGAGAGAGCTGCAGCAATCGAGAAGGTACAGGGCTACATCACCCGTTACAACGGCGTTGTTACCAACGTTGATGATTGGGGTAAGAAGAGACTGGCTTATGAGATTCAGAAGTCTAAAGAGGCTTACTATTACTTCATCCAGTTTGATGGTGATGCAGAGTGTCCAGGTGAAGTTGAGAGACACATCCGCATTATGGAACCGGTTGTCAGATATCTTTGCGTTAAGCAGGAAGCGTAAGCAGGGCGCTTAGGCATCAGGCTTAAGCATTTTAGAAAGGGCATGGTTATTAACTATGAATAAAGTTATTTTAATGGGAAGACTTACCCGAGACCCAGAAGTTCGTTACTCACAGGGAGAACGCCAGATGGCTATTGCAAGATATACACTGGCTGTAGATCGCAGAGGACGCGCAAATACATCCAATGGTGAGCAGACAGCTGACTTTATTCAGTGTGTAGCATTTGACCGTTCAGCAGAGTTTGCTGAGAAATATTTTCATCAGGGAACAAAGCTAGTGGTTACCGGACGCATTCAGACCGGCAGCTATACCAATAAGGATGGCCAGAAAGTTTATACGACAGATGTGATTGTTGAGGATCAGGAGTTTGCAGAGAGCAAGTCAGCAAGTGCAGGTTCAGACAATGGCGGTTACAGACCGGCAATGTCTCAGTCCAGACCAGAGCCGGCAAGCGCAGTTGCAAGCGGATTTATGAACATCCCAGACGGCGTAGAAGACGAAGGACTTCCATTTAACTAATGATGTCAAAGACAGACGGAGAAAACGTCCATAATCAAAGCGAAAATCGCTTGATAGATTGAAAATCAAAAAGGAGAGAAGAACATGGCTTACAATAAGGCAGAAAAAACTGATTCCTCCATGAAGAGAAGAGCACCTCGCAGAAGAAAGAAGGTTTGCGTATTCTGTGGAGAGAACAACGGCGTTATCGATTACAAGAACGTTGCAATGTTAAAGAAGTATGTTTCCGAGAGAGGAAAGATCCTTCCGAGAAGAATTACCGGAACTTGTGCAAAGCATCAGAGAGCAATGACCGTAGCTATCAAGAGAGCTCGTCATATCGCACTTATGCCATATACAGTAGAGTAATCAGATATAAAAATAAAAAATCTGGTGTAATAACTAGATTATTGAAAGGAGCGCACGAAAGTGCGCTCTTTTTTTTAGAAGCTACAATCACATCAGTTAAGATCAGCAAGGTAGATATCGCCGATGGAGAGGAACTGGAAGGAGCAACTATCCAGCTCATCGATAAAGACAAATGCAGGGGCGGTGCCCTTCGTTTGTAACACAATTGACATATATTTGCATTTGCTTTATCATGGTATTGTATGTGAAAAGTCGCATGCAGAAAGGAAATGTATCAATGAGTGAGAATGTAAATGTATGTGAGTATATAGAATCAAATTGTGTTCATGTTGAGGCAGATTGCTTTGACCTTGAACAGATTATGGAGAGTGGACAATGCTTCAGAATTTATAAACTTTCTTTGCAGGAGCAGGAAAAGCTTTGCAAAAGCATGGGTTTGGAGAATTGTGAAAGCATGGCATGGTATCGAGTCATGGCTGCAGATAAAAAAGTTTTTGTTTGCCAGAATGGTGTCCATCTGATATTCTTTTGCAGCAAAGAGGAATACAAGCAGTTCTGGTGTCATTACTTTGATTTGGATTTTGATTACCGCAGTTATGAAAAGGCAATTGATGCGGATGACAATTATCTAAAGTCTGCATTTGCATATGGAAAAGGTATCCGTATTTTGAACCAGGATCCATGGGAGATGCTCATCACCTTTATAATTTCACAAAGAAAAAATATTCCAGCAATACGTCAGGCAGTAGAAAGCTTATCGACGACATGCGGAACATGTATAGATAAGGAAAATGAGTTTTTTGCATTTCCAACGCCAACGCAGCTAGCAGGATTAAGCTTGTCTGATCTGCAGGATCTTTCTTTGGGATATCGGGCAAAATATGTGTATGAAGCTGCCCAAAAGGTAGCATCCGGGGAATTAGACATAAAAAAATGGGCTATGCTTGGTGATGACGACTTGCATAAAGCACTTCTTTCATGTTATGGCGTTGGTGAAAAGGTTGCAAATTGTGTGGCGCTGTTTGGATATCATCGTATAGGTGCATTTCCGGTAGATGTATGGATTGACCGAATCCAGAAAACCTATTATAATGGAAGCTTCCCAGTAGAAAAATACGAAGGATTTGCCGGTGTCATGCAGCAATATATGTTTTATTACGAAAGAAAAATGGCCACAGATCATTCAAAAAAAGCACGTAAACAGTCGGAAAAATAGAATAATTCATATTTATTTCACACAAAATTTAGCACTCTCACCTTGACAGTGCTAATGAAAAGGGGTATGATACGAATAGGCTAAAATATGCCGAAAGCTTTGGAAATCCAAGGCAGAATGTGAGGTGCTTATGGAAGTAGATGACAGGCCGAACAGGCCAAAAAAACCGATGCTGACCTATTGGGTCATTGCCATCATTGTGTTTTTGCTTTTAAATACATTTGTATTTCCGAATCTGTTTAGACGACAGGTAGAGCAGACGGATTACAGCACATTTCTCCAAATGATCGAGGAAAAGAACATTGGAGAAGTCAGTGTAGAAGATACGCAGATTACCTTCTCAGACAAGAGTGGTGAGCATATTTACAAGACAGGAACAATGAACGATCCTGATCTTGTAAATCGTCTTGAGGAAGCTGGTGCTGTATTTAGTAAGCCAATTGTTCAGCAGATGGGCATGCTTGAATATATGCTGTTAAGCTATATTCTTCCAATTGCGCTTTTTGCTCTTTTGGGATGGTTTCTTTCCAGAAAAATGATGAGCAAGATGGGCGATGGAGAGAGCATGATGACCTTTGGCATGGGCGGCGGCTCCAAGAGCAATGCCAAAGTTTATGTAAAATCCGTTGATGGTATTAAATTTAAAGATGTTGCCGGAGAGGAGGAAGCCAAAGAACTTCTTCAGGAGATCGTTGATTTCCTTCATAATCCGGAAAAGTATCGCGAGATCGGTGCGAAAATGCCAAAAGGTGCGCTTCTTGTAGGCCCTCCTGGAACTGGTAAGACAATGCTTGCCAAAGCAGTAGCTGGTGAAGCAGATGTTCCGTTCTTCTCCATTTCAGGTTCCGAATTTGTTGAGATGTTCGTTGGTATGGGTGCCGCAAAAGTAAGAGATCTGTTTAAACAGGCCAATGAAAAGGCTCCATGTATTGTTTTTATCGACGAGATTGATGCAGTTGGAAAGAAAAGAGAGAGTGGTCAAATCGGCGGCAATGATGAGCGTGAGCAGACGTTAAATCAGCTGCTGTCAGAGATGGATGGTTTTGATGGTTCTAAGGGTGTTGTCATTTTGGCAGCGACAAACCGTCCGGAGTCTCTAGACCCTGCACTTCTTCGTCCAGGCCGTTTTGACCGCCGTATTCCGGTTGAACTGCCTGATCTTAAGGGTCGTGAGGATATTTTGAAGGTACATGCGGCAAAGATTAAGATTGCAGATAATGTTGACTTTAACGCAATTGCGCGAACAGCAGCAGGTGCATCTGGTGCTGAGCTTGCCAACATTGTTAATGAGGCAGCACTTCGTGCCGTCCGTGATGGAAGAAAATTTGCAACACAGACTGATTTAATGGAAAGTGTTGAAGTAGTTATTGCTGGTTATCAGAAAAAGAACCGTATTCTTTCAACGAAAGAAAAACTGATCGTTTCGTATCACGAGGTCGGACATGCGCTTGTAGCAGCGCTGCAGACAAATTCTGCACCAGTGCAGAAGATTACGATCATCCCGCGTACATCAGGTGCGCTTGGCTTCACAATGCAGGTTGATGAAGGCGAAAAGTATTTGATGACAAAAGAAGAACTTGAAAACAAGATTGCAACCTTTACCGGAGGACGCGTGGCAGAGGAGCTTGTGTTCGGTGATGTGACAACAGGTGCATCAAACGATATTGAGCAGGCAACTAAGCTTGCACGTGCAATTATCACCAGATATGGCATGAGTGAGTTCGGTATGGTAGCAATGGAAAGCTTAAATAATGTTTACTTAGGTGGAGACACCAGTATGAGCTGTTCACAGGAGACAGCTGCAAAGATCGATGATCTTGTAGTGGCACTTGTGCAGAAGCAGTATGAAAAGGCAAAGAATCTTTTAAATAGTCATATGGACAAGCTTCATGAGATTTCAAAGTTCCTTTATGAGCACGAGACAATTACGGGTGAGGAATTTATGGAAATCTTAAATCGTCCACAGATTGTGGCACAGGATTAAGCACAGATTTTGTCACAAAATAAATGAATTTGACGATGATTGCAAAAGAAATTAAATTTACCGTCATATTTTTGATCAAAAAAATACAAAAAGTTAATAAAATGCTAATTTTATTCATTGTAATTATTAAGAAAATGCGGTAATATAATCTCGTTGCCTTAGAAAAAAAGTATTGCCCACATGGCAGGATTTATTCTGGGAGCAAAAAAACAGCTGTAAAAACAGAAGATACTGTTGTCTAAATTAAGGTACAGAAAGGGATATCGTGATGTTAGAATTAACAAACACAGAACAAGTGATCATGAAATGTATCTGGGAAATTGGTGACAATGTAGCTGTAGCAGACTTATTAGAGCGTCTGAAGACAGAGTATGGTAAAGAGTATGCTAGAACAACAATTAGCGTATTTATGTCCTACCTGCGTGACAAAGGCTATGTAACATATGAAAAGAGAAGTCATGCATATGTTTATAAACCATTAATCTCAGAACAAGATTATCAGAAAGAGTTGATGAAGCGCTATCAGAAGACTAGCTTTAGTGGTTCTGCGGTAGAGTTCATCCGTGCTTATCTTGACAGTCAGGAATTGACAGCCGAAGATCTTAAGGCTATTCGTGAACTGGTTGAGAAGAAGCAGCAGGAAGTAAAGTAAAATACAAAATGAGTAATAAGCAATAAGAAAGGGAATCACCGCAAGGTGGTTCCTTTTTATGTGGCGGGATTGTCAAAAGTGTGGTAAACTGGTATGGTAGAAAAAAAACAGATACACTCGTGATATAGATCTGGATAAAAAATAGACAAAGCAGTACAGGCAAGGGAGGACATGCAATATGGCGAATCGTATCAATAAGATTATTTCGACAAAGGCAAATACATTGTATGCGATGAAAAACCTGATCAAAAAGGCAAGCATTGAGGAAATGTATATCCTTAGAGTTGAAGACTTCTGGCGCAATAAAAATCAAGTCTGCACAGAGATTATGGAAAAATTTGGTGGCTGCAGAATCGTCGTGCGAAGCTCCTCTACGCAGGAAGACTGTATGAAGTCCTCAAATGCAGGACATTATAAAAGTATTCTTGATGTAGATTCAGCGAGTCGTGCGCAGATCGTAGAATCAATCGAGGCTGTAATTCAGTCATATGAAAAAGATATAAAGGGTATTTCAAATGAGCAGGTACTGATCCAGCGCCAGGCAATAGACGTGTGTGTCAGCGGTGTTGTCTTTTCACGTGACTTAAAAGGAAAGCGACCATATTATCTTGTTAATTACGATGACTTGGGGTCAACAGACAGTGTAACAAGCGGTCGTGGCGGCAAAACGCTTTGGATTGCGAGAAATGTTTCACTTTATCAGCTTGAGGAGCGCTGGCGCAATTTGATTACAGCAGTAACAGAAGTAGAGAGCATCATAGAGGATATTCCGCTTGATATTGAATTTGCCATAGACAGCCACAATCAGGTGATTCTATTTCAGGTTCGTCCGCTTGCAGCAGGCTATCGTGAAGGACGTTATATTGATGATTATTCTTTCTTTGCAAGAAAGGGTCAGATTCGCCGGGAGTATGAGGAGCACCTTGATGCAATTACAGGAAAGCCGATGAAGCTTTCTGATATGGCTTTTTGGAATCCATCTGAGATCATTGGAAGCAATCCAAGGGCGTTAGATTATTCACTGTACCGCGAGATCATAACGCATCATGCATGGAATGAAGGAATCCGTACATTAGGCTATCGTGCATTTAATGAGGATCTTATGTATCAGGTTGGAAATAAGCCATATATTAACTTGACATATTCCTATTATTCACTGATTCCAGCAAGTATTCCGGAACCGCTCGCACTTCGTCTTGTTCAGTATTATCAGACAAGGCTTGAGGAAGACCTTTCTGCACACGATAAAATTGAGTTTGAGATCATTTTCAGCAGCTATGATTTTATGACGGAAGAAAATTCAAAGAGATTGCTTCGTTATGGTTTTACCGAGGAAGAACGTAAACTTCTTGTGCGCGAAGTAAAAAAGCTTACGATTGATGCTGTAATGAATCAGGAAAAGATTTTAAAAGAAGATCTTGAAGCACTAAAGCGTCTTGAAAATTGCCGTGAGGAAATTGAAAAGTTGTTGTACCAAGATGTGTCAATTGACAGAATCATCGACAGTATTTTGACTTTGTTAAAAGAAATTCGCACAAATGGTACTCCGCAATTTGCCCGCCAAGCAAGACTTGCCTTTATCGCAAGAGCATTTCTTCGCACGCTTGTAGATGCTGGCTACTATACAAGTGAAAATGTGGATACTTTCATGCAGGGAATTTCTACAGTATCATCAGAATTTAACGATGATTTTGAGCGCTTTTCTGAGGGTCTTATAAGCCGCGAGGAGTTTAACTTTAAGTATGGACATCTTCGAAGCGGCACATATGATATTCGTTCAGACCGATACGACGCGATGAATTTTCGCCCTGCGCCATCGCGTATTAAAAAAGATAAGGTAAAGATTCAAAAAGATCTTGATATCAGTATTTTGACGCAGGCTCTGGAAGATACACAGCTTGATGTGCCTGCAGAGCGTATGGCAAAATTTTGGATCAGCGCAATTGAACAGCGAGAGTATTTTAAATTTGAATTTACAAAATCGCTTAGTATGGTATTAGAACTGATTCGTAAGCTTGGCTCAATTTTGGAGATTCGTACTATGGATTTGTCTTGGCTGTGTGTAGATGATTTTAAGCTATATGAGTCAGGCTGTGATCCAGAAAATTTAAAAAAGCTTTGGATGAAGCTAATCACAAAGCGGCGCCGTTTAAATCATGACAGCCGATTAATTCTTCTTCCAGAAGTTATTTTGTCAGGTGCGAGCGTAGATGTGATTCCTGTGTATGAGGCACGCCCTAATTTCATAACGGCAAAGACAGTCGAGGGCGAGGTAGTGTTGCTTGATGAGGAGCCGGATGCTGATATCACTGGAAAAATTGTTGTAGTGCCAAAGGCTGACCCAGGCTACGAATGGATTTTTACAAAAAATATCAAAGGATTTATCACAAAGTACGGTGGTGCAGCTTCTCATATGGCAATCCGATGCGCAGAATTTAATATTCCGGCAGCAATCGGCTGCGGCGAGAAAATTTACGATACAGTATCACAGCTTGACTATTTGGAGATGGACTGCAGAAATGGTCTGATCAAGGAAGGCATTCAATATACAAATCTCCATGCACTTATCACGCAGAGAGAGGGTGTCAACGATTACGGAGATCCAACTGATATACTAGAGGCTGGATATGTTGAATTTTATGAGTCTATTGGTTTTATTCCGCGTCCTGTTGCAAACCATACTAAAAACTTCGAGCGTCTGTTTGATGAAAAAATAGATCTTTTGATTGTAGTTGGCGGCGGTGCACTTGGACCGCAGTGGTATGACCGTAAACATGAGGAAACGGTACAGCCATACCGTGATAAGATGGAAGAAAAGCTTATTCACTACTGTGTTAATCATGGAATACCGATTATAGGTACATGCCGAGGCATGCAGTATGTGAATGTTCTATTCGGTGGAAAACTGGCATATCATCCTGATCTGCCGTGTCCTAGAAAGCGCGGTGAGGATCATAAGGTACGTTTGCTAAAAGAAAATCGAAGCATTTACGTTAACAATTATCATAAGGATGTCATTTTCGAGGATGCACTTGCAGACTGCTTTGAGCCGCTTGCAATAGATGAAGATAATCACACCATCGAGGCATATCAGTCTGAACAGATGAAGATTTTAGGTGTTCAGTGGCATCCAGAGCGAAAATTTGGCCATGCAGATGGAATTGATGAGACGCGCCGTCTGGTAAGAGATTTTATCTCGAAATTTATTCATTAAGTTAGAGGATATATACCATTTATTAACTAAGAAAAGAGGAAATAAGAGAATATGTACGATATGATTATAGTAGGGGCTGGAACAGCGGGTCTGACAGCAGGAATTTATGCGCTCAGATCTGGCGTTAAGCCGCTTATTCTGGAGTGTGAGGCTATGGGCGGACAGATTACATTGTCTCCATGTGTGGAAAATTATCCAGGTATTGCAAAGATCAGCGGAATGGAGTTTGCAGATGGACTGATGGCACAGTTGACAAATCTTGGCGGTGAGGTTACTTATGGCAAGGTAATTTCGACACGAAAAATAGATAATGGCTTTGAAGTTTGCACTGAAGATGGTGAGACATATGAGGGCAAAAATCTTGTTATTGCGTCAGGTGCGGCACATCGTCATCTAGGAATCGAGCGAGAGCAGGAGCTGATTGGAAGAGGAGTTTCTTACTGTGCTGTATGTGACGGACCGTTTTTTAAGGAGAAAACAGCGGCTGTTGTAGGAGGAGGAAGCGCAGCTCTTCAGGATGCGCTGTATCTGGCAGGCATTTGCAGCAAGGTGTATTTGATTCACAGAAGAGATACATTCCGCGCTGAGAAGAGTCTTATTGATCAGGTAATGGCTGAAGAGAATATTGAGTGTGTGATGGAAAGTCGTGTGACTGCACTTATTGGCGAAAAGAAGCTGACAGAACTTGAAGTTACAAATCTTTCAGGTGAAAAGAAGACACTTGTGGCAGATGGCTTATTTGTTGCAATAGGAATGGAGCCTCACAATGAAGTATTTAGAGATCTCGTAGATCTTGACGAGGCTGGATATGTAATTGCCGGTGAAAATTGTAAAACAAGGACACCGGGAGTTTACGCTGCAGGAGACTGCCGTACTAAGACGGTGCGTCAGCTGACAACAGCAGCAGCCGACGGAACAGTATGCGGACTTGTTTGTAAAGCAGTATAAAAATAAAACCTTCAAATACATTCGATAAAAAATGTATTTGAAGGTTTTTTGTTTGTATTATGCTTCCTCAGAGATATTATTCTTGGCAGCTTTTTGTGCCTGTGCAGCACGATGCTTTTCAAGAATACGGTTGATTCTGTCAGTCGGATTTAATAGACCATGAATTGATACATTGTGATTTAAGTTATCAATCAAAAGTGCAATATACTTGCTCAGATCAACATTTACATAGTACGGACGAGATAGCAGCTCTGGTCTCTGGTAAACAAGGTTAGTGGTCAGGATATGATCAATGATACCCTGCTCATAAGCAGCATCAAACTTTGCCAGGCCATTTGTAAACAGACCAAAAGTAGCAGCAGCGTAAACCTTGCGTGCCTTACGGCGTTTTAATTCGCGTGCAACATCAAGAATGCTGTCACCAGAAGAAATCATGTCGTCGATAATGATGACATCCTTTCCTTCTACGTTGGTACCTAAAAACTCGTGAGCAACGATAGGGTTCTTTCCGTCTACAATGCGGGTGTAATCGCGGCGCTTGTAGAACATACCCATATCAACACCAAGATAGTTAGTCAGCTGGATTGCACGGCCCATGCCGCCCTCATCTGGGCTGATGACCATAAGATGCTCATTGTCAACCTGCAGATCTGGCTCTGCACGAAGCAGTGCTTTGATAAATTGGTATACACACGGAACGCTCTCAAATCCATCACGTGGAATTGCGTTCTGAACACGTGCATCATGAGCATCAAAAGTAATGATGTTGGATACACCCATTTTTGTAAGTTCCTGAAGAGCCATAGCGCAGTCAAGAGACTCGCGGGAAGTACGCTTGTGCTGGCGGCTTTCATACAGGAATGGCATGATTACATTGATACGGCGTGCCTTGCCCTCAACAGCAGCAATGATACGCTTTAAATCCTGGTAATGATCGTCTGGAGACATGTGATTCACATATCCGCACAGAGAATACGTTTGGCTATAGTTACAAACATCCACCATAAGATACAGATCGCAGCCGCGGACTGATTCCTCGATAACGCCCTTTGCTTCACCGGAACCGAAGCGAGGATTCTTTGCTTTGACAATGTAGCTGTCCTTGCTGTATTCAGAGAAGTGAAGCGCAGTAGATTGTGCATGACTTCTCTCAGCGCGCCACTCAGTCAGGTATTGATTAACCTTCTGTCCAAGGCTTGCGCAGCTTTCAAGTGGGATAAGACCCAGTGTGCCCACTGGTATCGTGTTCAGATTCTTTTCGTTTGGCATGATGACCTCCATGATTATAATATGCAGCTTACCTGCGTCCAAAAGTACGAACCTTAACTAATCATAACATGAAGATGTCGAAGATTCAAGCCTTACGTCGAAATGGATAAAAAAGAAATTTACGTAAAAAGAAAGAAAAATTTGTGCAACATGACCCCAGAGAATCAAAGTCATAAGCGAATTAGCAGTGGTCATGTTATTTTTTAGAAAAAAAGATATGTCTACGAATTTCTTAAATCTTCTCCAAAAACAGGGATAGGCGTATATTGCCCCATAAGTCGTGAGGAGATTCGCTCAGTGTAGGTACTTTGAAGCTCTTCTGGGCTTAGATTTGTTGAGATAATAGTTGTTTTTCTTGACAGATCACGCGAATTGATCACATGAAACAGCTGACTGATTACAAAAGGAGTCAGATTTTCAGTTCCAAGATCATCAATAATCAACAGGCTGCATGTGAGTGCATATGAATCATTTTCTGATGAATCATCGTTGTTAGAATGAAAACGCTGCATAGCTGATTCAAAAAATTCAGGAGCAGTCATATATAAGACAGAAAAGCCTTTGTCAAGAACAACCTTTGCAATACAGTTACAAAGAAAGGTCTTGCCAACGCCTGGATTTCCAAAGATTAAAAGACTAGGGTTTCCATCCTTGAACTGATAAGCATATTTTTCATAAATAAGTTTGAGACGCTGCATATGGGCGCGATTACTCATTCCGCCAATAAGTGGATTTGGTGCATCTGAATAGCGGTTTATATCAAATGTGTTAAAATTCTCACGTTCCAAACGGTCTCTAATGCCAGATTGTTCATAGAGTAAGCTTATGCCAGCCTGCTCAAAGCAGTGGCATTTGCGGTTTCCGTCAAGATATCCAGTATCTTTACAGTCCGGGCAGCTATACTTTGGCTGAAGATCATCAAGTGTATAGTGAAGAGAAGAAAGAAGCGCACCGCGCTCGCGTCTAAGTGCATCAATCTGCATCTGCGCATTTAGAGCCTGCGCTTTATTGCCAGTGATTTTAGCCTTTGCAAGAGCAGCGCTAGATGTCGGAAGAAGCTTTGAAATCTCAAGAAGTCTTGGGCACTGCGCATAGATATGGCGCAGACGTTCTTCCATTTCATGCTGGTGTTGGAAACGGATGCGGCTGTAGCGGCGCATCAGTTCATTATATTGTGAATTGGTCAGAGCCATAAAAAGTCAATCCTTTCTGTGATAATCATTCATTTGAATCCTGACTATACTGCTTTAAAATCTTTTCCATGTAATTATTATTTTTGCGCTCAGTAAAATTACGAAACTGCTGTGTACCCTTTGCGACAGAAGAAGCACGGTTTGAACTGGTGCGCTTTGCAGCATCACTTTTTACCTTTTGATCGCGCTGATTTTCAGCAGCCTGTGCATCAGCAAGTGAATGCACATTTTTTTCCTTCCAGCGCTTTAAGATGCTTTCTGTAAAATTAACATTTGGGCGCTGACATTTTTTCATCGTGATATTGCAGGCATAAACATAGACATCTGTAGGAAAACTATAATCCTTGATCCATTTATTGATATATTCAAGCTGAGCCGGAGCAGGAGTCTGATTGTATAAGCCATATGCCTTCATGATAGCATAGACAGTATCATTATGAAGCAGGTTGTACTGACGAATAGCATCAAGTGTATGAAGACCCTTTTGATGCCAGGACTGGGCAACAGAATCAATAAATTTCATATTAAGCTTGCCCTTGCAGTGATTAGCGCAGTAATCAACAAGATAATCAATGACATCTGGTGAGCGGTTAAACTGAAGATACCAATAGCCAAATGATTCTGTGTCTGCATAATTAAGCGGATGCGAAAAATACTGCTGCCATGCCGACATATACATGTTAAACTCTGGATCGTTCTCAAGAAGAATCAGCTCCTCTTGGGAAAGATGAAGTGACTGTATAGAAGGGGTCGCATTTGCAGCAGAATGTGTAGTAGTTTGTGTGGAAGCCATTGAGCCAGAAGCATTTGCAATGGTTGTATTTGCAGGGGAAACTAAAGCAGGAGTGGGCGTAGGAATTACAGATTGTACGCTTGGAGCAGATGCAGCTGTCTGTGTAGGTGCAGTCTGTGCAGAAGCCTCTGTCTCTGCCTGAATAGATGGATCTGTAAATGCAACTCCTGACAATTCGTGACCCGATGTAAAGCTAAGGCGCATCAAACCAACAGATTCCCAATAACTAAGAGAACGAAGTACCTCGCGCTCTGAAATATCAAGCCTGTCACTAATTGAAGCACTGCTTAAACCAGTGGCTGATGTCGAGACAGCGCGAAGCAAATATAGGTAAACCTTTACATCCGTACCGGAGGCGGCAGGAAGAAAACGGTCTATAAAATAGCCGGGAACAACAAGGGTATCTATGCTGAGCCGGTTCTCCAGTAAAAGAAAGGACATAAAAAACCTCCAAAATCCAAGTATCATCTTTGTAAAGTATAGCACAAGTTATTTCTTTTGAAAAGCGATAAAAAATCCCCAATTATTTCCCTTAGGATCAGGGCAAGCAATTGGGGATTTTGCGAATACCTTATTTAGAAATTAAGTCTTCTCCGATTTTTACAACATCACCGGCGCCCATAGTGATCACCAGATCACCAGAGGCTGCGTGCTGCAAAATAAATTTTTCAATTTCTTCAAAGGTTTCAAAGTAATGAGCACTTGTACCAGCCTGCTCTAACAAAACGCGGATATTGTCGGAGCTTATGCCAAGATCATCAGTTTCTCTTGCCGGATAAATTTTTGCAAGAACGACCTCATCTGCTAAGGACAGAGCTTTTGCAAAATCAGTAAGCAAAGCTTTTGTTCTTGTATAGGTGTGCGGCTGGAAGATGCACCAGATCTTTTTGTGAGGATACTTCTTTGCAGCAGTAAGTGTCGCTGTGATTTCCTGCGGATGATGTGCGTAATCGTCAATAATAGTAATTCCATTTACGACACCCTTCTTTTCAAAGCGTCGCTGTGTGCCATGGAAATTCAAAAGACCAGCAGCAATGGCATCCATTGAAAGATTCAGCTTTTTGCAAAGGGCAACGGCAGCAAGTGCATTGTAAACATTATGCTCTCCAGGAACACTTAACTGAATGTGACCAAGTGTAGTGTTGCTTGCATCTGTGACGTCAAAGGAAGCCTGAGCAAATTCATTATATGAGATATTAGAAGCACGATAATCGCAGGATTCTCCGTGTCCAACAGTGATAATCTCGCAGTCAAGTCCATTGATCAGCTCAGAAAGATTATGAATATCACCGTTAATTACAAGTATTCCATCCTTTGGAAGCTTTTCCATAAATAAGCGGAAAGAATGACGGATATCGTCAATGTCCTTAAAGAAGTCAAGATGGTCTGCTTCAATATTCAGGATAACTTCCATAGTAGGATAGAAGGATAAAAAGCTGTTTGTGTATTCGCAGGCCTCAGTGACAAAAAGATTTGAGCCACCTACGCGAATATTTCCTCCGATTGTTGGAAGAATGCCTCCGACAGAGATTGTCGGATCAGTATTAGCAGCCAAAAGAATTTCAGTAACCATAGAGGTCGTAGTTGTCTTTCCATGAGTTCCAGCAATGTTGATTGCCGTTTTATAGTTTCTCATCAGCTGTCCAAGAAGCTCAGCTCTTGTTAACAGCGGGATATTGCGCTTTGTTGCATCAACAATCTCTGGATGTTCAGGATGGATCGCTGCTGTGTAGACAACGACATCTGTTCCCTGCGGAATGTGAGAGATGGACTGATCATAAAAGATAACAGCGCCAAGTGAGGACAGATGGTCAGTCAGAGGTGATTCCTTAGAATCAGAGCCGCTGACGGTAAAGCCCTCCTTCATTAAAACCTCAGCAAGTCCGCTCATGCTGATGCCGCCAATTCCAATAAAATAGACATGGCATGGATTTTCAAAATTAATATGGTACATGGTACTTCCTCCGAATAATCAAGTTAAATAAGCAAAGTCAATACTGAAAAACAGTTGTTTCTTAACACAAATTCTGCTTGATTTAAGTATACTCGATTTTGGAGGAATGTAAAGCGTAAATGTTATTATGCTGTGCGAATGAACGCCTATTCACAAAACCGCAATATTTACAGTATGCCCGAAGATGAATGGATTTCATGAGCCGGATTAGTTGCATTACAGTTCACTAAACGCCTATTCACAAAACCGCACGTTCCGTGCGTCGCTGCTAATCGCAAACAAAGTTTGCTCGCAGCTTTGTTTTGCTCATAAACAGGCGTTCACCACATCCTGCTAATCTGTCAAATTTCCATGCAAGCATGAAATTTGTCCAGATCTAGCAGGTTGCGTGAACTGTAACAAATAAATAAAAATACATAAAAATTTTTTCTGTAAATTGTTCACTTTTTGAAAGAGATGTGCTATAATAACGACAAGTACTAAAAGATTACAGTTCCCCAAACGCCTATTCACAAGCCTGCACTTATGTGCCTTCACTGTTAGACAGTTTATTTCACTTGATGACAGGCGCTTGGTGAACTGATAACACAACAATTAAAGAACAAAGGGGTGATTTTGTGGTTAGAAAGGAAATGATCGCCATGTTATTGGCGGGCGGACAGGGAAGCCGTCTTGGAGTTTTGACTTCAGAAGTAGCGAAGCCAGCTGTATCCTTCGGCGGGAAATACAGCATTATTGACTTCCCATTAAGTAACTGCATTAATTCAGGGGTGGATACAGTAGGTGTGTTAACACAGTATCAGCCACTTCGTTTGAATACCCATATCGGCATAGGTATTCCGTGGGATCTCGACCGTAATTATGGCGGAGTGACAGTACTATCTCCATATGAAGCAAACGAGAACAGTGATTGGTATACTGGTACTGCAAATGCAATTTACCAGAACATTCGCTATATCGACAGCTTTAATCCAGAGTATGTATTGATTTTAGGCGGTGATCACATTTATAAAATGGATTATCAAGTGATGCTTGATTATCATAAGGCAAACAATGCAGACGTTACGATGGCTGCTATGCCTGTTCCGATTGAGGAGGCAAGCCGTTTTGGTGTGCTGATCACAGATGATACAGGTCGTATCACTGATTTCGAAGAGAAGCCTGCACATCCAAGAAGCAATTTAGCTTCCATGGGTATTTACATATTTACATGGTCTGTGCTTCGTGAGGCATTGATCACAAATAAAGATATTCCAAACTGCGACTTTGGTATGCATGTCATTCCATATTGCCATAAGCGTGGTGACAGAGTATTCTGCTATGAATTTAATGGATATTGGAAGGATGTTGGAACACTTCATTCCTACTGGGAAGCAAATATGGAGCTGATTGATATCGTTCCTGTATTTAATCTGTATGAAGAGTTCTGGAAGATATATACTAAATCTGATAACCAGCCGCCGCAGTATATTGCAGATACGGCACAGATTGAGCGCTGTATCATAGGTGATGGCTCTGAAATCTATGGAAGAGTACGAAACTGCGTTATTGGACCAGAAGTTATTGTTGAAGAAGGTGCAGAAGTTTATGATTCCATTTTGATGCAGGGTGCTGTAATCAAGAAGGGAACAAAGATTTACAAGTCAATCATCGCACAGGATGCAGTTGTTGGAGAAAATTGTACGATTGGTGTCGGTGAGTATGCAGACAGCCAGTATAATAAGAAGGTTTACTGCTGTGATCTTGTAACCGTTGCAGAAGGCTCCGAAATTCCGGATGGCGTTACAATTGGAAAGAACGTAGCAATTGCCGGAAAGACCGCTATTGAAGATTATCCGGATGGAAATCTTGTAAGCGGCGGATACATTATCAAGGGAGGCGAGGAAGAATGAAAGCGATTGGTATAATTTTAGCCGGTGGAAACAACAAGAGAATGAAGGAGCTGTCATATAACCGTGCGATCGCTGCTATGCCAATGGTAGGAACCTATCGCAGCATTGATTTCGCGCTGAGCAACATGTCAAACTCCCGTATTCAGAAAGTAGCAGTTTTAACACAGTATAACACCGTATCCTTGAATGAGCATTTAAACTCTTCAAAGTGGTGGGATTTTGGAAGAAAGCAGGGCGGTTTATATGTATTCACCCCTACTATAACCGCTGAAAATAGTAACTGGTATCGGGGTACAGCCGATGCCCTGTATCAGAACCTGCATTTCCTCAAAGGAAGCCATGAACCATACGTGGTTCTGGCTTCTGGCGATGGAATTTATAAGCTGGATTATAATAAGATTCTGGAGTACCACATTCAGAAGCGTGCTGATATTACTGTTGTCTGCAAGGAAATGCCAGAGGGAGAGGATTTAAGCCGCTTTGGACAAGTGAAGGCAGATGATGATGGAAGAATCCGAGGCTACGAGGAAAAGCCAATGATTGAGACTTCCAGAAATGTTTCATGTGGTATCTATGTAATCAGAAGACGTCTTTTGATTGAGTTAATTGAGCGTGCAGCAGAGGAAGATAGATATGATCTGGTCAAGGATATTCTGATACGTTATAAGGATATCAAGAGAATTTATGCATACCAGCTTGAAACATATTGGAACAACATCTCCTCAGTTGAGGCTTACTACAGAACAAATATGGATTTCTTAAAGAGAGATGTCCGCAGTTATTTCTTCAAGGAAGGCAACAGTGTATTCACAAAGGTAGATGATCTGCCGCCGGCAAAATATAATCCGGGTGCTAATATTTCAAACAGCCTGATCGCATGTGGAAGTATTGTAAACGGTACAGTTGAAAACTCTGTTGTATTCAAGAAGGCATATATTGGAAACAATTGTGTTATCAAAAATTCTATTATCATGAACGATGTTTATATCGGAGACAATGCAGTCATTGAAAACTGCATCGTAGAGAGCAGAGGAACCATCGAAGCAAATGCATGCTATAAGTCAGAGCCAGGTGATATTCGCATCGTTGTAGAGAAGAAAGACCGCTTCATCATTTGATAATACCAGGGGATCAAAGTCACAAGCGAATCATGCTTGCATGAGAAAGCTTGTGACCTTGATCCCTGCCAAAAACATGAGGATGAAGCGAATCCGAATGTATATCTATATTATTATAAAAGAAGAATAAAAATTAGCTGCACAAAGGCGTGCAGAGGACGGAAAGGCAATACTGGGATGGAAATTACAGATGTGAGAGTGCGCAAAGTTGCACTGGATGGTAAGATGAGAGCAATCGTCTCTATTACGCTGGACAATGAATTTGTGGTTCACGATATCAAGGTGATCGAAGGAGAAAAGGGAGTATTTGTTGCGATGCCAAGCCGTAAATCGGCGACAGGAGAATACCGAGATATCGCACATCCCATTAACTCAGAGACAAGAGATTATGTGCAGAAGATTATTCTCGAGAAATACGAGGAGGCTTTGCAGGAAGCATAAACTTTGATTTCATAACAATTCGACAAAGATATATGAATACTTATAAAAGAAAGACTGCCTTCGGGCAGTCTTTCTTTCTCTTGCAATTGTCGTCTTCATTCGGTATAATGTGGCTGAGGGAAAATGTAACGTAATTATTTTTGGAAAGGCGAGGTTTTAAAGTATGAAAAGGAGAAAAACAGCAGCGGGACTATTGGCGGCATCACTGCTAGTAGGAGCAGCGCCGGTGGTGACAAATGCGGCGCCAGTGAGAATTGTATCAACAAGCATAACAGAACAGTCTTCGTTAGGCTATCGTGTAAATGTAACATTTTCGGCAGATGCAGGTGTGAGCCGTGTTATGATGCCGACATGGACAGAGGCAAACGGACAGGATGACATTGTGTGGCATCAGGCAAGTGTTAGTGGTAATACTGCATCATTCTATGTTCCAGTCAGTGCCCATAAAGGAGAAAGCGGTGCATATATTACGCATATTTATGTATACGACAGACAGGGACAGTTTGCGCTAAAGGGCGAAAATGTAACAGTTCCGGCATCGACATCTGCGTCATCAAGCCTTTCAATTGGTGATGTTTCTATTACGGAACTTAGTGCATCGGGCTACAGAGTTACGGCAAAAATAAATGCACCGTCAGGAGTAAGCAAAGTATTGATGCCAACATGGACAAACGCAAATGGACAGGATGATCTAGTGTGGCACCAGGCAAGCGTAAACGGTGATACAGCTACATTTTATGTGCCATCAAGTGCCCATAAGGGAGAGAGCGGAGCATACACGACTCATATTTACCTGTATGATAAAGCAGGAAAATTAGCACCATTAAAGGGTGTAAATGTAACAGTGCCATCAGCAGTCGTAACACCGCCGACACCGTCATCAAGCCTTTCAATTGGTGATGTTTCTGTTACGGAACTTAGTGCATCGGGCTACCGAGTTACGGCAAAAATAAATGCACCGTCAGGAGTAAGCAAAGTATTGATGCCAACATGGACAAACGCAAATGGACAGGATGATCTAGTGTGGCACCAGGCAAGCGTAAACGGTGATACAGCTACATTTTATGTGCCATCAAGTGCCCATAAGGGAGAGAGCGGAGCATACACGACTCATATTTACCTATATGATAATGCAGGAAAATTAGCACCATTAAAGGGAGTCAATGTAACTGTTCCATCAGGTGCAAATCCTGGAGGCAGCTCAGGAAATAATAATGGCAGCGGTACAGGTGTGCTGTCGATGGCGATTCCATATGTAACAGAATTATCATCAAATGGTTTCCGTGTGACAATTCAATTTAATGCACCTGCAGGCTATAAAAAGGTTTCAACTGCAGTGTGGACAGCAGCAAATGGACAGGATGATCTGGTATGGCATAACATGACCGTATCTGGAAACACAGCGACATGCTATGTTCCAGTAAGTGAGCATAAAAACGAGCACGGTTCATACATTGTGAATGCGTATGTATTTGAGACTGATACAAAATATGTACTTCAGGGAATGACCGTTCCAGTGCCGTAAACAAAGAAAATGGAGGAACAAATGGCAAAGAAAAGACGCAGCTGGGAAGACTATCAGAAAAAGAGAATAAAAAGAGGCCAATCAGGTGCGCCTATTGTCATACTTTTGGTGCTGCTTGTAATTGCATGTGCAGGTCTTGGTGTAGTGGCATGGGTATGCCTGCGCCCAGTGACGCTTCCACATGTGCAGCCAGATCAGGCATCATCGACGAAAGCACCTGTGGAATACGAAACATGGAAGGCAACAGAGGCGGCTGCGGATGGTGCTCTTGTACAAAGCAGTGATCCAGTCGTACAGGCTGCTAATTTAAAGGCAATGCAGTACGATTATGACGGTGCAATTGCACAGATTCAGTCAATACCTGGCTATGCAGATAATGAAACATATGTTAGCTGCATTCAAAGCTATGAGAGTTTGAAATCACAGGCTGTACAGTGGACAGATTATGATAAGATTACACATATCTTTTTCCATAGTCTTATTGTTGACAGTGAGCTTGCATTTGAAAGCTATAAGAGCAGTGATTATGATCAGGTAATGACAACTATCGAAGAATTTAAGGATATAATGCAGTCTATGTATGACAAGGGTTATGTTTTGATAAGCCTTCATAAGATTGCAAAGATGGAAACGCAGCCAGACGGCACCGTGCAGATGGTGCAGCAGCCAATTTATCTTCCGAGAGGAAAAAAGCCATTTGTACTTTCCGAAGACGATGTATGCTATTATGAGTATATGACAGGAACTGGATTTGCGACAAAGCTCTGTCTTGATGAAAACGGTAAGGTTGTAAATGAGTATGTTGAGCGTGATGGAAGCGTATCATATGGTTCTTATGACGTTTTGACTGTTTTAGAGGATTTTATTGAAACACATCCTGACTTTTCTTATCAGGGTTCAAAGGGTATTCTGGCATTTACGGGATATGATGGTATTTTAGGCTATCGCACAAGTGATTTCTGGTACAATGAAAATTGTGACTATTACGTTTCTACGCCGGCAAACGATAAAGAAAAGCGCGAAGATCATACGTCACCAAATAAAAATATTGAGCAGGACAAGCAGACAGCACGAGAAGTTGCACAGGCAATTCGCGATCTGGGCTGGGAACTTGCCAGCCACAGCTGGGGTCATCTGAATATGACAAGTACAAGCTATGAACATCTTGTATGGGACACAGATATGTGGGAGCGCGAAGTAGAATCTATAATCGGAGATACAGATATTATTTTATATCCGTTAGGTGCTGATGTAGGAGACTGGAGACCATCACAGTACACATTTGAAAATGAAAAATTCAAAAAGCTCTGGGATGTGGGCTTTAGATATTTCTGCAACGTAGACAGTACTCAGTACTGGCTGCAGTATGGCTCAAACTACATGCGTCAGGGACGCCGCAACATGGATGGCCAAATGATGTTTAAGCAGATGGTTTACCCAGAAAAGGTACTCACAAGTGATCTGTTTGACGTATATGATGTCTTTGACAGACGCAGACCGCTTCCTGTAAATGGTATCACAGTGCCAGAAGATTTTGATCTGCAGGCACTTGCCGATTCGCTTGGAATGAGTGACCGTATAATAAATTGAACTAACATGAGCGCCATCGGGGACAGGGACGCCGCGGCAATTGCTTTTTTAATGCCACCGTCCCTGTCCCCAGTGGCAGAAGGAGGAAAAAACATGTATATCATAGCAGGTCTGGGCAACCCAACCGCACAGTATAGAGGAACAAGACATAACGTTGGCTTTGAGGTTATTGATTACCTTGCTGACAAATATAATATTGATGTAACAACAAAAAAATTTAAGGGCTTAATTGGAACAGGCGCGATTGAGGGACAAAAGGTTGTTCTAGTAAAGCCTCAGACCTTCATGAATTTAAGCGGAGAGTGTATTCAGGAGGTCATGAATTACTACAAAACAGATATCTCTGATTTAATTGTAGTATATGATGATATTAACCTAGAGCCAGGACAGCTTCGCGTGCGTGGTAAAGGAAGTGCAGGCGGTCATAATGGTATGAAAAATATCATTCTGCATTGCAATTCACAGGATTTTCCAAGAGTGCGTGTCGGAATCGGAGCAAAGCCGCCAAAGATGGATTTAGCAGACTTTGTACTCAGCCATTTCCAGGGCGAAGAAAAAAAGGCAATGGAAGACGGCTACAAAGAAGCAGCAGATGCAGTATGCTCCTTAATGAACAACGGACTAGAGGCAACCATGAATCATTATAACCAGAAGAAAACAAAATAATGATAAGGAGGGTCAATTGTGGGTATTTTTGCAAATCCGCTGACGGACCTGCTGGAATATGAAGACTTTTCAAGAGATTTTTTGAAGGGAACAGATCCAGTGGGCATGACAGGCTGTATTGACTCCGAGAAGGTGCATTTTATGAGCACCTTTCTTGGAGAGAAAAAAGTGCAGCTTGTTGTGACGTACAATGAACAGCGGGCAAGGGAAATTGAAGAAGATTATAAATTATTTTGCAGTCAGGTCTATGTGATTCCACCGCGTGACCTGATCTTTTTTAGCGCAGATCTGCAGGGAAATGCCATCATTGCAGAGCGCATGAAGGCATTTGCAGCACTTTATCAAAACGAGGCGAAGGTTATCATCACGACAATGGATGCGCTCATGAGCGCGGCAGTGCCGTTTGAACAGCTGATGAGTCATGTGATAAAGCTAAAAGAAGGTGATGAGCTTGATCTTGAAAAGCTAAAGCATGACCTGACTGTGATGGGATATGAGCGTGTAGGACGTGTGGAGGAGCCAGGACAGTTTACTGTTCATGGAGGTATTGCTGATGTATATCCATTGACAATGGAGGTTCCGGTTAGAATCGAGCTTTGGGGAGATGAAATAGATACGATTCGCTGCTTTGAACCGCAGAGCCAGCGCTCAATGGATCAGATCGAGTGCGTATCTGTTTTTCCAGCGGCAGAGGTGATCGCAGATGATACGGCAAGACGGCGTGCTGTGGGAATGATTCAAAATGAGCTTGAGAGCCAGTTAGCTGTCTTTAAAAAAGTAAAGGAGCCAGACAAGGCGAAGCGTCTTCGTGAGGAGACAAACCGCATATTAGAGGCACTTGGCGAAGATGTTGTATTAGAGGCACCAGACAGCTATATAAGCTATTTTTATCCGCGCACTGTTCAACTTTCTGAATATTTTGATGAGAAGAACACGTTAGTTTTCCTTGATGAGCCGATGCGTCTTAAAGAGCGCGGTGATGGTGTGCAGGCTGAGTTTGAGGAAAGCATGAAAAATCGTCTGGAGCAGGGCTTTCTTTTGCCAGGTCAGACAGCGCTTTTAACACCGGCAAAACATGTGCTTGCTGCTTTTGAGCGCGGTCAGGTTGCAGCACTGTCTTCACTTGACAGCCGCCTGGCTGACTTTACGGTGGTAAACAGCTACGCAGTAAATGTTCAGAACATGAACACATACCGTGAAGGCTTTGAACTTTTAATTAAGGATTTGACACACTGGAAGAAGGAAAAGTACCGCGTTGTCCTTTTGTGTCCGTCAAGAACTCGCGCAAACCGCATTGTCAATCAGCTTATAGAGTATGATCTTTTGGCATATTACAGCGAGGACGAGGATAAAAAGATAAATCCAGGTGAGATCATGGTTACTTACGGAAACCTTCACCGTGGCTTTTTATATCCGATGCTAAAATTTGCTGTTATCACAGAGAGCGATATCTTTGGTGTTAAGAAAAAGAAAAAAGAAAAAAAGAGCCACTATCAGGGTCAGCGAATAAGTGATTTTGCGCAGCTAAAGCCTGGTGATTATGTGGTGCATGAAAATTATGGACTGGGAATTTATCGCGGAACAGAGCGACAGATTGTGGATAAGGTAACAAAAGATTATATTAAGATAGAATATGGTGATGGCGGAAAGCTGTATTTTCCTGTCACACAGCTTCATATGATACAAAAGTATGCTGATTCAGAGTCTAAGCAGCCAAAGCTTAACAAATTGAACGGCCAGGAGTGGACAAAAACAAAAAGCCGTGTTCAAAAAGCAGTCAACAACATTGCAAAGGAGCTTGTGGAGCTTTATGCAGTGCGCCAGAGTGGTCACGGTTATCAGTATGGAGCAGACACTGTATGGCAGAAAGAATTTGAAGAGCTTGTACCATTTGATGAGACGGCAGACCAGCTTGCAGCAATTGATGCGACAAAAGCTGATATGGAAAGCACGAAAATCATGGACCGCTTAGTGTGCGGTGATGTAGGCTACGGAAAAACAGAGATTGCCATCAGAGCTGCCTTTAAGGCTGTGCAGGACAGTAAGCAGGTCGTATTTCTTGTGCCGACAACTATTCTTGCTCAACAGCATTACAATACATTTGTTGAGCGAATGAAGGACTATCCAATTCGAATTGAACTTTTATCACGCTTTCGCACGTCAGCGCAGATCAAGGCATCACTTGAGCGCTTAAAAAAGGGTCTTGCCGATATTGTAATAGGAACGCATCGTGTGCTGTCAAAGGATGTTGTATTTAAAGATCTAGGCCTTTTGATTATTGATGAGGAACAGCGCTTTGGTGTCACACACAAGGAAAAGATTAAGCAACTTAAAAAAGACGTTGACGTGCTGACACTAACGGCAACACCGATTCCGAGAACACTTCATATGAGTATGATAGGCGTGCGCGATATGAGTGTGTTGGAGGAAGCACCGTATGAGAGAAGACCGATTCAGACATATGTAATGGAAATGAATTGGGAAATGGTTCGCGAAGCAATAAACAGAGAGCTTGCCAGAGACGGACAGGTTTATTATGTGTATAATCGTGTCAAGGATATTGATCAGATTACGGCACAGATAGCAAAGCTTGTGCCAGATGCAAATGTTGCCTTTGCGCATGGTCAAATGTCAGAGCGACAGCTAGAGCAGATCATGATGGACTTTGTTAACGGTGATATAGACGTGCTTGTTTCCACAACTATTATAGAGACAGGCTTAAACATTCCAAACGTAAATACTATTATCATCCACGATTCCGACCGCTACGGACTTGCACAGCTGTATCAATTAAGAGGACGTGTAGGCCGTTCAAACCGCACTGCCTATGCTTTTATCATGTATCAGCGAAACAAGATTTTAAAAGAAGAGGCTGAAAAGCGTCTCCAGGCAATTCGTGAGTATACTGATCTTGGTTCAGGTATTAAGATAGCCATGCGTGATCTGGAAATTCGAGGCGCTGGAAATTTGCTTGGCAGTGAGCAGCACGGTCATATGGAAGCAGTTGGCTATGATCTGTACTGCAAGATGTTAAATATGGCTGTCAAAAAAGAAAAGGGTGAGCTTGAGATGGAGGAAACCTTTGAAACAACGGTGGACATTCCAATCAGCGCTTACATTCCAGACAGCTATATACGAAACGAAGAAGACAGGATGGAAATTTACAAGCGTATTGCAGCAGTCGAGACAGAGGAAGAGTCAATGGATATGATCGACGAGCTTATCGACCGTTTTGGAAGTGTTCCAAAACCAGTCACCAACTTGCTTGAGGTGTCAATCCTTCGTGCGGATGCGCATTCTCTCTATATTAAAGAAATCAAGTCCTCGTCAACAGAGATTCGCCTGTTCATGCATCCAAGAGCAAAATTTGACACGATGCGTGTGCCGGATCTTATACAGTCTTACCGAGGTGCACTTCGTCTGCTTGACAAAGACAATCCTTATTTCTTATTGAGGGCAGGAGATGGCGCAGTCAAAGAAAAAACGCTGACATTGAAAACATTGAAAAAACTGTTAAGCGATATAAAAACGTTGATTGTTTCATAAAATCATGCTAAAATGAAAAGCAAAGTTCACGAGGCGCCCGATAAAGAAGATGCACTTCGGAGCGTTGATAGAGAATATAGAAATAGAGTGAGGTAAATTTATGAACCGAATTATGAAGTATGCAGCAGCAGCCCTCGCAGCAGCTACTGCCGTTAGTACATTAGGCGGATGCGAACAGTTAGAGAAAAAGGCACCAGAGGATACAGTTGCTGTTTCATTTGGCGATACAAATATCATGCTGGATGAGGTTACTTATATGATACGTTCCATGGAGTATACCTATGAATCCTATTTTGGATCAAACATCTGCGGCAACGATATGGGCGATGGTTCAGGCATGACAGTCGGTGATTACATCAAGCAGATGTCTCTGTCACAGCTTCGCCAGACACTTGTATTAAATGAGTATGCAAAGAAAAATGGCATTGAGTTAAGTGATGATCAAAAAGCAAAGGTAGATGAGGCAATTGAAAAGCTTCAGACAGAATCAGAGGATTATCTGGATGCAGTCGGCGCAACAGATGAGCTGATTGAAAAGACATATACAGAGAATGCAATTGCAAATCTTGTTTATATGGATCTTGTTGCTGATGTTGATACGACAGTTGGTGATGATGAGTTCCTTCGCAAAAAGATCGCATATGTAAAGCTGACGCCAAGTGAACTGACAGAGACGACAGCAGCCGATGGGGCAACTACAGAAGTGTCAAGTGATGAAGACAGCAGCGAAGAGGCATCTTCTATAGAGAATACAGAAGCAGAATCAGAAAGTGCATCCAAGGATGTAACGACTTCCACAGAAGAAGCAAGCAGTGAAAAAGCATCAACTGAGGAAGCATCAAGCGAGAATGTTTCGGAATTTTCCTCTGAGGCATCCACTGAAGATTCAACTGAGGCAGAAACACTTTCAGAAGAAGAGCAGGAACGTCAGGATGCGATGAACGATGCAGCAGACAAGATCCTTAAGGAATTTGAGGAAGGAAATGATGCAGCAGACTTTATCAGTGATTATCAAAATGACAGTCACTTTACTGCAACAAATTCTGAGATTTCCATTAGTGAGGATGGAACTGCTGTATATAATGCAGCTGCATGGGCACTGGCAACAGACGAATGCACTGTATATAGAAGCGATGACGGCAGCATCTACATCATCCGCTGTCTTGATGATAACGATGAGGAAGCACGTCAGAGTGCCATCGATTCAGAGATCGAAAGCAGAAAGACAGCATTGTTCTCAGAGAAATATGCCGAGATTCAGGACGATTCTTCCAAGTTTAAGGTAGATGAGGATGTGATTGACACAATCCGCTTTACAACTCCGGTTTACGTAGCACCAAGCGAGGAAGAAACATCAGAAAGTGAAACTGGTGAGAAAGAATCAACAAAAGAAGAAAAATCAAGTGAGTCTGATGAGTCAGAGGAAGCGGTAAGTGAAGCTTCTTCAGAGGAAGAGAGTAAATAATTAAGAGCCGCCTAATATCGGGAAAGGCACAGTAAAGTGTCATTTTCCCGATTGCAGGTGGCTTTTTTGGCGAAAAACGCGCTCTCTTTCTTAATCGTTATCCCGATTTCACTTGACATCTCGTAATAATTTTGTTATAATGCCCCTCGAAGTGTAATAATTTTGTAATATTTAGTAATAGTTCACTCGTGAATTGTTACTGCGAAACTAGCGAGGGAGTGCAAGCTTACTCGCTCGCAGATAAGAATGTAAAGAGGTTTTATAAAGAAAGGCTTGGTATATATGAAGATCAAAGGAAACAGATTTGTTACGTCAATATTAGCAGCGTCTATGCTGTCTGGTACATTTTTTGTTCCGGCATCCGCAGGTGAGCTTGAGGGTGAGAGCGCAATCGCAGGCATGGCTGTTACATTGAATAACTACTACGCAGGAGAGGAAACTCCGGATGAGGCAATCTTAGATTATCTTGTTCCTAAGGCTCAGGCAACATCTGAGGCTGAGAGTGAGACAGAAACCGAAGAGCCAAAAACCGAAGAGCCAAAAACCGTTATGGCCGCTACTGTTGCTGTCACTTCAGATGCTTCTAATGTAGGACTGGTAAGCGCAGCAGGTTACTTAAACGTGCGTGAACAGCCATCCACAGGCAGTGTAACAGTCGGAAGACTTTTCAGTAACTGCCAGGTTAACATCAAAAGTTCCGTAAACAACAGCGAAGGCAGCTGGTATCGTATCGCTTGCGGCGATGTAGAAGGTTATGTAAGCGCAGCCTACGTATTAGTTGGCACAGCAGCCAAGACTGCTGAGGACAATATCCAGAACCGCTATGCAGTTGTTACAGCAGATCAGTTAAATGTTCGCGACAGTGCATCTGACAGCGCAAATGTTGTTGGAACTGTATACAAGGATGAAGAGTACGCAATCATCGAGGATCAGGGTGATTTCGTAAAGATACATATTGCAAATGATGAGGTTGGATATGTTTCAAAGTCCGGCATCACCATTAAGACTCAGTTCGCTCAGGCTCAGAAGGTAGACAATGAATTTGTATCTCAGGAGCTGGAGAACTTCATGATCGATATCAACTACTCCAGAAACGTATACGAGCAGGCAATGGCAGAGGGAACAGGCGAAGGCTACTATCGTGCATATGCAGCTATCGTTTATGCAGCAGAGCTTCTTGGTTACTACAGCGAATTTGCAGCAGATTCTGGATTAGAAGATCTGGCAGCAACCTCAAAGCAGGAGCAGGAAAGCGCACTTGCACTTGCAGATGCAGCATATAAGTTAGCATCAGATTCTGGCTACTTTACTCAGGTTGCAGAATCAGTAGCATCAAGCGAGGCAGCAGCAGAATCCTCCTCCGCAGCAGAGTCTGTACAGGAAACTCAGACACAGCCATCAACAGATGCATCTTCTGAGGGAAATACAACAAGTAATACAGCTGAGACAACAGCACCAAGCAGCTCAGCATCTGATGAAACCATAAGTGTAGAAGTTCCGACTGCAGCATCTGTAACAGGCATTGAGGCTTGCTATCAGGGCGGTACAAAGTATGTGGGTGATGTTGTCTACACCGCAGAATTGTTTGTAAGAGTAAGCTACAGCGATGGAACTGTAAAGGATATTTACGACGGATGGTATTCACCACAGGTAGGTATGACCTTAAAGCAGGAGGGCTATAATGTTGTAACCATGTATTATGGTGATTTTAGCTCCAACCTTGAAGTATATGCAAACCCGGCACCGGAAACTCAGCCGGCAGCACCAGAGACACAGCCAGCGGCACCAGAGACACAGCCGGCAGCTCCAGCGCCAGCCCCAGAGACTCAGCCAGCGGCACCGGAGACTCAGCCGGCAGCACCAGAGACACAGCCAGCAGCTCCAGCACCAGCCCCGGAGACTCAGCCAGCGGCACCGGAGACTCAGCCGGCAGCACCGGCACCAGCACCAGCTCCAAGCGGTAATGGACAGTCTATCGTAGACTATGCAATGCAGTGGGTAGGACAGTGTAATTATGTATGGGGCGGTACAAACCTGACACCAGGAGGCGGTGTTGACTGTTCTGGATTTACCATGAACGTATACGCAGCATTCGGTATCAGCCTTCCGCACTACTCCGGCGAACAGATCAACTATGGACAGGCTGTATCATACGAGCAGCTGCAGCCAGGTGATCTTATCTGCTTCTCAGGCCATGTAGCAATCTATATCGGCGGCGGCATGATGGTTCATGCAGCAAGTGCAGAGAGAGGTATCGTAGTAGATAATGTATTCTATAACAAGCAGCCGATCGGATATCGTCGTCTTGTATAAATAATTAAAATTCAAGGCCGTCTGTCAGAGTTGACAGGCGGTCTTATTTTCGTGTATTATAACCGTAAGAAACGAAGACATTAACAGTTAACGTTAACTGGGAAAGAAGGTAATATTGTATGAGACGTGATAAAGTCAATTACTATCTGGATCTGGCAGAGATCGTATCCCAACGAGGAACCTGCCTTAGACGCCGCTACGGTGCTGTTATCGTAAAAAATGATGAGGTGGTATCTACTGGCTATGTCGGTTCCCCGCGAGGACGCAAAAACTGTACTGATTTGGGGTTTTGTATCCGACAGAAACTTCAGATTCCAAGGGGTGAGCGCTATGAATTGTGCAGAAGCGTTCACGCTGAGGCAAATGCCATAATCAGTGCATCAAGAGATCAGATGATCGGAAGCTCTTTATATTTGACAGGAGTAGAAGCAGATACAGGTGAATATGTAAAAAATTCCAACAGCTGCTCCATGTGTAAGCGAATGATCATAAATGCAGGTATCGAGACCGTATATGTGCGTGATGATAAAGATAATTACCGAGTCGTAAAGGTAGCAGACTGGATTGAAAAGGATGAATCACTAGAGGGCACATTCGGGTACTAAGCAAAACATGAAATTTGGCTAATTTTATCTTGATTTTCGACAGGCGGTCATATATAATTAGGGGTGGTGTCCATGCGGCAGATTTGTTCGTGTGCGTTTGACAAAAAGACTGTCATAAGCGTAAAGGCACCATGAAACCTAGGCTGGCGAAGCAAATGGTAAAAGGGCTTCGTCTGTGTGAGAATGTCACAACAACAGGAAGGAAAAGACAAATGATACATCAGCAATACGAAGTAGATGACCATCTTCATGAAGAATGCGGCGTGTTCGGCATTTACGACATGGATGGCAATGACGTAGCGTCGACTATTTATTATGGTCTTTTTGCTCTGCAGCACAGAGGTCAGGAGAGCTGCGGTATCGCGGTAAGCGACACTAGCGGTCCCAAAGGACTAGTACTGAGTCATAAAGGAATGGGTCTGTGCAACGAGGTGTTTACCCCGGAAGACTTAGAGTCAATGAAAGGAAACATCGGTGTAGGCCACACCAGATACTCGACGGCAGGTAGTTCTACGAGAGAGAATGCACAGCCGCTTGTATTAAACTACATCAAAGGAACACTAGGCCTGGCACATAATGGCAACCTGATCAATACGCCGCAGCTGCGCCAGGAGCTTGCAAGAACAGGTGCAATCTTTCAGACGACAATCGATTCTGAGATTATCGCGTACATGATTGCAAGAGCCAGAGTTGAACAGCCGACCGTACAGGCAGCTGTCGCAGAGGCGATGAAAAAAATCAAGGGAGCGTATTCACTTGTTGTCATGAGTCCGAGAAAGCTCATTGGAGCAAGAGATCCATATGGCTTTAGACCGCTGTGTATCGGAAAGCGTGGCAATGCCTATATACTGGCATCAGAAAGCTGTGCACTTGACACTATCGGTGCTGAATTTGTCCGTGACGTAGAGCCTGGCGAGATCGTCACCATCACACAAAAAGGAATTGAATCAAACCGAAGCATGTGTATCCCAAAGGAGCAGCATGCAAGATGTATTTTTGAATATATTTATTTTGCCAGACCAGATGCCTATATTGATGGCGTAAGTGTATATGAGAGCCGTCTGATTGCAGGACGTTCTCTTGCAAAGCATCACCCAGTTAATGCTGATCTTGTTGTCGGTGTTCCGGAGTCTGGTAATGTCGCAGCTATGGGTTATGCGATGGAGAGCGGCATTCCGTATGGCATGGCATTTGTAAAGAACAGCTATGTAGGCAGAACCTTTATCAAGCCAAAGCAAAGCAGCCGCGAGTCAAGTGTTCGCATTAAGCTGAACGTACTTACAGAGGCTGTAAAGGGAAAGCGTGTCATCATGATTGATGACTCAATCGTGCGTGGAACCACAAGTGACCGTATTGTAGGTATGCTTCGTGAGGCAGGTGCAAAGGAAGTTCATGTAAGAATCTCCTCACCGCCGTTCTTGCATCCGTGTTACTTTGGAACTGATATTCCATCTGAGGATCAGCTGATTGCACACAACAGAAGTGTAGATGAAATCTGTAAGATTATCGGAGCTGATTCCCTCGCATACTTAGACGAGGAATGTCTGTATGAAATGTCAAAGGGACTTGGCATTTGTACTGGATGCTTCAATGGCAAATATCCGCTGGATCCGCCGACAGAGGACATCCGCGGCGACTATCAAAAGTAAAAAGATATAGAAGAAAGGTTGGTTTACTATGGCAACAGATCGTTATACAAGCCCACTTTCCGAGCGCTATGCCAGCAAGGAAATGCAATATATTTTTTCACAGGATAAGAAGTTTACCACATGGAGAAAGCTGTGGATCGCACTTGCAGAGAGCGAGAAGGAGCTGGGATTAAATATTACAGACGAGCAGATCGCTGAGCTTAAAGAGCATCAGAATGATATCAATTATGATGTTGCAAAGGCGAGAGAGAAGGAAGTTCGTCACGATGTTATGTCTCACGTTTATGCATATGGTGTACAATGTCCAAAGGCAAAGGGTATCATCCATCTGGGTGCAACCAGCTGCTATGTAGGTGACAACACTGATATGATCATCATGCGTGAGGGACTGCAGCTTGTAAAGAAGAAGTTAGTCAATGTCATTGCTGAGCTGGCAAAGTTTGCAGACCGCTACAAGGCACTGCCGACACTGGCATTCACTCATTTCCAGCCGGCACAGCCAACCACAGTCGGAAAGCGTGCAACGCTTTGGATGATGGAGCTTGTGCAGGATTATGAGGATATCTGCTATGTAATCGATTCCTTAAAGCTTCTTGGCTCTAAGGGAACAACAGGTACACAGGCATCCTTCATGGAGCTGTTTGACGGTGACCATGCAAAAATCAGAAAACTGGATCAGATGATCGCAGATAAGATGGGCTTTGCTGGTGTATATCCTGTTTCTGGACAGACCTACTCCCGTAAGGTAGACAGCCGTGTATTAAATGTACTGGCTGGTATTGCAATGAGTGCACATAAGTTTACAAACGATGTGCGTCTTCTGCAGCACTTAAAGGAGGTAGAGGAACCATTTGAGAAGCATCAGATCGGTTCTTCTGCAATGGCATATAAGAGAAATCCAATGAGAAGTGAGCGTATTGCTTCTTTGGCAGACTATGTGATCTCAGATGCTATGAATCCGATGCTTGTCGCTTCAACTCAGTGGTTTGAGCGTACACTTGACGATTCTGCAAACAAGAGAATCAGTATTCCAGAGGGCTTTTTGGCAGTTGACGGTATTCTGGATCTTTATCTGAATATCGTAGACGGAATGGTTGTTTATGAGAAGGTAATTCACAAGCATCTGATGGCAGAGCTTCCATTTATGGCAACAGAGAATATCATGATGGATGCAGTAAAGGAAGGCGGAGACCGTCAGGAGCTGCATGAGAAGATCCGCCAGCTGTCCATGGAGGCTGGACGTAATGTCAAGGTAAACGGTCTTGACAACAACCTGCTTGATTTGATTGCAGCAGATGATACATTCCACCTGACAAAAGAGCAGCTGCAGCAGTGCATGAATCCAGAGCGTTACACAGGACGTTCTAAGGAGCAGGTAGAGGATTTCCTCGCAGAAGTAATAAATCCAATCCTTGCTAAGAACAAGGAAGACCTTGGTATGACAGCAGAGATTAACGTATAAGAAAGGTAAGGTAACTGATATGGCAAGAGCAATTGTAGGCGCCAATTGGGGCGACGAGGGCAAAGGTAAAATTACTGATATGTTAGCACAGGAGTCTGACATTGTAATCCGTTTCCAGGGCGGAAGCAACGCTGGACATACAATTATTAACAATTATGGAAGATTTGCAATGCACCTTCTTCCATCCGGCGTGTTCTCACAGCACACTGTAAATATCATTGGAAATGGTGTTGCACTGAACATTCCGTATTTTGTAAAGGAGTTAAACAGCTTAACTGAGCAGGGCGTTCCGAAGCCAAACATTATGGTTTCTGATCGTGCACAGATCCTGATGCCATATCATGTAGCATTGGATACCTACGAGGAAGAGCGTCTGGCAGGAAAGTCCTTTGGTTCCACACGTTCCGGTATCGCTCCGTTCTACTCTGATAAGTATGCAAAGATTGGCTTCCAGGTAAGTGAGCTGTTCGGAGATATGGACGAGTTAAAGGAAAAGTGCGAGCGCATCTGCACCTTAAAGAATGTTATGCTTGTTCATCTGTACCACAAGGATCCATTAAATGCAGATGAGATTTTCAATACACTTATGGAATACAAGGAGATGATCGCTCCTTACGTAGCAGATACAGGACTTTACCTGCATCAGGCAATCAAGGAAGGAAAGAAGATTCTGTTAGAGGGACAGCTTGGTACCTTAAAGGATCCAGATCATGGTATCTACCCGATGGTAACTTCTTCCTCTCCATTAGCAGCATACGGTGCAATCGGCGCAGGTATCCCGCCATATGAGATCAATGAGATCACAACAGTTGCAAAGGCATATTCTAGTGCAGTAGGCGCAGGTGCATTTGTCAGCGAGATCTTCGGTGAGGAGGCTGATGAGCTTCGTAAGCGCGGTGGTGATAAGGGTGAGTTTGGTGCTACCACAGGCCGTCCGAGACGTGTGGGATGGTTTGATGCAGTTGCAACAAGATATGGCTGCCGTGTGCAGGGAGCAACAAGCGTTGCACTTACAGTACTTGACCCGTTAGGCTACTTAAAGGAGATTCCGATGTGCGTAGGCTATGAGATCGACGGCGTTGTAACAAAGGATTTCCCAACCACTCAGAAGCTTGAGAAGGCAAAGCCGGTATACAAGGTACTGCCAGGCTGGAACTGCGATATCCGCGGAATCCGCAATTACGAGGATCTGCCAGAGGCTTGCCGCAACTATATCGACACCATCGAGCAGGAGATTCAGGTTCCGATCACACTCGTATCAAACGGACCGGGAAGAGAAGAGATCATCCACAGAGAGTCAAAGTTAAAGTAATATTTACAAATAAAAAGAGCAGGCAGGGCATCTGATATGTACCCAGTTTTCTGGACACCGGGTCAAAATTGAATAATTAAGCTTCCATCATGGATGCTTCCCTGAACTTAGAGGGAGGCATCCATTTTGTTTTAGCTTGGATTCTGGTGTTATTGTAATAGTTGATATACTCGGCAATCGCCTTAGAGAAGGATTCAAAGGAGGGATAATCCTTCTCTAATCCATAGAACATTTCGTTTTTCAGCCTGCCAAAGAAAGTCTCCATAATGCAGTTGTCATAGCAGTTGCCCTTTCGGGACATAGATTGTATAATTCCATGCTTTTGAAGTTCGCTCCGGTAAAATGCGTGCTGGTACTGCCAGCCCTGATCCGAGTGCATAATCAAACCTTGTACAGAAGGAAATCGTTCAAACGCTTTATTCAGCATATCCTTGATTTGTTCCATGTTCGGACTGGTAGAGAGATTGTAGGAAATAATCTCATTGGTATTCATGTCAAGAATCGGAGAAATGTAGCATTTACCCCAAGGCAGATTGAATTGCGATACATCTGTTGTCCACTTTTGAAGCGGCTTCTCGGTACTGAAATCCCGATTGATAATGTTATCAGCGACCTTGCCCACATCGCCTTTGTAGGAATGGTACTTTTCCTTGGGGCGTTTGCCGCATAGTGCAAACTGATTCATAATTCGCTGGACACGCTTATGATTTACCAGAAAGCCACGGTTCAGAAGCTCCCGATGTACCCTTCTTACGCCATATCGCTTCCTGTTCTCGTTGAAAATGGAAACAATTTCAGACGATAGATCGGCGTTTCGTTCTTTGACTTTGTCGGTTCTGCCGAGCTCATAATAATATGTCGACCTGGACAGCCCAATGGCATCCAGCAGATCATTCAGTCTGTGTCCTTCTTTGTGGAGTTCTTGGACGAGCGCAGCCTTTTCGCCTTGAGTTGCGCTGCGCATCTCTCTTCTCTCAAGGCAATCTCTTTTTTTACGACGGTAATCTCCGCTCTCAGACGCTCATTCTCTGCTCTGAGCCGAATCATTTTTTCTCGCTCTGAAGGGGTCAGTTTTGCTGGTACGATTTTCTTCTTCCTTGGATGGCCGTCCTTTTGCTGTGCGGCCAATCCCTGATACCCTTTCATTTTATAACATCTGACCCATTGGTACAAGAGACCGTCACTGATTCCAGCCGAAATTGCCGTTTCTTTACACGATGCACCGGCCAAAATTTTAGCAATCAGCTCATACTTTTCTTCTGTTGCCCATACTTTGTTTTGATTTTTATGTCGAAATGCTTCTGGACCACAAGCATCTTCTGTACGAACCCAAATCCGAATTGTATCATGAAATCGTTTTTCATTTACTCCCTCTGGTGTTTCTGGCCATTTTCCTTGGCGGTACAATTCCACACACTTTTTCTTGTATTCATAACTATATTTCATAAAAATACCCCCAATACTGGGTGTCCAGTATTGGGGGTACATATCAGAAAGACGAATAAATCCGCCCTGCACTTTATCAACGAGGTCGCAGGCAAAAGCAGATTATATATCATATTCCTGCTGTTGGTGCAGATGGTACTTGGCATCAGCAGTGTTTTTTATGCTATGCTCCTGCGTGGACTGATTGATGGTGCAGTGGCGCATGACAGCAAAAAAATGCTGACTTTCTGTGTCCTCTTTGTGGCACTTGTGGTGGGGCAGATTGCACTCAGGGCGGTTCTTAGAAGAATACGCTAAGGCAACCTATGAGAATGCATTCAAAAGCAGGCTGTTTGCAGGGCTTCTTACACACAATTACGGAGCAGTCACCGCAACCCATTCCGGTGAGTGGATGAACCACCTGACATCAGATACTGTTGTCGTGTCAGAGGGGCTTGCCACGATTGTGCCGGGCGTAGCCGGAATGGTAACGAAGATGGCAGGAGCACTTGTGGTAATCCTTATTATGGAACCGAGGTTTGCCTATATCCTTGTGCCTGGTGGAATACTTCTGGTGCTGCTTACTTATATTTTCAGAAAGCAGCTAAAAAAGCTGCACAAGCAGATGCAGGAGAAAGATGGATTTGTCCGTATCTTCTTGCAGGAGCATCTTGGCAGTCTGATGATCGTCAAAGCATTTGGCAAGGAAGCGGACAGTCTTACTGAGGCTGAAAGCCACATGAGTGAGCACAAGAAAGCACGCATGCGTAAGAATCATTTCTCCAATGTCTGTAATATCGGCTTTGGAGCAGTTATGAACGGAGCATATGTGCTTGGAGCTGTCTATGGAGCATTCGGTATCTATAATGGCACTATGACCTACGGAACATTCATGGCGATGCTTCAGCTTATCAGCCAGATACAGAATCCGTTTGCCAATATCACAGGCTATCTGCCGAAGTATTTCGCTATGCTTGCGAGTGCGGAGAGGCTGATGGAGGTTGAGGCGTATGAAAAGGATAAGGTGCGTGCTTTGGAAGATGTATGTGCCAAGGCCAGGATGAGTGACGAGCAATCAAGATATATTCCGGATAACAGCACCTTCGGCTTGTTCCATGTGGATTTTACATACCTTCCGCCGGTCATTACCGAGGGAGATACGATTATGCCAATCGTATTAAAGGATTACAGCTTAGAGATACGAAAGGGCGAGTTTGTGGCATTTACCGGTCCGAGTGGCTGTGGCAAGAGTACTGTGTTAAAGCTTCTGATGGGCTTGTATACAGTAGATGCCGGAGAAGTGTATGGCTGTGACCGTTTAATGTTTGCCTATGTTCCGCAGGGCAACCAGCTTATGAGCGGAAGCATTAGGGATATCATTACATTTTCAGATAAGAACAGGACAGGAGATGAAGCAGGCATTCACAGAGCTTTGCAGATTGCCTGTGCGGATGGTTTTATCGCAGAGCTGGAACAGGGCATAGATACTCTCCTTGGCGAGCGTGGCTTGGGACTATCCGAGGGACAGATGCAGAGGCTTGCGATTGCAAGAGCTATTTATTCTGACCGACCGGTACTTCTTTTGGATGAAGCTACAAGTGCACTGGATGCCGGGACAGAAGAAGCAGTGCTTGAGAACCTTCGCAGCATGACAGATAAGACAGTGATTATTGTAACCCACCGTCCGGCAGCATTAAAGCTGTGTGACAGACAGATTGTATTTGGAGAGAAGAAAGACCAATGTCCCTGTCCCGGTGGCTTTTCCTAATTATTTTTCATAAAGCTTTGCAGCTTCACGTAAAACCTTCTGGCTGGCAAGCGGGATGCGGCCAAGTCCGTCTGGTCCAACGTTAAGCAGATAGTTGATACCCATACCGTTTAATTTCTTGCGGTTTGCAGCAATGATTTCTGGGCTCTTCCAGTTCTGATCGTGAGCAGAGAAGCCCCATGTGCGGTTGATGGTAGCAGCAGTCTCATACAGTCCGTATGGAGATGGCTTGAAGCCGTCAATGCCGTTCATCAAAGCTGGGTCAAACTCAGTGTTCTCAGGCATAGAATCTGGAATCTCGTTGTCGCCAAGTGATACATAATCGTAAGCACCGTTTCCAAGACGGGAGTTGATCAGGCAGTCAGGCTGATACTTCTTGATAGCATCGAACAGCGCGCGGCTTTGATGTTCTTTTAAGGTCATTGGCATATCAAACCAGATCAGGCAAAGTTCACCGTAGTTACGAAGAATCTCTTCAACCTGCGGATAAATCTTTTCATTAAAGCAGCGGTCAAAGTTTTTGTTTGCAGCATCCGGGAAGTCCCAGCTATTGTCCCATGTAACACCCTGGCTTGGAATGTGGTTTGACAGATAGCCGCCGCCGTCCGGATGATGCCAGTCAAGATCCTGAGAGTAGTAAAGACCCATCTTTAAGCCATGCTTGTAGCAAGCTTCTGCAATCTCGCCGATAACATCACGTCCAAATGGAGTTGCGTCAACAACATTGTATTTGTCAACCTTTGAGTGGAACATAGCAAAACCATCATGGTGCTTGCTGGTGACAACAAAATATTTCATGCCGCAGTCCTTTGCAAGCTTAACCCATTCCTCAGCGTCGAAAAATACTGGATTAAATGCTTTTGCCAGTTTTCCATACTCTGCATTCGGGATTGCCAGATTTGCCTGAATCCATTCAGCGTAAACACCACTGTAGCGATCCTTATACTCGCCTGCAAGAAGTGAGTACAGACCCCAGTGAACCATCATTCCATACTGTGCTTCTTTGAACCATTTTCTCATGTCCATAATTATTCCCTCCAAAAAATAAAGTGTAAAAATAAATAAACGCCAGCACTAATTATTAAGCATTACCTGATAAATGCAGGGCAGTCCTTCACGGTCAGATACAAAAATAATACTCTTGTTGTCCTCAGAAAAGCACGGATGCGGATGTGAATCCTGCGGATTTCCATGCTTAGCCAGCCAAGATGTGCCATGATAACAAAGCTTCTTTTCTGTGCGTTTTTTAACATCAATCAGATAGATAAAATCATTGCTTATGGTATTGGCTTTTTCTTTCAGCATTTCCTCTGTCAAAAGGTGAATTGGAACATCGCTTCCTTGAGAGTCACCGACCATGTACTCATTTTTCTTATCACAGATAAAATGTGCAAACGGAGAACATGGCATTAGAATTTCTTCTTTTAATGTTTCAGGATCCATAAGGCGGATGTTTTCAATCTTGTCGCCAGTTGTTTCACGGTAAACGTAAGCAAATTTAGAACCATCAGGAAGCCAAAATTCATGTGTCAAAATCAGATCAGATGGTTGCTTGCGGCAGCAGCGATAACGGCTGCCATCGCTTTGTATCAGCCATAGTCTGGCGTCAATCAGATCATAAGGTCCTTCATGACAAAATAAAATCGTATCAGGATCATTTGGACGAATCTGTGTATGACCAAACCAACAATGATCTTCAAGTACTACGTGGCTCTTTCCTGTTTCTACATCAATGTAGACAATGCGGCATAATGGCTTAGCCTGGCAAGTAAGCGCAAAAAAGTTCCATCCGGCGCTTCCATCACGCGGAGGCAGTGTGTCTTGCCTTGTCTCAACAATCGACATAAAACGATTGTCACTGCTCATGCCAGGTGCAGAACCGCTCCAGCCTTCTGGTGTTTCGTAAAAGCAGTGCGTTTCAAGCGTCTGCGCATCCATCGCGTAAAAGCGGTTGTTTTGCTGATAAAAGATGGTTTTGTCGTCATGTGAAAACATGGCGCTGTCCTGACCGACACCGTCTCCCTCTGTGATCTGGCGAATCTCACCGTTATGGAGATTGAGTGTATAAAGCTGACGTCCCTCGTCACGCTTCTGGCAGATTAAAAGATATTGTCCGTCAGATGTAGTCATGCGGTTATAAAAATACATGTGGTGACTAAGTATAGACGGATCCGTCAGGCGTTTTACAACAGTGCCAGTGTGTGGATCTGTGTATTCTGAAAATGTGCTGTGAAAAATTTGTCCCTTACTCATAAGAATACGTAAAAACCTCCTGCATTTGTGCTGCTAATTATAATTTTACCAGAAATATATACAAAAGCAAGCATATAAGATAAAAAATATGGAAGTATGTGTTTGCTTTTGCTATAATAAAAAGCGGATAACTATTCAGAAATATCAAAACAGTAACACCATTAAAACACGAGAGGGCAAAAATATGGAGACGATGCAGGGAAAGAAAAACATTGTACTGATTGGAATGCCGGGAGCAGGAAAGAGCACGGTTGGGGTTGTGCTGGCAAAGAGACTTGGCTATCGCTTTATGGATTCAGATCTTGTTATTCAGGAGCAGACAAAAAAGCTGCTTCATGAACTGATTACCGAGCATGGAGTAGATGGCTTTCTGAAAATTGAGGAAGATATCAATGCAGGGTTAGACTGTGAACAGGCAGTGATTGCAACTGGAGGAAGTGTAATCTATGGTGAAAAGGCAATGGAGCATCTGCGCAAGATTGGCTGTGTTGTCTACTTAAAGCTTTCTTATAAAGAAATTGAGGATCGTCTTGGCGATCTGACGGCGCGTGGTGTTGCATTGAAAAATGGACAGACACTCAAAGATCTGTACAATGAGCGCTGTCCATTATATGAAAAGTATGCACATATCGTGCAGGAATGTGATCACAAGCGGGTTAGAGAAATCGTTCAGGAGCTTGCGTCACAAGCAAATGCGTAATTAACACTCGCATCCAATCAAAATACCGCCTTTTTCAGCATAGTAGCTGCAAAGTCCGCGGCAGTGTCTAAACTGGACATCTGCCTGCGGATATTTTTTATAGATTTCTGCCTGAATGCTTTCGGCAAGCGCTGCATTTTCGATATGGCTGATGCGTACCTTGCCGCCGTGATAGCCTGCAGTGTCGAGCTGTTCCATAATAGAAGCAACAAGCTTTTTAGAGCTGCGGCATTTGCCAATCGGATGAATGCGTCCCTCTTCGCTTGCTGTGTTAAGAATCGAAATGCCTAAGATGCCGATGGCAGAAGCAACTGCTTTGTTAATGCGGCCGTTGGCTGCTAGATTATGAAGAGACTTTAAGGCAAAGAACAGACGCGTTGTGTGAATATATTCATCAGCAATACGAATTACTTCATCATATGATGTACCGGAAGCGACAAGTTCCTCAAGCTTTTCAATAAAGAGCCATAGTTCAGGTCCGGTAGTCAGTGTGTCAAAGATATGGATTTTTACTTCAGGATGCTGCTGCTCATAAATAGACTTTGCGGATAATGCAGAGTTGAGTGTTCCGGAAAGTGCGCTAGTCATTACTGCAACGTAAATCACATCAGCACCTTCAAAGCAGCTTAACCAGCTTTCAATGCTTGGGCATGCCGTGTAAGAGCGTCCCTTGTGAGCAGAAAGATAATCAAGCATCTCGTGTGTATTTAGATTGTTGTCATCTAAAAAAGAGCGCTCATCTGTAGAGATAGTCAAAGGTGCTGTACGAAACTGACCATCTGCGCTGTCAAAAAGTTCGCAAGAAGAGTCGGAAATAATTCTGGTAATCATATATAATAACCTCCATTGTTTTTGAAAAAAATATTATCTGGTTTTGAAAACTACATAATCTAGTAATAGTATAACAGATAATTATAAAAAAACAACTGGTAAATGACAAGAAAAAAGAAGATCACCCGTTTTTGGATGATCTTCTTTTTTTATTTATCCATGATCTCGGAAATAGCGTCTAAGATCTTTCCGTGACATCCACCGCATCCAGTAGAGCAGTGGGTGATTTTTTGTACTTCCTCAAACGTCTTTTCTACATCGCTGAAAGTAGGACTGTTGTGCAGCGCTTCTGCGACATCAAAGTACGTTACATTTTTACAATTGCAAATGGTATAATTTTCCATATCATTACCTCTTTTTGAAGTGACAATGATTAACGTTACTCACCAAAATATCTCTTTAACAGACCTGCAAATGCCTTGCCGTGACGAGCCTCATCGCGAGCCATCTCATGAACAGTGTCATGGATTGCATCAAGGTTAGCAGCCTTAGCACGCTTTGCAAGATCCATCTTACCAGCAGTAGCACCGTTTTCAGCCTCTACACGCATCTGAAGATTCTTCTTTGTGGAATCAGTAACAACCTCGCCTAAAAGCTCAGCAAACTTAGCTGCATGCTCAGCCTCTTCGTAAGCTGCCTTCTCCCAGTATAAGCCGATTTCCGGATAGCCTTCTCTGTGAGCAACACGAGCCATAGCCAGATACATACCAACCTCAGAGCACTCACCCTGGAAGTTAGCTCTTAAATCAGCCAGAATATCTTCGCTGACACCCTTAGCAACACCTACAACGTGCTCAGCAGCCCAAGTTAAGGTCTCTTCCTGCTTTGAGAACTTGGAAGCCGGTGCCTTACATACTGGACAGAACTCTGGAGCAGAATCTCCTTCATAAACATAACCACATACCTGACAGACAAATTTAGCCATAATAGTAATCTCCTTTTCTGATAAAAATATTTATTGTTAATGTTAGCGGAAAAACCGCTTATTATTGTTTGTTACCATATCAATCAGGAACCGTGATAGGGGGTCGGTGTCCTGATTGATAATAGTAATTGTTACTGATATGATAGTAACACAAACCCACAAAGCTGTCAAGAGTTTTTTTCAAAAATATAATAAGAAAAAAACTATTTTGTATCCTCTGAACATCTTTTGCATACCCCTTTAAATAGCAGGGCATGACTTTCTACGATGCCATCAATATGTGCCTGAGCGAGCTGATTTAAAGAATCAAGTGCTGTCATTGGGACATCCTGCAGGCAGCCGCATTTGCGGCATAAAAAGTGATAATGAGGAACGACATTTGGGTCAAAACGGTCAGATCCGTTATCCATCGGAATCCGCATCAGCTGACCATTTTCCTCAAGAACGCCTAGATTGCGATAGACAGTTCCAAGACTGATATTAGGGTGTGTCTGGCGGAGTGCCTGATAAACAGATTCAGCGCTTGGATGATCTGTGCGCCCTGTGAGATACTGAACAATTGCTTCACGCTGGCGGCTGTATTTTATCATAATTAAAATTCCCTTCTATGTAATAATAATTACTACTTTTGTTTTTATTATACAAAACTAAACGTAAGATGTCAACCACTTTCGGGGACTTTAGAATTGACATTTTTGTGGAAAAACATATATGAATATGCTATGATATTTGATACCAGATTGCTGCGTGCTTTGCACTCTCGCAATCTTCAAAAACATGAGTAAGAAAAGCAGAGGTGCGCGAATGAGACTGACAGGAATACATATAAAAAGCTTTCGTGCAATCCGGGATGTCACAATTGATTCAGTGGAAAATGCCCTGATTCTTGTTGGACAAAATAATACCGGAAAATCCACGATAATAGATGCACTGCGTGTGGCACTTGGAGATATTGCGATAACAAAAAAGGATTTCAACTGGGATGGCGGCAATATTGAGATTGCGCTTACACTTGAATTGACAAAGGATGATTTGAAGCGTCTTTGCCGAAGAGGAATAATCAGCCGTTACAGAAAATTTGATTCTTGGTTTGAGGATTTTCAAAAGAAACTGCCATCGTTTGTACCAATGTTTGAAACTGACGGTGAATCAATAAATGAGCGTGGTGAGCTGTCTTTTTGCTTTATCGCAAATAAGGATGGCAGAAAGCGCTATTTTGACGGCTTTAAAAAGAACAATCCTTATATTGAAAAGCTGCTTCCACGTATCTATAGTGTCAGTCCTGAGCGTGATATTGAGCGGCTGCAAAGTGATCTTTTGCTTCTTCGTGAGGACGCGCTGATTTCTAAAATGCGAAGTGGTTGTTGTCTGTTTGAGGAGGCAAAGACATGTGACCATTGCTTTTCATGCATCGGCTATATCAATCAGAAAAAACCAATTGAGCTTGATGCATTCGAGGCATCTAAGCTTTTAGACTACAAGCTGTACCAGCTAAACCTTGAAGAGTTTTCAAAGAGTGTAAATGAAAACTTTAAGAAAAACGGCGGCCAGGATGAGATTGTCTACTCCATGAATAGAAATGTTGAACAGATGCTTCAGGTTACAACAGAAATCGGCAGTAAGACACAAAGACAGACACATACGCTTAGTGAGATGGGAGAGGGAATGCGAAGCATCTATCTTTTGTCTCTTCTTGAAACATATACAGAGATGCAGGAACAGCTTTCAAGTATACTGATGATTGAGGAACCAGAGCTTTTTCTTCACCCAACACTGCAGCGTGTGGCTGGTGAGATTTTGTATCGTTTGTCACGAAAAAATCAGGTTGTGTTTACAACTCATTCACCTAATCTTCTTGCAAACTTTAATAGCCGCGAAATTCGACAGGTAGTACTTGATAAGCAAGGCCGTTCCATTGTGCGCGACAATACGGATATCAGTGTAATATTAGATGATTTGGGATATACGGCAACCGATCTGATGAATGTAAACTTTGTATTTATTGTGGAAGGAAAACAGGATAAAAACCGATTGCCTATTTTGCTTAAAAGATATTATTCTGAAATCTATGATAAAGACGGCAATTTGTCGCGCATCGCAATTATTACAACAAACAGCTGTACAAACATCAAAACGTATGCAAATCTAAAATATATGAACCAGGTCTATTTGAAAGATCAGTTTCTGATGATACGAGACGGTGACGGAAAAGACAGGCGAAAGCTGATAAGCCAGCTGTGTAATTATTACGAGGAGGCAGGAAAGCGCGACGTAGACCATCTGCCTAAGGTGCGTCCTCAAAATGTGCTTGTTCTGAAATATTATTCATTTGAAAATTATTTCTTTAATCCCAAAATCATGGCGCAGCTAGGTGTTGTCGAGTCAGAAAATGCATTTTATCAGACCTTCTATGAAAAATGGCAGGAATATTTATCGAGACTTTCAAGCGGACAAAAGCTTATAAGTGTAATAGGTCACGATCTGACAGGACCAGAGGATGTAAAAGCACATATGGAAGAAATACGCATTTATATGCGCGGCCACAACATGTTTGACTGCTTCTATGGTCGTTTTAAAAAAGAAGAAAATGAACTTTTAAGCCGTTATGTAGCGCTGGCACCGCGAGAGGAATTTGCCGATATTCTCGATGCAATAGACAGTTTTGTATATTTTGAGAGTCGAAAGGTATGAAAGCCTACGGGTAATATGTTACAAAACGCGAAAAGAAATACTTTAAAAAGCAATCAAAATATGGTAAACTGATAGAGAAGCAGCAAAAGTTTTGGCTGCATGACAAAAAGTAAGTTAGTGTAAGTTAGGAGAAAGTTAGTAAATGGAAGAAATCAGCGAACACCGCATAGATAAGTGGGAAACACTTATGTTTACATACGAATCTGCGCTGAAGGAAATAGCAACAAAGATTGATATACTGAACAATGAATTTATCAAAATACATAATTACAATCCGATTGAGCATGTAACATCACGAATCAAGTCTTCGGAGAGTATTGTAAAGAAATTAAAACGCCATGGCCTGGAAGTTAATATGGACAACATGCAGAACTGCCTGAGTGATATAGCAGGCATCCGTATTGTCTGTTCCTTTACTTCTGATATTTACCGAATTGCGGACCGCATTAGCAGTCAGTCAGATATTCAAGTGCTGACCGTTAAAAATTATATCGCAAATCCGAAGCCAAATGGCTACAAGAGTTACCATATGGTTGTATCGGTTCCCGTATATTTGTCAACAGGACCGGTTAATGTGAAGGTGGAAATTCAGATTCGCACAATTGCGATGGATTTTTGGGCATCACTTGAGCATAAAATCCGCTATAAATTCGAGGGAAAAGCACCGCAGCATATCAATGAAGAGTTAAAAGCTTGTTCGGACATTGTAAATATGCTGGATGCAAAGATGCTTTCACTAAATGAAGAGGTGCAGGCATTGCCAAAGGTCGGTGTTGAGGAACATCACGAGGAAAACGTCAGGATGCAGAAGATGTGGGAGGAGAATAAAATAGTAGACAAACTTCAGAAAAAATAATACATCAAAGCGCCTGTGTATGTTTTCTAAAAAATTGAGAACCCTTTCAAGGGAATCATCTATTAGAAAAGGAGATTGCATATGAACATTTTGTTTTATGGTACCAAAAAGTACGATGAAGAGTTTTTTGATGCGATTTTGCCAGAGTATCCAGAGCTTTCGATTCATTATCTGGAGGCAAATTTGTCACCAGAGACAGCTGCATTAGCAGCAGGCTATGAGGCGATCTGTGCATTTGTTAATGCTAATATTGGGGCTAAGACAGTTGAACAGCTGCATCGTCAGGGTGTTAAATTAATTTTAATGCGCTGTGCAGGCTACAACAATGTAGATCTGAAAAAGACAGCAGAGTATGGCATAAAGGTTGCACGTGTGCCTGGCTATTCACCAGAGGCTGTTGCAGAGCATGCGATGGCATTGGCGCTCACGGCAAATCGTCATACGCACAAGGCTTATATCAAGTGCAGAGAAAATGATTTCAGCTTAAATGGACTGATGGGTGTAGATCTTTATAAGAAGACAGCCGGAATCATCGGTACTGGAAAAATTGGTATGGCGATGGCGCGAATCTGCAGAGGTTTTGGCATGAGAGTGATTGGATATGATATGTATCCAAACCCTAATAATGATATCGAGTATGTAACTCTTGATGAACTGTTAGCGCAGAGTGATTTGATTTCACTTCACTGCCCGTTAACTGAGCAGACACATCACTTAATCAATCGTGAGTCTATTGCGAAGATGAAGGATGGCGTAATTTTAGTCAACACATCAAGAGGCGGTCTTGTTAATACAGAGGAGCTGATTGAAGGTATCAGAAAGGGTAAGTTTTTTGCAGTCGGACTTGATGTTTATGAGGAAGAAAATGACAAGGTTTACGAGGATCTTTCAGGCACAATTCTGCAAAGCTCCACAATGGCAAGACTTTTATCATTCCCAAATGTCATGGTAACTTCTCATCAGGGCTTCTTTACAAGAGAGGCGCTTGAGGCAATCAGCCGCATCACACTTGAAAATGCAGTTGCATTTGAAAAGGGCGAAACACTTGTAAATGAGGTAACAAAGTAAATCCTAAAAGCACAACATGGTATAATAGGCTGCCGGAATCCGGTAGCCTTTGATACAAATATACATAGACAAAACATGAATAAACACTAATCAGAAGGGCGGTAAGGAACGTTATGAAACTGTTAGAAGAAAGAATTCGCAAAGATGGTATTGTAAAGCCAGGAAATGTATTAAAGGTTGACAGCTTTTTAAATCATCAGATGGATATCGAACTGTTTTCAGAGATGGGAAAAGAATTTAAGAGACTGTATGAGGGTTGCCCAATCAATAAGATTCTCACAATTGAGGCAAGTGGCATCGGCATAGCCTGTATTGCAGCACAGTATTTTCATGTGCCGGTTGTATTTGCAAAGAAGACTCAGAGCATTAATCTTGACGGTGATGTGTATTCCACAAAGATTCAATCTTTTACACACCGCAGAATTTATGATGTGATTGTTTCCAAGAAGTTCCTTTCCCCAGAAGATCATGTGCTGATCATTGATGATTTTTTGGCAAACGGATGTGCATTAGAGGGACTGATTGATATTGTAAAAAGCTCTGGTGCTACAATAGAGGGTGTTGGCATTGCAATTGAGAAGGGCTTCCAGAAGGGCGGCGATTTAATCCGCGGCAAAGGTATTCGCGTGGAGTCTCTGGCAATCGTTGATGGAATGAATGCAGAGACTGGAGAAGTTTTCTTCAGAGAGCAGTAATAAGAGAATAACAAATGAAACCCAGGGGATTCCTCTGGGTTTTACATTTGAAGCTACAACGCAAAGTGGTTTAAGAAAAATATATAAGAACAGCAGACAGAGGAAAAAAGATTATGAAACTTGTAATTCAAAGAGTAAATCATGCAAGTGTGACAGTAGAGGGTAAAGTAACAGGAGAAATTAAAAAAGGTTATCTTGTTCTTCTTGGCGTTGGACAAGGCGACGATGAGTCAATGGTGGAACGCTATGTAAAAAAGCTTCATAAGCTGCGCATTTTTTCGGATGAAGAAGGAAAAATAAATCGTTCAATCGAGGATGTAGGCGGCGAGGTGCTTGTAGTATCACAGTTTACGCTGTATGCCGACTGCAAAAAAGGTAATCGCCCAAGCTTTACGCAGGCAGGTTCCCCTGCAGAGGCAGAGCGCTTATACGAATATTTTTTAGAGGAATGCCGAAAAGAATTTGGCAAAGTCGAACATGGTATTTTTGGAGCAGAGATGAAAGTGTCACTCGAAAATGATGGACCGTTCACGGTAATCTGGGATAGCAGAGAATGGTAAATCTGTGAAAATTGAATGAAATTTTACTCAATTGGTTTTCAAACGCATAAATTTGTGATAGAATGAATTTATGTCATTCAAAGAAAGGGAGTCCTGGACAATGAATCAGGACAGGTGAAGGTAATGAGAAGAAGATTTTTAGCAGCAGCACTCGGTATGAGCATGGCAGTAGCTATAACTCCTGCAGCAGCATTTGCAGAGGAGACAAGCACAGAAGAGGCAACTGAGGTTGTATCAGAGGTTGCATCAGAAGATGAGACTGGTGCTGAGGAAGAATCAAGCGAAGCCGAGACAGAGGCATTTGATTATAGCGAAGGCTATGATGAAAAGGGATTTTTTGAAGGTGTGAAGGCACTTGATTATGTAACGCTGCTTGATTATTCCCATATGGAGCTGTCAGATGAAATCATTCCATCTGATAAGGCTGTGCAGAGCCAGATTGATAAGACATTAAGCTCTTATACAAAGACAAACCAGATCACTGATGAAAATCGTCTGATCGAGGATGGTGATACTGTAAATATTGATTATGTAGGTTCTGTTGATGGTGTTGAGTTTGAGGGCGGAAGCACTGATGGAAAAGGTGCAACTGTTACCATTGGCGTAACAAGCTTTATCGATGGATTTTTAGATCAGCTGATCGGTCATGCACCGGGCGAGAACTTTGATATCAATGTTACATTCCCAGATCCATACACTAATAACACAGATTTAAGCGGCAAGGATGCTGTTTTCAATATCACAATCAACTACATCGAAGAGAAGATAACACCAGAGTTTGATGATGATTTTATCGCTGAGAATCTGCCGGATTATGAGAGCGCAGAGGCATATCGTCAGAGCGTCTATGACAATCTGTACAAGCAGAACATGTATAACGCACTGTTCCAGTATGTAGTAGAAAATTCTGAGATCAAAGATGTACCGGAAGAGGTTGTTGATACAGTTTACAATGAGCGTTATCAGTATTATACCTCTATCGCATCTATGTACGGTGTAGGAATAGATGCTTTCTTATCTGCAAATGGACTTGATGAGGATTCCTTCAGGGATATGTGCAAGACATATGCAGGAAACTATCTTGTACTGCAGGCCGTTATGGAAACTGAAGGTTGGGAGATGACAGCAGATATTGCAAAGGAATCTTTAAACTTTACTGATGAGGATTACGAGAAGGCAGTTGGTGTTTATGGTGAGCCATATGTAATGTTTGCAGCAAGCACTGATTATGTGTTAGGAAAGCTTTCAGAGAACGTAACCTTAGTCGAGATGGAAGAGGAGTCTTCAGAAGAAGTTTCTGAGGAGGCATCTTCAGAGGTGTCTTCCGAGGAGGTGTCTTCCGAGGAAGTTTCCACAGAGGAAGCATCTTCTGAGGCAGAGTAAAACATTCTTGTATATAGGATAATAACAAAGATCATTGTCTGATTGATTACAAACAGGCAAAAAGCCTCGTTGGAGCGGTAAATGCTTCTTCGGGGCTTAAAAAATGTTAAAAAGAAAAAGCGACAGTTCGGAGAAGAAAAAAGGAGAAAAATTATGGAAGAGAAAACAAAACCACAGGCAAGAACGCGGGATTTGGGAAAGGGAAGCATACCAAAACTTCTTGCACAGCTTGCGATTCCGGTTGTTGTCGCACAGATTGTCAATTTGCTTTACAACATTGTAGACAGAATTTATATCGGACATATTCCGGGAATAGGTGCGGCAGCGCTTACTGGTGTTGGCTTGTTTGCACCAATTTTAATGCTGATAAACGCGTTTGCTATGCTGTCTGGTTCAGGCGGAGCACCAAGAGCAGCAATATTCATGGGAAAGAAGGACAATGAAACGGCAGAGAAGATCATGGCAAACTGCTTTTCATTGATTTTAATTTTTGCAGTTGGACTTACCATTTTATTTTCTATTTTTGCACCAAAGCTTCTTATTTTATTTGGAGCTAGTGATGCGACGCTGCCGTATGCAGTTGAGTACGCGCGAATTTATATTTTTGGAAGTATTTTTGTGTTGATTGTTCTTGGAATGAATCTTTTTATCACAACACAGGGCTTTTCTAAAATCAGCATGATGACTACTTTGATTGGTGCAGTCATTAACGTTATACTTGACCCGATTTTTATTTTTGTGTTTGATATGGGTGTGCGTGGTGCAGCAATAGCAACTGTTTTAAGCCAGGCAGTTGGTGCCATCTGGGTGCTTCGTTTTTTGACAGGAGAGAAGACAATCCTGAAATTAAAGCTGTCTAACATGAAACTAAACCCGAAGGTGTTTGGACCGTGTCTTGCACTTGGTATTTCAAGCTTTGTAATGATTTCCACAGAGAGCCTTTTGTCGATCAGTTTTACATCAAGTCTTGCCCGTTATGGCGGTGATGTGGCAGTTGGTGCGATGACCATTATCACAAGTGTGAATCAGCTTATCACTATGCCTCTTCAGGGTATCTGTCAGGGTGGTCAGCCAATCATAAGCTATAACTTCGGAGCCGGAAACAAGGATCGCGTAAAGAAGGCTTTCTTTACTCAGTTTTTTGTGTGCGCTGCATTTACCATTGCCGGATGGCTAGTCATGATGATTGTACCACAGCTGTTTGCAGGTTTATTTACATCAGATACGAACCTAGTAGATTACACTTCATGGGCACTTCACATTTATATGGCGGGTATATTCTCGATTGGTTTTCAAGTGAGTTGTCAGCAAAGCTTTATGGCACTTGGCCAGGCGAAGGTAAGTCTGCTTTTGGCATGCTTAAGAAAAATTGTGCTGTTGATTCCGCTTATATTTATTTTGCCGTGCTTCTTGGCAGACAAGGTATTTGCTGTCTTTTTAGCAGAGCCAATCAGCGATATTTTGGCAGCAACTGTAACGACAATTACATTCTTAACACGTTTTGATAAGATTCTTGAAGTAGGTGTGCAGGTAAAAAAAGGTGATTGATAAAATTTCGCTCCTGTGTTAACATAAAGAAACAACAGGGAAAACAAAAGCGGGAGGAAATCGTAATGGTTACTTTAAAGGAAATTGCGCAGCACTGCGGTGTTTCAGTTACAACGGTGTCAAATATTGTAAATAATAGTCCCAAAAAGGTCAGGGATGAGACACGTAAAAAAGTAATGGAAGCGATCGAGGAACTTGGGTATCATCCAAATTACTTCGCGCAGGGGCTGCGTAGACAGCGCACTAAGACAATTGGTGTTATCACTGAGGATCTTGCGCAGTTTACGACGCCGGAGATTGTCGAAGGCATTATGAAATATTGTGAGGAAAAAAAGTATCGTGTCCTTCTGCAGAATCTTAGGCTGTATTCAAGATGGCAAGATAAATGGTACAATGATGAAACGTTAATCCATAGTGTATTAGATCCAGCTATGAAGGAGCTTGTAAGCATTAAGGCAGATGGACTGATATATATAGCAGGTCATGAGCGAGAGATACATCTGTTTGAAGAAAAAACAGACATGCCGCTTGTATTAGCTTATTGCTGCTCAGATGAAAGTATGACTTCTGTTGAGATCGACGATGAGGAAGGCGGCTATCAGATGGTGAGCTACATTTTAGCACAAGGATACAGAAAGCTTGGAGTGATAAGCGGACGTGCTGACAATATTCATGCAAAACGCCGTTTGCTTGGCTGTCAGCGAGCACTGTTTGAAGCAGGTATTCCGTATAATCCGTCATGGGTTTTTGATGCAAATTGGGAGCCTGAAAAGGCATATACGATGACAGCTAAGTTAGTGAATGCTGGGGTAGATGCGATTTTTTGTATGTCAGACTGGATGGCAGGCGGTGTGTATAACTGTATTCATGATATGGGACTTGAAGTGGGAAAGGATATTGCTGTTACTGGATTTGATAATGAGAAGGTTGCAAATTGGTACATTCCCAAGATGACAAGCAGCCGCCTTCCTCTTCTTGAGGTTGGAACAGAATCGGCAAGACTGTTGTTTGAAAAGATAGAAAAGCAGGACAGTGATGATAATGGAGCTGATAGTGATACGGTAAAGCACATTAAAATTCCATGTGAGATAAAAATACGCGAGTCAGTTCCAAAGCGAAATGAGTAAGAATAAAAACGGTAAACAAATTAGAGGAGCAGTCGGTAAGGCTGCTTCTTTTTTTGCATGATTTTGTAAATTGGAATCGAAATAGTTAGTATTTTACAAAATATAAAAGAGTAACGTTAAACAAACAGTAGAATGGTAAAGCAACACAAAAAAACAGGCTGAATACATAAAAAATATAAAAATAAATATGCAAAATAGACAAATATAAAAATAAAATCAAATTAGGTATTGACAAAATGCCTGCAAAGTGACATAATGAGATTAACAAAAGAAAAACGTTACACCAAATAAAAAAGAAAGGTAGTGGAGCAGTTGGAAAAGAAAAAGATGACGAAAAAAAAATGGAAGTCCATACGGTTGTTTTTGTATGTAGCACCTTTCATTGCATTGGTAATTATATTTAGTTACTATCCGTTATACGGATGGATTTACGCATTTTATGATTATCGTCCGCCGAAGCCATTTTCTGAGGCGCAGTTTGTTGGATTAAAATGGTTTAAGTCACTGGTTGAGAACGATGTTAAGATCAAGCAGATTGTTCAGGTATTAAAAAATACATTTGCGATGAGTGCGTTAACACTTGGTACATCATGGCTTCCAATGCTGTTTGCTGTATTTTTAAATGAGATTCGATGCGTGAAGTTTCGTAAGTTTGTCCAGACTGTTACAACGCTTCCAAACTTCGTCAGCTGGGTTCTTGTATATTCAGTTGCATTCAGCTTGTTTAACAGTACAGGTATGGCAAATACACTGTTAATGAAGCTTGGATTTACAACAGAGCCAATTTTGTTTTTACAGTCCACAAAGCATGTTTGGTTTACTCAGTGGCTGTGGCTGACTTGGAAGAATCTTGGCTGGGCGGCAATTATGTACATAGCAGCAATTTCTGGTATTGATGATGAGCTGTTTCAGGCAGCAAAGGTTGACGGTGCAAACCGTATGCAACTGATTCGTCATATTACAATTCCAAGTTTGATTCCGACTTATTTTGTTTTGCTGATGATTAACATTGCAAACTTCTTAAACAACGGAATGGAGCAGTATTACGTATTTCAGAACGCATTTAACAAACAGTACATTCAGGTACTTGATCTTTACGTATATAATACCGCAATGGGAAGCGGAAGCTATTCCGTATCTGTTGCAATTAGTATGTTAAAGAGTGTAGTCAGTGTAATTCTTCTTGTAGGTGCAAATACCTTCTCGAAGAAGGTACGTGGCGAGAGCTTTATCTAACTTGGATCGGAGGGCAGCTTAGATGAAAAAGGAACAAGTTCATCAACATAAGACAAAGATGAAGGAAAGCTTCGGCGACCGTATGGTCGGTGTTATCTGTTACATCATATTCAGCCTGTGCGCGCTAGTCTGTATATATCCGTTTTACTACATCTTTATCAATACAATCAGTGCAAATGATTTAAGCGCCAGAGGCGTGATTCTTTTCTGGCCGAGAGGAATTCATTTTCAGAATTATGTGAGCGCACTAAAGATTGACGGTTTATTTCAGGCAGCAAAAATTTCTCTTGGAAGAACAGTAATCGGAACATTTTGTACTGTAGGTGCATCAGCATTCTTAGGTTATATGTTTACTCAGGAAGATATGTGGCACAAAAAGTTCTGGTACAGACTTTTAGTTGCAACGATGTACTTTAATGCAGGAATTATCCCATGGTTTTTGACAATGAAAAATATGCATCTTACAAATAACTTCCTTGGTTATATTTTGCCGGCAATTGTTTCTCCATTTAACATTATCCTGACAAAGACGTTTGTGGAGTCTGTTCCAAAGGAACTTCAGGAGGCAGCAGAGATTGATGGTGCAGGAACTATAAAAGTATTTTTGAAGATTATGATTCCTGTTATTAAGCCGATTATGGCAACAGTTGCTATTTTCTCAGCAGTTAATCAGTGGAATGCATTTCAGGATACACTTCTTTTAATGACAGATACGAAGCTGTATCCGCTGCAGTTTATTTTGTATCAGTATTTGAATCAGGCAAGTTCCTTAAAGGCACTGGCAAACAGTTCTGCAAGCTCAGGCGCTATGGCAGCTGCTTCCGCAACAGCACAGACAGCGACGAGTGTGCGTATGACTGTTACGATTTTGGTTGTTGCACCAATCATGTTTGTATACCCGATTTTCCAGCGATATTTTGTAAAGGGTATTATGGTAGGAGCAGTTAAGGGCTAAAGGGTCAAAAGGAAAAATTAAAGTAATAGGAAATAAAGAAAGATTAAAGTAAAAATCAAAGAAAATCAAAAAGGAGGATTTTACTATGAAAAAGAAAAATGTAGCAAGCATGGCAATGGCAGCGATGATGGCAGCAGGTGCACTTCCAATGAATGCGTGGGCAGCACCAGAAGTGAATCATGATGAACCCCTGACAATCGAAGTTTACGATGTGGCAGCAAACTATCAGGGTATGCAGACTGGATGGTACGCAAAGGAAATCAAGGATCGTTTCAACATCGAGTTAAACATCGTTGCGCCGCAGGTATCTGGTGATGCAGCATCTCTTTACCAGACACGATGTGCATCTGGTGATCTGGGTGATATTATTATTCTGGATAATGCAGATATGCAGGATTGTGTTGATGTAGGTCTGATCGCAGATATCAGCGAGGATCTTCCAAATTATGAGAATCTCATGAAATATGATGAGCAGATTAGTCTGTTTAATGATTCGATAAATGAAGTAATCGGAACGGAAGGCGTTTATGCAATTCCGGCAGAGATGAACTCCAATGGACCGACTGAGTACAAAGAAGATACTGTAGCTGTAATGCCAAGACTTGAGTGGGATCATTATGTAGAAGTTGGCGCACCAGAGATGAAAAATCTTGACGATCTGTTAGATACCTTAAAGAAGATTCAGGATGCTTATCCGACAAATGAGGCTGGAGATAAGACATATGCACTGAGCTTATGGCCAGATTGGGATGACACAAGTATTGAGAATGTAAATCAGCTTACAAAGTGGTATGGTCAGGAAGTAAATGGTTCTATTTTACTGGGAACAGATAATTCCATCACACCATTAACTGATAAAGACGGCGCTTACTATAAGATGTTAAAGTTCTTATATAAGGCAAATCAGATGGGACTGGTTGACCCAGATTCCGCTACACAGGACTGGAATGCAGCATGTGACAAGATGCGTCAGGGAAGAGTTCATCTGTTCTGGTACAACTGGCAGTATGGTTTCTGGAATTCACCAGCTAAGGGCGAGGCTCGTCAGAATTATCGTGGTATTCCGCTAGAAGATCTGAATATTTATCAGGCATCAGATACCTACTATGGCGATGGCCGTGCATGGGCAGTTGGTTCTAACGTGTCAGATGAAGATAAGGCGCGTATCCTTGAATTTATGGATTGGCTTTGCTCACCAGAAGGTCTGACTATGCAGCATATTGGTCAGGAAGGCTTTATTTATACTGTAAATGATGATGGTACATATACACTGACAGATGCTGGTATGACAAGATTTGCAGATGATCCTCAGGTACCAGAAGAACTTGGCGGCGGTTCCTGGACTGATGGAAATAACCAGGTAAATCAGTGGCTTGTTGCAAGTATTGAGATGAATCCAGAAACAGGAGAGACATTTGGAAGTGATTACTGGGCATCCTTCCTTGAAAAAAATAACACAGCAACAAACAAAGAGTGGAGTGAGAAGTTTGGTTCTGAAACTGAAGTTTCATATCTGGAGGAAAATGGAATGCTTAATATTGTTCCGAATGTAAACCTTGTACTTCCAATTGATACAACCGATATCGCGCTGATCAGAAGTCAGTGTGGCGATCAGGTCAAGGCAACATCCTGGCAGGCAATCTTTGCATCAGATGATGCTGAATTTGATCAGATGTGGGATGAAATGTGTGTTACACTTGAAGGTCTTGGATGGGACCAGCTTGTTGAGTTTGATACAGATAAGTATCAGGCAGTAGTAGATGCAAGAGAGGCAGCAGTAGCAGAGTAAATGAAAATGAGTTGTTCTGGGCTGCATATATAAAGTGATCTGAGGTCAAAGGGGAAAAAGAAAAAAGGAAAAGACAGACACAGCATGGATGATCTGGCGGGGAAAGGCAAAACTGCTATTCTCCGCCTTTTCTATAAGAAAAGGAGAAAAAAATAATATGAAGCTTTATATTAACGAAAAAAATAGAAAAGGTCATATTGAGCCGGAGATTTACGGGCATTTCAGTGAGCATTTAGGCCGCTGTATTTATGAGGGAATTTATGTGGGAGAGGATTCGCCAATCCCAAATAAAAATGGTATGAGAACAGATGTGGTTGAGGCTTTAAAGAAAATTAAGGTTCCTGTACTTCGCTGGCCGGGCGGCTGTTTTGCTGATGAGTATCACTGGATGGATGGTGTTGGTCCTAAGGAAAGCAGAAAGAAAATGATCAATACCCACTGGGGCGGTGTGACTGAGGATAATAGCTTTGGAACACATGAATATTTTGAACTGTGCGATCAGCTTGGCTGCAAAACATATGTCAACGGAAATGTTGGAAGCGGCAGTGTGCGTGAGATGAGCGAGTGGGTTGAATATATGACATTAGATGGTGTGTCACCGATGTCAGATCTCAGAAAGAAAAATGGCAGAGAAAAGCCGTGGAGAGTGGACTATTTTGGTGTTGGAAATGAAAACTGGGGATGCGGCGGAAATATGACACCTGCTTACTATGCTGATCTTTATCGCCGTTATCAGACATATGTGAGAACATATGACAGCAATGCACCGATCTTTCGTATCTGTGGCGGTGCGAATGCTGATGATTATAAGTGGACAGAGGTGGTGCTTCGCGAATGTTTTGCAGAGCCGGCACCAAAAGAAGTACATGGCATGATGGATGGTCTGTCTGTTCATTATTATTGCGGCGCAGAAAAGGGACCACATAAGGGAAGTGCGACAGACTTTTCAGAAGATGATTACTGGTACACAATGAATCGTGCGCTCGGCATGGATGAGTTGATTTACAGACATGGTGCAATTATGGATCAGTATGACCCAGATAAAAAAATCGGTATGATGGTGGATGAATGGGGCTGCTGGCATGATGTAGAGCCGGGAACAAATCCGGGATTTTTGTTCCAACAAAGCACAATGAGAGATGCACTTGTAGCAGGAGCTACATTTAATATTTTCAATCGCCATTGTGATCGTGTGAAGATGGGATGTATCGCACAGATTGTAAACGTGCTTCAGTCAGTTATTTTAACAGATGGACCAGAAATGATTCTTACACCGACCTACCATGTGTTCCATATGTATCGTTTCCATCAGGGAGCCGAGCTTCTTGAGAGTTGCCTGTCTGAGACAAAGAAGGTAGGAAATGATAAGTATCAGATGGATAACATTCAGCAGTCAGTATCACAGGATAAAGATGGCGTAATTACTATAACACTTGTCAATACATCACTTGATGGTGAGGAGAATATCGAAGCTGTTTTGATGGAGGAGACACCTAAAAAGGCAGAGGGCTTTATTCTTCACGGCGGATTAAATGATTATAACGAGTTTGGAAAAGAACCGGTTTTATATGAGAAGCCGCTTGATGTGCAGCTGACACAGCGCGGTGTGAAGTTTGTGGTACCGGCATGCTCAGTAGTGACGGTGCGTGTATATTAAGTGAGGCAATGATATGCTAACAGCAAAGTCCAGGGCAAGTAATTTTATCACAAAGGTGGTCAGGCAGAAAAACACATTACTCTTGATATCACAGGCAGCTAAGGTTCGATTGATACCAGTATCAAATTGTGTTGTAAGAATTATTTGCGTGAAGGAAGAAAACGGGGAAATAGAAGAATGGCTTGAGCAAAAAGATGGTTCTGTACAGTGGAATTTTACTGTGGATGAAAATATTGTCTGTATGCAGCTGACGGGTCTTTTAATAAAAATAGATCGGGCTTCGTCCTCGATTTCTTACTATAAGCCAGATGGTACATTGCTTTTGAAAGAACGCAAGAAAGATAGTCGAACGATGGAGGCGTTCCAGTCCTATCGTGTGGAGCAGGCAGGACAGACCACGCATATTCAGACAGCAGACGGTGTAAAAACATTTGTAAAGGATGCCGTTCGTGTGCCTGATAAGCAATTATATCATACTAGGATGCATTTTGAGTGGCAGCAGGGGGAGGCACTGTACGGACTTGGCCAGCATGAGGAGGGTGTTCTTAATCTTCGCGGTCATCAGGTGTATCTTCATCAGGCAAATCGAAAGATTGCGATTCCGCTTTTGGTGTCAAGTCTTGGATATGGCATTTTAAATACATCGAGTACAATGATTTTTAGCGATACAGAGTACGGTTCATATTTGTATACTGAAGCAGTACCCCAGCTTGATTTCTATTTTATCAATGGTGAAGGAATGAATGGTGTTGTACGTGAGTACAGAAGGCTTACGGGAAAGGCATCAATGCTTCCACGGTGGGCATTTGGCTATCTGCAGTCACAGGAGCGCTATGAGTCTCAGAAGGAAATTTGTCAGGTAGCCAAAGAATACCGAAGGCGTGGTATTGGTTTGGATGGTATTGTATTGGACTGGTGTTCCTGGGAGGACGGAATGTGGGGACAAAAGAGTTTTGATCACAGCCGTTTTCCAGATCCATCAAACATGATTCAGACACTTCATGATGAGGATGTTCACTTTATGATTTCAATTTGGCCGAATATGGATCCAAAGTGTGAAAATCACAAAGAAATGAAAGAAAAAAATTTGCTGCTTCCATTTTCAGATATTTATAATGCAAGGACTGAGCAGGCAAGAAAATGCTACTGGGAACAGGCAAAACGGGGATTATATCAGTATGGTGTAGATGCGTGGTGGTGTGATTCAAGTGAGCCATTTACACCTGAATGGAGTCATACAGAACGCGTGGAGCCAGCTTTACAGTATGAAGAATATAAGAGGACGGCAGGAGATTATCTTGGAGAGGAGCATACGAATGACTTTGCACTGTATCAT
>ERZ857750.51-NODE-51-length-161221-cov-5.222485_pt1 | contig 161221 bp, 128 predicted proteins | sample MGYA00519915_ERZ857750 | MGnify/ENA primary metagenome ERZ857750 (study PRJEB31778, sample SAMEA3449358) | human gut metagenome | biome: human gut; feature: human-associated habitat; material: faeces | place: United Kingdom | collected 2010/2012 ...
CCCTTTTCGGGGCGCCCCCTCGTCAGAAGGCTTAGCTATAATACCCCGCTTCGGGCGCTTTGCAAGCGTTTTCCCCGACTTTTTTCGATTGGGCGGCAGCTTTTTTGAATAGCCCCAGGTCAGAGCGTTTCGGCTGTTCTCAATTTCTTCACATTGTTGGCAATTGAGCTTCCTCAATGAATTCGAACGCCTCTCCTAAACATTCTTTTTGCTTTGGATTCTCCCTGTTCAATCCTTTGGTAATTAACCTCATTCTTTGTTTACTCGGGGATATTGCTTGCATTTTGAACGTTCAAGCATCTTGCCTGTGGCTCGGCAACTCTCTTTTCATGCGTCCTTTGCTTTTTACCTCCACAAGGTCATCAAATTGAATAGTCTTCTTTCTTTTCAACTTTGCCCAAGCGACGGAGTCGCTTTGTTGGCAGATGAATGCTCATTGCATTGCTTTGCTTCCCTATCGGGCCGCATATACAACCCATCTCTATATATAAAGAAAGGGAGCCGCGTTATTGCGACTCCCTTGATACCTATATATAGGTTGATATTTAGTTACAAACCTTGCCCGGGTTCAGAATGTAATTCGGATCGAACACGCGCTTGATGCCCGCCATGAGGCCGATAGCCGTATCGCCTACGGAATCGTGCAGATATTCCTTCTTTGCATGGCCAATGCCATGCTCGCCGGATACCTGGCCGTTAAGCTCGGTGCACTTTTCATAGCTTTCCTTCATTACCTTCTGGGACTTCTCCAAGAATACGTCCTGATCTACGCCGTTTGCAGAAGCGTAAATATGAAGGTTGCCGTCACCGGCGTGACCGAAGGAGCGAATACCAACGCCGTACTTTTCGCCGATCTGATGCACGTGCTCCAGGAATTCAGCAACCTTGTCTACGGGAACAACCACGTCCATTTCATCGAGATGCTCGGTGTCGGCCTCGATTACCGTAAGGAATGCGCTGCGGGCAGCCCATACGGCACGCTTGTCGTCAGGGTGGGAAAGAACCAGCGTGTTGAATGCGCCAAGCTCGTCGCCGATTTCTGCCAGCGTTTCTGCACGCTGGAAGATTTCGTCCTGGTCGTTACCGTCAAGGGTTACCAGGATATACGCACCAACTTCATGACCATCTACATTAGTTGGGATGATCTTGTTGCCGGTATAGTCGGCAGAAGAGTCGACGATGTCGCGCTCCATGAATTCAATGGACTGAGGATCGAGACCGGCAAGCTTGATCTTCGGAACAGCGCTAATGGCAGTTTCGAGATCCTCGAAGGGAAGGATGAAGCTAATGTCTTCCTTCGGAACGGGGATGAGCTTAAGGGTGAGTTCGGTGATAACACCCAGCGTGCCCTCAGAGCCGATCATCAGGTGAAGAAGGCTATAACCAGAGCTGGTCTTGGAAACCGCACGACCGATTTCCATGATTTCGCCCGTGGGAAGAACCACGGTCATTGCCAGCACGTAATCGCGCGTGGTGCCGTACTTAACAGCACGCATGCCGCCAGCGTTGGTGCTTACGTTGCCGCCCAAAGAACCGGTTTTCTCGCCGGGATCAGGGGGATACATAAGATCATGCTCAAGGGCGTCTGCAGCCAGATCACACAGGCGAACGCCGGGCTGAACGCGAACGAACAGGTTGTTCATGTCGTACTCGAGGATTTCATTCATGTGCATGGTGCACAATACGACGCCGCCCTGCAGAGGGGTACTACCGCCAACCAGGCCAGTGCCCGCACCGCGAACCGTAACGGGAATCTTGTTCTCGTTGCACAGCTTCATGATGGCAGCAACCTCTTCGGTGTTGCCGGGGAAGCAAACAGCCTCGGGCATCTTAGTGCCGTAGATGGGCATTTCGTCGTGAGAGTAATCCTCGCTGATGTTTTCGCCAACGTGGCAATCTTCCTCGCCGACAATAGCCTGGAGCTGGCTGATCAATTCGGGAGTGAGTTCGTTGTACTCAGTCATGCTAACTTTTCGCTCCTGTGGACGTTGAATAATACTGGTTTACCGCGTTGACACTAGCGCTCATCGCGCTTACACGAAAGGGAGGCAACGCACATCCCTGACGAAAGGCATCCAGGCGCGGTCAGTGGCGAACACACTCAAAACGCCCCAGGCTCGCATTCGCAACGAGCCTGGGGCGCAGCAAATAGCGATTAATCGACCTCGGTTGCGCTGAGGAATTCGCCAATTACTTCCTTGCGCAGCGCTTCTATCAGCTCAGACTGCATTCCACCGACGGGCTTACCGTCAATCTCGTGAGCATGCAAGCACAGATTGCTGGAGCTGGTAACCAATACCTCTTCGGCGGCAAACAGATCCTCCAAGTAATACGGCTCCTCGTGCACGGAAATGCCCAGACGGTCACACGCCTGGATGAGGTGCTTACGCGCAATGCCCGGCAAAATGAGGTTGTCGAGCGGCGCCGTATACAGCGCTCCGTCCTTGATGATGTGCACATTGCTATGCGCGCATTCGGTAACACGACCACCTTCACGGTAGAACACCGTCTCCTGACAACCGGCGCGCTTGGCCTTCTCCGATGCCATTACCGAAGGAATAAGGTTGAGCGTTTTGATGTTGCAATGAAAGAAGCGCGTATCGGGCTCGGTGATCAGCTTAATAGGCTCGATGCCATCGGAGATGGTGGCCGGCTTCAACATCACCCACAAATTGCCAGGGCCCTCCGTAAACGCATGATCTCGAATGCCCGTACCGCGCGTTACTTGGTAATAGACGAACTGGCTACCCGTATCCACCTTTTTCACCAGTTTGTTCAGCAGGTCTTTCAGCTCCTGCTTGGTGCAGGGCATTTCAATTTCGAGAAGTTCAGCGCTGTTGAAGAAACGATCAATGTGTTCATCAATCGCAAATATCTTATAGTTGCGCGCTGGACCAGCGTCATACACGCCGTCGCCAAACCAATGAACGCGATCGTTCATCGGGATGCTCATTTCATTCAGGGGGCCGAATTTTCCGTTGTAGTAGCCCAAGTTTTCCACGTTGGAAACTCCTTCATTAATTAGTAGGCGATCACATGACCGAGTTACCGCTTTGCCGATAAAACGCTTGCGTCATGCTTTCCCACCCTACCACTAATGGGGAGTTTCCAGCCGCATGTTTACAGGAAGCCACGAGGACCGACGATTCGCGCCGCCCTCCCGCAACACCACCCAACTAGCGCAAGCGGTCCCGGAATCCTCCCATTCCGGGACCGTGGCTAGGGGAAAGCTCGCTTACCGAAAACGCCCAACAGCGTTTTTTTGTTGCAAAACAGTGTTCGGCAGTTATGCTCTCGCTTTTCCACAGCGAGCATCGAGGCGGGGGTTCGAGCTTTGGCTAAACGTTGGGGTGGTCGACCGTGCCAACCGTGGGAATCGGCGTGGTGTCCTCTTCTTCCAAACGGCCCTCATAGATCCAATACTTGGTTCCCTTGGCAATCACGCCGGAAAGAACCAAGACCGCTATGCAGTTCGGGACAGCCATAAGAGCATTCGAAATATCGGAGAGGTTCCAAACCAAGTCGCCACCACCGATGCAGCCCCAGAATACAAAGAGCAGGAACACCACCTGATAAGGACGGATGCCCTTGGTACCAAACAGGTACGTAATGGCGCGATCACCGTACTGAGACCAACCGAGCATGGTGGAATAGGTGAAGCACAAAAGGCCAACTACCAGCACCAGGGGCCCCAGCACGGGAATGCTCTCAAAGCAAGCCGTCGCCAAAGCCGCACCACCAGAGAAGATTCCAACAGCAGTATCGATGGAAAGATCGTTGCTTGCCAGCATGGTGTTGTTGTAGATAGCTGCAAGGTCAGGATTGGCGAGCAGCGAGGTTACCAACATCAAGCCAGTAATCAGGCAGATAACCACCGTGTCCCAGAACGTACCAGACATCGAAACCAGCGCCTGACGAGCAGGATTCTTGGAAATTGCAGAGGCGGCAACCAAGGGAGCAGAGCCCAGACCGGATTCGTTGGAGAACAGGCCTCGCTTAAAGCCGTACTGAAGCGCCAGCATAATACCAGAGCCAACCGCGCCACCAAAAGCTGCCTGACCGGTAAACGCACAGGTGATGATAGTCACGATGGCATCCCACAAATAGGCGCCGTTCATGCCAATGATCACAAGGCAGCAGGCAACGTAGAAAATAGCCATGATGGGAACCAGCTTCTCGCACACCTTGGAAACCTTCTTCAAGCCGCCGATGATAACGATGGCAACCAAGACGGTAACCACAATGCCAATAAGCCACGTGGGGATTTCGGAGGCACCGGGAATCAAGCTTGAAGAAGTAAGGGCGCCTGCCAGGGAGTTCGACTGAACCGAAGCACCGATGCCAAAGGAAGCGACGGCGGTGAACAGGGCAAACAGCACAGCAAGGAGCTTGCCCAATCCCTTGTGCTTGAAGCCGCGCTCCAATGCATACATTGCGCCGCCGAGCATTCGGCCATTGGCGTCCTTCACGCGATACTTCATGGATATATAAGTTTCGGAATACTTGGTTGCGATACCAAAGACGCCGGTAAGCCACATCCAAAAAATAGCGCCTGGACCGCCGCACAGAAGGCCCGTAGCAACACCGACGATGTTGCCCGTACCGATAGTTGCAGCGAGCGCTGTGGTAAGGGCGCCGAACTGCGAAATGTCGCCCTCGGCATAGGGATCGTTCTTAGAGACCGAGAGCTTAATTGCCGTGGGGATCTTCCTCTGAATGAAACCGGTCCTGATGGTCATGAAGAGATGGGTGCCCAACAGCAACCAAATAAGGGCCCAGCCCCATACGAAACCATCGACGACATCGACGCCAGCCGAGAAAGATTCGATGAATGCTTCCATGGCTACTTCCTTTCTACTCGTTTGACGCGGAAAGGAAGTGTGCCCATTGGCTCAGCAAGCTTGCGAAGTGGCGGCTTCGCTATCTGCACGAGATAACGAAGCCGCCACTTCGGGGGAGAATGAAAGCCTTCGGCATGTGCCATCGCAAAGCAGCCCATTCCCGCGTCAGGGGGGAACGATTTTTGAATGGTCGCAATCCAGCGTTACCTCTTTGTTACACAACAGGAAAATCTGGGCAAAATTGCCGCCCACGGACGATGAACGGCATTCATACGCCGTTCATCCTTGACGAGCGGGGCCGCAAACTAACTCACAGCTACACCAAAGGCAAAAAGAAAGGGCGCCTTCCCTTAAAAGAGAAGGCGCCCTTGAAGCAATTAGGTTATGCCCTATTCTTGGCCACCCAAGAATCGCTCGGCCTGGGCAACGATGTCGTCGCCAGCATTCAGCTCATGGCGGTTTTCGACCTTAGAGCAATACTGGCCTTCGCCATCGATATCAACCGTTACCGTTGCACCATCGTGAACGGTGCCGTTGATGATTTCGGTGGCAACACGGTCGGTTACCTCACGCTGAATCAAGCGACGCAGCGGACGTGCTCCGTAGACGGGATCGTAACCGTCAATCGCAAGATGCTCCATAGCAGCAGGAGTAACCACCAAGTCGATACGGCGATCGGCAAGACGCTCGCGCACGTCGGCCAACTGCAAACCGACGATAGGATCCATTGCGGCAATGGAAAGCGGATTGAAGGTGATTACCTCATCGATGCGGTTCAGGAACTCGGGGCGGAAGGTATTACGCAGAGCATCGTTGATCTTGTTGTTCAGCTCAGCCAGACGCTTTGCCGCAACCTCAACATCTGCGGTCATAAGGTCTTCCATGACCTTGCCCATGGAATTGCCAGACCCCTGATTCTGATCTTCGCCTGCGAATTCGCGAATCGACTGCGAACCGATGTTGGACGTCATGATGATAATGGCGTTCTTGAAGCTCACCACACGGCCCTGGCCATCGGTAAGGCGGCCATCGTCCAAAACCTGAAGCAGGATATTGAACACATCGGGATGAGCCTTTTCAACCTCGTCCAGCAAAATCACGCTGTACGGCTTACGGCGTACCGCTTCGGTAAGCTGACCACCCTCGTCGTAGCCCACATATCCCGGAGGCGCTCCAACCAAACGAGCAACCGAGTGCTTTTCCATATACTCGGACATATCGATACGGACCATAGCGCGCTCGGTGTCAAACAGATACTCGGCAAGAGCCTTGGCCAGTTCCGTTTTGCCAACACCGGTGGGACCCAAGAACAGGAAGCTGCCAATGGGACGGTTCGGGTCGGAAAGACCTGCACGGTTACGACGAATTGCGCCTGCCACGGCAGCCACGGCTTTATCCTGACCAACCACGCGTTCACGAAGCTTGTCTTCCAGGTCAACCAGCTTGGCCATTTCGCCCTGCATCATCTTGGTAACGGGAATGCCCGTCCACGTGGATACAACCTCGGCGATTTCGTCTTCGCCAACCTCTTCCTTGAGGATCGCGCCGTCCTGCTGGCGATTCTCCAGAACCTCTTCAGCCTGAGCAAGTTTCTGCTGCAGCGCAGGAATGGTGCCATAGCGCAGCTCGGAAGCACGAGCCAGGTCGCCTTCGCGGGTGGCCTGCTCTTCTTCGATCTGGGCAGCCTCAATATCAGCCTTCAGGTTCTGAACGCTAACAATGACGTCCTTTTCGTTCTTCCAAAGCGCCTTCTGCGAATCCAGCGCTTCGCGGGCGGCGGAAATCTCCTTGCGGAGAGCCTCCAAGCGCTCGCGGCTCGGCTCATCCGTTTCCTTCATCAGAGCCTGTTCTTCAATCTGCATCTGAGTGAGCTTGCGCTCAGCCAGATCAACCTCTTCGGGCATACTGTCGATTTCGATACGTAAACGACTTGCCGCCTCGTCCATCAGGTCGATTGCCTTGTCGGGCAGGAAACGATCGGTGATGTAGCGGTTGGAGAGTTCGGCTGCAGCAACCAGAGCGGAGTCCTTGATGCGGACGCCATGATGGATCTCGTACTTTTCCTTCAGGCCACGCAGAATCGCAATGGTGTCTTCGACTGTTGGCTCGCCCACCAGCACCGGCTGGAAACGACGCTCAAGCGCAGCATCCTTTTCGATGTACTTGCGGTATTCGTCGAGCGTAGTAGCACCAATGGCATGAAGTTCACCACGAGCCAAAGCAGGCTTCAGCATATTACCCGCATCCATGGAGCTATCGCCCGTGGAGCCAGCGCCTACGATGGTATGCAACTCGTCGATGAACAGGATAATCTGCCCGTCGGACTGCTTCACTTCGCGAAGAACAGCCTTCAGGCGGTCTTCGAATTCACCACGATACTTAGCGCCAGCGAGCATCGCAGGAAGGTCAAGCGCAATAAGCTCACGATCTTTCAGGCTGGAGGGAACGTCGCCCGCAACGATGCGCTGGGCCAAGCCCTCGACAATTGCCGTCTTGCCTACGCCAGGCTCGCCAATAAGCACAGGGTTGTTCTTCGTACGACGGGAAAGAACCTGAACGGTACGACGAATTTCCTCGGAACGACCGATTACCGGATCGAGTTTGCCATCACGTGCCTGCTGAGTAAGGTTCTGGCCATACTGTTCCAGCACCTCGAACTCAGTTTTCGACTCCGCATCGGTTACGCGAGTGTCGCCGCGAAGATCTTGATAAGCCGCCTCGACTGTTTCACGTGTAACACCAGCATCGTTCAGGATGCGACCCGCCTGCCCCTTATCTTCAGAAAGGGCAATGAGCAGATGCTCGGTGGTGATGTAGTTGTCGTCCAACTTTCCGGCGATTTTCTCGGCGTTGTTCATCAGGGCATCGAATTCCCTTGAAGGGGCCACCATGCCCATAAAGGTTTGACCGCTTACCTTCGGCTGATGCTCCACCTCCGCATCGACGCGCTGCTTCAAGACGGCAGGGTCGGCGCCAATACGCGTAATGATGGCCTTCAGGTTATTCTCGTCCGCAGAAAGGATGGCATCTAGCAGATGAAGCGGCTCTGTGGTGGCTGCTTCATGCTTAGACGCAATGTCCATTGCAGATTTAAACGCCTCTTGGGCAGTCACTGCTAATTTTTCAATCCACATATAAGTCTCCTTTCTTCTACTTGCAGCAAAAGAAATGGCTAGTGTTTTACATCAACCTGCGCAATACAATTGCGTTAGTATCGGTCACCAAAGAATTGACGCTTTCCCTGGTTTCGAGTTCGTGTACACGGTCGGCAAGCTTGCGTACACGACGATGCAGGGCATCGAGCTCGTCGTCACGCTCATCCAGGCGCCCTTTAAGGTCGAGGATGCGAATAACGCCCGCAAGATTGATGCCTTCATCGGTAAGCTCATTGATCAACTGCAAACGCTCAATATCGGCCTGCGAATACATGCGCGTGTTGCCCCGTGTGCGCTGGGGGGAAACCAGGCCCTTTTGTTCATAGATGCGCAGAGTTTGCGGGTGAACGCCAGCAAGTTCGGCAGCAACACTGATCATATACAGCGGTCTGTCTTTGTCTTCCATTACCATGCCCTCACCTCTTCCTCAGTAGCTTCCTGGAATGCTTTCAGGGCCTTCTTCTGTTCATCGTTCAACGTCTTCGGAACCGCTATCTTGATGGCCACGCGCAAATCGCCGTTGCCCGTTGAGCCCTTGCCCAACCTGGGGGCGCCTTTGCCACGCACCGTAAGAACCGTTCCGTCCTGACACCCAGCAGGTACCTTCAAGCGCACTTTCGTACCATCGGGAGTGGGAACCACCACTTGAGCACCAAGAGCCGCTTCGGCAAACGTTACGGGCAGGTCCATCAAAACGTCCGCCTTATCGCGCCGATAGAGCGGATGAGCGCCTATCTTGATGTTCACCAACAAGTCGCCTGCGGGGCCGCCATTTGCTCCCTGGCCGCCTTTGCCCTTTAAGCGAACGCGGCCGCCGTCGATGGCGCCAGCGGGAATCTTTATGGTGAGCGTTTCCTTTTCGCCTGTTCCCGAGCGACCAATGCGGATGCGCTTTTCGCATCCATTAAAGGCTTCGTCGAAGGTTACCGTCATGGACACTTCTTTGTCGGCGCCCTTCTGCGGCCGAGGCTGAGCATAGCTACCCGCTCCGCCGAAATCCCAGTTGCCGCCGAAAGCGCCTTCACCGTTGCGGATGCTCTCGAGAATATCTGCCCAGCTACCGAAACCAGATGCTCCGCCAAAGCCCGCGCCGGCAAAGGGGTTGCCGCCCTGGCCTTGCCATGCCCCGCCATAGGGAATCTGGTTTTCGTTGGCGGTGCCATACTGGTCGTAGAGCTTACGTTTCTTTTCGTCGGAAAGGACCTCGTACGCCTCGTTGATTTCCTTGAACTTCGCCTCGTCGCCGCCCGCATCAGGGTGGTGCTTGCGGGCCAGTTTGCGAAATGCCTTCTTGATGGCATCAGCGTCGGCGTCACGTGGAACGCCTAGCGTTTTGTAGTAGTCGGGAGTTGCCATTCGCCCCACCTTTCCTATTCAGACGGGATAGTAATGCAGTTGCTTTTCCAGCTGAGCGACCTGTTCGCCTCGGCACGATCGAAAAGCCAAAAGCCTTTCGGTATCAGCCGTTGCAACAAAAATGCAACCTGCTTCAATACCCCTGTTTTCTCTTCTTATTGATCAGCCCGAAAGAAACCCGCCCGTATGCCCGCCTTGACCGGCAGGACATTCTTGCCCAATTCCCTCGAGCTGCTTACAACAAGGGCGGACTTGCGAGCCCGCCCTTGCGTTTGCTATTCGTCTTCTTCTGACTTGGTCTCGCGCTTCGGACCGCCCACGGTAACCGTTACCATTGCAGCACGGATAACTTTGTTACCCATGCGATAGCCCTTCTGGTAAACCTGGGCAACCGTTTCATCGGGAACCGAAGGATCGTCAACCGTGGCTACCGCCTGAGCCTCAAGGGCATCAAACGCTTCGCCTTCAGGATTGATGATCTCAACGCCTTCCTTCTTCAGCACCTCGCCGATCTTGTTGTGAACGGCTTTGATGCCACCGAGCAGACCCTCTTCGCCATTGCCCTCCGCATAAGCGATGCTACGTTCAAAGTCGTCAATCACGGGGATCAAGCTTTCAACCAGCTTTTCGGTGGCGCGAAGCTTTTCCTCTTCACGCTGCTCGTTCATACGACGGCGATAGGTGTCCCACTCGGCATGGAGCCTGAAGTACTTGTCCCTCCAAGCATCCGCCTCGGCCTTAGCTGCTTCCACCGGATCTTCCTCGGGCTCTTCGCTCTCGGTGTCATCTTCGATGACATCCGCTTCGACCTCTTCGGGGGCAGCAGCCTCGGGCTTAGCCTCGGCTGCTTCCTGATCCTCGCGTGCCTCGTCTTTTTCAGGCGCGGTCATGATTACTTGTCCTTCTTCTCGTCGTCGTCGACAACCTCGAAGTCTGCCTCGATGGTGTCGTCATCAGCGGGCTGCTGAGCACCAGCTGCACCAGCGGCTGCCTGAGCTGCATCCTGGTTGCCGTATACAACCTCAGCCAGCTTGTAGCCTGCCTGCTGCATTGCCTCGATAGCCGCCTTGATAGCTTCGATGTCGTTGCCCTCAAGCGCAGCCTTGCCCTGAGCAACAGCGCTTTCTGCCTGCTGCTTAACCTCGGCGCTTACCTTGTCGCCAACTTCGCCCAAGGTGGTTTCGGTTGCGTTGATCAGAGAGTCGCAGTTGTTGCGAACCTCAACCTCTTCCTTACGCACCTTGTCTTCCTCGGCGTGAGCCTCAGCGTCCTTAACCATGCGATCAACTTCGTCGTCGGTAAGGGCGGTAGAACCGGAAATGGTGATCTGCTGCTGCTTACCGGTGCCCAGATCCTTAGCGGAAACGTTCACGATGCCATTTGCGTCGATGTCGAAGGTAACCTCAATTTGAGGAACGCCACGACGTGCAGCAGGAATGCCGGTGAGCTGGAACTTGCCCAAGGTCTTGTTGTCCTGGGCCATCTGACGCTCGCCCTGCAGAACGTGGATCTCTACCGAAGTCTGGTTGTCGGCTGCGGTGGAATAGATTTCCGTCTTGCGGGTAGGAATGGTGGTGTTGCGGTCGATCATCTTGGTCATTACGCCGCCCATGGTTTCAACGCCAAGGGAAAGCGGGGTAACGTCAAGAAGAAGAATGCCCTCAACGTCGCCAGCAAGAACACCGCCCTGAACAGCTGCGCCCATTGCAACAACCTCATCGGGGTTAACCGACATGTTGGGCTGCTTGCCCGTCATGTTCTTCACCAGCTCCTGAACAGCAGGCATACGGGTGGAACCGCCAACGAGGATTACCTCGTTAACATCGCCCGTGGAAAGGCCAGCGTCGCGCAGAGCCTGCTCAACAGGCTTCTTGCAGCGGTCGAGCAGATCCTTGGTGATGCGCTCGAACTCGGCACGGGAAAGGGTATAGTCCAGGTGGAGCGGGCCGGCTGCGCCAGCGGAGATGAAGGGCAGATTGATGTTGGTCTGGGTGGTGGAGGAAAGCTCCATCTTTGCCTTTTCAGCTGCTTCCTTCAGACGCTGCAGAGCCATCTTGTCGGCACGAAGATCGATTCCGTTTTCAGCCTGGAACTTATCAGCCATCCAGTCGATTACGCGCTGATCCCAGTCGTCGCCGCCCAGGTGGTTGTCGCCAGCGGTGGAGCAAACCTCGAATACGCCGTCGCCCAGTTCAAGAACAGAAACGTCGAACGTACCGCCGCCAAGGTCGAAGACCAAAACCTTTTCATCCTTGTTGGTTTTGTCGAGACCGTAAGCAAGAGCCGCTGCCGTAGGCTCGTTGATGATACGCATAACCTCGAGACCAGCGATCTTGCCTGCGTCCTTGGTTGCCTGACGCTGAGCGTCGTTGAAGTAAGCAGGAACAGTGATAACTGCCTGAGTGATGGGCTCGCCTACGCGCTTCTCGGCGTCGGACTTGATCTTCTGCAGAACCATTGCGGAAATCTCTTCAGGCATGTAGTCCTTGCCGTCAATGTCCACAACAGCACGGCCACCATTGCCGTTCTTTACCGTGTAAGCAACGGTCTTCTGCTCTTCGCCGGTCTCAGCATAAGAACGACCGATGAAACGCTTTACCGATGCGATGGTGTTTTCAGGATTGGTAACAGCCTTGTTCTTTGCGGCCTTGCCTACCGTGCGCTCGCCGTCCTTGCCGAAGCCAACAACGGAAGGCGTGGTGCGGTCGCCTTCTGCGTTAACCAAAATTTCAGGCTCTGAGCCCTCCATCACTGCCATTGCCGAATTGGTGGTGCCCAAGTCGATGCCAATGATCTTTGCCATCTTACTATGTCCTTTCAGTTGCGGCCGCCCGCTGTTGCCGAGTTGTGCGATGCGGCCATTCTGTTCTTACCTAAGTTAGAGCCGAGATATTCGTTTCGCCTTTGCGGGCTTGCAGATCGCCTTCGATGCCTTGCGGCCTCGTGGGCTTTCACGGATACCAGTAAGGCCCACTCGCGTGGACCTTTTCGACAATTGGAATAATAAAATCTAAGTGCACCATTGTCAAGTTTTGTAACCTTCCTGTTGAAGATTACCTGAGCTATATCTGTTTTCCCAGGTCAATCGCTTACCGACTGATTCGCTCACTTGTCATTTTCGTCTATTAAGATCTAACAACGGTCCGCTCAAGGCTGAGCAGGCACCGATCCCGAGCAAACCGATCGGGTAAACAAAACCCGCTCGGCATGGGTCACCCGAACAAACAAGAAAGCCCGCTGGCATGAGCCAAGCGGGCCTAGATGCAAAATGTCTGCTTGTGAAAACGAAGCAGAAAGCTATTTCTTAGCAACACCACCGATGAGAGACATCTTGGTACCGCAATCGGGGCAAGTGCCCTTGGTGATAACGCGGCCGTTCTTGGTGACGCCTTCCTGAGGGTCTACCATTTCCTTCTTTTCCTTGCACTTAACGCAATATGCAGCAACTGCCATCGTAACCTCTTTTCCTTATTAATAGTCCTATAGGGCACGTGGCCCCTGGAGCACCCGACCCATTGTATAGGTAGTGCCTGCGTTTTACCAGATGGATGCCGATTCTTACGCAACCATAACGAAATAATCGCGTAGAAGGGGCTCCGCCTGGCGTTTATAAGCCGATCGCATCTGCCAAGAGCACAGAAGACAGGCGCCGCAAGCAGGGAAGGTAGCCCTCCCTTTGGGCGAGCGCAGGTTGGCGAATCGGCGGGGCAGTGGCGGCGTGGATGCTGTCTCCACAGGAGGCGCTGTCGGCGATGACAGAGTTGTTCGCCGGGGCGACAAGCTACTGGCTGGTGTTGGCAAAGAGCGGTGGCGGCGCCGCGGGAGCTGCTGGCGATACTTGCTGCCCAGGAGGCGACGAGGGCGCTGCCTCCTGGGCTGTGTTTCTTGGGCCGGGCGATCTAGCTCTGGCGGCTCGCACTGTTCGGCGGCGCCGGGGTCGCGGGCGCTCGGGCGGTTTGGCGCTGGTCGGCGGCACAGGGGTTGCGGGCGCTAGGGTGCTTCGTCGACGCCGGATGGCAAGATTCGCGCGCCATGCGTGATTCGAGGGGCCCGTGCAGCGAAAAGTGCCCCTTCCTGGCAAGATCTTCGCGCGGTGTATTCCCAAGCGGCTGTTTGCAGGGCTTTTCGGATGCATGGCGCGCATATCCTGCCAAAGCCAGCTCATTTCGGATGCATGGTGCGCGAATCTTGCCGCGAAGGGGCGATTTTCCCGTCCGAGACCGCTTTCGGGATGCATGGAGCGCAAAACTTGCCACGGACTGCCGCCCGGGAACGCACCGCGGCGGAATCCTGCCACTACCAGTCGCCCGAAAACGCATTCGCGAAGATCTTGCCATGGACGAGCGCCTGGATTCGCCCCGCACCAAATAACTGCCGCCCTCCCCGCAAAAAAACGGCGCCGAAGGCAGGACTTGGAGAACGCCCCGCCAGAAGCACGAAAGACAGAGTGCTGGCGCGGCTGGGGCGAGCAGCGGGTACGGCGCGGTGCAGCGCCATCGCCGAACACTCGGGAATGCAGCGCGGCGAAATATCGCCATAGCCGATAACGCGCCCCGAGACAAAAGAAGGCGAGCATTTTGCTCGCCTTCTTTTGCTGTTTTGTTTACGGCTCGAGTGGCCATCGGGGCCTTCGCGGTAGGAAGCCGCCGGCATTTGGCAGTCTCCTTGATTGAGGCACACATTCGGTAACAGAGCTGAGCCCCGCACCTAACACGCCGATGGCCAGTCAGCGCGCGAAAATCCTTGCACGCATTGACTAGACTCTCGTCGTGAGCAGACTGTTAGTCTTCAACAATCTCCTCGATTGCGCCCATGGGGCACTCTTCAACGCAGTCGCCGCAAGCGATGCAGGCCTCTTCGTTTACAACCTTGCATACGCCGTCTACAACCTCGATGCATTCCTGGGGGCAAGCGTCGATGCAAATTCCGCAGCCAATGCACTCATCATCAATGATTACTGGATGAGACATGAAAACCTCTTCTCTCTTGGGCTTTTAGAGATGCTTTGTCATACTTGGGGACAATTCTTTTTCGGTTAATCCCTGAACGGGAAAATACCATAGCGACCCCAATATGCAAGATCCTTGCGCGGTTTTTCTAAGAACGGTTAAATTGCGTTGCATATTTGCCGCGTTACTGCCGTTCGCCGATGCAAAAACCTCACAGACGCAGGACGGCACGGGAGTGCGGGGGCACTGACAGGGTCGCCGCGAGACGCAACCGCAGCCGGGCACAGGCATCTGGCCGATGCAGAGCAGCGGGGGCAGGCTGCGGCACATGCCTAGCAGATGCGGGGCAGCTGTTCGCCTACGAGCATGTCCATGATGCGCAGGGCACCAAACCCAGTGCGAATTGAAACGCGAGGGTCACGCTCTTCGGGCGTTTCCACCACTTCACCAATGATGGCTGCATCGGCTCCATACTTGTTCGCGCGCATTGCAGCCAGGGCAGCCTCTGCTTGCTCGGCGGGAACCACGCACACCATCTTGCCCTCATTGGCAACCTGGTACACATCGTAGCCAAGCATTTCGCACGCTCCCAATACGGCATCTTTAACGGGAACTGCGCCCTCTTCAACAATGAAGTCGACACCTGACTGAGTAGCAAGCTCATTGAGCGTCGAGGCAAGGCCTCCACGCGTTGGGTCGCGGAAGCAGCGGGTATCGGGCGCTGCGGCAATTACCTCGGCGATCAAATGGTTCAGAGGGGCAGCATCGGTCTGGATATCCGCATTGAACGAAAGCTCTTCTCGGCAGCTCATGATGGTAATGCCATGGTCGCCCATGGTGCCGGTAACCAGGATCTTGTCACCTGGTTTGCAGAAAGCACCGGAAAGGTTCACCCCTTCGGGGATGAAGCCAATACCACTGGTGTTGATGAACACGCCATCGCCGTGGCCGCGATTAACCACCTTGGTATCGCCCGTAACAATATGGACACCAGCTTCTTTGGCCATTTCGGCCATGCTTTTGCAGATGCGCTTCAAATCGGCAACGGGGAAGCCTTCTTCCAGAATGAACCCACAGCTGAGGTACTTGGGGACAGCGCCACTGGTGGCAACATCGTTTACCGTGCCGCACACAGCCAGCCTGCCAATGTCTCCGCCGGGGAAAAAGTGGGGAGTCACCACAAAACTGTCGGTGGAATAGGCAATACGCTCACCGGCAGCTGGCGCTGGGAGCGACGCCGCATCGTTGCCTTCCAACAGCTCTTCGTCTGCGTATGCCTCGAAAAATACCTCGTCGATAATGCGCTTCATCATAGTGCCGCCGCTACCATGACCCAGCAATACCGTTTCGTCCATCTTGTCTCTTTCGTTCATGCAACACTCAATAGAGCGTTGCGTTCCTCTAGAAAAAGAACGCCTTCGATGAGGCGTTCTAAGGGGCTAGATAAAGTCGCCCGTGGTTGTCATGTTAAGACGCCCTGTTTTGACGCCCTTGGTGCCGATGATAAGGTTAGCGACATCCTGAACCTCGCCAGACTCACCCTTGAGGATGATTACCTCAAGGCAGTTGTCTTGATCGACATGCACATGCATGGAAGCTACCACCATGTCCAAATAGGTGTGCTGGATATGGTGCAATTTTTCCTGCAAGTCGTTGGCGTGGTGGTTGTACACGATAGTGAGCGTACCCATAACGATTCGCCCAGGCACGGAACACTCGTCTTCCACCAGCGCTTCGCGCACTAAATCGCGTACCACTTCACTGCGATTTTTAGCCAGACCGCGGCGCGCCACCAGGTGATCAAACTTGACCAACAGGTCTTCGGGCATCGCCACAGAAAAGCGCATTAAGTCATTGCTCATGCTTTGCTCCTTGCGTTTATGCGATGCGGCCTAGGCTTATACCAAGTTAACCGTCACACCACTTGCGTTTTCGGCATCTTCATCAAGTGCATCTTTAGCGTCATCGAGCGTTGCGCGAACCTCGTCGAGCAACTGCATTGCAGCATGGAGCTTTTCGCCCACGGTGGTGAATCCAGCATCGGAAGCATTGTGGGCAAGATTGTGAGCCCAACGACGCTCCAGCTTAATATGATCGTCGATCTGGTCGATCATCTGTTCAAACTGACCCGTGTTGATACCATTGGTGCACATAGCGACTCCTTTTATCGAGGGAAAGCATTGCTTTCTTTGTTCATCGGATTGAGGCGAAGCCTCTTTGACAGGCATCAATCGATGCATTGCGTCTTCCTATTATGATCCCGTCAAAGTGAAGTTATCACCGTTTTCGTTCAACGGTGTGAATTTTTTCACATTTTGTGTGACTGGCTGATTCTAAGGGCCCCAAAGCGGCTTCTCGCCCTCGGCAACAACAAATCTCGCTATTATCCTAAGCAGTGAAGGAGGATCTCATGCCCACGCCACAGCCAAATCTCATGCCCACGCCACAGCCAACAAAATACGAGCGCATCGCGCAGAGCCACGTTGACTCGTTCCAGGGAACCTACCATGGGTCCATAGGAGCTGCGGCGATTATCGTCTCTGTCGAAAAGCCCACCGAGGAAGCAAAGCGCGCGCTTACCGCAAGCTTTAAAGCTCTTGGGTACTCACCGCAGGCAATCGGTTGGGCCCAAACCGCTGCCCCAGGCAAATCCGATGCTTCTGGCGACCTGTTCACCCTTATCGAGGGCATCGACCCGTTCTGCGTTGTCTCTACGAGTCATGCCAGCACCGAGGCCCTTTCGCGCTGCTACAACACGCCCCTTGCCATTGAGGCGAAAACCCTTTTGCTAGGCCGCGATTGCCGCTGTTTCGAAAATCTTGATGCCCTTATTACCACTGAAGCAGGCAAACACAAAACCTGGGGGCTTTTGAAAACACTGCCTAAAATGTAGCGAACCCCCCAACGCCCAACAATCCATTGAGGACACTGCACGAAACGAGACGCAACGGCAATCGGACGCCCTATGCGCCAAAACCCAACGAGCCTTTTTTACCGAACATCGCGCAAAGCCAAGCCATGAAACAATAGTTAACGAATCGCCGCCTCTGTTGAATTCCTGCGCGTACCGCGCGTTGCAACCGCTGGTGGTATCCTTTTTGTGTCTATATACCAATGAAAGGCAACGCATATGTCCAACAAAAGCCTTGCCGGCGAGCACAACGCCCAGACCATCCTGGTTACCGGCGGTGCCGGCTTCATCGGCAGCCACACCTGCGTCGAGCTGCTTGAGCAAAACTACAACGTCGTTATCCTTGACGACCTTTCCAATTCCTGCGTTACTGCGGTCGACCGCATTCGCGAGCTTTCCGGTGCCAACGCCGACCAACTGAAGTTCGTCGAGGCTTCAATCCTCGATCGCGAAGCATGCGAGCGCGTGTTCTCCGAGAACGACATCGACGCCATCATTCATTTCGCTGGCTTCAAGGCCGTGGGCGAATCCACGCAGAAGCCGCTTGAATACTACTGGAACAACGTAGCAGGCTCGCTGGTGCTCTTTGACGTGGCCCGAAACCACGGCGTAAAGAACATCATCTTCTCTTCGTCCGCAACGGTTTACGGCGAACCCGAGATGATCCCGATCACCGAAGAGTGCCCGCTTCATGAGGCAACCAACCCTTACGGTGAAACCAAGGTTATGCTCGAGCGCATTCTGACCGACTTCTACCGCGCTGACAGCGAATGGAACGTTGTTCTGCTTCGCTACTTCAACCCCATCGGGGCCCACATCTCTGGCCGCATCGGCGAAGATCCGAAAGACATCCCGAACAACCTGCTTCCCTACGTTGCCCAGGTTGCCGTTGGAAAGCTTGAGTGCATCCAAGTATTCGGCAACGACTACCCCACTCCCGACGGCACCGGCGTACGCGACTACATCCACGTTGTCGACCTGGCACGTGGTCATGTGAAGGCGCTCGATTTCATGGGCGGTAAGGTTGGCACGGGCAAGGCCATCGGCCTTGGCTCCATCGAGGGAGCAAGCACTGAAGACGGCACCCGCACCGGCGTTGCCATCTTCAACCTGGGCACAGGCACGGGCTCTTCCGTTCTTGACGTTATCCACGCCTTCGAAAAGGCCTGCGGCAAGGAGCTTCCCTACAAGATCTGCCCCCGTCGCCCTGGCGATATTGCCACCAACTACGCTGCCTGCGACAAGGCACGCGAAGAACTGGGCTGGGTTGCCGAATACGATTTGGCGCGCATGTGCGAAGACTCCTGGCGTTGGCAGTCGAACAACCCCAACGGATACAAAGAGTAGGTTTTCCGACCGTCCGCTTCCGGGCGCTGGCTGCTTCGGCTCGTCCACCTTCAGGCGGCGGCGAGTCTGCTCAACGCACCCGCTACCCTGCTCAAAAGGCCCCGTCTTTGACGGGGCCTTTTTCGTGCGGTCGTTGCTTCATGCATTTGAAGAAGATTTTCCTGCGGAAAATCATTCAGGGAATGCTTTCAGAGTGCATTTCGCAGACTCGCCGCCGCCTGAAGGCTACCGGATAGGTAACACCAGCGCTCGCAAACTACCCGACTCAGGCCGCCCCCGTTAGGGTAGTTCTGGATTCTGCTGGGCTGAGGAATGGAGCTCGGCAAGAGCGGTGCGGTTGCTGCGAATGCCACTCTGAACGCTCATCCTGTTAGATTTGCGAAGCAAATCTTCCTCTAAGGTATGAAGCAATGCAGCGCGTGAGAAAAGGCTCGCGCCAGGCGAGCCTTTCTAAACAACGGGATGGGAGCTTTGAACGGCAACTGCCCGCCCTTGCCGAGCGGGCAGTGAAAAAACGAGTTACAACAGGTCTTCGATAAAGCCGACGCGGTAGTCTTTGAACACCACGCCGTCGCCTTCTTGGGTCGCATCAAGATCGACATCGGCACGGATGGCAAAATCATGATCGCCGTCAGGATCGCTGAAGGTTTGCTGCACATGCCATACGTGCTCCGAATCCTCGTCGGATTCATCGATAGCCAAGAATGCCATTGAGCGGGCATCCGCATCGACAAGCACGTCTTCATGAACATCGTAGTATTCGTCCAACGCCGCGCGCCATTTGTGGGCAGGGAACCCGTTATCAACGTCGGCTTCGCCCAGAGCCTCATGATCATCTGCCGCAGCAAGACGCACTCGACGGAACAGGGCGTTGCGCACCAGCACGGTGAGGCCACGGCGATCGTGGACCACAGCATCCTTTGCCTCGGGCGGACGGGCATCGAGCTCTTGACCCGCCTGCTCCCATTCATCCACCAAGCTGGAGTCGACCGAACGCACCACCAGACCGAGCCAAGCGATAATGTCTTCCATTTCTTCGCTGCGCTTATCAAACGGGAGCGTGCGATCAAGCGCACGATACGCTTCTGAAAGATAGCGAAGCAGCGCTCCTTCATAACGCATAATGCCCAGCTTCTGAATATAGCCCTTGAAATCGGCAGCTGATTCCAGCATGTCTCGTAGAACCGATTTCGGGCGCACGTAATAATCGCGCGCCCAAGGCACCGACTCGCAGTACTTGTCGAAAGCGGCGAACAGCAGTTCACGCAGGGGGCGCGGATACGTAACCTCTGCGATGCGATCAAGACGCTCCTCGTACTCCACACCATCGGCTTTCATGGCGGCTATGGCGGCATCTTTTGCTTTGCGCTCCTGCGCGCGCAAGACCTGACGCGGGTCTTCGAGCGTTGCCTCAAGCATCGAAATGATATCGTAGGTGTAGGTTTCGCTTTCTGGGTCGAGCAGCTCAAGCGCTGCCAATAAAAACGGAGAAAGAGGCTGATCGAGAGCGAAATCTTCGGGCAAATCCATGGTTACGTAATAGTCGGGATCGCCGTTTTCGTCCTCTTCTATCTCAACAACCCCCGCATCAATGAGGGTGCGGAATACCTCGCTGGCGCGCACTTTCAACTTCAGCTTGTCTTCGGGCTTTTGGAGCGAGTCATCGATCAGCTGGTCGACGCGAGCACAGGCATCGCCGCCCTGTTCGACTTCAGCCAAAACCATCGAGTGGGTGATACGCATACGGGGCGTCAGCGTTTCAGGCGCAGCAGCAATCAGGCGGTTAAAGGCATCTTCATTCCACACCACAAAACCCTCAGGGGGCTTCTTGCGTTTCACTTTGCGGCGCTTTTTGGGGTCGTCTCCCGCTTTTGCAAGAAGTTTCGCGTTCTCAATCTCGAATTCCGGCGCCAAAGAAACAACCACGCCCTCGGTGTCGAAGCCAGAACGACCGGCGCGCCCTGCAATTTGGTGGAATTCGCGACTGCGAAGGCGACGCATTTTATGGCCGTCAAACTTGGTGAGCTGCGTAAGCACCACGGTGTGAATGGGCACGTTGATGCCGACACCCAACGTGTCGGTGCCGCAAATTACCGGCAGCAACCCCTGCTGGGCAAGCTTTTCCACCAGCAAACGATAACGCGGCAGCATTCCGGCGTGATGCACGCCAATGCCGCTAAGCAGCAAACGCTTCAGCGTTTTGCCAAACTGGGTGGTAAACTTGCCCGCCCCCAGCGTAGCCTTGATCTGCTCGCGCTGCTCCTTGCTGGTTACGCCAAAGCTCGAAAGAGCCTGCGCCGAAGCGAGGGCGGCGTCTTGCGAGAAATGCACTATGTAAAGGGGTCCTTCGTTGTTACGCAAGGCCAGTTCTACCGTGCCTTCAAGCGACATAAGCTCGTATTTGTATTCCAGGGGGACGGGGCGCGGAGCATCGGCAATAATATCTACCGTTGTTCCCGTTTTCGACTCCAGGGCCTGCGCAATCTGAGAAACGTCTCCCAGCGTCGCGCTCATAAGAAGGAACTGCGTATGGGGAAGCGTAAGCAGTGGAACCTGCCAAGCCCAACCGCGGTCGGGGTCGCTGTAGAAATGGAATTCGTCCATTGCCACGCAACCGACATCCGACCATTCGCCTTCGCGAAGCGCCTGGTTTGCCAAGATCTCAGCGGTACAACAGATAACAGGAGCCTGTGGGTTGATCTGAGAATCTCCCGTGATCATACCCACGTTTTCACGCCCCAACATATTCACCAAGCCGAAAAACTTTTCGCTTACGAGCGCTTTGATGGGAGCCGTGTAGAACGCGCGTTTGCCCGAGCACAATGCCATGAACATCATGCCGATGGCGACCATCGACTTCCCTGAGCCGGTTGGCGTTCCCAAAATAACGTGATCTCCCACCATGAGGCTCATCAGCGCCTCGTCCTGATGAGGCCACAGATCAATCTCATGCTCGGCGAGCCACTCGTAAAACATCTCGAGGGCTTCTTCCTCGCTGATCGCGTCGCCTTCGCGCCAAGCGGGAGCCAATGCACCCAATGAGCCGAAATCGCTGCTTGATTCGTCGATTTCGGAAGATTCCTCTATTTCAAATTCTGCAGAGTCCACTAAGGGATCCTTTCAATGTGTTTGATCTTCAAAGCTTTCACCGCGCCAACCGCTCAAGAAATGGAAGTCCGACCTAGACGCTAACTAGAGTATGCAGAGCCTGACCATGCCGAGCAGGCAAGCGTGTAAGGCACCAGCCCCTCCTGCATCGCACCATCAGGAAAAGAGCCGGTTACCATCTACCCGTTGGGGCACCAGCCAGATAGCGTCAGGCACCGCTTCGCACCAACCAGACACGAGGCAGAAGCAGCCAAGCCCAGCTCCATGCCAACCGAAGGCTGGCCAAAACATAGCAGACCCTGTCCCTCGCCAAGCGGGCATCAGCCAATTAGCGCGCCCCGAGCATTCTTCCCGCCGAACAACGCCCTAGGCAAATTGCAGGATATCGACAGGTGCATCTATAAGCACGTCGGGGCTGCCCGTTTTAAGCGTTTCGAGCGGCTGATAGCCCCATGTAACACCCACCGCAAGCATGCCAGCATTATGCGCTGCTATAAGATCGGTGTGCGAATCGCCGAAGTACGCACAGCGAGCGGGCTCGAGGCCCATTTCCCTCGCGCACAGCAAGAGCCCATCGGGATCGGGCTTGCGCGGGATAGTGTCGGTTTCACCGTGGGAAACATCAAACAAGCCAGGGAAGAACTTCGCCTCCACATCTTTCACGCCACCTTCAAATTTGTTGGACATGATACCCAGCTTCTTCCCGCAAGCATGGAGCTCTTTGAGGGTTTCCGTCATCCCCTCGAATTCGCTCGTCAGGCTCAAACCGAATTTGCCATACAGGCCCTTAAAATTGCGAAACACCTTTTCGACCTGCTCTTCGGTAGCCCCATCGGGCACTGCCAAGCGCGCTAGAGCCAAAGCACCATTACCCACAAACGTACGGATTTGCTCTTCGGTATGGGAAGGGAACCCTTTTAGTTCCAGAGCCTTGTTGGTGACCGCCGCCAAATCGGGAAGCGTGTGCAAAAGCGTTCCATCCATATCGAAAATGAATCCGTCAATTTCAGGCATACCAGCCTTGGCACTCATAGCCTGCCCCTTTCGTTGGCAAATCGGAAAACGCGCTTCAACAACAGCGCAACAATAACGGTTTCAGACTACCCCAACAAAAGACCGCTGAACGTTTCTCGCACCAGCCATAACACAAGAACCACGATAACGGCGCGCAGGGTGCGGGAACTGCGATGGCAGCGAGACAGCGCAGGGTGCGGAGGCTGCGGGGGGCGAGACAGCGCAGGACGGAAAGACGGCGGGGGATGCGAGGCTGAAGGACCAGAATGGGGACCGTGGGGGGGTGGCAAGAAACCACAGTCTGATATGGCGAACAACGATGGCGGGGCAACGCGGGGAGGGTGGGGAGAGTGGCAAGATCTTCAGGCTATGCATGATTTAAGAGCTCCGGACGGAAATAACGCCCCTTAGTGGCAAGATCTCCGCGCGGTGTATTCCCGAACGGCGGTTTGCAGGGCTATTTGGATACACGGCGCGCGAATCTTGCCAAAACCAGCTCATTTTGGATACATGGCGGCGATGTATTGCCACTAAGGGGCGTTATTTCCGTCAGAGGCCTCCTAGAGAATACATGGCGGAGTTTTATTGCCATGGTAAGACACTGCAGAGTGCATTGCGCACCGTTTGACTCGAGGCTGGCAAGGCGCTGTTCGGCCAGGCGACAACAGGGCACAAGACGCTGGCGGCGTGGATGCTGGGGCCGCAGCGGCCAGCGACAATGACGGCGCCGTCCGCTGGGAGCCACGGGGTGCTGGGTGGTGCCGACGCTGTCCGTAGGAAGTCGCAAGGCTGCTAGACGGTGTCGTCACCATCCGTCAGGGACTACGCTTCCAGGCGGTGCCGACGCTGTCCGCCCAAAAGGCGGCAAGGCGCCATTCAGCGAGAACGGGCTTTGCGTTTTGAATGGATGGGGTGGTTGCGGGCATTTATTGCTGGTGTTGTGCTAGCATTAGGTCTTGCGCGGGTGTCGCCAAGTGGTAAGGCACGAGCTTCCCAAGCTCGCATGCGCGGGTTCGAGTCCCGTCACCCGCTCCAAAAAATTTAAAGCCGGTCTTCAATTTAGAACTGCGCCCCACAGGTGGCGGTTCATTCGGAGACCGGCTTTTTTGATGGGCGAATCTAGGTTTGTCAGCTCGCCTGGGATATAGGCAAAAACACATCCAGCCCTGCCTGCATCTCTCTTTCACAGGATTTATCTCATTGCCCTCGGTAGGGTTTTGTTGCTCTCGCTGAGAGTTATGCGCTTTTTTCGCAAGATTTACCCTGATGCGGCAATCCAACCATCACGAAAACAAAAATCTCGGCTTTTTTGCAACTTTTTTGCGATTGCGAATGTCGTTGTTCCAGGATCATACATGGCTCTTCCTTTCCGTTACGAGAAAGCTTTTCAGGGGGAAGGGAGCTCGTAACAACGGTTATTCTAGGAAGCGCTTGTTTTCCCTTGGGTTTCGTCGATTCACGTAACGGCTTTTTGAATCAACGTCCACGCGAAGGAAACGGGGCATGCCTATAGTTCGTCGCCATACCTTGCTAGTCAAAACAGAGAGAGGTTTCTTTATGAGCAATTCACTTAACGGAAGGAAGGTTGCAGTTATCGGCTGTGGCTTTGTGGGATCAACCACTGCATACAGTCTGATGCAGAGCAAGCTTTTCACCGACATGGTTCTTATCGATGTAGACACCAACCGAGCCGAAGGCGAAGCGCTCGACATCAGCCACGGCATTCCTTACTACAGTCCCATGAACATCTACGCTGGCACTTACGAAGATCTTTCCGATGCCTCCATCGTTATCATCACCGCTGGTGCTAACCAGAAGCCAGGCGAAACGCGTCTCGACTTGGTACAGAAGAATGTAGCAATCTTCAAGACCATCGTTCCCCGCATTATGGAACAGGGCTTTGACGGCATTTTCTTAGTGGTTTCGAACCCGGTAGATATCCTCACACAGGTAGTGATGGAGCTTTCGGGCCTCCCCCGCGAGCGCGTAATGGGTTCGGGCACCGTACTCGATAGCGCGCGCCTTAAATACACGCTGGGGCACATGCTCGATGTTGACCCGCGCCACGTCCACGCTCGTATTATTGGCGAGCATGGAGACAGCGAGCTGGCGGTATGGAGCGCTGCAAACGTTTCCGGAATCGGCATCAACGATTTCTTCCGCTTGCGCGGCATCGAAAACGCCACCGAAATCCGCGCATCTGTCGAAGAAAGCGTGCGCAACAGCGCCTACGAGATCATTGAAAAGAAGCGCGCCACGTATTTTGGCATCGCTCCTTCCGTAACCCGCATCTGTGAAGCAATCGTGCGTGATCAGAAATCGATTATGACGGTCTCGAATTATCGTACTGACGTCCAAGGCGTTCCCGATGTTGTCATGAGCTTGCCCGCTATCGTCGGAAGCAAGGGCGTTGAATTCCCTATTCCTCTGCAGCTGAGCATTGACGAAGCTGAACTGCTTCATTCTTCTGCACAAACCCTGAAAAACACCTTGAACCAGATCGATTTTTCTCTGTAGGCAGAGAGCCACATGCAAAACAATGCCCGCACCTGCGGTTTGAAGTGCCTCCTTTTTCTTTATGTTCAAGAAACGGAATGCAGTTCATCGTGCGGGTGCGGGCATTGTTGAGCTTACGCGCAAGATGCTCTTGTTTGCTGGTTCATTATTCAGGGGCGCTTCACTGTCAAGGTGCGGGCATCGATGCGCCTTCGTACAAGAGGCTCAGTTGCCGTTTTTCACCATGGTGGCTACCGTAAACCAAGTACGCTCGTAAGGACGATAGAACGTTTTCATGTCCGTCACCTCAACGTCGTCCCTCGACTCCAAATCGCGAACGTCAACCGGAACGCCTTCTGTCTGAGTTTGCCCTAGCACGATAAAGGTGCCTTGATAGCCGTCGAGTGCAGCGTCCCATGATTTCACACTGGTAAGCGTCGGAAAATACGACTGATATGCATGGGCCCAATTACCCGGCTGCCATGCTAAAAACGTTTGCTTAATATTCTCGCATTCCACCGCGGTAACCCCTTCAACCCCAATGTCCGAAGAGAGCACCAGCGGGCGGCTATTGGACTTTGCCGTTTCCTCCAAATAGTCAAGCGGCTCTTCGTTTTTGCCGCTGTATGCATCTTGAACGAACAAAACCTGGTTGACGATCGACACACCAAGAAAGGCAGCGAGCAATCCGCGTACGCATACCTTGCTATTAACGTGAGAAAGCCAAATTGAAACGGCGAGGAGCAAGAGGCCTATGGTTACACAAAGATAGCGATAGTAGACAATCAGCGAGTCCATAACTATAGAAGCCACAAGGGCAGCGGCAAACACACTTGCGTATAAAGCAACGCCCCATATGGCGGGCAAAGTAGAGGGAGCAAGCACCCGGTCTGCCAGGATAAGGGATTCTTTGAAGCCTGTGTTTTGCTGTTTGAAACGACGCAGCCAATTCGCCAAACCATAGAGCGCCGATACAGCAGCCACCACCGCGCAAACCGTAAGAATCAGCACGTACCCAAACCCATAGGTATCGGCAAATATCACATAGCTCGTGTAAACCGGGTAGAACAACCATTCCACTATAGTGCGGGGAAACGAAACATTTGCCCAATACGATCCAGACACTACTCCAGCCTGGCTTTTGAAAACCATGAGCCAGGGAGCATAAAGGGCTACCTGAATTACCGCCCCCACTATAAATACCGACAATGCCTTTTTTGCACGAGCGATAATGAAAATCAGCAAGTAAAGGTTGATGAACGATGCCGCAAGCACACCGTAATAATGCAAGTAGGCGCTCGCGAGACTCGACAGGAACATAACAAGCCACCATCTACACGGTACACCACACCACTCACGACAGCCGTCCCCATCGTAGGCTGAAGACATCCACCAGTTTTGGCCTTCTTCGATAGACCCATCTCCTTCCCTAGGGTTTTTGCTACGTAAGGTGCATGCAATACGCCACGCATACAGAGCGCATAGCGTTACAGAAAAGATCACCCAAGAATACATGCGAATCTCAACCGATATATAAGCAAGATAAGGCGTAAATAGGGAAAAGAAGCTAAACAGCACGCCGGCCTTCCAGCCGAAATCACGCCGTATCACAGTGAAGCCCAACATTGCCAATGAAAAGATTCCCGCTATCGTAAACAGGCGGTACACAAGGAGATTTTGCCCAAAAAGTGACTCGAGGACATGGAGGCCCCAGTAAAACAGAACGGGGTGAACATCCCCTGACCCAATATCCCAAATTTCAGCGAAAGAGTTGTTCGCTATAGAAACCGAATAGCTTTCATCGAACCACACATTTCCGTGAAAAGACCCCGTTAGCAGAAATGCAAGACCAACTATCAGCAGCATCACATGAAACCGCTTCGATTCGAGGTATTTCTCTAAACGGGATTGCGTCACAGTTTCACCGTCGCTTCTTTTAATTGTTCAACAACAAAACAATAGCCGAATCTGTCTCGGATACGAGCACCAAACTCTACACCGTTGATCACACTGGCGGCGATCCCTTTTCCGACAAACGCAAAGGTACTCCCAATCAAACAACGATGCATCCCCCTCATTCATTGTTTTTCTTATCGCTAAATTACAGCCACATTTCTGTCATGAGCTTCCAAAAACACGCCCATGCACGTCTGCGATAATAAGGTTGCTAGAGAAAGGCTCGCGAATGCAGATTGAACAATGCACTACTTTTATTCACGCAGATGATTTCGGAATAACACCTGGTCAGGCAAAAGCCATCTTATCGCTTAGCTCTTCCTGCGGCGGTAGCGGAGCGCTCAATAGTGTCAGTATTTTTGCAAATTCTCCCGCATTTTATGAAGCCGCCAGCCTTGCCCAGCCGTATGTCAGACGCGGCGTTCTGCGGGTATGCCTTCATCTGAATCTCGTGGAGGGGCCATCTGTCGCAGACCCGAAACGTATACCTCTTCTCGTTAACGAGAGGGGTATGTTCGATAACAATTTCATGGGATTGTTCAAGCTGGGTATCACCAACAAAGGCGAGGCATTCAATCAGCTGGTTATTGAATGCCGCAGTCAAATCCAGCGTTTTCTATCAGCGTTTCCCGATCAACAGCTATCGTTTCAATTGGACAGCCACCAGCATGTTCATGCCGTCCCTATCGTCTATAGAGCACTCGCGCAAGCTCTAGCTAAAGAAAACTGCCTGGTTAAGCGACTGCGCGAACCCATCGATCCGCTTCCCCTTTACCGGACCTGCGTTGGAGGCGACTCAAAGGAATCAGCCGGTTCCTCCACGCTTCAAGCACGCAATACGCCGACGCGAATCCCGATAGTTAATCGTGCAAAAATCTTCTTGATATCTGCCCTTTGGCGCAAATGTTCAGTCAACGACATTCCGTGGGCTCCCAGCAGACCTGCTTCAGCACCTTTGTTTTCAGGTGTTGCCCTCTCTGGACGCATGGATGAATTCAGCAAACCGCTTCTTGCTTCTTTTCAACATGAAGCAACTCGTCAAAACAGAGATGTCGAAATCCTATTTCATCCTATTTCGGTACCGATCGAAAAGTGTCTTGACCCTCTGAACAAGCCATTTGCTGAAGCATGCGCTTCAGCATCAAGGAACCATGAAGCAGAACTGATTCGGAAGTTATAAGCACTTCATTGCATTTCTTTGACCCGCAAACATCAGCTCTATCCATTGTTCTATGGCATGTTTCACGTGAAACAGCGCTTTACGTTAACATATTTGATCCTGTTTGCCCTAGATAATACAGAATATTAGAAAGGCCCAAGGTTACCCTTGGGCCTTTCGTTGTGAGAGCACTCTTGCTTAGATGCTCTTCAAAATAGCCATTACAAAATTCGAAGCATCCTCCAAAGCCTGAGGATCAACGTTTTCGATAATGTCGTTATCCGCAGAATAGAGCGCGGTGTTTCCGTCTGCCATACCGGCAATCGTCATCGCCTGAATACCATGAGCCATTGCAATCGATGCAGGCGTTTCACGTGAAACAATGCGATCGGTATGATATCCAACCCCCGAACGCTCGCTTGCCTGGCGAAGAACACGCTTTAAGCGTGAGGAAATCTTATAAGGCTTATAGGCACCTTCCTGTTCAATGCAAGAAAGCGCACCAGCACCAAGGGCCTCAAGATTGATAACGATTGCGCCTTTCATCTCGTTGGCGTGCTCTTCCAGGAACGCATTAATACCCGAATGAGAATATTGCTCTGCACCAAGGCCAACAAACCATACTTCGGTATCGATGTCGGGATGGCGGAAGTCCTGAAGCTTCTTGAGCTCGCGGTTGATTTGCTCGGCTGTGCCAGCGTCACCATCAATGCGCAATGCGGGGCTGGCATCAACAATGCCGTCAGTATCATAGACCGCCGATTCGTCATAGTAAGTATCCTCTACCTGAGCATCTTCGCCCTTGCGAAGACGATTCAAAGAGAATGCTCCACCGTTCCATCCACGACGATCATCGGATTCGCGGTAGTCAACGTCTACAAACTCATCATCTTCCTCACGGAAGCTCGACCAATCTCCACAAGCTTTGCCGACGCTGCGGGCATTATAGTCCTCATCAACATCTACCCACTCGTTTACAGATACTTCTTCTTCCTTGCGCTTCTTGCCCTTGCGGAACCGGCTGAAGAGGCGTCCAGCACGGGACTTAGGCATATCAACGTATCCCGGACCAGCAAAAGCACCTGTTTCGGTGTATTCCTCGTCGTAGGCGGAATCATCCGCATCATCGACATAACGCTCTTCGGGGGCTACGTCAGATACCAGCTCATCCCCTACAGGGGCGAATGAGCCAGTGCCACCAACAGTCGAAAAAGAGCCAGTTGCAGACACTGCCGACTGCGCGCCCGTATCAAACGAAGGGAGGTTGAGGCTTCGCGCTGCAGGCGCTGTGCTAAACGCATCAGTATTTCCATCAATACGAGGAAGCATGTTGGAAAGCAACGATTTACCGCCTGTGGAGGTGCCTTCGTTTACCTCTGCCATAGGAGCGCGCTGACGAAGGTTTTCACCCGAAGCGCTGCGAGCAGGCGTTACGTCCGGCAACACGATAACCTGACGAGAGTGGTCCGCCTGTTCAACAACAGGAGAAACAGGAGATACCATTTCCTCCATGCCCACAATCGGAGAAGCTACCGCAGGCTGAGGCGCAGTTCTTTCAAGCGGCTCTTCTGCGTACTCTCCACCCTGCACCTCATCCGAATAGCCGTAGGAGTAGGATTTCATTTCCTCCTGTACACGACCAGCAGGGATGCGTGCGGTTGATTCATCGTTGCTGTCGTGGAATGAACCCATGTTGACCACATTGTCATCGATACGGCGAATCGGCTCCTCTTCGTCGTCGAACTCTTCATTGTCCATAAACTGGGAGACATCGATTGGGGAAATTGAGGTGGTTACACTCGGAGATGCCGCCTGTTCAGGCTGCTCAGCTGGATCATCAACGTATACTTCTTCGTTTTCAGATACAGCAGGCTCTTCATAGTAGTCCTCGTTGTAGGACTGCTCCTCCAGGTATTCTTCAGCGGGATATTCCTCTTCAACCGATTGCTTACGCGATGAAATCGACTTCAGGCGAGAAGCAAAAGAATGCTGCATCTGAGATGCTTTTTCGGAACCAGAGTGAACCGCGTTATTGAAGAAGTCGCCAAGCGAACCACTACGACGTGAGTGAACACTCCTCTTGGAGCTCACTGCGGGGCGAGAAGCTTCCTCGTTTGCAGGGTAATCCTCGGGGGTATTTGTGTACTCATCGACGGGGTCCATAGGCAAAGTTGCCGAATCAAGTTCCTCCTCGATCTCTTCAACTTCGTTATTCCCGGGAACAGAGCGATGAGGCCTCTGGGAATGACGCACTGAAGGACGGGGAGAGGTTTTTCCTTGGTCATGAGAGCTGAAATGCTCCTGTCCTTGAACAGACTCTTCGACTATCTGCTGCTCAGGCTCAACAACGGGCTCGAGCTCCGCAGGAGCTTTGCCTGCAAGCTGATCCACCTCTTCAATTGCAGCCTCGTAAAGCGCCTCATGCGACACAAGGGCAGGATCATCGTTTACAGCAGGATCATGTTCAGCTGCTTCGACAGAAGCAGGCTGATCTTCGGCGGCAACGGCAGGCTCGGGATCGTGATCGAGCCATGGCGCAGGCGACGCAATGGGCTTCGGAGCGGGCTTGCGTTCGATGGGTGCTGCTGCAGTGTTGTTCAAGTGCCATTCTTGTTCAGCTGCCAGATCCTCTGCCGACAAGGCGGCAGGCTGACCATCAGCAATGGGCTCAGCGAAATGAGCCGAGCTCCCTTCATGATTAGCATGGGGCACAGAAAACGACTCAATCTCATCCTGCAACGCGCGAACCTTTGAAGACAATTCGGACTGAGCAGCCTCCGGCTCAGAGACGGGAATGGCAATGGGAGATCCGTAGGGATTAGAAGCATGATGCTCCATCATGCGCGCAGCAACGGTATCCGCATAGCGAGAACGATTTACCTTCGGGGTTTTTCCTGCATCAGGCTTATTCGCACGTGCCTTCTCTTGAGCAATCTTTGCCCAAGAAGGAGTATCGCTCGTTTGAACGCGGGCTACAGGCTCTGGGGCAGCAGAATGGGCAGCCTCTTTAGCAGCCGCTGCTTCAGCTGCAGCTGCAGCCTCGGCCGCCTGCTTCTTTTCAATCTGCTGCTTGGGGATAACGACCTCGCCTTTTTCCCCAGAATCGGACTCTTTTTTAGGTTCCTCATCAAGGGTGGAGGAAACCATGGTGCGCGCTAGAGGACTCGGTGCCGACTCAGGGCGCTTCCCAACCTCAAAACGTACGCTAGAAACCTCATCCTCATCTTCAGCGATCAGGCCGCCACCCTTAACCAGGCGAGAAGATATATCGGTTACGGGAACCTTGTCGGCAACAGGCTTTCCAGTCAAAGCCGCAATAGCAGCTTTCGCTGCTGCAAGAGATTCCTGCGGCGACATCTCTGCTTCATATTCAAGAGATGCACCTTCAGGCACAACGCCCGCAGCGCGTGCCGCCTCTCCGCCGTGTACGCGATTGCCCTCTTCAACGCTGCGCTCCAAAGCTTCCTCTTGGCTTACCAGGCCGTTTCCAACTTTGCGCGCAACATCAAGCAAAACCGAAACACCGGAAGCGTTATTATTTGCCGACTGGTTGAATGGAGCAACGATATGAAGCACAGAGCGAACCAGGGGGATAGCAAACAGCACCGCACAAATAACCAACAGGAAGGTAAGAATGGAAGACATAGCACCCGTATCAGCTGCGAACAGCGTGGAGCGAAGCAAGAGAACGAAAGCCGAAACCACCAATGCAATGGCGCTTGCCTTCTGAAGAATGGGCAATGCCGCAGCGAAGGGGGGCTTTTCCTCCGTCAAAACCTTGCCACTGTCATAATTGGCCACCAGGATCACCTTGCGGCGACGAGCATTGGCGCCATTTGCCGGGGTGGGCTGATATTTCACCACCACATTCTGGCTTGCACCGGTCCTAAGCAAGCGTGAAAGAATAGGGCGCCCCGTGATCTCCATGCCATATAGAACCGCCGCAGCTATAGTGAGAAGCAACCAAAGTATGCCCAAAGAGGGAACAACGATAGAAAGAACGGCACCAAGCAAAGCAACACCGAAACAAATGATGTTTGGGAGCTGATCGTTGGTTACACACTGGAAGTCTTCCACCACCGTCGCGAAACCTGCCTCTTTCTGCATCTGGTCGGCAAGATAGAGCGCAGCCCTCTGTTCCTCCTCGGTACCCGCAGGATGCGGACCTATCTCTTGCGTGAGATAGGCGATATCGTCGATTATTTCAGCCATGGAGAGCCCCTTTTGTTTCCACGCTTATATAAGTGAGTAGCGATTGACATGGATATAGACTGTACAAGTATACGTCATTTGACTCGTTTCGCCTTTATATGAACCGTTTGTTCACCTTGTCTACCGCATTACGCAAAGAAGTGCCTTTCTATCTGCATAAAAATACCTCCCATCCACTTATCGCAGATGGGAGGTTTCACGTGAAACATATCAGTTAGCCTGCTGCTAATCCTGCCCAAGATACTCTCTTAAATAAGCATCGTTTGATGCAGCGTCCGAACGAAGACTGTCATAGCGAGAAACTAAATCGGCTGTTGCGCTGGCATAAGCATCAACCACAGGCTGGCTAAATTGCTTCGGCAACGCTTTTGCCATTTCCACAGCCTCCTGATCGGCTCTGTTATAAGCATCGTTGTGGGACTCGGCAGTCGCTTTGTCTTGTATAAGGATCGCCGCGTTTGAGGCAAGCGCTTCATTGGTCGCATCGATTCGCTTGTTGACATAAGCCAGCGAGGCATCGAAATTCGCCGCGGGATAGAAGCCCTTCGCCTTCGCAATGCATTCCTTCGCCTTTGAGAATTGAGCCTGGGCAGAAGTGGTGAACTCGGTTGATTTCGCCACGTTGTCCGCCGTTGTGTCCGAAACAACAGTTGCCGCCTGCGTCAAAAGGGCATTCCCTTCTTGGATGCAACTCCATGCCTCATTCATGGCGTCGATGCCTTGCTTTGCCGCAACATCTTCCTTCATACGCTGATCGGCAACATCAAGAAGCTCCTCACGAACCGCAATAGCATTCAAGGCCCGTTGCGCCGCCTCTTTGTCGCGCTGGGATCCGTCAAGCTCCGACTCTGCCTTCTGAGCATACACGCGAGCCGACTCAAGTTGGTCTTTGGCATCGGGAATAGCTGCACTTAATTCCTGCGCGCGAGAAACGGTATCGTCACCAAACGTATCCTGAAAATATTTGTCGATAGCAACCGTGGTTTCATCGCTTTGCTTAACAAGCTCGCAAGCTTCACGCAGCACACCGACGCTGGTATTCAGTCGCTCGTACTGCTGGTAGGCCCAATACCCCCCTACGCCAATCGCGCCTATGCAAACAACCGCCACGAGTGCGATGCTGAAACGGCGATACCATCTGCGGCGTTGCTTCCTGCGAGCTATTTCCGCCTGAGAATCTGCGCCTAAAAATGTTTTACGTTCAGAAGGCTGGGGCTTCATTTCAGCCGAATTTCGCTTGGTTGCTTTTTCTGCTGTTAGGTTCTTTTCCTTGCCCCCTGCGGTTGAAGCGCCCTTCCTGAAGCTTGGAAGACGCCACTTGGCGCCACGCGAGGGCTCATCCTGCGCTGCAGCTTTCTGCTCAAGGACATTCAGGGAAAGCTCGTTAGGCTTTCCCTGCGAGAATTCTTTCAGATGAAGAACCTGGGTTTCCTTATGCCCAAGGCCACGGCCGCTTCGCTTTTTCTTGCGGGCCATCACGAATGCGAACCTCCGGCTACGCGCGCAAGAGACTCGATCGCCGCACGGTCGGCAACCTCGGCAACGATATCCGAGCAAGGCATCATAACGATATTGTTGCTCGGCAACGAATTCAGGAATTTCTTGCCGTAATACTTGGTTATCAGGCGTTTGTCAGCCAAGACCACAATGCCGCGGTCGCTCGATTTACGAATAAGCCTTCCAACCGCCTGCTTTACCTCGATAACCGCATGGGGCAGCGAATAGTGAGCCCAAGCGCGATCATCACGTTGTTGACGTTCGCATGAAAGAGGATCGGTAGGCAGGCCAAAAGGCAGCTTGGGGATGACAACGCCTTTGAGCGTTGCGCCTGGAGCATCAAAACCCTCCCAGAAGCTCTTCAGAGCAAAGAGACTCAAATGCTCATCTTTCAAGAAGTCATCGCGAAGGCCCTTAACGGAAACGCCCCATTTTTGGCACACCAAACGCAAATCGTCTTCCTTCAAAGCGGGATGAACACCATCAAAGCACTGTTCCATTTCGCGCCTGTTGGTAAATAGCGTAAGCATCGAACCTCTCTGGGCCTTGTGCAAATCAACAAGGAACGATTCCAGGGTTGGAAGATAAGCAGGATCCTGAGGTTCTGGCATATCCGTTGGAACGTAGACCCGCATATTGGCGTCGAAATCAAAGCTTGAATCGACCTTCAGCACATCAGCACGAGAATCTTCCCCTTCGTTGAAGCCAACGGCACGCTCGAACGCATCGAACTGGCCGTCGACCGCCAGAGTTGCCGAAGCATATATAACACTGCGCGTTTCAGCATAAAGACTCTCGTTTAGCGACTTGCCCACATCGAGCGGCTGAACCGTAAAGATTTCATCCAACGTACCCTTTGTCCGATTAAGGCGAACCGAATACACATGGTTATCGCTGTCATGGAAGAACATCTCATCAAGGGCATCGTATGCCTCCCTCAATTCAAGCGCAGCCAGCGCGAGTTCTCTTTGGGCACTTGTTGTGTCTTCGATTTGCTCCGCATAAGCAACGATGTCGCGGCAAGCACGGATCAGCTTTTCCAAGGTGTCGTATACCGCGCGCGCACGATTCACGACGCCTCGGTACGTATCACCATGGCGAATCTCGTCGTTTAGCCAGAGGTCAAAGTACTCGTATCCACGCGAGCGGGTCTTCGGATCGAACACCAGTAGATCTTTTGCTCCGAGACAGAACTCTTCCGTCGCCATCGCGAAGGCACCCGCACAGGTGCGCGCTTTGGCAATAAGCGATTCATACAACGCGCGGCCGTCCTCTGGAGCTTGAGCGCTTCGCTCCACTCGAGAAAGAACATTGTGTGAACCTTCCCCATTTACGCGCAAAGCAAGCGCCCTCAGCGAATCGGAAGACACCGAGAGGGCAAGTGCGCGGCGCGCTTCTTCCTCCGCACCATGAGCCTCGTCTACAGCCCAATAGCGGATAGGGGGCAGCAGCCCACCTTCGAAGCGGACATCCCAGAAAAGCAAGCTATGGTTCGTTACCACGACATCGCATCGCTGAGCTTGCTCGCGGGCGCCATGGACAAAGCAGCTTCGTCCAAAGAAGGGGCACTTATGACGCAAGCACTCGTTGCTTTTGGTCCCAATGCGCCAACGGGGAATAGCGCGGTAATCAATTTTCAGAGCGTCCATATCGTCGTAGTCACTCTGTTCTACAAACGAAAGTAGACCCGCCAAAGCAGGTGCCTGATTGATTTCTTGCTTACGATAATGAATTACCGATGGCCCTTGGTTGACCAAGCTATCCACCTTGCGAAGGCAAGGATAGTGACTGAACCCTTTCAAAGGAGCGTACGTGATGCCGAGGGCCTTCGAAAGAAGAGGCAGCTCCTTATGAACCAGCTGATCCAGCAATGCATTGGTCTTTGTGGCTACACCCACGGTGATACCGTTTTTCTGTGCCGCCAGGGCAAGGGGAACCAGGTAGGCCATCGATTTGCCAACACCGGTGCCAGCTTCTACAGCAAGATTGCGAGACGTTGCCAAAGCGCGGTTTACCGCAAAGGCCATTTCGCGCTGTTCTTCGCGCGGCTCATATTCCTCGTACAAAGAGCCCAATAAACCCTCAACGGAAAAGGCTTCAGAAATTTCCGCATCGGTTGCGAAAGAAAGCTCGGGGGCTTCGCTACCCGCAGGAGGAAGCTCCTTGCCCACGGGGGAAGAATCAGGAACATTAACATCAGGGCGCAAGGGAGCCGAAGCCTGAGCCACTGCCGCTTTACGCGATGAACGCAAACTGTACGGCCCCTCGCTTTCCTTCATAGCGGCAAGGCACTTAAACACACGCTCGGTATTCCAAGTGTCGCTATCACACATATCGGCAATATGCTGGAGCAAAGGGGCAGGCATGGTGTCAACCGCAGCCAAAAGCACCCGATACACGAGACACGTTGCCGCCACATCATCATCAGCACGATGGGTGGAGTCGGGCCCGCCAAACGCACGCACTAAATCGAGCAAGCGATGAGAGGTTAGACGAGGTAGCGCGATTTTCGCCAGATCGAGGGAATCAATCCAGCAGTTCTGCTTCAATACCTCACCCGTGGGGTACTTCGTGCAGAAAGTTCTATCGAAATTTGCATTATGAGCAACCACATCGGAAGAGCCAACGAACTCAACCAAACCTGCAACGGCAGTATTGGGGTCGGGAGCATTCGCCACATCTTCATCGCTGATGTTGGTAAGGTGAGCAACCTCTTCGGGGATCGGTTTCCCGGGATTTACGAACGTTACGTACCAGCCGACGATTTCACCATGAACCATACGCGCTGCAGCAATCTGAATCAGCTCATCGTGGTTGAAGGAGAAACCCGTCGTTTCGGTATCGATAACAACAACGTCTTCATCCAGTTCACCAAACGAGTGCTCTTTCGCATAGCTGCTAAGCGAATGGTAGCGATCGCGGATGCGCTGAGGGGTGTTTTCGAGAATGTAAGTGTCAAGCCTTGATGCGGCTTCTGCATTTTGTGTTTCCATACTAGTAAGACTATCATTTATGGAATTCTTTATCTCTAATGCCTGAATCACTTCTAGGAGAAAACATGTCAGATATTGGCTATTTTTCCATGTACGCCCGTTTTGAAACCGAAAGCAAAGAAGATGCTGCAGCATTTCTTGGCGCAGACAACATAATTGGCGACGCATTCTCTATCGAGCAGGAATACGTTGATGGCAAGCGCACGGCATGGATCGTGAATCCCTTCGGCAAGCGCATGGGCACCATCGACGAAAAAACCGCTGAAAAGGTTGATCTCTGCAACGCCAAAGGATGGAACACCGTTGCCTTGCTTGCACTCGTTGCTTTCACGGAAAAGCCTGAACCAGGCCTTTACTGGGGTCAGGTTCTTATCATTTCCTACGACCCGGAATATGAAGTCGCTTTCTCTACGTTTATAGAAAATGTCGGAAAGCAGCTCGGCGAGGGAATACGCCCCGACGTTTCCCTTGGTCGCGACTCCCTTAAGAAGGTTATCGAAACTCAGGGCGAATGGGTTCCTTCGGGACGCGTTCCCTTCCCCAACAAGAACAAGGGCACCGCTTGGGTGAAAACGCAACGCACCGGAACGGAACGTTTGGTAAAGCAGGCACGCAAGGGCAACATAGGTTGCACGGTAGTTAGCTGGATATTCCTTCTCGCCGTTGTCGCCCTTATTGTTTTCGGGCTTCATTCCTGCGGAGCGTTCTAGCCAATCTTCCGCCTAACCGCGCTATAGACATTCAGTGGCGTTTCACGTGAAACGCCACCATAAAGAAAACCCCTTGCCGCATTCCGGACCGCACCTCTCGAAATCGGACTTATTTCAATCCGAATCGGGGGTATGGTTCGTTTCGCGGACAAGGGGTTTTATGTTTGCGGCAGATGTCTACTTAATTTTCCAAGGCATAGGAAATGAGCTTGGTGCAGAGCTCAGCAAAACTCATGCCAGCTGCACGAGCAGCATCGGGAAGAAGCGATGTTGCCGTCATGCCAGGAATGGTGTTCGTTTCCAAAACCCAAAAATTTCCTTCGGCATCCTTGATGAGGTCACTACGAGAAACACCGCGGCACTCAAGCGTCTTATGGGCGGCAACCGCAAGCTCCGTAGCGCGCTTGGTATCTTCTTCGGATAAGGGCGCAGGGCAGATATGCTGCGACCCTCCCTGAGCGTACTTCGACTCAAAATCGTAGAACTCGTGGGAAGGAACAATTTTGATAACAGGGAGAGCGCACGGGTCCTCGTTGCCCAATACGGCAACGGTGAACTCTTCGCCTGAAACAAAGCTCTCAACAAACGCGCACGTATCTACCTGAAATACCTTATCGATCGCATCGGCAATTTCCTCAACACCTTCACACAGATACACACCCAAAGCGCTACCTTCCGTAGCAGCTTTTACAACACAGTGCGAACCCACTTCAGCAATGATGGCATCAATGTCGATATGGTGAGAGTCGAGCATCATAGAACGAGGGGTAGGGATGCCGGCGCGCTCATAGCAAAGCTTCGTCTTGGGTTTGTCGATAGCAGTGGCGCTCGACCAAACGCCTGGACCAATATAGGGAAGCCCAATGGTTTCCAGAAATCCCTGGATGGTGCCGTCTTCGCCGTACTTGCCATGAAGAGCCAGGAAAGCAACGTCAAAATCACCTTGAATCAAAGCCAGCAAGTCTTCTTTGTTGGCGGGGTCGAAAACAGTTACCGGAAAGCCCGCTTCGAGCAAAGCTTCCTTCGCCCCCTCACCAGAAGCAAGGGAAATGGAACGCTCGCCACTCTTGCCTCCCGCAAGCAGAGCAACACGAATTTGTTTAGGATCGAAAGAACAAGACATGGTTCTCGCTTTCATACAAGTAAAACCCAGGGCACTGCTGCCGAAAGGCTTGATACGTTAACCGATAGTGAGTATAGCAAACGCACGTTACCACTCTGCTACCACCACGCGGTAACCACTTGGTTGCGTATAATACTGAGCATGAATAACGCAATCCAATCATTCAACCTGTCCGAAATTCCCACTATTCTGGAAAGTCTCGGACAGCCGCGCTTTCGCGCCAAACAGCTCACTTCCTGGCTTTACCAGAAAGGAGCTCACTCATATGACGAAATGACCAATCTGCCCAAGAGCCTTCGGGATGTCCTGTCGGATGAATACCCTTTGATTGAGCCGCAAGTGGTTAACAAGCAAGTATCCAACGACGGTACACGTAAATACGTATTCGAATACGCCGATGGCGCCAAGGTAGAAGCTGTCGGAATCCCCTCATTCGACAAGAAAGAGCGCAAAGACGAGCCCAAGCACCTTACCGTGTGCTTCTCCACTCAAGCAGGGTGCGCCATGGGGTGCACTTTTTGTGCCACGGGACACGAGGGGCTTACCCGCAATCTTTCTTCCGCTGAAATGATTTGCCAGATCATAGCTGTACAAAACGATTTTAGCTGCCGCGTCACTAATTTAGTTTCAATGGGACAAGGCGAACCATTCCAGAACTACCAAGCAACCCTAGAAGCGCTTCGTTTCGCCAACGCAAAAGACGGCCTTGAAATAGGCGCTCGTCATATAACGGTGTCAACATGTGGCATCATTCGGGGAATCGAACGCCTTGCAAACGAGCCCGAACAATTCACGTTGGCAGTATCCCTCCATTCGGCTTTGCAGGATGTGCGCAATGAAATCATGCCGCGTTGCAGCAACATTCCCTTACCGCACCTAAAGAAGGCCCTTCGATCCTATATCGCGAAAACTGGCCGTCGTGTCAGCTTCGAATATCTCCTTATCAAGGGGGTCACCGACACAGAAGAAAACCTCGCAGCGCTAATCGATTTCTGCGATGGCCTCCTATGCCACGTCAACCTTCTTTCAGTAAACGAAGTCGAGGGAAGCCCCTACAAGCCAAGCTCCACCGCAACGCAGCAGCGCTGGGTTAAGGAACTGAAAAGCGCAGGCAAGGAAGCCACTATCCGCAATTCGCGCGGAAGCGATATCGACGGAGCCTGCGGTCAACTGAAAAACAAAATGTAGAGAACGGGAAAATAGGGACAGGCACCAGATTCCCGCCTAACAAACAGGGCCCCGCTTACGATGAAACTCGCGAGCGGGGCCCTGGTTTTGTTCACTATGGCGCAAGGGGGAATCTGGTGCCTGTCCCTATTTTCCCGCTTGCGACTCTTCAATAAGATGCAGGATACGCTGAAGTTCCTCTTCATCCTTAAACTGGATCTCGATTTTGTTCTTGCCCTTAACGGTCTTGACGCGAACCGGAGCGGAAAGGAAACGGGTAAGCCCCTTCGCAGCCTTCTTGAAACTTGGAGGGGCAGGAACGCGTTTTGCAGCTGCCGAACCAGCCTTCTCACGACCATTCATCAGACGAGCCAGTGCTTCGGTTTCGCGAACGCTCAACTTTTCATTCTTAAGCTTTTCGGTAAGTTTCTTCCTGCCCTCCGCGTCATCAACAGAAAGGATGGCGCGAGCATGACCGGCGGTGATCTTCTCCTCAAACAAGAGTTGCTGAGCTTCCTCGGGCAAATCAAGCAGACGGAGAGCATTAGCGATAGTAGACCGTCCCTTGGAAACCGTCTGGGCAACCTCTGATTGCGTCATCCCCTTGCGCTCCATAAGGCGCTTATAACCATAAGCCTCTTCAATAGGGTTAAGGTCGGATCGCTGGATATTCTCAATCAAAGCAAGTTCAAGGGCTTTGTCGTTGTCGGCTTCCCAGAAACGAACGGGAACCTCTTCCATACCCAAGCTCTTGCATGCTCGATAGCGGCGCTCACCAGCCAAGATCTGATACTGGTTCCCAATTTTGCGAACCAAAATAGGCTGAAGAAGGCCTTCCTTTTTGATAGACCCTGCAAGTTCCTCAATTTCACCTGGCTTGAAATTGGTGCGAGGCTGATCAGGATTGGGGTGAATCAGGTCAAGCTTAACCGTTGCCGTAAGCCCCTTGGAATCAAATGGCTTGTTTTCCTTCTTCGAAACCTCCAGTGCAGGCTCGACAACCGGCTTAGCGGGCTTCCTAACCTGACGCTCCGCTGCAACGCGCGGCTTAGGAGCGGGAGTTCTCATAGACACCGAACCAGCGGAGCTGAAAGTACCAGAACCAGCACGCATAGCGGGCTTGCGCGCCTCGCGTGAAACAACTTTGGCATTTTCAAGCGCATCTTCAGAAATATAGATATCAGAAGACGGATCAACCGGTTTCCCCGAAGAACGCTTAGCGGTACGTTCCTGAAGAGCCTGATGAAGAACACCAGCGGATTCCTGCTTCTTCTGAGCAGGTTCTTCGCTTAACGGTTCTGGCACGCTCCTTTCCTGCTCTTTGAGAGTCTCAGGAGCAGAAGGCTTCTGGGTATAAGCGGGGCTATCGTCAAACAAAGCATTGAGGCCACGCCCCAAGCCACTTTTCTGCTTAGCCACGAGCAATCACCTCTTTGGCAAGATCGTTGTAGGCAAGGGCTCCCTTGTTGTCGGGAGCATATTCGAGAATCGACTGTCCGTAACTAGGAGCTTCGGACAGTTTAACGGTACGGGGAATCAACGTCTCGAAGACCTCGTCCCCAAAGAACGAACGGACCTCATTAACCACCTGGTTGGCAAGATTGGTGCGGGAATCGTACATAGTGAGAACAATTCCAAAGATATCCAAGCTCGGGTTTAGGATGCTTTTGACACGTTTCATCGAATCAAGGAGTTTTGTCACACCTTCCAATGCGTAGAACTCGCACTGAATGGGAACCAGGAGCTTATCCGCAGCAACCAAGGCATTGATGGTGAGCAGACCGAGGGAAGGCGGGCAATCGATAAGGATGTAATCATAGCGGCCGCGTAGGCTGCCGAGAGCGCTTTTCAAGCGGTTCTCTCGCGCCATCTCGTTAACCAATTCAACCTCTGCGCCAGCCAAGCTGATAGTAGAGGGCAGAACATCAACACCTTCGGCAACACAAGACAGAATTACCTCTTCGACGGGCGTTTCACCAAGCAGCACGTTGTAAACACACCCATCAAGAGCTCGTTTGTCGATACCATAACCGCTTGTTGCATTGCCCTGAGGGTCAAGGTCGACCAAAAGGACCTCTTTACCCATAGCACCTAAAGCAGCGGAAAGATTTACTGCAGTGGTCGACTTACCAACGCCGCCTTTTTGGTTGATGATCGCGAGGATTTTTGTCTGCCCGATCGCATGAGCCACCTTGGGCTTGTCGCGGAACGGGATGAAGGTGCGAATATCGTCGTCATCTTCATCTTCGGCTTCAACGCCGTCTTCCGGGGAAGTAGACTCCATTTCCGGATCAGTTTCCTCTGCAGCTTCTTCATGCTCGGAGGTTCGCTCGACCACCTCTGCATGTTCATTGATTTCGTCGTAGCTGCTCTGAAGAACCTCTTCTTTGATCTCTTCAGGGTTCTGACTGCGCTCAGTCACGGAAGTCACGGGAACATTTTTTGCTTTTTTTCGACTACCGAACAGCCCCACGAGCTCTCCTCTCTTTTTTGCCTACCAGACAAACTATTGCTTCACTTGAATACCCTATAAAGGGTAAGCAAATGTTTGCTGTTTCACGTGAAACAGCAAACATAAAAAATAACAAAATGCCCCACATCTCATCGAGCAAAAACAAGATTGACGCTATACAACAAAATCAGCGAAACACAACTCCGTTTGACGGACAGCATAATGGGATAGCCCAGAAGCAGGGCAAAATGCCCCTTTGTTTCGATTATTTGATAATACCCTTGCCATACCCTTTAGAAAATAGAAAGGTATACGGTTTTTCCTCGAAGCACCGCATTTCCATTCCCGAACAACGATCAAGCAAACATCGGCTTCCCGAAACCAGTACACAAAAAGGAACCCGAGAAAAAAACGAGGCCACACGAAGCTCTATAACAGCCAAACAGAAACAGACTTGAATAGATACTCAAAATATAGAAAACAGGCTCTTACAAAGAGCCTCAAAGCCCTTTTAGCGCAATAAGTTCAACACAGGACCCTTCAGAACGCTCAAAGAACAAAAAGAGTCCTTGAATAATTCCAAGGACTCTTTTCTTAAAATGGTTTCTTTTGTGCCATACCGACTCTTCGGGGAAGCTTCATCGAAGGATTACATCGCTTTCGAAATACGATGATGGCTCGACTCGTCTCTCCATCGGAAAGCGTGAATCCTCTCGAAGAAACGAATTCCATTCCCAATTTGCGAGCAATTTCCCGAGCATGCTCAAGTTCCTCTGATTCACTGTGGGTCTTGTAGCATACCAAGCGTCCGCCTTTAGCCAACAAGGGCGATGCGAGCTCGAGCAGTGAAGCCAGAGAGGAAAGCGCGCGGGCAGTGACCAACGAAAAGTGGTTAGGTTGCTGCAACGCAAGATCCTCAATGCGCCCATGATAGGTTGAAACAATGTCCTCAATACCAAGCGCAGCAGCGAACGAATCAAGGGCGCGCGTCTTCTTCCCAACGGAATCAGCGAGAAGGGTTTCCCTCCCCGTCATGATCGCCAAGGGAATACCGGGAAACCCAGCGCCCGAGCCCATATCGAGATACGGACCTTCCAGCGCCTCCTCAACTTCAGGAAGGCCAGCGAGCGAATCCTCAACGTGAAGAACCTGAGCAGACTCCCAATCAACGATTCGGGTAAGGTTCGTTACCTTGTTTTCCTCGATAACCAGTTCAAGATGCTTATCGAGTAGCTCCCTCTGCCTTTTGTTGGGCGCATGTTGTTCAGCACTCATGCCAGGATCCCTATCGTGGGCTTACCACGACACGACGGGCGCGACCCTCGCCCTCAGAAACGGTTTCGACGCGATCATCTCCGCGCAGAGCAATATGCACGATGCGACGCTCGTAGGGAGTCATGGGGCGGAGCTTGATGCTGCGATCCTGGTCTACTGCCTTATCGGCTGCATTCAAAGCAATGTCCTCGATCTTCTGACGCTGACGAGCCTTATAGCCTTCAACGTCGACCACGATGGGATAGCGATGACCAACAATGCGAGACGTAATAGACGAAATAAGGAATTGAAGCGAATCGAGCGTACGACCGTGGCGACCGATCAAAACAGCCAAATCGTCACCAGTGATGTCAAGGATAAGCTCACCTTCATCACCTTCATACTCTTCGATGGTCACTTCTCCGACATTGAAATACTTCAAGATATCCTGAATGGCCTCGATAGCCGTATCGGCGATCCTGTCCACTTCCTCTTCGGAATATTGGCCCTCACCTTCGTATTCCTGAGACGAGGATTCATCCTGAACCATGTTCTCTTCTTCCATTAAAAACTCCTTACATTCAAATCTCCCCTCCGCGGTAGAACCACGAAGGGGAGGAGACGGCAAAAAATATGTGAAGTAGCGTTACTTGCTCTTCTTGTGAGGGCGAGGCTTCTTTTCCTTGCGAACCACGTTGACTTCCACGGGCTTAACCTCAACCTTTTCAGCTTCGACTTCTTCGTCCTTATGCTTCATAACCTTAGTAGAGATTACCTGCTGCAAAACGCCGAATACAGAAGAAGTTGCCCAGAACAGCAAAACGCCGGTGGGAGAACCCCAACCAAGCCACAGCATGAACAGGGACATGATGCCCATCATAATCATGGTCTGCGTCTTCTGCGGGCTGTTCGTACCCATCTGCTGAAGCAAGGAGGGCAGGAAGGTGCAGAATGCAAACAGAAGGAGAAGGATGCCGTAGGGCAAGAACTCCAAGAAGCCCTGGCCGAACATCGCGGAAGGCGAAGAGAGCAGCGAAGGCAAAACATTATAGAAGGAGTAGGTCATACCTTCGGTACGGGAGCCCATTTCCTGCAATACCTGGAACAGGGCAACGAAGATAGGCATCTGAAGGAACAGGGGCAAGCAACCAGTAATGGGGTTGAAGCCGATCTCTGCATAAACCTTCTGCATTTCCTCGGCCTGACGCTGCTGGTCGTCAGCGTACTTTTCCTGGATCTCCTGGATGCGAGGAGAGAACTGCTGCATTCGATACGAAGAGCGGATCTGCTTCTGCATAAGGGGGAACAGGATAAGACGGAGAATAAGCGTCACGATGATGATCGCCAAACCCCAGTCGGCAACGAAACCATACATAGCATCGATGCACCAGAATATGGCATCTTTAAACGCGTCCCACATGTGTACCTTTGTCCTCTCGGTTCGGGGGTTGATTATTAAAGATGAAAGGTATCCGGCACGGGGTCATACCCGCGGCCTCCACCTGGTCTGCAGCGCAGAATGCGCTTGCAGGTAAGATACAGACCTTTAAGGAAACCGAATCGCTGAACCGCAACAAGTCCATATTCCGAACAAGTGGGAATAAACCGACAAGTTGCGGGGAGCAGGGGCGATATAGCAAGACGGTAGAACTTGATCATCAACAACAGAACCCCCTTGGGGATAGCTGATATTTTCGACCAGACCTTCAAGACCAAATACTTGCCTTAATACGATTCCATGATCTTCCTGCATGTGGAAACCAGCTTCTGGTATTCAACACGCGTTGTTTTCCTGTTAGCCATGAAAATGACATTCAACTCCGGCCAAGGGCCACCGATATCGTGGCAAACAGCACGCAAGCGGCGCTTCGCTGAGTTGCGCCACACCGCATTACCGTTCTTCTTGCCCGCTATAAAAGCAACACGGCCACTAGGGCCGTGTTGGGTATCTCCCCGGTACACGATCATAGTTACGCAGGGAGTTGCATGTCTTTTTCCGTGCGAGAACAGGTAGGAGATCTCAGTGCTGGATTTGATGGTTCCTAACACGGTTTCTCACAAGGAAAGTTAGGCACAGAGACGCTTGCGGCCCTTTGCACGGCGAGCAGAGAGAACGGCGCGGCCGCTCTTGGTAGCCATACGTGCACGGAAGCCGTGAGTCTTTGCGCGCTTACGGGTGTTCGGTTGATAGGTGCGCTTCATTACTTTTCCTTTCAGATTTACAGTAACTTCGAAATTATACGATGAAGAAGCCGCGCGTCAATAATAAAGAAAGAAGTCAGGCACCCTATTTCACGGGTCAACACAGAATGAACACGCAAACGGCGGCTGCGCTACGCCCTACTAACGACATTTAGTTCGTCGCTATCGAGGATATGACCCTGCAAGGCCCAGTGGAGCTCGTTGAAATAAAAGCCAGGTTGCAAATCCAGCTCGCAATCAAGCGCATACACCGTAAGCGTATAACGGTGATCCTTATCAGGCGGGCACGGTCCGATGTACCCACGAATCACTTCTTCGCTTGTCTCCTCGGCGCGAGACAAGCAGCTGTTTGAACCCTGCACGAAGGAAAATTCACCGCTATGGCTGGCGTTTTCGGGAATCAGGGCAGTATCAGGGCTCACTCCGCATGCAGCCCAGTGAATCCAGGCAAAGCCACATACGGGAATGGAGTCATAATCAACGAACGAAAGAGCAAGGGACTTAGCCCCCTCAGGCACACCCGACACCTCGATGGGGAACGAACAAATATTGTTGCCGTCACGACGCAGTTCCGGAGACGAATATTTTCCAAAACGATCGGGCAGCATGCCTTTTTCATCCAACGGGATAGCGATCTTCATAGTTTGTCCACCTCACTTTTCCCCAAGGAAAGCAACTTATACACAATTTGTTTATATAGCATTGTGGATAATGTTGATAACTTTCCAGGTGTTTCAGGATACTTCCCCACCATTATCCCAGAGGTTGCAGCAACCCTTTCAGGAAACAAAAATTCGTCTTTGCAGTATAGGTGGAAAAGCGGTCCAAACTTCATAAGATATAGGCTTTTAGCTGGTCTTTTATTGTTATCAACATTCCGATTTGCCTGCTGTATGCATATCAGCGAAGCGGTTTAAACACCTTGACTTCAACAGCTAGAAGTGAAAGCGCAAAAACTACTTTTCCAAAATAGTTTTCCAAAATGCCTTTCAGGTTTTTCACATTTTTCTTCGGGCGTTTTCAATGTTTTCCACATTTTATTGAAAGAATGTTGAAAACTTCGAAAACGCGAGGAAAAGATGGTGGAAAGTTTGAAAAAGTGTGAATAACCGTCTAGAATGAATGAAAAATCAGCTCGATCTATGCCTTATAAAGGAATATCGGTCGGGCTCTTTTTCTCATGTTTTGAAAAAATCGGAAAGCATCATGAACCAAGAAAACGCACCACATATGCAGCCGATGGAACAAGCGGGGGAACAAGGGTCAGTGCCATATCCTCCCTATAACGAGGAGAGACCTGCAACCGAAGCGGCAGCGCCAAACACTCAGCCCGCCCAGACATCCATTCCTCCCTACGGGTACGAACAAGGGCAATTCCATCCCTATCCTGCTCAGGGTACCCAAATGCAGCCTTATCCAGGCATGCCCTACGGCATGCCTTATGGCGGTTATCCACAACCTGGCTACACCGTACCAGCGCACAACCTGCCCCCCACGGTGCAAACGGCAAACGTCAACGGCCAACCATCGCAAGGGCAACCGTTTTCCGCCAACATGGCCAACAACCCAGAGCCGCAGGTCGCAGCCCAGGGATTCCCAGGCTACCCTATTGGATACCAGCAACCACAGACTGGCTATCCACAACAAGCGTTTCAGCAGTTCGCCGCAGCAGCAAACCCACACGTTATGCAGCCAGCGGCGGCGCAGCCCTACCCCCAAACGACGCAGCAACCGGCTTCGGATGCCTACCAGGGCGGGCAGCCTTTCGTGCCCTCCTTTGTGGAACCAGCAACGTATGGCGAAGATTACGCCCACACAATGAATGGCGGCATCATTGAATCCGTCGAAGAGACGGCACCTTCGCAGAGCTTCGATTACCATCACATAACCACGCCCGCGCGCATTGCAATATATGATTCGCTGAAAACAGCGCCACGCGTAATACAAGTGCAGGGCGGTCCCACACACGAATACATCGAGCACATTGCTTCCTTGACCTACAAAAACGCCAAAGAAGCAGGCGGGGTGATCCCTTACACCGTGATCAGGGAAGTATCCGAAAATTTCATTCACGCCAACTTCAACGAAGTGGTGGTATCAATTTTCGACCAAGGCAATACCATTCGCTTTGCGGATCAGGGCCCAGGCATCAAGCACAAAGATCTCGTACAAGAACCAGGATTTTCCTCTGCCATCGAGCCGATGAAACGCTACATACGAGGCGTAGGGTCGGGCTTACCCATTGTGAAGGACTACTTAAGTACCTCTCACGGCCATATCGAGATCAAAGACAACGTGAATCAGGGCTCGGTGGTGACCATCAGCCTGGTTGCGTCGCGAACAACAGACGAAGAAATTGAGGCGGTTCAGATCCCCGACCTCACCGAAAACGAAGCTGCCGTGCTTAAAGCCCTTCTTCCGAACAACACCCTAGGAGTAAGCGAAGTCAGCAAGGCCACCGACATCGCCGTGGCTAGCGTTCATACCGCTTTTTCAAAGATGGAAGAGGCCGGTCTCGTGGAAAAGGTGAATAAGAAGAGAACGCTCACCCCGCGAGGCACGCAGGTTGCCCTATCCTTGTAAACGACAGACGGCGCATCCCACGCCAACGGAATGGAACTACGTAGAACCTTATGGATATCGAACAGACGTGGACAGACCTGATGCGACAACTGAAGTCGTATCCCACCATTAACGCATCTCAAATCGATGCGTTCTTCTCGCGTGTTCAAATCCAGGCAGCAAGCCCTGGTTTCATCATGCTCACCTCGGACAATGCCTTTATTAAAGATTGGATCGAAAAGCATTATCTGAAAGATATCCAGAAGGCACTCGGCGATCTATACAACCTGGACTTTCAGGTGCTGATAGAGGTCGACCCCACCGCAGCGGCACCGGCACATGCAGCTCAGCCCGCACCCGCAGCGACCCCTTCGGCCCCCGCTGTTGCACCGCAAGCGGTCCAGGCGCAACCGACACCCGCAGCAGCAAGCGCACAGAACGCGCCTATTCCAGGCGTCCAGTCCGCTAACGCCCCCGCGCCCCAGCCCACCCATTCGGTAGCGCAGGCAGAAGCATCTGAGCCGCAATCGCAGAAAACAAAGACGAACGGCAACGACAACGAGGCAACAGGGGAAGCAGCGCTCACCTTTGATTCCTTCGTTATCGGAGAGTCGAACCGCATGGCCTATAACATGGCAGTGGAGGTAGCGGACCGCCCCGGTTCGTCCGAGTTGAACCCACTCTTTATATATGGGCGATCTGGCGTGGGAAAAACGCACCTTATGTGCGCGATTCAGAACTACATTAAGGAAACCCGCCCAGAGCTCAACGTGTGCTACATCGATTCGATGGAACTGGTAAACCGCTACTCAGACGCAGCAATAGAAAAGAGCGTCGATAAGCAAAGCTTCAAGAACTTTGAGGGCTATTTCCAGCAGGCGGATGTACTGCTCATCGACGATATCCAAGGGCTCCAGAGCAAACCCGGCACGCTCAACGCGTTGTTCCGCATCTTCAATTCGATGATCCCGAAGGGCAAGCAGTTTGTATTCTCCGCAGACCGAGCACCGAAAAACATCGACCTCGACGAACGCTACGTGTCCCGATTCAACTCGGGAGCCACGATAGACATTCAGCCACCCGACGACGAGACGAAGCGCAACATCATCAAGAGCCTCATTCGCCACTACCAGAACCGAGAAAACACATCGTTTGTTATCACAGACGAAATCCTCGACTACATCGTGGACAACTCCAGTTCAAACATTCGCGAACTGAAGAGCGCTATCACCAACGTGATATTCGCCATGAAGATGAACAAGGACCACACGCTTTCGGAAGGCCAGGTCAAGGAGCTTCTGGGCAATCACTTTATCGGCGGAGGCAAGAAACGCATCACAATAGAGATGATCCAAGCCGCCGTTGAAGATTTTTACGGCGTTTCGCACAAAGACATCGTGGGGCGCGGCAGGGCAAGAAGTATTGTTCGGCCGCGGCAGGTTGCAATCTATCTGTGCCGAGACCTGTCGGAAACCACGCTGAGCAATATCGGCAAGGCCTTCAATCGCGATCACACTACGGTGCTCCACTCGTGCGAGCTCATTTCAAGTCAGATGCAAGAAGACCGAAACCTACGAGAAGAGCTGGAAGCAGTGCGCGAAAAAATCCGCATCCAGCAGTATTAAAACCTGTTGATAAACGGTGACAAAACATGGGGATTACCCCATACCTTTGTGGAAGAAGTTTTCCCCACGTTTTCCCTGTGGATAACCAAGGTGCTTTTCCACAGAGTTCCCGACAGGTGTTTTTCCGCGTTCATCAGGCAAAAGGGAAGTTATCAACATATCCACCCTGATTACTACTTCTACTATTAGTTATTTATTAAAGAATAGAGAAGGAATTAATGGGGAGGAAAACTCGATTGTGCAACTCAATTGCCAATCGAGAATCAGCTTGGCTAGAACAGGTATCATAGCCAAGAGGAACAGAGGACAGGAGCAACAATGAAATTCAGCGTTAACCAATCGGAGCTTCAAAACGCCCTAGCGGTTGTAGTTAAAGGATCCTCCACCCGTTCTACGCTTTCAATTCTTGCTGGTGTGTATATCAAGGCAGAAGAGGGAAGAATCACCCTTCAAACCACCAATCTGGAACTCTCCATTAAGGTAACGTGCTTCGCTATGGTGGAAGAGCCCGGAGAAACGGTAGTGCCGGCAAAACTCTTCGGTGACATCATCAAGAACCTTCCCGATATGGCAGTTCGTGTTGAGGCAGACGAAACCACCGCAACGGTATTCTGCAATAGCACCACGTTCTCATTGAAAGCGCTCAATCCTCTTGACTTCCCCGCTTTCCCCGAAATCGAAGCCGATCAGGAAGCCTCGTTCCCCTTCAATGCGTTTTCTTCGATGGTCAAGCGCACGGCTAAGGTCGTTTCTCACGATGAAACGCGTATTGTGCTTACGGGCGTACTTGTTTCTTGCGTAGGTTCCACTTTGAAAATGGTGGCGACCGACTCCTATCGCCTGGCTGTTTCCGAAACTGAGCTCGATTCGCCATGCCCTGAAGAGTTCGAAGCGGTTATTGCCGGTTCTTTCCTTCAGGACATTGCTTCGCTTCCTCAGTCAGAAGATCCTATTACGATTGCGCTTAACGACAACCAAATCGTGGTTACCTACCGTGACACCACTTTTATCAACCGTCGTATCGAGGGAACCTTCCCGAATTACAAACAGCTTATTGCCGAGGGTCATTCCACCCGCGCGACGCTTTCAACTCATGCGCTTACTGATGCAGTTCGTCGTGTTTCTCTGCTCAGCAATAAGGTTTCCCCTGTACAGGTTCGCGTCGATGCCGAATCCGGCGTGGTAACCCTGCTCACCAACTCTCAAGACATTGGCAATGCTCAGGAAAATCTTATTTGTGAGGTTGATGGCGAATCGGTTGATATTGCATTCAACTTCACCTTTATGCTCGATGGTCTGAATTCCATTGACACCGATGCGGTTCATCTTGATTTGTTCGGGCCCATGAAGCCTGGCATTCTGCGCGCCGCGGAGGGCGAGAACTTCCTTTACCTCATCATGCCCGTACGCGTGTAGATTGCGGGTTTCTGGCTCCATGGGGCTCACTATCGAAAACATCGCGTGCCGTAATTTCAGGTCGTATGAGCAGTTCGAGCTTGATGGCATCGGGGGGCTAACCCTGATCGTCGGGCCGAATGCGGTGGGCAAGACAAACCTTCTTGAGGGTATCCAGCTTGTCACGGCTTGCTCGTCGTTTCGCGGTTCAGTGCCTAGCCACTTGGTTCGTGCCGGTCAAGATGCGGGCATGTTCTCTGCGGCAATACGCGGCGATGGCCGATATCTTGATATGGAATTGCGTGTTTCACGTGAAACACGCGAGTATTTTGTCAATGGGAAGAAAAAACGCCCCCGCGATATCCGGGGCACGTTGCCTTCTGTTCTATTCTCTCCTGAAGATTTGGAGCTGGTGAAAGGCTCCCAATCGTTTAAGCGCGCGCAGGTTGATCAGATGGGTGCTCAACTGAGCACGAATTACCATGCGGTACGGAAGGACTATGAAAAGATCCTTCGGCAGAAGAATCGCTATCTGAAGGAGAGCGTTTCGCCTCTATTCCTTCAGAGCATCAACGAGGTTGTTGCTACGGTCGGCTCGCAGCTGTACCACTTGCGTTGCGAGATGATTGCGGCGCTTTCGCCCTATCTGAAAGAATGTTATCGAGAGATTTCGGGCGGACGCGAATCGGTCGAGCTAGTGTACGTTCCCTCATGGCTCCGCAAGTCGTTCGATCTCGACCGCATTCCTTCGGTTGAGGCGATTGACAGGACCGCCGCTCAGGAGCGACTCATTAGCGCAATGGAAAAGGATGCTCATAGGGAGCACGAGCGACGCATATCCCTTTATGGCCCCCAGCTCGATCTGGTAGAGTTTTACCTTGATGGGCTCAATGCTCAGCAGTTTGCATCGCAGGGGCAGCAGCGAAGTTTAGTTCTGGCGTTTAAGATGGCGCAGGTTAAGCTTATCGCGGAACGATTGGGCCAGAACCCCGTTTTGCTGCTCGACGATGTGATGAGCGAGCTTGATGCGACGCGCCGCGATGCGCTGCTTTCTCTGGTCTCCGGCGAGGTGCAGACGTTTGTGACTGCCACCAATGCGGAAAAAGTAAGCCCGGCGCTTTCCTCGTTGGCGCGTGTGGTGCAGATTGGCGGCGAATAGGTATGGTTGAATTCGATAGCGATTGGGGGTCGTCACGCGATCCTCGCCGTTATATCGCCGTGGTGAATGAGCGGAATAATTCCCTCCGCCCCGTTTCGTCTTCGCTTTCCTCTTTCGCTTCGTCGATGCCCGAAGAAGTTAAGAAGCGCGTTCTTGTGCAGCGCAAGATAGAAAAGACCCATGCCCAGTTTGCCGAACTCGTGGATCCTTTTATCCTCAAACACACCAATTCGGTGTATCTGCTCAAAAGCCAGGCGGTTCCTGGGGCGTACGATCTGGTGGTGTATCTGGACAACTCAACGTGTGCCGCTGAGCTGAACGCCCGTAGGGAGTTGCTTCGCTTTGAATACCTCGATCGCTTTAATACGACCATAGATGTGTTTGAGATTCGTATTTCAAGGGGGCCGTATAGGGACAAGCACCCCTTTGCCGAGCGCCTTAGCTCAGATACTCAGTCTAAAGAACGAAGTCTCAGCGAAGAAGAAACGGCGCGAATAGAAGAAATGACGTCGGCTATCGAGGATCCTCGTTTAAGGGCTTCGTTCCAACGCGCTATGACGGCTCAGAAGCGTCGAAATGAGTCTTCTTCATAAAAAATGCCCAACACGATGGCTTTTATACCCGCAGAAGCGCTCTGAATGCCCTCTGACGCTGATAGATGGCAAGGTATCTTGCCTACTCTGCTATAATAATAAGGTTCTAAATCCCCTCGATACGTCGCTTTAGGCGTATCAGATAGCAGAAAGAGGAGGAAATACGTGGCTTCAGACGAATCCCACTACAGCGGCCAAGACATTCAGATCTTGGAAGGCCTTGAAGCAGTGCGCAAGCGCCCTGGTATGTATATCGGTTCTACCGGTCCGCGCGGCCTTCACCATCTGGTGTACGAGGTTGTAGACAACGCAGTAGATGAAGCTCTTGCTGGCTATTGTGACCACATTGAGGTTACCATCCATGAGGACAACTCCATCACCGTTGTCGACAATGGCCGCGGCATTCCCGTAGACAAGCACCCCAAGGAAAAAATCCCAACCGTCGAGGTTGTACTCACCATCCTCCATGCAGGTGGTAAATTCGGCGGCGAAGGTTATAAGGTTTCCGGCGGCTTGCACGGTGTAGGCGTTTCTGTTGTGAATGCGCTTTCCACTCAGGTTATTGTGCGCGTGCGTCGCGATGGCAAGGAATATGAGATTTCTTTCGATCATGGCAAAACCAAAGAAAAGCTCCATGAGGTAGGAACCTCCAAAACCAGCGGTACTACGGTAACCTTCTGGCCTGACCCTGAGATTTTTAAAGAAACCACCATCTTCGATTACGAAACGCTGAAAACCCGTTTCCGTGAGATGTCATTCCTTAACAAGGGTTTGAAGATCACCCTAGCCGATGAGCGCACCCCCGGCGAAGACGGCAAACCCCGTACCGAGGTGTTTCAGGCTCTTGGCGGTCTTCAGGATTTCGTTAAATTCCTCAATGAGGGCAAGGAAACGCTGAACAAGCCCATCTACTTCGAGGCTGAAAACGAAGACGGCATGGTGGAAGTGGCAATGCAGTGGTCCTCTTCCTATTCTTCTAATGGCGTGCTCTCGTTTGCGAACAACATCCACACCATCGACGGTGGTACTCATCTCGACGGCTTCAAGCAGGGTGTTACGCGTACCATCAACGATTACGCTCGCAGCAAGGGAATCTTGAAAGAAAAGGACAGCAACCTTTCTGGTGACGACACCCGAGAAGGTCTTTCGGCTGTTGTCTCAGTTAAACTCCGCGACCCGCAGTTCGAGGGTCAGACCAAGGGCAAGCTGGGCAATACGGAAATTCGTGGCTTGGTTCAGACTGCCGTAACTAAGGGCTTGGCTGAGTATCTTGAAGAGAACCCCACGCCTGCTAAGCGCATCATCAACAAGGCTTCTCAGGCATTGAAGGCCCGTGAGGCTGCTCGTAAAGCGCGCGAGATGACGCGTCGTAAGGGCGTTCTTGACTCTTTCAGCTTGCCGGGAAAGTTGGCTGACTGCTCGAGCAAGAATCCTGCCGATTCCGAAATCTTTATTGTTGAGGGCGATTCCGCAGGTGGGTCTGCTAAACAAGCTCGCGACCGCAAGTATCAGGCCATCATGCCCCTGCGCGGTAAGATTCTGAACGTCGAGCGCGCTGGCTTGCACCGCTCGCTTTCTTCCGACACCATTTCTTCGCTCATTACCGCTATCGGTACGAATATTGGTGAGGATTTCAACGCGGATGCTGCCCGCTACCACCGCATCATCATCATGACCGATGCTGATGTTGACGGTGCTCACATTCGCATCCTGCTGCTCACGTTCTTCTATCGCTACATGCCCGAGCTTATTACACGTGGTTATATCTACATCGCCCAGCCTCCGCTGTACGGCCTGAAGAAGAAGGGCAGCAAGAAGTTGGAATACATCTTCAATGATGACGCTCTAGCCGCCCGCTTAGCAGAGATTCCCGACCGAGATAGCATTTCGCTGCAGCGTTACAAGGGTTTGGGTGAAATGGATCCCGAGCAGCTCTGGGAAACCACCATGGAGCCTTCTACCCGCACCATGCTCCAGGTAAGCATTGAAGATGCAGCTGAAGCTGAGCGTGTGGTAAGCGAACTTATGGGGGATCAGGTTGAGCCCCGTAAGGAATTCATCCAGAAGCACGCCCATGACGTGCGCTTCCTCGACTTCTAAGAGGGTTGCCGGGTAGGAGCCCGGCAAAGTGTTTCACGTAAAACATTCAAGCAACAAGACAGAAGGAGTCTTCGTGGCAGAAGATAAGAACGAGACAGACAAGAAGGACGAGCAGCAGGCCGCTGCAGCAAACGTTCTTCCTGCTGAGCTCAGCAAAGAGATGCGCACGTCGTTCCTCGAGTATTCGATGAGCGTTATTGTTTCGCGCGCGCTTCCCGATGTTCGCGACGGCTTGAAGCCTGTTCATCGCCGCATTCTGTATGCGATGAATGAAAGCGGCATCACCCCAAAGCGCCCCCATGCTAAGTCCGCCCGTACCGTTGGTGACGTAATCGGTAAGTATCACCCGCATGGCGACTCTGCGGTGTACGACACCATGGTTCGTTTGGCGCAGCCATTCTCCATGCGTGTTCCGCTGGTTGACGGCCACGGCAACTTTGGTTCGATCGACGGCGATTCGGCAGCTGCAATGCGTTACACCGAGGCTCGCTTGGACAAGCCGGCAATGGAATTGCTGCGTGACCTTGACAAGGAAACGGTAGATTTTCAGCCTAACTATGACGAGAGCTTGCAGGAGCCCGTTGTCTTGCCTTCGCGCTTCCCGAACCTGTTGGTAAACGGCTCTTCGGGTATTGCCGTTGGCATGGCAACAAACATCCCCCCGCATAACCTCGGCGAGGCAATCGACGCAACCTGCATGATGATCGACAATCCTGATTGCACGGTAGACGATTTGATGAAGGTTCTTCCCGGCCCTGACTTCCCGACGGGCGGCATCATCATGGGCCGCAAGGGCATCCGCGATGCCTACGAAACGGGAAAGGGAAGCCTTACCATTCGCTCAAAGTGCCGCATTGAAGAGGGCAAGAACGGCAAGCATTCCATTGTTGTTTCCGAGATTCCCTATCAGGTAAACCGTACCAATCTCCTGAAGAAGATCGCCGATCTGATTCGCGACAAGAAGCTTCCCGAGGTTTCAAACGTTCATGACGGCGCCGACCGCCACGGCATTGACATCATTATCGAGCTGAAGCAGAATGCTATCCCTCAGGTCGTACTGAACAAGTTGTATAAGCATACCCAGCTGCAGGTTGGTTTCGGCTGTAATATGCTGGCGCTGGTCAACGGCGTCCCTCGCGTATTGTCCCTGAAGGAGATCCTCCACTACTACATTCTGCATCAGGAAGAGGTTGTGGAGCGCCGCACGCGCTACGACTTGGCCAAAGCTGAGGCCCGTGCGCATATTCTGGAAGGTTTTGTGATTGCCCTCGACAACATCGATGAGGTGATCCAGATCATCCGCTCGTCCAACACCGATCGCGAAGCGAAAGACGTGTTGATGGAGCGCTTTAAGCTGTCCGAAAAGCAGAGCGAAGCTATCCTCGAAATGAAGCTGCGTCGCCTGACCGGCTTGGAGCGAGAGAAGATCGAAGCCGAATTGAAGGAGCTGCGCGAGAAAATCGACTACTACAAGCGTTTGCTTTCCGATAAAGACCTGGTAAAGCAGGTAATCAAGGAAGAACTTACCGAAATCAAGGAAAAGTTCAGTTCTGCTCGTATCACCAAGATTACCGACGAAGCGAAGGACCTCGATGTGGAGGATCTTATTGCTGAAGAGGAAGTTGCCATTACCGTAACCAAGGCTGGTTACGTGAAACGCCTTCCCGTGGCTACGTATCGCCAGCAGAAGCGCGGCGGCAAGGGCATGCAAGGGGTGAATTTGAAAGAAGCCGACTTCGTCGAGCATCTCTTCATTTCCTCAACCCATGCTTATCTGTTGTTCTTTTCTTCGCGCGGACGGGTGTACCGTCTGAAGGCCTACGAGATTCCTGAGGCATCTCGTCATGCTCGAGGAACCGCAATCGTGAATGTTCTGCCCTTGGAGAAGGGTGAAACCATTGCTGCGGTTATCGCTACCAAGGATTTCCCCGAAGACGAGTACCTGATGTTTGCAACTTCGTCAGGCATGGTTAAGAAAACCTCCATGAAGCTCTACGACCGCACGCGCCGAGATGGTTTGATTGCGATCAACCTGAAGGAAAACGACACGCTTATTAGCGTCCAGCGCGTTGCTGAAGGCGAAAAGGTCATGATGGTTTCCTCTGCAGGTAAGGCCATTATGTGGGATGAGTCCGAAGTTCGGGCTATGGGTCGCGACACCATGGGTGTACGTGGCATGACGGTTAACTCCGATGCTCGCGTGCTCGGCATGGAAATAGCGCGTCCAGGAACCGAACTCTTGGTTATCACTGAGCTCGGCTATGGCAAACGCACGCCGGTAGAGGAGTATCCTTCCCATCATCGCGGAGGCCAAGGCGTATACACCATTACCATGACGGCCAAGAAGGGCTTGCTCTCGGCCATGAAGATCGTTGAAGAGAACGACGAGATCATGATTATCACCGAAGAGGGCGTAGTTGTTCGCACACCGGTTTCCGGCGTGTCGCAGCTGGGACGCTCCACTCAGGGCGTTCATGTGATGAATGTTGCTGGCAAGGACAAGGTTTCTGCTGTGGCCACTTCCACTACCACCGAAAAAAAATCCTCTAAGACGGCACCTGTCACCCATAAGGACCAGACCAGTCTGCTCGATGAAGAGTAGAAGAAGACACTGATACTTACCGAAGTTGGGACCCGGATTTTCTGGGTCCCAACTTTTTTTTTCAAAAAATTTATTACTAATTTCAGACAACGAATTACCAAGGAAGAGGGCGATTTTTCTTCTAAAGGAGCAGCATTGCCATCTGTTTTCGAAAAAATATATCTTGCTGTTTAAATGAAAAACATTGTCCTGAACTGGTATTATTCAAATAGAAAGCAGTCAAGCGGAACCCCAGCAAAAACTTTTTTAAGAAAATGCAAAATTCTTCTTGACCCGTATGGGGGTAGGAAGTATATTAATTGAGCGCGATTTCGGGCCCATAGCTCAGTTGGTTAGAGCGCACGCCTGATAAGCGTGAGGTCAGCAGTTCAAATCTGCTTGGGCCCACCATTTTTTACTGATAAACGCTCCACCGTGAGCCGAGTTTGCCGGTGGAGCGTTTATTGATAACGAAATCGCACATAACCTACGTGGGGCATTAGCTCAGCTGGGAGAGCGCGGGCTTTGCAAGCCTGAGGTCAGGGGTTCGATCCCCCTATGCTCCACCACGAATTTTCGAAGCCGTCCGAATGGACGGCTTCTTTTTTGTGTAAAGCGACTGATCTGCCCTGTTTGGGCTCTTTCGCGCTGGTAAGCTTTTACCGCTTATGGGTTAACAAGACAACGTCTTTAAGAAGGAAGAAGTAGATGAAACAGGAAAACATCCGCAATGTGGCAATCATTGCGCACGTTGACCATGGTAAAACCACCCTGGTTGACCGCCTGCTCTGGTCCTCGCATGTATTCCGCGAAAACCAGGAAGTCGCCGAACGCGTACTTGACTCAAATGATCAGGAGCGCGAGCGCGGCATTACCATTCTCTCTAAGAACATCTCCATCCATTACAAGGATACTAAGATCAACGTTATCGACACCCCCGGTCATGCCGACTTTGGTGGCGAGGTGGAGCGCGTTCTCAACATGGCAGATGGCGCATTGCTCATTGTTGATGCTTATGAAGGCCCCAAGCCCCAGACCCGTTTCGTTCTTTCGCATGCCCTTGAGCGTGGTTTACGCATCGTTGTTGTGGTCAACAAGATCGACCGCCCCAATGCTAACCCCGATGCTGCTGTCGACAAGGTATTCGACTTAATGGTTGAGTTGGGTGCAAGCGACGAGCAGCTTGATTTCCCTGTTGTTTATGCCTCTGCAGTTAATGGCTACGCACGCTACGACGTCAATGACGGCAACATGGACATGGTTCCCTTGCTGGATACCATTCTGAAGGAAATCCCCTGCCCTGATGTAGACGTAGACGGCCCTGTCGCCCTTCAGGTTTGCACGGTTGACCACAGCAGCTACGAGGGACGTATTGGCATTGGCCGCCTGCAGAGCGGTACCATTCACGAAAAAGAGCAGGTTCTGGTAATCCAGCCCGACGGCAACCGCTACAACGCGCAGATCCGCAAGGTGTATACCTTTGAGAATCTTGGCAAAGCCGAGGTTCCTGAGGCCAGCGCAGGCGATATTGTGGCTGTTATCGGCGTGGAGCAGACCGACATCGGCGATGTTATCACCGACCCCGAGAATCCTGTCGAGATGGAGCCTTTGGCCGTTGAAGAACCCACCATGGCTGTTGTGTTTGAGGCTTCCACAAGTCCCTTGGTTGGTCGAGAGGGCGATATCGTCGGCGCTCGTCAGCTGAAGGAGCGTCTGATGCGCGAAAAGGAGAGCAACATCTCCATGCGCATTGAGGAAACTGAAGACAAGTCGGGCGTTCGCGTTGCCGGTCGTGGCGTTCTTCATCTTTCTGTTCTCATGGAAACCATGCGCCGTGAAGGCTTCGAATTCCAGGTTGGTCGTCCTCAGGTTGTTTATAAGGAAGATGAGGCCGGCAATAAGCTTGAGCCCATCGAGGAAGCTACCATCGACGTTCCCAATGACTACTCCGGCAAGGTAATTGAGGTTATGGGTACGGCGGGCGGCATCATGGAGGACATGGTGTCCGACGAAACCATGACGCATCTTACGTTTGCTATTCCTTCTCGCGGCACCATGGGCCTGAAGACCAAGATCCTGAATGTAAGCCACGGCGAAGCAGTGTTGTTCCATCACTTTCGCGAATATGGTCCTTATTCCGGAGAGATGATCGGCCGTAAGAACGGTTGCATGATTGCTATGGCCACGGAGAAGTCGGTTGCATATGCTCTTGATACGTTGCAGGAGCGTGGCAAGCTGTTCGTTGGTCCGGGCGAGGATTGCTATGAGGGCATGATTGTTGGCGAATCCGCTAAGGAAGGCGACATGGTTGTAAACGTTGCCAAGGCTAAGCAGCTGGGCAACCAGCGCTCTTCTGGTGCCGATAAGGCTATCTCCCTTACGCCCCCCATCACGTTTACGCTCGAAGAAGCGCTTGAATACATTGAAGACGACGAGCTGGTAGAGGTAACGCCTCAGTCTATTCGCCTCCGCAAACGCACCCTTTCCGCCACTCAGCGTCGCAAGGAAGCAAAGAATAAATAGATCAGTTTCTTTCAACCCGGCTTCTCCCTACGCAGAGGGTTGTCTGGAAAGAAATAGATCAAGAAGACTGGCTAACTAAAAGGCTGGACGATATATCGTCCAGCCTTTCTGGTTTAAAGTGTCGCCTGCGATAAGAACTGCACAGATAAAGATGCGCCGTGTCCGGACTGCTCAGTTCCTGGTGCTATACAGGGTTATTCCGAGTTGCCATTCTTGGGGCTTTTCGCCCATAGCTCCATCCTGGGGCTGTCCTAAGGGTCTGAAAACAAAAATATGGCCGAATGCAACTTTTTTGCGATTACGGATTGTCACAGGGCGCAAAGGCGCAAATCGCGGCCCAGAATCGCAGCAAATCAGTTGTGGAGCAGTCCCCTTCCGCTTTGCAGATGGGGGAAAGGAGTCCGCAATCGCAAGAAAGCTGCAAGAAAGCCGAGATTTTTGTTTTCACAACGAGGAGTTGTGTGATCATGCAACAAAAAATGGATTATCTGGGTGGAGTGCAAGATATTTTGTTTCACGTGAAACAGGACGCTGTGTCCGAATCGGGTTTTTCGGAGCGGTTGGCGCGCTGTTCGGAAATTTCGAGCGCCAGGGCTGTCGCTGTTCGCCGACTTCAATAGAGGGAGCTCCTTTTATGGAGGGGGTGTGATTAAACAGCGGTGATACGTGGGCAAATTGTGCGAACGAAATCACGAAATTGACGTTGTGCAAAAATAGCATGCGTTGCACCTGCTCATCGGGTGCGACCTCGTTTCGTACCGTAGGAAAAAAGGAACATACATGAAGCACGGAGCTCTTCTTCGCAAGATTTCTGTTGTCGGCGTATCCGCCGCCTGCTGCATTGCCTTGGTTGGTTGTGGTGGCACGAATTACGGCTATACCGGCGGCGTTGCAGCAACGGTAAATGGCGCTGAGATTCAGGAAGACACCATCACTAAGTACATTCAGGACTTCCGCACTAGCTCAGACCTCACCAGCGACGACGACTGGGGCAATTGGATGAAGGAGAATTCCTTTGATCCTGCCACCGTTCGCGATCAGGTAATCGATTACTACGTCGAAAACGAGCTGAAGAAACAGGCGTGCGACGAAAAGGGCATCACGGTTGAACAGTCTCAGGTTGACGATGAGATCAACAACATGAAGGCCAACTACGACAGCGATGATGCTTGGAAGCAGGCTCTATCCTCTGCTGGTTTGACCGAGGATCAGTATCGCGAGTCCGTCGAAGCTGGCTTGCTTGATGAGGCCTTGGAGGACGCGGTTGCTGGAGATGCAGCCACCGCTGATGATTCTAAAGTTCTTGATATGCTGAACACGTATTACACCATGTTTAACGGTGCTAAGAAATCTTCTCATATCTTGTTCGCTTCGGGTGACACCGAAAAGGCTCAGGAAGTGCTCGATCAGATCAACGCGGGAACGCTTGACTTCGCCGAAGCTGCCAAGCAGTACTCCACCGATACGGCCTCTGCAGCCGACGGCGGCAATGTTGGTTGGGACGCTATCAATTCCTTTGTAACCGACTACACCGACGCCCTTGATGGCCTTTCCGTTGGCCAGGTATCTGGTTTGGTAACGAGCGATTACGGCATTCACATCATCAAGTGCACCGATGAGTTCACCTGCGACGGCAAAGCAACCAGCCTTTCTGCATACCCTCAGGAGTTCGTTGACTACATTTCGAACATTGTGAAGGATCAGAGCAAGTCCACGGCATATTCCAATTGGTTCAACGACTACAAGGCTCAGGCGGACATCCAGAACAACGATATGCCCGAGAATGTCCCCTACAACCTTGATATGACCAAATACGACAACAGCGATTCGTCGAGCGATAACTCCGATGGCTCTAGCAATGGGGCTTCCGCTGATACCAATGCTGATGCGTCGGCTACGGAGGACTCGTCGGAATCTTCCAATGAGAAGAGCTCAGATTCCGAGAATTCTGGTCAGTAAAAACCAATTATTCAGGCTTTCCCAAGGCCACCTCGCATGAGGTGGCCTTGGTTTATCTAGAAAGGCAAGCAATGGAAACGAAACCGCCTCTTATTGAGCTTCATGACGCCGTAGTTCGTCGTAAGGGAAAAGAGATTTTGAATGTAGGGGACTTCACCCTGCAGCAAGGCGAAAGCATTGCCCTTATTGGCCCTAATGGCGCTGGAAAATCGACCTTTATCCACCTCATAACCCGCGAAGTGTTTCCTCTTCATCGCGATGAGCCCCCGGTGCTGTTCAAAGGAAAGTCGTTGGTCACCCTAGAAGAGGTTAAGCAATGCTTAGGTATTGTCTCTTCAACGATGCAAGATCAGATAACCGTTCATCTCCCAGCTCTTGATGTGGTGTATGGCGGGTTGTTTGGCGTTCTTGGTGTTCCCTGCCGCCACAGCATGACCGAAGCAGGTAAGGAAAAGGCCTTGCGTGCTTTGGAATTCCTGGGAATGAAAGAGCACGCCGATCGAGACATCATGACGATGTCTTCTGGCCAGGCTCGTCGCGTGCTTATTGCCCGTGCGCTTGTCCATGACCCTGAAGTATTGGTGTTCGACGAGCCAACTACGGCGCTCGATCCTGAAGGCATGTATTTTGTTCGCAAGGCAATGCGTGATTTAGTTGCTGCTGGCAAGTCGATTATTTTGGTTACGCACTATCCCGAAGACATTATTCCTGAAATCAAGCGTGTGGTAATGATCAAAGACGGCAAGCTTTATGGGGACAAGCCCAAGGAGGAAGCCCTTACTACCGAGTGTGTCTCCGACCTTTTTGAAGTTCCTTTAAAAATTTTGTCAGAAGATGGCTATTTTTCTCTTGTCAGCCGGTACTAAGATGGTGTAAAGTACATCCTTGCATGCGCGGGAAGCGCTGCAGCTGGAGAGATGTCCGAGTCTGGCTTAAGGAGCACGATTGGAAATCGTGTATACGCCAAAAGCGTATCTGGGGTTCGAATCCCCATCTCTCCGCCAGTGATTTTTCGAAAGCGCCTGTTTGGGCGCTTTCTTTTTCACCAGCTCCTTTGGTGGCTGATACATATTTTGGAAGGGTGGCAGAGCGGCTGAATGCGGCGGTCTCGAAAACCGTTTTACCGGTACTCCCGGTAACGAGGGTTCAAATCCCTCCCCTTCCGCCAGTGTTTTAAGGTCTGCCTTTGGCGGGCCTTTTTTCGTATAGACAGCCAAAGCTACATATCTGGGAATATAGGGATAGGTCCATTTTCTCACCTAGTTGTAGCGCACTGAGGTAGCGCCCCCTGCACAATCTCTTGCCGTGGGATCTTTTCCTTAGGCTGGGGATATGGGACCTGCCCCTATATTCCCAGCCTTCATGGATGGGTTGTGCTCGTTGGCGGAGTTTGGGTTGGGCTTTTTTGCTCGCGAGAGTACACTGGGCTGCATTGGTTTAGAAAAAAGGGAAAGGACGACCATGGTAGATCGTGTGGTAGATCCCGAAAACGATATCCTCGTAGAAGACGTTGACGACGTGCTGAAGGCTGTTATCGTCGCTGTTTTGGACGAAGCTGCCGACAAGATGGAAGCGGGCAAAGACGTTATCCCCTTCACTGGTCTTGCGGTAAAGGAAAATCTCTTCATTGAAACGCATCCGGGCGACGATGCCGAGGAGTGCTTCCTGGCTGCCCGTAAAGAGGTCCAGGGCGCTCGCGGCGCTACGGCATACGCTTTCTGCTACGACGGTTATGTTGACACCGATGAAGGCCAGAAGGACGCGCTTATCGCCGAAGGTGGTTTGCCTGGCGAAGAGCAGGGATACGCATTTGGCTACCTTTACGATGAGGACGGCATTGAACGTGAGGTTGTCTACATCGGTCCTGCTCCCAACTTTATGGAAAACCTCAAGCTTGAGCTTGAGGTGGAGGGAACCCTCGATCCTAAAGAACAGGAAGAAGCAACCGAGGAATAGAAAACTCGGTCGAGGGAGCCGGCAGCGATGCCGGCTCTCATTTTTTGCGCGCTGAATCGTTATTCGGAAACAAGGTATGAGGCTTATGCGGAAACCGGGCCGCCGCCAAGCTTTCGCAGGAGTTTCGCATGCTTTTCGCACCAATTTCAGATAAGGGGAATAGGATGGTTTCAGGAAATCTGTAAGGCTAATGTGTGCAAACCGTGAGTTCTCGTAAAGTCATTAGTTCTTCCTTTCCTTGTTTGGTAACCTAATAAGGCTAATTTCCTGCTTCGGGGTAGCCTTTAAACCCGAAGCCGTAAGTCCAGAGGAGGTGAACTGATGAAGGCTTATGAACTCTTGTATTTTGTAGCTCCGTCTATCGACGAAGAATCTCGTCTCGCTGTTATGAAGCGTATCGAGACCGCCCTCGCAGAAGGTAACGGTGTCGTTGATAATGTTGATAACTGGGGTAAGCGCAAGCTCGCTTACGAAATCAACGGTCTGACCGACGGTGATTACACCCTTATCGATTTCCATGCAGAGCCCAGCAACATTGCTGAACTCGACCGCGTACTCCGCATCTCCGATGCCGTTGTACGTCACATGATCGTTGCTCGCACCGATCGCGATTAATTATCAAGGAAATCAAAAGGTGGACGGACTAGTCCACGTTGTGAAAGAGGTATCGATATGAGTATCAATCGAGTTGTAATCAGCGGAAACCTTACCCGTGATCCCGATTTGCGTTCCACTGCAAGTGGCATGCCTGTTCTGGGCTTTGGTGTCGCAGTCAACGATCGCCGCAAGAACCAGCAGACGGGTGAATGGGAAGATTACCCCAACTTCATTGATTGCACTATGTTTGGTGCTCGCGCACAGAGCGTTTCCCGCTTCCTTTCCAAGGGTAGCAAGGTAGCCATCGAAGGAAAGCTTCGTTGGAGCCAGTGGGAACGTGATGGCCAGAAGCGTAGCAAGATCGAAGTCATTGTTGATGAGATCGAGTTCATGACCAGCCGCAACGATGGTGCTCCTCGCGCCGCGGCACCCATGGCAGCGCCTATGGCTCAGGCACCGATGGCGGCAGCTCCAATGGCCGCACCGGTTGTAGATGCTTCCGTTTACGACGACGACATTCCGTTCTAATCATTCGAAAGAGGTTAACATGTCTGACTACACCAAGCAGCCTCGTCGAAAGTATTGCCAGTTCTGCAAGGATCATGCGGAATACGTCGACTACAAAGACACTCAGATGCTGCGCAAGTATGTTACTGACCGTGGGAAGATCAAGCCCCGCCGTGTTACGGGCGCTTGCACCCAGCACCAGCGCGATATTGCCAATGCTGTTAAGCGCGCACGCGAAATGGCTCTCATGCCCTACGCTGTGCCTGCTGTAAGCGGCCGCGGCGATCGCCGTAATCGCTAAAGAGGAGGATGAAATGAAAGTTATCCTTCTTACCGAAGTTAAGAACAAGGGCGGCGAAGGCGACGTTGTAGACGTAGCTCCCGGCTTTGCTAACAATTATCTGCTTCCCCAGGGTATGGCCGTTCTGGCAACCAAGGGCAACCTGAAGCAGCTCGAGCAGCGTAAGCACAACATCGCCGCTCGCGAAGAGAACCGCATTGCTGATGCCAACAAGATGAAGGCTCAGCTCGAGGCTCTTACCGTTAAGGTTGAGGTTCGCGTAGGCGAAGAGGGCGTTCTCTTTGGCTCCGTAACCGCTCAGATGGTAGCTGACGCTGTTAAGGCTCAGGCTGACCTCGACATCGACCGCCGTCGCGTTGAGATCAAGAATGCCATCAAGTCCGCTGGCGAGCACACCGTTGTTGTGTCTCTCTATCGCGACATCAAGGCTAACCTCGCCCTGCTCGTAGGCGACGAGGCAACCTTCGCTGCCCCTGCTGAGGAAGCTGCTGAAGAAGCAGCAGAGGCAGAAGAGGCAACTGAAGAAGCTGCTGAGTAGTTTCTTATCTGCTTTTTTGAAAGGCCACCCGAAAGGGTGGCCTTTCTTTGTTTCTAGGTGAAAGGTATTAGCAAACCGAGCTTTGCAACGTGTGACTGTGCTCGAATTTCGACATGTGCAAGCTGGTCATGGGTCGTTTATCGAGTGGTATCGAGATGGTGGTTTGCAGTATGCCGCGTCGAATCATTTAAAAAGTTGTTCTTAAAAAAGATTTATAACATGTTCATATAGTTAATAAGACCAGTAGCAGGCTTTATTTCAGGTATGTTGCCTGCGGTGCTAGCCTGATAAAAAACAGATCTCCATATCGCATCCCATGCAAAGCGATTTATAGCGAAAGGAGATCGTTATGAGCGTATCAAGCTCCCTTCTGTTCGACCATTGTTTGTGGCTGCTTCTTCTTATGCCTTGCTTAGGGCTGATACTCACCTACTTCACCAAGAGAACGAAGCCCTATCGCAAGAATGGAAAGATCTATCGCCACGACGTCGCGGCTCGTGTGGAACACTGGCCTCATGCTTTAGGCACGCTGTTTCTACTGATCTCGGGCATCATCATGGGATTGAGCTTCTTTATCAGTTTTGTTTCAACCAGTGAAGAAGCTGTAATTGCCCTGAACGTCCATTTCGTAGCGGCATGCGCATTTCTGTTCGGGACGTTCTATTACATCGGCAATGCCATTTCCGAGCCGGCGCGTATGAAAGAGCATCTTCCTAACAAGGACGCAATCTCTTCGACGATGAACCACTATGGCGCTCAGTTGGGATTCAAAAGAGCAAAGTATCCAAAAGAAAAGAAATACTTCCAGAGCGAAAACATGGCCTATGTCTTTGCGATTTTCGTGGGCGCTCTAATGGCTTTCACGGGCATTATCAAGTCGATCCAGCATTCTATCGATCTTCCTGGATTTGTGGTTTCGGCTGCAACGCTGTTGCACGATATCGGCACGGTTGCCATGCTCCTGTTCCTTCTTGCCCATGTGTTCTTTGCGGTTCTGGTTCCTTGGTCGTGGAAGACCTTTCCCTCTATGATCCATGGCTGGATGCCAGAAGAGGAAGCGAAGAAGGAACACCCTGGTTGGTATGAGGACATTGTTTCCGAAGAGCAAAAAGCAAAGTAATGCTTTAGGCGATTAAGTGACAACAATTCGCCTTTATCGAGAACAATTCCCTATTCGCCGAGCAGTATCCGCCATTCAATAGCTAACCCATAGATCCCAAACGTTTGACCCATATATTTTGCCTTGCATGGGTATGTCGGTATGGCGGTCTGCTCGTAATAGATTTTGAGATTCCCTTCCCCCCCCAAGGGAATTGCTCGAAACGAAAGGGCAGACATACTGTCAAAGCAGTATGAAGACTCCGAGCTGCAGAAAGATCCCCCTTGCAGTACGTCGGAGAACAACGAAGAGAATCTGACGTCCGAAGCGTCAGAGAACCAAAAACCCGAAGGGGTAACACGCCGTAAGTTTGTTGCGTTGGCTGGTACATTGCTGGCTGCTACAACGTTGGGTACGAGCGCCATCATGGCATTCGCGCGTAATAACAATATCGATGTGGCGTTTCCTGTTTCAGGTGGATATCTCATCGTAGATAGCATGAGATGCTGCGGATGTCAGAATTGCATGATGGCGTGCGCAATGACCCATTACGGGGTAACAAACCCTGGTCTTGCGCGAATCCAGATTGTGGGCGATTCATTCCAGCATTTCCCCTATGACATGACCATTTTCCAATGTCATCAATGCGCAGAGCCTAAGTGCGTTTCGGTGTGCCCTACGGGAGCTTGCCACATCGACGAAGAAAACGATAACGTGCGCGTGGTTGACCCAGACAAGTGCATTGGATGCATGCAGTGTATTTCCGCGTGCCCTAACTCTCCCTCTCGATTGCAGTGGAACAACGAAGATAAGCATTCTCAGAAATGCGACCTCTGCACTAATACGCCGTTTTGGGAACACGAGGTCGGACCCGATGGCGTCCGCGCCTGTGAATCGGTATGCCCTGAACGCGCCATTAAATTCGTTAAAGAACTCCCCAAGGAAACCGGCGGATCCCAATATGACGTGGATCTGCGAACGGGAACAAGTTGGCCATCGATGATGACGTATGCCGTTGGCGCTACCGGCAATCCTGGTAGTGAAGGCAGCTCTGCGAAGAAATAAGGGTAGGTGAAAACAAATGGCAAATGGATTTGCGGGCAAGATCTTGATCTTGCACCTCGACAAGGAAACGTACGAAACCGTCCCGACGTCTAAGTATGAAGAATGGATCGGCGGTCACGGAATGGCTGCCGCGTTGTTCTGGGATTATTGCGAGGATAAAACTATCACCGACCCTGCTGACCCAAAGAACATGTGCGTTCTGGCAACGTCCCCTATTGCGGGCACGCCAACCCCCTCGGGTGGCGGCCGTGCCGAAATGGTGGCAGTTGGTACGCAGGGGTATCCTACTCCCTGGTTTACGCGCTCGAACATGGGTGGACGTTTCGGACCAATGATGAAGCACGCTGGATATGATGCTTTTGTCCTTTTGGGGCAGGCTAAGCGTAAGGTGTGGATCAGCGTTGTCAACGACCGAGTAACCTTCAATGACGCTGAGTCGCTCTGGGGCCTTGATACTCAGGAAACACAGGAAGCCCTGATGCCTCAGATGGTCCACGATTACCATGCGGGCGATTGGAACACCATCGCGTCTGGATGGCGCGATGCGGGGAAAACCACTCAGCGCCCTGCAATTCTTACCACGGGTCCGAATCCGGAGAATTATGGTCCGCTTTCCTCGTTGGTTTCCGATATGGCTCATGTTATTGGCCAAGGTGGTTTTGGCGGCGTATGGGCAGCTAAGAACCTGAAGGCAATAGGATTTTTGGGCACGAAGAGCATCGAGATTGCCGATCCTCAGGCGATGATGGACGCGCGTCTGTGGGCTCAGCAATATACCTGGGGCGGTCATGCCGATAATCCAAACAAATACATAGGCATGCAGGATATTTCATCACCTCCGGGTAATTCGACTCGCTTTTACGGAACGGGAGTGTCAAGTAGGCCCTATGGCTGCGTAGGTTGTGTCCGTGCATGCCGGGGTAGAACCTCAAACTATTACGGAAACGAAGCGATGTGTATCGGCTTCCACTGGTTTACTCCGCAGGACAAGGCAGCACATGATGGGGTCATCACGGAAAACACCGCCAAGGCAGCAACCTTGCTTAACCGTGTTGGCATGAATGCCAATTCGTTTATGCCCATCACCTTTTGGCTGATGAGGCTCTATAAAAAGGGGCTGATCGGACCAGGCAAGGAAATCGATTCAAACCTGCCATTCGAAAAGATGGGCACCATTGAATTTGCCAACGCCCTCATCTCATCGATCGTTAATTTGGCCGATATCGGCGCCGATCTTGCATTGGGCCTACAGCCATGTGCTGAAAAATGGGGACGCTGGGAAGAAGATTCGTCTACTGGCATGCTGCCTGTTCTTCAGTACAGCTATGGGCATCATTACGATCCGCGCACTTCGGCTGACTGGGGTTTCGCTTCAATCCTTACCGATCGCGATATCAACAGTCACGATTTGGACTTCCCCTGCTATTGGACTCCCTCCCAGAACTACGCTCAGGGTAGAGAGCCCGATGTATCGGCTGCTCGCCTGGCGGAAATCATGGGCAAGAAGCTGGTGCCGTTCTGCGATCCCGAAATGATCGACTATTCGGATGAAGGAATTTACAAGAAGCCGTGCGCAAAGGCGGTAGCCTGGACTATTTACTACAACCGTTCATGGAAAAACACGGTCGGTTTGTGCGACTGGGCGTGGACTGACCTGGTGAATCCGTATGGCAAGGACTTCGAGGGAATGACGCCTGACGGGGAGCCGAAATTCCTCAACGCTTGCACGGGGTGGAACAAGAGCTTCGAAGACGTCATTTGGTTGGGGAAGAAAGTCTACGACCTCGATCGCGCAATTTGGCAGCTTCAGGGGCGCACACGTGAGGTGGAGATATTCTCGGATTATGTCTATGACCAGCCTCAGAACCCGAAGGTGCCCCAAACCTCATACGAGATTGCCTACTGTCTGCCAACCTACAACGAGGAAACGCATGAATGGGCCTACAAGGATGTTTCGGGACGTCAGCTCGACAGGGAAAAGACTGAAGAATTGAAAAGCCATTTCTATCGCCTGGAAGGTTGTGACGTTGCCCACGGCTGGTTGAAGCGTTCGGCCTTGGAAGCTGAGGGTCTTGGGTACGTAGCCGATGAACTCGAGGCTCACGGCGTGCTTGGCCAGGAAGAGGATGAGTGATGCTAGATGGACGGCGAAAAGAAGCCCGGTAGCGATTCAGTTGACGCTCGTTCCTGGGGGAAAGAGGCGCTGAATCCCATCAAAAGCCAGCTGATGCAAGAAGAGATTGAGCAGGAGAAGGTGAGAAACGTCAATGCCCTTCCTCTTCCCAGCGAGGATCAGGTTCGTCATTGGAGCCGTTTTCTGCCGCTCGATGAGTCCGCTGTTGGCGTTTTGTTTTCCCGCTGCGGCGGCGCACAGCCAAAGCATCTGCGTAGCTTTCCTGATAGTGTTGAGTTCCTGAAGCCTATAAGCCCGTATGTCGCTTATCAGGTGCATGGGGAAGTTAACCTGATTGGGGTTGAGTACTACGCGGGTTGGATACGGGACACCGTGGGTGATACCGACCTCGCCGAAGCCTTGCGGCCTTATGCGGAAAAGGAAACGGTAACGGGCAGGCAGCTGTCCAATATCCGACCCATCATCCGCGCGCGCCTCGACCAATATAAAGAGGTGCTCCCCGACTTGGACTCCTACAAAACTTCCCCGCCACTGTACTAATTGCCAAGTTGAGTGGAGCCTGATTGCGGCCCTGTCGAGGACATTTCCTCGACAGGGTCTTGCTATTTGGTGTTGTTGCTTGGTCCTCTATAGGGACTGAACAACAAAGCAGGTATTATGAGGGTGCAAACCATCGAACCACCAAGGAGCAGACCCCCATGCCTGAAAACAATCAGCCAGCTTCTGAAGCGCGCAAGTCATTGCCTCAGAACATTGAGGCTGAGCAAACGGTTTTAGCGGCATGCCTTTTGTCGACGGGCGTGTTTGAGGAAGTGTCCTTGAAACTGAAGCCTGAAAGCTTCTTCCGACCAGCTCACAAGATGATCTTCGAGGCAATGCGCGAAATGAACGCGCGTTCCATCCCGATTGATGTTATTTCCGTTTCCGACAACCTGAAGGCAGCGGGACAGTTAGAAGCAGTTGGTGGCCAGCAGTATCTGCTGGAGCTTGCTGACAACACGTTTGCGTTCACCAGCTGGCAGCATCATGCTGAAATTGTAAGCCGCGACGCCATTCGTCGTGAACTCCTTATGAGCGCGGCTCAAATCACGTCGCTTGCCTACGATTCTCCTGCCGATCCGAAGGAACTTATTTCTCAGTCGGAAGCGGCGTTGTTCGGCGTTACCGAGCAAACGGTAAATTCCAGTTTTAAGGGCATTCAGGAATTGCTAGTAGAAGCGAATGAGGAAATTGCCGAAATGGGCAACCGTGAAGGCATGCTCCAAGGTGTGCCCACCGGCTTCATCGATGTGGATAAGCTTTTCTGCGGTTTGCGCCCGGGTAACCTTATCATTCTGGCTGCCCGTCCTGCTGTTGGCAAAACGTCGTTTGCCATGAACCTTGCGGCCAATGCCGCTAAGTCTGGCGCACCTGTGGCGTTCTTCAGCTTGGAAATGAGTTCCAACGAAATCACGCAGAGGCTTTTGGCGGCGGAAGCGGGCCTTGCTCTTTCGCGCATGCGCAACGGTCAGCTTACCGAAGGGGATTGGAGCCAGCTTATCCAGGCTTCCAGCGACCTTTCCAATTGCGAGTTGTATGTTGACGACTCAGCCGGTCTTTCTATTGTCGAGCTGCGCACCAAGGCACGCCGTATGATGCGCAACAAGAAGAACGGCTTGATCATTGTTGACTATCTGCAGCTTATGCAGCCGGTAATCCCCCATCCCAACAACCGCGCCGTTGAGGTTGCCGAAATCTCACGTGGTCTGAAAGTTCTGGCAAAGGAACTTGAAGTGCCCATTATTTCGCTTTCGCAGCTTTCCCGTGGTGTTGAGTCGCGTACCGACAAGCGCCCGATGCTTTCCGACCTTCGCGAATCGGGTTCCATCGAACAGGACGCCGACATTGTTATGTTCATCGACCGAAGCACCACAGAAGCTGAGGCCGAATCGGACAGCCGCCCTGACTGGGGCATGGCAGAGCTTATTGTGGCGAAGAATCGTAGTGGCCCGACGCGCGATATTCCGCTTACATTCATCCCTGAATTCACCAAGTTCACCAATCATTTCGACGATTCGCGTTACTAGTCTTACGAGAGGCAGGCTGGGTTGAGCACGATTACGTTCATACATGCAGCCGACTTGCATTTGGGGGCGCCGTTCAAGGGGCTCCGCGCAAGCTCGCCCTTGTGGGCCGACGTGCTGCTGAAGGCAATCCCAGATGCGTATCGGCGCATTGTCGACACCGCCATAGAAAAGCAGGTCGATTTTGTGGTGGTTGCGGGCGACATCTTCGACGATTCGCGCCCTTCGTATGCCGATTTTTCTCTGTTTGTATCGGGTTTGGAAAGGCTCAACGATGCGGGCATTCCCGTGTACTTTGTAACGGGCAATCATGATCCCTTTACATCGTGGGATAACAGCTTTTCTGCCTTGCCGGAAAACGCCCATTTGCTGGGCGCGGGCAAGCCCAGCTTTGCGCTGTACGAACGTGAAGGCGAGCCCCTTGCATTGATTGGCGGACGCGGGTATTTCAGCCAATCTTGGCCTGCTGGTGTTGATATCTCTGAAGGGGTTTCACGTGAAACTGCCCAGCGTGAGCTGGGAGTTCAGGCACCTTTTATGGTTGGCGTTCTGCATACAGGCCTCGATATTGATCCCACACGCTCGCCAGTGCAACCTAAAATCTTGCTTTCGCGAGATGTTGATTATTGGGCGTGCGGTCATGTCCATCAGCCGCGCCTGCTGCCCACTTCTCAATGCCCGCGCATTGCCTTTTCTGGGTGCCCTCAGGGCAGGAGTGTGGTGGAAACCGGCCCTCATGGGGTGTATCAGGTTACGCTTTCGCAGGGATCCCCCGTTCAGGCAGACTTCCTTCCTATGGCGCAAGTTGAATGGTGCCGGTTGGAGGTGGATGTGTCTGAGTGCCCAACGGTTGCCGATGTTCAGGAGCGCATTGTTTCTGCACAGTTCGCCACCAATGCCGATGCGTGCTGTCAGCGCATGATATTCCGTGTGATCCTTACTGGCAGGACGAGCCTCCACTCTCGCCTTGACGCTCGTGTGCTTGATGATCTTCGTCAGGCGGTGAACGACTCGTATCCGTTTTTCTTTATCGACGATATCTGGGGCCGCACTTCGGTTCCTTTCAACAAAGAGGCTCTTCGTACCGAGGGTCTGTTCCCTGCGGCATACCTTGGTGCGCTCGATGAGTATCGCAAAGGTGATGCGGCGGCGCTTCAGGGTGTGGAAGACGAATTCTGCAGCCGCGACCTTCCTTTGCCTAAAACCCTTGGTCGCGCAATGCCCTCTTTGTGCGATGAGGCTGAAACGCTTGTGCTCGATCTGTTGGGGCGTGAGGCTTAATGGGCAAAAAGAAAAATACCAGTGGCGAGACACGCATCAGCCCTTTATTTCTTGAGCATGTGAAGATGTCGAGTTTCGGGAAATTCTCGAACATTATTGTAGGCCCGTTTTCTCCTGGTTTGAATGTGGTATACGGCCCCAATGAAGCTGGCAAAACCACGCTCAATGAATTGGTGAAGGGCGTTTTGTTCGGTTGGCCGAGCTCTAGGGGTCAGGGCAATTCGTATCGTCCCGAATCGGCAGAGCGTGTAGGGAGCCTCTTCTTCCGCGACAGCTCAAATGGCGAAGTGTCCGAGGTCAAGCGCGCCAAGAACAGCGAAGGGATAACCGTTCCTACAGGGCTGCTTGCCGACATTGACCAGGAAACCTACAACACCATTTTCGCGTTAACGAGCGATGAGCTTTTGCGTCTCGATCGCCATAACGAAGTAACGGCTCATTTGCTTACCGCTGGTTCTGGTACAGGGTCTTCCCCTGCTCATGCGCTTGACGAAGTGAACGAACGTATCAAGCAGGAGCTTTCTCGCTCCGCTAAGAATCCGAATTCGGTGCCTAACTTAACGGAAGAGCGGCTTCGTCTGCGCGAGTTGGTTCATCAAGGGCGTGAAGAGGCAGATGCGCTGCGCGCACAGGAGAAAATGCTTGCCTCGTGGGGTCCGCGGAGAGATTTGCTTGCGCAAACGCAGCAGCAGCTTAATGCGGAAATAGAAGGCCTGAAAACACTCCGCGTTCGTGTGGAGGAAATTGATCGTTCTATCGAAGAATCGCGCACATCGCTCCATGAGGCGTTGCGTTTGGAGGATGAAGCCTCCATGCATGAGGGAGAGCCGCCGCATGAGCTCGCCGAACTGGTCGGCTTGAGCAGGGAAGATCAGTATCAGCTTGCAGATAGCCTTGAAGATTTCGAGCGCCGTCGCGCAAAATTGGAGCATTCTCTAGATGCTGCACGCATGGATGCTGTTCGCTCTCAGTCGGATTACGAAGTGTTTGCCGAGCGGGCAAAGGCCGCCGACAGCAAGATCCAGTTTGCTTCGCAGCGCAAAGTGAAACTCGGATTGGCTTTGGCGTTAACGCTGCTTATGGCGTTCGCCGGTTCGTTTGTTTTGTACAGCTCCCCTGATCATGGCGGTGTCTCTTACTTGATTGCCGGAGTGGCCCTGGTTGCGTTTGCCCTGGTAATCGGTGCGGCAGGTGTTTCGATAGCGTTGAAGCCGATTCCTGGAGAAGACGAGCTCGACGAGGAGCTAAAGAAGCGCGACTGGGTGGTTCAGCAGGATAAGAAAACAGTGGAAGCTTGCGAGCGGTCTCTCCGCGATTTCGACGTCCAAGTCGTAAGTTTCTTGGAGGCGAACGGCCTGAAGGCTGCTGCTGGTTCTCTTCGTCGTGCTCGCCGATTGCTGGATCAGCTTGACGATTACCGCACTTCTTGCGCAACAGAAAACCTGAACCATCAGGCACGATCCCTTCAGTGTGCAAGTATTCGCAAGGAGCTAGCCGAATGCAAAAACCAACGCGTGGAGCTGTGCCGCAAGGCAGGCTTCGACGATGGCGCATCGCTGGAGGCGATATCCCAAGCCATCGAGCGCAAAGAGCAGGACCGTGCTAAGACGGCGGTTGCAGCGGCCGAAACAGATCGCCAGCATGGAGAGCTGTCGGAACGTTTGGCTGCTGCTCGCAGCTCAACCGATTTCGACGAGGCGAAGTTCAAATGCGAAGAGGTGGAGGCGCGCCTGCGGGAAACGTACCGAAGGCTCTCGGTGCTGTTCATTGCCAAACGGTCCCTTGAAGCGGCAATTGCCGAATGGGAGCGCAAAAGCCAACCTGAGGTATACCGCACCGCTTCGCGCTTGCTCTCGCAGATGACCGATGGTGCCTGGCGGCAGGTGCGCATGAACGCCCAGGGTGAACTAGAAGTGATTGATGCGGTTAAAACCGTGCGCCCACCTCATCTGCTTTCGCTGGGTACGCGTCAGCAGTTGTATTTGAGCCTGCGTATTGCCCTTCTTCTTTCGGCTGTAAATGTTGGCCGCGGGCTTCCCGTGCTGTGCGACGACATATTGGTCAATTTCGACGACGAGCGGCGCGCGCAAGCTGCCCGTGCTTTGTCGGAATTGGCACGGTATCGGCAGGTGATTTTGTTTACATGCCATTCAGACGTTGCAGCCTTGATGGGAACTGTTGATCCGCGAAGCAATTTGATTCAACTGTAGTATGATTTTGGTTGCTAGGGCTTGTTGCGCGCTTTGGTGCGTTGCACCTGGCTAATTATTAAAACATTGAAAGGACCTTTCATGCCAAGCACGGTTCTCCTTGGCGCTCAGTGGGGCGACGAGGGCAAAGGCAAGATCACTGACCTTATTTCGAGCGACTACGATTACGTTGTTCGTTATCAGGGCGGAAACAACGCAGGCCACACGGTTATCCACGGCGATACCAAGCTGGCGCTTCATCTGATTCCTTCTGGCGTTATGTACGATCACATCACGCCTGTTATCGGCAACGGTTGCGTTATCGACCCGAAGGTTCTCGTTGAAGAGATGGACATGCTGCAGGGCGAAGGCTTCTCCTGCGATCGTCTGCGCATTTCCTGTGACGCTCACATCATCATGCCGTACCACATCGATCTCGATGGTGCGTCTGAACGCCATCTGGGCAAGCACAAGATCGGCACTACTAAGCGTGGTATCGGCCCTGCTTACGAAGATAAAATTTCCCGTTGCGGCATCCGTGTTCAGGACCTGCTCGATGAAAAGATCTTCCGTGAGAAGGTTGAAGCTGCCCTGTTCCTAAAGAACCAGATCCTTACCAAGATCTATGATCTTGAACCTTATACGGTTGATCAGATCTGCGAGATGTATCTCCCCTACGCCGACGTTATGCGCGATCATATGGCCGAAACCACGCAGCTGCTGAATGCGGAACTCCGTGCTGGCAAGAACGTGCTGTTCGAAGGCGCTCAGGGCACCATGCTCGACGTCGACCATGGCACCTATCCCTTCGTAACCTCTTCTTCGTGCTGCGCTGGCGGCGCGCCCACCGGTTCTGGTGTGGGTCCGAAGGCAATCGGAAAGGTCCTGGGCATTGCTAAGGCGTACATCACGCGCGTTGGCTCCGGTCCGTTCCCTACAGAGCTTCATGACGAAACCGGCGAGCTTCTGTGCAAGACGGGCGGCGAATACGGTGTAACCACCGGTCGCAAGCGCCGCTGCGGTTGGTTCGACGCGGTTCAGGCTCGCTACGCGGTAGAGGTCAACTCCATGACCGACATGGCCCTTACCAAACTTGACGTTCTTTCCTGCGTCCCCCGCATCAAAGTATGCGTTGCTTATGAGGCAGACGGTCAGCGTTACGACTACTTCCCTATGCAGCATTCGGTTATCTATCCGAAAAACGTAACGCCTATTTACGAAGAACTTCCTGGCTGGGAGGGCGTCGATATCTCCGATTGCAAGAAGTTCGAAGACCTGCCCGCAAATGCGCAGAGCTACGTTAAGTACCTTGAAGAGGTTTCTGGCGTAAAGGCGTCCATCATCGCTGTTGGCCCTGACCGCAACCAGACTATCTTCAATGGCTGGGAGAGCCGCTAGCAATATGGGCTTCACCCAGTAAAGCAAAACAAGCAAAGCACCTTCGCGGAACAACCTGCGGGGGTGCTTTTTGGCATCAAACAAGAAAGGTTTGAACCATGAACATTCTGGTTCTTGGCGGCGGTGGCCGCGAGCATGCTATTTCGTGGGCGCTTGCGAAATCGCCTCGTTGCACCGAGCTGTACGTGGCTCCCGGTAATGGTGGTACGGCAAACATCGCTCGCAACGTTAAGGATCTCAATGCTGAAGACGCTCAGGCGGTACTTGCATTTGCCCAGGCTCACAACATCGAATTGGTTGTAATCGGCCCTGAGGCCCCCCTCGTTGCTGGTGTTGCTGACGTTCTCCGCGAAGCGGGCATTCCCGTGTTCGGCCCTGATGCGCAAGGCGCTCAGCTGGAAGGCTCTAAGACTTATTCCAAGCGCTTCATGGATGCAAACGGTATACCTACGGCACGTTACCAGAGCTTCACCGACGCCGCTTCTGCTCGCGCATACTGCGAAGAGCTGGGCGCTCCATTGGTTGTTAAGGCTGACGGCCTTGCCGCGGGCAAGGGTGTTGTGGTTGCCGAAACGCTTGATATGGCGCTTGATGCCGTTGAGGCTTGCTTTGACGGCAGCTTTGGCGATGCGGGTCAGACTGTTGTTGTGGAGGAAATGCTGACCGGTCCCGAGTGCTCGCTTCTGGCTTTCGTTTCCAATGGCAAGGCATTTTGTATGGCTCCCGCGCAAGACCATAAGCGCGCCTACGATGGTGACCTTGGTCCCAACACAGGTGGCATGGGTGTGTATTCCCCGGTGCCTATTGTCACTGAAGAAGAAATGGCAACCATGATTTCCATCATGGAGCAGTCCGCTGCCGCTACGGCAAAGGATCCGTTCGAAAACGACTATCGCGGCTGCCTGTATGGCGGGTTCATGCTTACGTCCGAAGGCCCGAAAGTGCTGGAGTTCAATGCGCGCTTTGGCGACCCTGAAACCCAGGTGGTATTGCCTCGCCTTGAAGGTGATCTGGTGAACATCATGCTTGCTGTTGCAGAAGGTCGTCCCGAGGATATTGTTCTTTCCTGGTCCGATAAATGGGCAGTGAGCGTTGTTTTGGCAAGCGAAGGCTACCCAGGGTCTTATGAAAAGGGCAAGGTTATTCTTGGCCTGGAAGAGGCCCAGGACCTCGATGGGGTTATCGTTTTCCATGCCGGTACGGCTTTGAACCCTGATGGCGAGCTCATTACGGCTGGTGGTCGTGTTTTGAACGTAGTTGCTCTGGGCGATACATTCGAAGAGGCTCGTAACCGTGCCTATGAGGCATGTGAGCTCATTAAATTCGAAGGCGTTCAGTACCGTTCCGATATTGGCCGCCGTGCATTGCAGGGCCGTTCTGCCTGGGAATAAGCTGCTTATCGAATCGAGGCATCCATTGCGGGTGCCTCGATCATTTTTACCCGCATTAGTGCGCGCTATAATTTCCTGCTCGTGTTTATCGGGGAAAATGGAATGGCCTGGAAATCCATCTGTGGGTTGTTGCGGGTCTTAGTTAAAGCTTGAAATATTTGTTGCATAAAAGGCTTGACGTATAGAAGACCTATCGGTAATATAACAACCCGCGTCAGATATGATGCTTTCGGTTGGGTAGCTCAGCTGGTAGAGCAGCGGATTGAAAATCCGCGTGTCGCGGGTTCAAGTCCCGCCCCGACCACCACAATTCAAAGACCCGCTTCGGCGGGTCTTTTTTTACGTTGTAAACACGGTTGCAACAAAACGCCCCTGAAAAGGGAGTTAATGTGTACTGCAGAGGCTCGGCAACATTCGAGTGGGTGTTGCCCATCCAAAGGAGATGCCCTAAGCCAATAACCAGCCCCCTTCGGCAAATATAACCTGCCCTGTCAGATACGAGGACTCATCAGCCGTCAAGAACAGCACGCAGTTGGCGATATCGTCTTTGGTGCCGCGGCGGCCGAGCGGGATCTTATTGCACAAATCAATTTCGCGCTGCTTGTCGGCGTAGAGTGCCGCATTCAAGTCGGTGGGAATACTGCCAGGCCCCACGGCGTTTACGCGGATGTTTGAAGGTCCCAGATCGCGTGCGAGCGTTTTGGTGAGTGTGACCACACCCGCTTTGCTGATGTTGTATAGCAAGTTGTGCGGGATATAGGTAACGCTGGAAACCGAGGCGATGTTCACGATGCTGCCGCCTGTGCCGTGTTCCCGGTTGTAGCTTGCAAACCATTGGCTGGCGAAGACCATCGACTTCAGGTTCGTGTCCATTACGCGTTCCCAATCGGCTTCGGTAACGGTTTCGATGGTCTCATTTGTAAAGATTCCTGCGTTGTTCACCAGGATGTCGAATGAGCCGAACTTTTCCACTACCACTTCGAAGAAGGCCCTGATTTGGTCGACCTGCGTCATATCGACGGGCTTTGCAATGATACGGCTGCGGTCGTCACCAGCGATTTCCTGCATCAGCTCTTCTTTGCCGTTTGGCGAAATGCTGCACAAGGCAACATTGGCGCCTGCCTCGTAGAATCGTTCCGCAATGTGCCGCCCGATGCCGCGCGCCGAGCCAGTAATGACAGCCGTTTTCCCTGAGAAATCGTACGTGATGGACATTTCTGTTCCTCCTGCCTTGAACGGGGTTGCGTCAAGTGCTTCGTTTTCCTGGATCGTAGCATGTGCCGTTGTTGGGTTTTTCTTTGAGGCAAATTCATCTGACCAGCGGCAATAAGATCACTTAAATGGCACTTTCTATACAGCAACGGGGTGAAGGTGGCATATGTGTTGCCATTTGGTAAAATTGGAAGACCTATGAAAGAAGGATAAATGATCGATTTTGCCATTCAGGGGATCTACCCTCCCTCACTCCAGGCTCTGGTCGACGGCAAGGTTGCCAGTCGAGTTAGATGCAAGGACAGCTCTCTTTATGGCTTTTCCGAAGAAGCGCAGCAATGCGCCGCTGAATATATGGGGTGGGCAACGCTGGCAAGTGAGCCGCCGTGCCCTATCGACGAGATCCAGGATTTTGCCGACGAGATGATTTCTCGCGGTTTGAAGACGGTTATCCTCATCGGCCAGGGTGGCTCCACCCAGGCTCCGATGACGCTTACCAAGTACAATAAGCCTGATTCGTCGCTTGTTACCTTTAAGACGCTCGATTCGGTATCGGCGGTGCGTGTTCGTACCATCTTGGCTGAATGCGACCCCAAAACCACGCTTATCATTCAATCTTCCAAGTCGGGCGGCACCATTGAGCCTACCTTGGTTATGAAAGCGGTTCGTACCATTTTGGCGGAAACCTTGCCGGAGGAAGAAATCCCCTCTCACCTGATTGCCATCACCGATCCTGGCTCTGAGCTTGAGGCGCGTGCCAAGGAAGAAGGTTGGGCTAAGGTATTTTCTGGTGAGCCCACGGTTGGCGGTCGCTATTCCGCTCTTTCCGTTTTCGGTTTGGTTCCTGCCGCTTTGGTGGGCATCGACATCAAAAAGGTTATGGAAAGCGCGCGCAATGCCGAGGAGCTGTGTTCCGCCGACGACCTAGACAACCCTGCATCGAACTTGGCAGCGTTCCTGTTCGACAACTATAAAAATGGGCGCGACAAGTTTTCGTTTTTCACGCCAAAGCGCGGCCGCGTACTTGGTTTGTGGATTGAGCAGTTGGTAGCTGAAAGCTTAGGCAAGAACGGCTTCGGTATCCTACCCAACATCGAGGTTGACTCGCTGGTTCTGCGCGAGGATCCGCACGATCGCACGGTTATTACCTACAACACCAAAACTGATCTGTGGGACGATCGCCAAAACTTCAGCCATGCGCTCGAGTTCATCGACCCTGCCATTCCGCGTATGAGCTTCAAGGTTCTGAACGTGGAGGAAGTGGCTGCCCACTTCGTTATGTGGGAATACGCCATTGCCATGGTTGGCTATCTGATGAAGGTGTGCCCCTTCGACCAGCCCGATGTTGCGGTTGCCAAGAAGGAAGTGCTCAGCATTCTTGCCAATGGTGCCCGCAGCCCTGAGTTCGTGGAAAAGGGCCTTGCTGGCATTCCTGTCGGCGACGTTGAGGTGCATGTGTCCGAAGCTCTTCGCGAATCCGTTGAAGATGAATCACTCGTTTCCGCATTGCGCGCCCTGTTTGGCAGCATCGTGTCTGGCGATTACTTCAGCTTGAATGCATTCCTTCCCTTCACGGGCGAAGGTCGTCGTGAAGCGCTGGAGGAAATTCGCCACTCGGTTGCCGACCGTTTGGGTGCAGCGTCGTGCTTGGAAATTGGCCCGCGCTATTTGCATTCCACCGGTCAGCTTCATAAGGGCGGCCCGAACGAAGGCGTATTCCTGATTATCTCGGCAGAAGAACCGAAGGATATTGCCATCGAAGACCCCCGCGCACAAAGCTTGGGCGAACTTGCAAAGGCTCAGGCTTCGGGTGACTTTGCGATTCTTTCCGATCGTGGACGCCGCTGCGTTCAGGTGCATTTGCCTGACAACTCCGCGGTGTCTATTCGTGCCTTGGTTAAGGCGTTCAAGGAGGCAATCAACGCATGACGCGTGAGGCGCTTGATCTGAAAATATCTGGCGTAGTACAAGGGGTGGGTTTCCGCCCCTTTGTCTATCGTGAGGCAAAAAAACGAGATATTACCGGTTGGGTTTTGAACGATGTTGAGGGCGTGAGGGTGCATGCCGAAGGTGAAACCTTGCCGCTCGACAGGTTTGTGCTGGCTCTTTCTGAAGAGGCGCCCGCCGCTGCGCAAGTAAGCGAAATTGAAATTGCGGAAGTTCCTGTGCAGGGGTTTGATGCCTTCGAGATTCGTTTTTCCGATGCGGCGGAACAGGGCGAAACTACGCTGGTTTCGCCTGATCTGGCAACGTGCGACGCTTGCGTGGAAGAATTGTTCGACCCGAATAACCGTCGCTACCATTACCCCTTTATCAACTGCACCAACTGCGGTCCGCGCTTTACCATCATGCGCAAGCTGCCTTACGACCGCCCCGAAACATCAATGGCGCAGTTTACTATGTGCCCAGCATGCCAGGAGGAATATTCCGACCCCGCCGATAGGCGCTTCCACGCACAACCCGATGCGTGCTTTGAGTGTGGCCCTGAAATTGGCTGGATTGAATCGGGTTGCGCGGGCGGCCTTTCGCCCGAAGGCATTTCCTGGGCGAAAAACGTCGAGGAATCCGACGAGATTTTCCACCGTGCCGCAAAACTTATTGCGGAAGGCGGCATCGTTGCCGTTAAGGGTTTGGGCGGATACCACTTGGTGTGCGACGCTGCCAACGAGTCGGCTCTTGCCACGCTGCGCCAGCGCAAACATCGCCCCGGCAAGGCGTTTGCTGTTATGGTTGCTTCAGCGGAAGAGGCTCGCGCTCTTTGTGAAGTAAACGATGCCGAAGCGCGCCAGCTCACGAGCCCTGCGCGCCCCATCGTGTTGCTGCGCAAGCGCCCCGATGCGACGTTTGCGAAGGGCCTGGCAGACAACCTGCCCGAACTGGGCGTAATGCTGCCCACTACGCCTGTTCAACACTTGCTGCTTCACGAATGTGGCGGCATGCTTGTTATGACATCGGGCAACATCCACGATGAACCCATCGTTATCGACGAAGAAACGGCCTTTTCCCAGCTTGCTGGCGTGGCCGACGCCTTCCTGGTGAACAACCGTGAAATCGTGGGGCGCTATGACGATTCCGTTATCCGCATCCTTAACGGCGGTGCTGCGGGCGATATTGTTCAGTTTATCCGCCGCGCCCGCGGTTATGCCCCGCTTCCCATTTCGGCTCCGTGCCCCGAAGGCACAAGTGAAGAGCTTTTGGCGGTAGGTCCCGAGCAGAAAAGCACATTAACCTACGCACGTGCTGGCAAGGCATTCGTTTCTCAGCATGTGGGAGATTTGGAAAGCGCTGCGGTGTTCGACGCATGGAGCGAAACGCGCCGTCGCTATGCGAGCTTGCTGCATTTCGAGCCTAAGCGCATAGTGTGCGACTATCATCCTGAATATCTTTCCACCAAGTGGGCTTTGAGCCAGAATCTGCCCATAACGCGTGCGCAGCATCACCATGCACACATTCTTTCCGTTATGGGCGAGAACAATCTGGAAGGCCCCGTGTGCGGTTTCGCGTTCGACGGCACAGGTTACGGGCTCGATGGGGCTATTTGGGGTGGTGAAGTTCTGCTTTCGAACCTTCAGGCATACGAGCGCTTTGTGAACTTCGCCTATATCCCGCTGCCAGGTGGTGCGGCTGCCATCAAAGACCCTGTGCGTATTGCCTATGGCGCTCTATGGTCGTTTGATCTGCTGGAACACGAGCAGGCTAAGAAGTTCGTATCCGAATGCGTTCCGAATGCCGAAGTGTTTGAGCAGATGATCGAAAAGGGCCTGAATACTCCCGAAACGTCTTCGGTCGGGCGCATCTTCGATGCGGCGTCGGCTCTGTTAGGCGTGTGCACTCACCCTTGCTATGAGGGTGAAGCGGCCATTCTTTTGGAAGCGGCGGCTCATAAGGCCCAAGCAGAAGCTGCGGGCTTGCCTGCGGAAGATGAGCGTTATCGCATTGGATTTATCAAGAACACGGCAACGGAAAACAGTACGGCAGCCGACACTTCGGTTTTGCTGATGGACGTGGCGCCCGTATTTGCCGCCATGCTCGACGACATGCAGGAGTTGGTCCCCACCCCCGTTATTGCCGCGCGCTTCCACAGCGCCTTCGTTGATGCCGTCGTGAATGTTGCTGAATTGGTGCGAGCCACCTACGGCATCGAGATTATGGCGCTTGCTGGTGGTGTGTTCATGAACCGCTATCTAATGGAGCGCACGCTTGCGCGCTTGCAGGAGCGCGGCTTTACGGTGGCGCTGAATAAAGAACTGCCACCTAACGATGCTTCGATTTCCTATGGACAGGCTGTGCTAGGATTGCAGGCGCAACATGAGGAGTGATGCAATATGTGTTTAGCTATTCCCGCCCAAGTCCGTACCATCAACGAAAATAATTTGGCGGTAGTGGATATTCTGGGCGTTACCCGCGAAGTGGCGCTCGACCTTACCCCTTCCGCCCAGGTGGGCGATTTCGTTCTGGTTCACGCCGGCTTCGCCATTGAGGTGGTAAGCGAAGAAGATGCCCAGGAAACACTCGACCTGATCAAGCAGATTCCTGAACTTGCCGACGTCGAGGGATTATAGGCGGACGATCTCAATGGACTTGTCTTCTTTCAAAGATCCAGAGCTTGCTCGTGGCTTAATCCATTCGATAGAGAAATGGGCGCCCGAGCATGCAACCCTGATGGAGGTGTGCGGCACCCATACGGTTGCCATTGCCCGTAACGGCCTGCGCACCATGATGCCCGAAGGCGTTCGTTTGGCATCGGGCCCTGGTTGCCCGGTGTGCGTTACCAGCAACAAAGACATCGATACGGTAATTGCTCTTTCGCGCGTCCCTGGCGTGACCATTGCCACCTTTGGTGATATGACGCGTGTACCGGGTTCGACTTCCAGCCTGCTGAAAGAGCAGGCAGAGGGGCGTTCGGTAAGTATCGTGTACTCCCCGCTTGATGCGCTGAAACTTGCCCAGGAAAACCCCGATCAGCAGATTGTATTCGTGGGCGTTGGGTTCGAAACCACCACTCCCTTGGTGGCCATGGCTATCAAGCGTGCTAAGGCGCTGGGCCTTAAGAACTTCAGCGTGTTCGTGGCGCACAAAAACATGCCTGGTGCGCTGGAAACCATCGTTTCCGATCCTTCGTTGCGGATTGATGCGCTTATTTTACCTGGTCATGTAAGCACTATTATTGGCATGAAGCCTTATGAGTTCCTGGCGAAGAAGTACGGCATTCCCGGCGTTATCACCGGTTTCGAAGCGGTGGATGTGCTTCAGGGCATTGCCATGATCATGCGCCAACTCCATGAAGGCCGCGCCGAGATAGAGATTGCCTACACACGTGGCGTTGCGCCCGAAGGCAATCAGGTCGCCGTTGCTGCCATCAACGAAGTGTTCCACACCGTAGATGCAACATGGCGCGGTTTGGGTGTTATTCCCGGTTCGGGCTACGCCATTCGCCCTGAATTTGCCGAGTTCGATGCATTCCAGCGCTTCGAGCCCGCCGTTGAGCCTACGCAGGAACCGAAGGGTTGTCGCTGCGGTGACGTGTTGCGCGGCATGATGGCTCCAAATGAGTGCCCCCTGTTCCGCAAGGTGTGCACACCTGAAAACCCTGTAGGCCCGTGCATGGTTTCCTCCGAAGGATCCTGTGCTGCTTACTTTAGGTATCTGTAGCGGTTCTGCTGGCAGCATCTGCGATGGTGCTGTCTGCAAATATATTTATGAAAATCCGCCTGGCAACGGAGAAATGCTTTTTCTTTCTCCGATCTGCCAGGCGGTTTTGCTTATTTTTTGTTGGAATGCTGTCAAAAGCACGGATCGGGTCTTATTCGCGCATGCATTGGACACTTCGGCACAGCGTGCATTATGCGACAATAATGCCAAAACCGATGATTAACTAGGGGATGGAAACCTTATGCGCGCAGAACCTCGGGAGAAGCTGAATCCACGCATCAAGGCAGTGTGGCGCATCAGCGATGCGTTGATGCTTACTGCGGTATGGCTGATTCTGGCGTCGCCGGGAGCCATCGCGTTGCTCGTCGACGCATCGGAAGCATACTGGGCGGAGCCCTATGTGCTGGCGTTCACCGTTCTGTACGCGGTTTTGCTGGTTGCATTCCTGTTTGCGGTAACGCCGCTGCGCTACATTCGCTGGCATTATGAGCTTCGCCCCGATTTCTTGGAACTGAAGTACGGCATCATTTGGCGTAAGCACATCGTGGTTCCTTTCATCCGTGTGCAGAATACCGACACGAAGCAGGGTCCTATTTTGCGCGCATTTGGCCTGGCAAGTGTGACGGTTTCAACTGCTGCGGGATCGATGGAAATCCCTGGTCTGCTAACCGAAGAGGCAGACAGCGTCCGTGATCGCGCTGCCGAATTTGCTCGCCTTGCCCGCGAGGACGTGTAGCTATGAGCTCCAACGGTTCGATTCCTCCCAACATGAACCCTGCGCCATCCGGCGCTTCGGCTTACGAGTCCGAGCAAACGGGCGTGCACCATTCGCTGCATCATTGCTATATCTGGCTGGGTGCGCTGCGCGCTGCGCCAATCATCTTCATATGCGGGCTTTCCTCATTGTCGGGGCTTATGAAATTAGCTGAAGCCCTTGGTTTCGTTTCGGTAGATGCGTTTTTCGTTGCGGTACTTTTGCTCCTGGCCGCCACGGTGCTTGTTTGCGGAGTTGTGATGGGTGCCCGTGCATGGACGTACCGTTACATCTGGTACGAATTTGACGAAACGGAATTCAGCTTCTACTCGGGGATATTGAACAAGCGGTGCACTCACGTGCCCTACTCGAAGATCCAGTCGGTAAACGAACGCGCTTCTCTTCTGCAGCGCCTGGCGGGCGTGCGCACAGTGAACATCGACACTGCGGGCGGTGCCAGCAACAAGGCGCTGGTAATTTCGTACGTGGAGCGAAGCGCGACAGAATATCTGCGCCGTGAACTTTTCCGCCGCAAGCACATCGAAGGCGAAGAGGGGCGTGTTGCAGCGGTTGCTCCAGGTTCTCTTGCTGGTCGGGGCAACGTGCTTGATGGTGCTGCTGCCGCTATTGACGATATTCGTGGCGTATTCGCCAAGGATGCAGTGAATACAGGTGTTGTTACTTGCGAATACTGTCTTGGCAACAAGGAACTGCTGCTTTCCGCCCTATGCGGAAGGGCATCGTTTGGCTTGGCTCTTGCAACAGTGATGGCTGCGCTTGTCGTTGTGGCAACTTTGGCCATCCTCGCGGTTTTGGTCGATGGCGCAACATTTTTTGCAGCGACGGGCGTGCCTAAGAGCGATCTTATACTCGTATGTGGGCTGACGGGCTTCTTGTTGCTGCTTTGCTTGACTATGACATGGGTTATCTATCTGGTTGGCGTGTGCCTTTCCTATGGCGGTTTCCAAGCGCGCCGTCGTGGTGGCCGCATTGAGGTTGAGCGGGGTCTTATAACGCATGTGTTCAACGGCATCGATGTGGATCGAATTCAATCGGTGCACATTCATCAAACCTTTTTCCAACGCCTTATGCGTTGCTGCTCAGTTTCGTATGGCAGGGTGGGGGTAGCCACTGGCGAAGAATCGTCTGGCTCCTCTTCTCAGTTAGAGACGGACAGACTGGTTGTGCATCCGTTTTTGCCCATCGCTGAAGCTTGGGGTGTCGTTCAGGGTTTGACCCCCGAATACGCTCATGCTCCCGTGGCAAGCACTCCTCTGCCGAAAGTGGCCCTGCGTCGTGCCATTACCCGAAGGGCGGTGTTGAAGGGCGTTGGGTTCTGGCTCGCCGTAGCCCTACTTCTGTTGTGTGCCGCTGCTTTCGCTGCTGATGCAACAGCTGCTCAGGGGCATGCCCAGCTCGGGGACTTTGCCGCAGCGACGCTGATACCAGGCCTTTTGCTGTGCGTTGCCATTGCGGCTATCGAAGTGGTGGGTGCGTTTCTGTGGCACCGTCGTTCTGCGTTCGGTTTCGACAACTCGGGATCTATCGTGGTAAACGGCGGTTACTCCACCGATACGGTAATTGTGCCTCGGAGGAAAATGCAGTATGCTTGCCTTCGTGCAAATCCTTTGCAGCGCCACGCTGGCGTTGCAACCGTTTTGGTGCGTACCGCAGCAGGCGTTCGCGGCTGCGATGAGCGTCTGATTGACGTTCCGATTGCAGAAGCATCCGCCTGGCTCGACTGGGCTCAACCGGAAGGTAGCCGCGCAGTATAATCGCAACATTAAGCATATGAACATGTTTCGCTTCTAGGTTGCAGTGAATATAACGCCCCGAATAGGGCAGTTGAAGGGATAACAATGGCACAATCGCAGGCTCCCTCAAGGGAATGGACGCCCCGCCAGTTCAAGAAGCGTGATTCGGGGAACCCGAAACGCTCCAAGCATGAAAAGAAGAAGGATGGCGCTGGCGTGCGCAATTCCCGCAAGGCCATTCGCGCCTATTCGCTGGGAGAAGAGATTGCCAACTCGATAACCCACGGCGTTGGTGCGTTGCTGGCCATCGCCGCCATCCCGCTCTGCGTTGTTGCGGCTGTTCGTTCGGGCGGCGGCCTGCATTTGCTTGCTGCACTGGTGTACAGCATTTTCATGCTGTTGGAATATGTGATGTCGACGCTGTATCACGCTATAGCGGCTGAAAAGGCCAAACGCGTGTTCAAGGTGCTTGACCACAGCTTCATATACCTGTTTATTGCGGCTTCATATAGCCCGTATTGCTTGGTTACCCTGGTTGATTGCCACGGTGTTGCCCTGTTTGCGTTTGTTTGGGCGGTTGCCATTATCGGCGTAATTGCCGAATCGTTCTGGGTGTTCCGTCCCCGCTGGATCTCGGCGGTGCTGTACCTGTGCTTGGGCTGGTCGGTTGTATGGTTTATCCCGCAGCTGTGGGCGCTGCTTCCCGCACCGGGCTTCTGGCTTCTGCTTGCGGGTGGACTCTGCTATTCCATTGGATGCATCTTCTACGTTCTGAAGAAGGTCCCCTATATGCATTCCATCTTCCATGTGTGGATCCTTGCTGGTTCAGTGTGCCAGTTCCTTTCCATCTGCCTATTCGTTTTGTAATCGCCGCCTTTAACATTTTCCTGACGAAGTAGTTACCTTGGCTTAGGGTGCTGTTAAATGGGGAGTGTTGGAAGGAGCAGTGTGTCAAAGGACGAAAAAAAGGGGTATTCCCTGTTTGGCCAGCCAAAGTCTTGGCCGGCGCTAACGCGCGGCGAAGACCGAATTATTGCTGGCGTCTGTTCGGGCATAGCCGAGCGCATCGATGCTGATGCGGTGCTGGTTCGTGTTACGGCCGTGGTGTTGCTCGTTTGCACCTTCGGTTTGGTTGCCGTTCCCTATATTGCCTTTGCAGCATTTCTTCCCACTTCGGGCGGGGAGGGCAAGCTCTTAAACGTCAGCCCACTTGATGTGTGCTCTGATCGCTATCACCGTGTGGTTGAAGCAGGGGTGGCAAGGGTGGAAGCGCTGCGAAATTATGGCATCCATGCCGATGCGGGCCATATACCTCCTATGCCGCCTGCGTCTTCGGGGGTTTCTCGTCCTATGCCTTCAGCGCCTACGCAAAGCGTGGTGGTTAGTGAAGGCAACAAAGCGCGTAAGCGCGCACCGGTGGTTTTGGCGCTGGTGGCGTTAACCACGCTATTCTTCGTTTTTGTTGCCAACTACTGGGTTTCCCGCATCCCTGGAGTAAGTTTTTTGGGCTTCTGGCCGGTCCTACTGATTGTCGCGGGTACAACCCTTCTGGTGTGCTTCGCGGATAAGGCGCCATTGCGTCTTCGCCTGTGCGGCTTGGTTGTTTGCATTGAGCTCTGCATTGCCTTGCTGCCCTTTACCCTCGGTATTTGCCCGCCCCATAGCTTGGAGCGGATCACTGATTTGTCGGCACTGATATGGCTTTCGGTGGCAGCCTGTTTCGTTATCGCTTGTGCCTTTGACCGTATTGATTTTCTGGCTCTGGGCGTTGGTCTTGTTGCGGTTGCTTTGGTGGTTTCGTACCTCGATATGGGTGTGTTTGACCGCTTAGTGGCGTTTTCATCATATTCCCACCATAATAATGCATTATCGCTGCTCAGAAGCTGATTTGGAACAAGTTCAGAGCCTTTACAAAAGGGTAACCCCAGGACTTTTACGCCCGTTTGCCGATAGCAAAATTTGGAGCCTTTAGCGTAGGCAGGTATAATAGGCCATGCGCTTTTGTGTGCTCATTGCAGTCTGCTGGTTCTAATCTCGGTGGTTCTGCAAACAAGAAGGCCCGCGCTCTTTGCTTCCCAAAGGGCAACGGCGAAGTTTCGGCATTGGAGTTTTTTGGCTAAAGCCAGCGTACATACCAAAAGAAGGGTCGCGCCGTTTTTCATGGTTTGCTTCGTGCTCATCATGGCTATGACGGTGGTTGCTTTTTGCTCTGTCGGCCAGGCACAGGGTTCCAAGCAGGAAGATTCTTCCACTCTTGGCTTGGGCTCTTCCCGTGCGCAGGCCGCTGATACCCAGCAGCTTTCTTCGGCTCAGCGCGCTTCCGGCGTGGCCGATGCTTCTTCCAGCGTTGACGGGGTAACCGTCACTGAAGCAGCAGATGCTACGGAAGCAACCCAGCGCTCTATCACGGTTAAAGATCCCGACCCGGTTGTGGTGCCTATTGCGGTAGACGAAACCAACGCCTTGGCAAAGCAGAAGGCGAACGAAGTTTGCACGCTCGATCCTCTTCCTACTGCGCCCCGCGTTGCGCCTGACGTTAACGATGGCACTTGGCAGAGTGGCATTGCCTCGGCTTATTCCATCGAAACCAACGATGATGGTCAAGGCAACTTCGGTGTAACCAACACTGCTTCGGGCATTGCGCTTACGCATCAGAGCGTTACGGTTGCCGTTCCTGAAGACAAGGCTTATCTGGTTGGTAGCATTTGCGAGATTTGCTATAACGGCAAGGTTGTTATAGCTACGGTTACCGATACTGGTGGTTTTGCTAAGTACGGTCGCGCACTCGACCTGGCGCCAGGTGTCTACAAAGCCTTCGGTGCTAACAGCTATACCGATTGGGGCACGCGAAACGTGTATTACCGATTCATTTAATGTTCAATGCCGGCCTGTGGGTCGGCTTTTTTATTTCCTCGGGGCATGTTTTCGATCGTTGTAATGCGTGGGCTTTGAGTTGGGCTCTCTGATCTTCTAAACTATCCAGCAGAAGCGGTGACAGCGGGAACGGTTGTTTTCGCTGTGCGCCGATTCTAACGGGGGTCGCTGTCTTCCGTGTGCTGACGTACACGCTGGCAAGCGCTTGCCCCAAGCAATAAGGGCAACTGAAATTAGCAATAGCTGTGCGCACCATCCGCTTCTGGGTGGGCAGACGGGCCCAGGTGGCTGAGCCATGACTCAGCCCAAGGAGCATGCGCCTGTTCACCGCGGGGGGGCGCTCGGTTTCACTGCGATTAAGATGGAGGAGCGGCGCGCGTGATGCGTCGCGATAGATGTGAGCGACATTATTATTGTGGGCTGCGGCCGTGTTGGTTCGCGTTTGGCCCTGATGCTCTCTGAGCATGACAACAACGTATGCGTAATCGACCGTGATCCTTCGGCTTTCGCCGCGCTGGGCCGCGACTTCAATGGCTCAACCTTTGTAGGCGTGGGCTATGACGAAGAGATCTTGGTGAACGCCGGCATCGAGGAATGCGACTTTGTGGCTGCGGTAACCCAGAGCGACAACGCTAACCTCATGGTGGTAGAAATCGCCCGCCGCTTGTACGATGTGCCCCATGCTGTAGCACGTTTGTACGACAGTAGCCATGAGCGAACCTATCTGCAGTTGGGCATCGACTATGTTTGTGGCACCACGCTGGTTGCCGAGGAAATATTCTCGAAGGCCATATCGGGTATTGGCGACCATATTGCCACCTTCGGTGATTTCGAGGTGCTTCAGTTTGCCCTCAACCTTTCCGAAGTGGGGCAGAAGTCCATCAAGGTTGCCGACTTGGAAAGCCGCCACGGCATCCGCGTATGCGCCTTCGAGCGCGCCGATGGTACGGTAAGCTCCATTCCCTCACCTTCGAGCATTTTGTATCACGGAGATGCGGTGCTCGCCGTGGTTTCGCATGCGATGCTTCCCGCTATTGCAAAGTACGCACAGGATTAGGGGGGTTGCGGTGTACATCGTTATCGTTGGCGGCGGCAAGCTCGGCGCATATCTTGCAGGTACCCTTCTGCGCGAAGGCAACCAGGTTGCCTTGATTGAAAAATGCGATGCCCAAGCGCGTCGCCTGGCGGAAACCATCGATGGTTCTTGCTTGGTTATCAGTGGTGATGGCTGCTCGGCTTCCGTTCAGGAAGATGCGGCTATGCAGTCGGCCGATGTGTTCGTGGCGGCAACCGGCCAGGATGAAGACAACCTGGCTGCGTGCGAAATTGCCTCGCGCGTATTTGATGTACCGCGTTGCATTGCCCGCGTGAACAGTCCTAAGAATCTGCGAATCTTCCGCCGCCTGGGCATTGAAAGCGTTTCTTCCACGGTAATGATCGCGAACATGATTCAGGAAGAGGCCATGCTCGGGTCTATGGGCGTTGCCGTTTCGCTTTCCAGCGATCAGATCGGCTTGCTGGACATCAAAGTTCCTACCATGCGCAACCACGACAACTACAAAGGCGTACGTGCGTTGGATATTAAATTTGATGAGGGCATCCGCATGATTGCCGTTTCCCATCAAGACGATGTGGAGGTAGTGAACAGCGAAACACGCATTTTCCCAGGTGATCAGGTTATCGTTGCAGCGGATACTGATCTTTTGGCCCGGGCTCGCGAAATCGTGCGTTCGTTGTAACGGTTGCCGTGGGCGTTCGCGTGATTTATGTTAGTAGAATATGGTCTCAGTCAGTTGCCTGGTAAGGCATACGTAAAGGGAGGAATCGAATGATCGGTCGCTACACCCGCCCCGAAATGGGTGCTATTTGGGAGCTCCAGAACAAGTTCGAGATCTGGAAGGAAATCGAGGTTCTGGCATGCGAAGCCCAGGCCGAGTTGGGCAAATCGGGCATCACCAAGGAAGAGGCTGCTTGGATCCGCAAACATGCAGACTTCACCGTTGAGCGCATTGACGAGATCGAAAAGGTTACCAACCACGATGTAATCGCCTTCACCACCAACATGGCGGAGTACATCGATGCCGACGTTCCCGAGGGAACCGAGCCTCCTAGCCGTTGGGTTCATTACGGTATGACTTCTTCCGACTTGGGCGATACGGCTCTTTCCTATCAGATTACCCAGGCGCTGGACATCATTCTGAAGGACGTCGCCCTGCTGGGTGAAACCTGCAAGCGTCGCGCTTTCGAGTTCCAGGAAACCCTGTGCGTGGGCCGTACCCATGGCATCCATGCTGAGCCCATGACGTTCGGCATGAAGTTCGGCAGCTGGGCTTGGGCCCTGAAGCGCGCCCAGACGCGTCTGCAGGAGGCTCGCAAGGTTGCAGCAACGGGCGCAATCAGCGGTGCTGTTGGAACCTATTCCAGCATCGACCCATTCGTAGAGCAGTACGTCTGTGGAAAGCTGGGTCTTACGCCCGACCCGCTTTCTACGCAGGTTCTGGCACGCGATCGCCATGCTCAGGTTATGACGGCGCTGGCTGTTACCGCTTCCACGTTGGAGTCCATCGCTATGCAGGTGCGCCTGCTTCAGCAGTCTGACGTTATTGAGGCTGAAGAGCCGTTCGCCAAGGGCCAGAAGGGTTCTTCGGCTATGCCTCATAAGCGCAACCCTATTACCGCAGAGCGTGTATGCGGCCTTTCCCGTGTGGTTAAGTCCAACGCTCAGGTAGCGCTTGACGACGTTGCTCTGTGGTACGAGCGCGATATCAGCCATTCTGGCGCAGAGCGTGTTGCCATGGCGGATAGCTTCATTGCACTGGACTACATGTTCGGCAAGATGCAGTGGATGCTTGACGGCTTGCAGACCTATCCTGCCAAGATGGAACACAATCTGTGGCGCACCAAGGGCCTTATCTTCTCTTCGAAGGTGCTGCTTGCCCTGGTTCAGACCGGCATCACGCGCGAAGACGCATACGTTATCGTTCAGCGCAACGCCATGAAGGTATGGGCCGACATCCAGAACGCTGTCGATGGTCCTACCTACCGCGAGAACTTGGAAGCCGACCCCGAGGCCAAGCTTTCTAAGGAAACGCTTGACGAGATCTTTGACCCATGGGACTTCCTTACGCGCAAAGATGTGGTATTTGATCGCCTGAAGGAACTTGAGTTCTAGAGTAGGCGCAACATCGTTTGAAAACATAGCGAGGGCATCCGGATCTGGATGCCCTCGCTTTTTTGTTATGTCGCGACGGGCGCCTTGCGAGACAGCTTGAGGCCATCTCGCATCGCCAGTCCGCAGGACCGCCGAAGGGTTGGCCCAGAAGCAGTGCGGGATCGATCGAGGCGCTGCCTCGTGGTTTGCTCTTGAAGCCCCTCGGCGCTACGTCTGGCCCTCACCCCTTGGGAATCGCCTTGGTCTCACCCCTTGTTGCCGCCCTGGCTCCCGCACCTTTGACATCGCCCCGAAAACGCCCTCGGGCCGAGCTGCCCCGCCGGTATCGCCCCTGGATTACCCTTGGGTTCGGCTTGAAGCCGTCACCAGGGGATCAAAAACAAAAAATCGGCTCGCGGTGCAACTTTTTTGCGATTAGCAATTGTTTAGAGCTTTCCAATTGCGGATTGAGACGCAAAATACCAGGTAATTAGCTGTATTGCGGTCCGATCCCAGCTTTTTTGGTCGGAAAAGGGCCCCTAATCGCAAAAAAGTTGCAAAAAAGCCGGGATTTTTGTTTTTGTAGCGGGTTGCCGGGGCAGGCTGCGGGATACCAACACGGCGCCGCATCGCCATGGACGCCTAAAATGCGTTGTCGATGCTGCCCTTGATGGGCGTGAAGACGCGCACGAGGGCGTGGTTGTTGCCGCTGTCGTTGTCGTCGGTGATTTGCGAGAGGCCCACGAACGAAGAGCGGGTGCCTGTGGAAACCAGGTGCTCGCCGTAGGTGTCGCAGCCGCTTGGCGTGTCGATGGCAAAGTAACTCTTGCTGCCAAAGTTAACGCCGCACAGGGCGGTGGTGGATTTCACCACAAACCATTCGCCCGACCAACAAGGAGCGGTGATGGGCGAGCGCGAGAAACGGAACCATTGCAGGTCGTTGTAGTGGTAGGCGCTCGCTGCCGAACGCGGCGTGTAGGTGCCCAAGTTGGCAATGCCGCCACCGAAGTTATAGATGCTGCTGAACCCAAACGAAAAACCGCTGCGGCCGTAGCTTGCCAAATCGGGCGTCATGGAAGAAGGGAGCGTCATCTGATCGACGGTGGAATTGTCTTTGGCTGAAATCTTGGTGAGCTGGTAGTAGGTGCCCTGAGCCTCGGCGCGTGGCGTAATTACCACGCCATCGTCGGCAGCGGTTACGCGCGTGGCGAAGGGCTTTTTTGAAGTGTAGGGAACAGCCACATCGCCAGAGCCGAAGCGTGCGCTTTTGAGGGCGCTTCGTTCGGCGGCGGATTCTCCCGAGGTGTTGGGGCATACCTGCCAGAAGGCGGTTTCGCCCACGGCGGCAATAGAAGGAATAAGCCAATTGCCATCGCCCTGGTCAACCTGGGTGATGGAAGTGGCGCTGCCGTTGGAAAGCTTTGCGGTGTATACGCGCCAAGCAGATTCGTAGGCGCTTGATTCCGTCCAAACAAGGCCGTTTTCGCTGCAGCGCACATCGACGATTTCGAATCCTTCGTCGGCGCCTTGAGCAGCGGAAAGCACCGAAGCGGTTTTGCCGTTGGAAAGGTACAGCAGGCTTACCGTGTTTAACGGGCTTGCCGATTCGCCGGGCACCAGGCAGGCAGCAACGGTGTCGTTGTCGGCCCATACCAGGGTTCCGTACGCAAGTTTGTAACTTCCAGCAGCCTTCACGTGCTGTGTGTAGTCGGCTTGGCTATAGTCCGAAAGGGCATTCACCGCATCTTCAGGGACGCTGATGCTTTCCACGGTGGCTTCCTTCTTGCCCTCTAGCGCGTTGGTGGCAAGCGAAAGCCCGCCGCCCAAAGCGGCAACGCCTGCGATGGCGCCCGCTCCAATAAGCAGGTTCCTGCGCGTAAGCAGCACTTCGGGGCCCGATTTCTTTGCGGAAACGCCGCTGGCCACTTGGCTGAATGCGGGGCCGAAGCCATGGGTGGAAGCGTTGGAGAATCCGCCTTTGCCCTTCGTTTTCGCAGACGGCTCGAACGCCGATCGGCTTCTGGGCGCAGAGGTGGAAAAGCCCTGTGGAGCTGCTTTGCGGGCGGAATGAGCGCCGCGCGTGCTGCCTCCGCGAACCCCTGCGCTGCGGTTGTGCGAATTGCGAGAGGGGCGAGGGGCTTTGCCGGGGATATTTTGACTGCGTTTAGTGGGCACGTATTCTCCTGATGTGGTGCTTTCCCGCGCAACGGTTGGACGGGTACTGCTGAGGGGTATTGTGACATTTGGGTGTCCGCTTATACCTCCTGTTCTGGCAATTGATACAATAATTGCAAATGGCGCCTTGGTGCCTCTAGTGCGTTATGCGCAACAGCGCATCGTGCCGGTTGGCCCCAGAGCCCGCAGTCGTTTTGTTTGCAATTTGACTGTGCTGCATGTGCAGATAAAGCCCGTACGGGCTTTTCGATACCTGTCAGGAGGCATTGATGACTTCTTCAATGAACGAAAGCACTCGTCGTATCCTTCTCGTGGAAGACGAAAAGGCCATCCGCGATGCGGTGGCGGCATATCTCGAACGCGAGAACTATTGGGTAACTGCCGTGGGTGACGGTCAGGAGGCTTTGGAAGAGTTTTCCAAGCATCACTTCGATCTGGTTGTGCTCGACTTGATGCTCCCTCGTGTTCCCGGTGAGCGTGTATGCCGCGTTATCCGCGACAACTCTGACACGCCCATCATTATGCTCACCGCCAAAGGTGAAGTGGAAGACCGCATTATCGGCCTCGAACTGGGTGCAGACGACTATCTTATCAAGCCCTTCAGCCCTCGCGAATTGGTTGCTCGCGTACGCGCCCTTTTGCGCCGCGTGCATTCCGAGTCTGAGCCTCAGCGCGAAGTGCTGGAGTTCGGCGAGCTCACCATCGACATTTCGGGTCATAAGATCCTCGTAAGCGGCGAAGAGGTTGACCTTACCGCCAGCGAATTCAAGCTGCTCACCACGCTGTGCCGCTACCCTGGTCGTGTGTACTCGCGCATGGAATTGGTTGAAAAAGTTCTGGGCTACGATTTCGAGGGCTACGAGCGCACCATCGACTCCCATGTGAAGAACCTCCGCGCCAAGATTGGCGACAATCCGCGTAATCCGAAGTGGCTTCATACCGTGCATGGCGTAGGATACCGTTTTGAGGATCCCACGAAGGCCAACTAATTTCCTTTGAACCTGCAGCGCGTTCTGCCTTCGGGCGGGGCGCGCTTTTTTATTGGGGCCGCCACAGAAAGGAGTTGCTGATGGCTGCAAATTCAACCGATGCCACCTGGACCCAAGCGAATAGCGAGGAGCCAGATGGAAACTCGGGAAAGAAGAAGGGGTTGAACCTTTCGTTCAATAAGCGCATCGTGCTGGTAATGCTGGCCGTTTCCCTTATCACGGTACTTTCTTCCATTGCGGTGCTTTCCTTTGTATGGGAGCAGCACTTCCAAACCTATACGCGCGAAAATGTGCAGCGCGTTGCCGATTCCACCGCCGATTCTATCGCCCAGGGCTACAAGGCTTCCCGTGGCGATTGGTACAGCGGAGCCCTGAATGCTGCATCGTCGGCGAGCATTCTGTACGATTCCATTAACGTGCAGGTGCGCGACGAAAATGGCGCCATCGTGTACGACGACTCCACCGACAAGGCTTTGGGCGCGGCGGCCATGAAGGAATCGAGCGGCAATGTGGCTAAGGCGGCCATCAATGTAGACGGCAATCAGGTTGGCACCGTGTTCGTGCGGGTACACGGCTCCGATACGCTGTTAACCCAGACCGATGCCGAATTCCGTGAAAAATCGTACCAGGCCATGATCTTCGCTGCGTTCATCGCGATGGCCATTTCTATTGTGGTGGGAGTGCTGTTCTCCCGTGCGCTTGTTGCCCCCATTCGTCGCATTACGAATACGGCTAAAGCGCTGAAAGAGGGCGATTATTCGGCGCGTACTGGTATGAAGGGTACCGACGAAATTGCTCGCCTGGGTAATATGTTCGACGCTATGGCAGATTCCGTGGAGCAGAACCGCAAGCTTGAACGCAGGTTGGTAACCGACGTTGCCCATGAGCTACGCACACCGCTTATGGCCATCCAATCTACCGTTGAGGCAATGATTGATGGCGTGTTTGAGCCCGATGCCGAGCGTCTGGAAACGCTGAATTCCGAGGTGCGTCGTCTTTCCCGTTTGGTTGATGCGCTGCTGAAGCTTTCGCGCCTGGAAAGCCGCACCAAGCCCATCGAGCGTCAGAAGGTCGATCTTACCGAAATGCTGTCAGCGGTTGTGGCAACGCATCAGGCATACATCAACGAAGAGGGGCTGAATCTGGAATTTGAGTACGATCCGCACGTGTACGTGTATGGCGATGCCGACCTGCTTCGCCAGGCTACGGCAAACCTGATTTCCAATGCTGTTCGCTATACCCCAGAAGGCGGCACCATTACCATCACGGCTCGCAAGGGCGAGCTAATGGGGCAGATCAGTGTTCGCGATACGGGCATCGGCCTTACCCCAGAAGAAGCGAAGATGGTCTTCCAACGCTTCTGGCGCGCCGATTCGGGTCGCGCTCGCGCAACGGGAGGTTTGGGCGTTGGCCTTTCTGTGGTCAAAGAAATCGTGGACCAGCACAATGGCTGGGTGCGCGTTGAGGGCCGCCCTAACGAAGGGGCATGCTTTACCGTCTACGTGCCCTTGTACACCAGTGAATCCGAAAAGAAGAAGGGCAACCGTCCTCGCTTTGGAACGAACTAGCTATGGAAGGCGCCTGCACGGGCTCCTTTCTTTCTGGCCTTGGACTTGGATCGTGGCCATCTTTTTTGAGCCGGCCTTGCCTGAGTGATTGTATGGATTGTTGCAACAATAAGGGATCAGGCTAAGTTGGGCGGGTCTTGGCTAGGCGATTGCGCTTCTGAGGCTGGGTATTTGCGGGGGCTTTTGTGCGTTCAGCACCCAGGCATTAATCGCAGTAGTTGTGAATCGGCGCAAGTACTGCTTCTTTTTCATGCGTTGCTGCGCAAGATGTTCCATAATAGAGTTCTGTCAACAAACTCAGACGGAAGGACGGTCATGTCTGTAATCGACATCAAACCCGATGCACAGGGAAAGGTGCGCGATCTGTACGATTTGGGCGACAAGCTGCTGTTGGTCGCATCCGATCGTATTTCTGCTTTCGACTATATTCTGGAAGACGAAATCCCCTATAAGGGCCAGGTGCTCACGCAGCTTTCTTGCTTCTGGTTCGACCTTCTGTCCGATGTGGTTGACAACCATCTTATCTCAGCCGATGTTGCCGACCTTCCCGAGCAGTTCAAGCCTTATGCCGATAAGCTTGCTGGCCGCTTTATGCTGGTAAAGAAGGCCAGCATGTTCCCCGTCGAGTGCATTGTACGCGGCTACCTTACCGGTTCGGGTTTGAAGGACTATCAGAAGACGGGCGCTGTATGTGGCATTCAGCTCCCCGAAGGCCTGGTAAATTCCTCCAAGCTGCCTGAAACCATCTTTACTCCTTCCACGAAGGCCGAGATTGGCGACCACGACGAGAACATCAGCTTCGAGCAGTGCGAAAAGCTTATTGGGGCCGAAGATGCTGCCGCCATCCGCGACCTGACCATCAAGGTGTACGAAACGGCTGCAAGCCACGCGAAGGAACGCGGCATTATCATCGCCGACACCAAGTTCGAGTTCGGTGTATACGACGGCAAGATCATCTTGGGCGACGAGGTTCTGACCCCCGACTCTTCCCGTTTCTGGGCAGCCGACACCTATAAGGTTGGCGAAGAACAGCCCAGCTTCGACAAGCAGTTTGTGCGCAATTGGCTCAATGCCAACTGGGACCGCACTGGCAACCCGCCGCGCCTGCCCGAAGATATCATCAAGAAGACCAGCGAAAAGTACATTCAGGCTTACGAGAAAATCACGGGCAAGACGTTTGTAGCCCAGTAGGCCCCGACGAAAACACAACAAGGAGAATCAAGGGATGTCTCAGCGAAACCCCATGAACGAGCGATACACCAGCGACCAGAAACATGGCGCTACCCGTAAGAGCGCAGCTTCTGCCAAGCCGGTTTCGAAGGCTGCGTCTTCGGTGCGTACCACATCGTCCAAGCCCGAGAAGAAGGGGTTGTTCGGCGGCTCCAAGAAACAGGAGCCGGCCCCCGCGAAAGCTCCCAAGAAGACCCAGGCTGCTCAGTCTTCGGCTAAGGCTAAAGAAGCCCCCTCGCTTTCCAAGGAAGAGCAGAAGGAAATCGAGAAGCACAACAAGAAGGTTAAGCGCGCCGACCGTGAGGCCCGCCGCGAGCGCAACAAGGAAGTTAACCGCTTCGTTCCCGATACGGCCGAGTTCAAGCGCCTGAACCGAAAGCGCATGGTTTATTCGGGCGTTGGCTTCGTGGGCATGATCGTTGCCATCGTGCTTTCGCTGCTTATTCCTCAGCAGCCGTTCATTTCAATTGGCCTGATGATTGCTTCTTGGTTCTTCTTCTTCATGGGAATGCGCATCGACACCAATCAGTTGCGTCCTCTGCGAGAGCAGGGATACGACAAGGCTGTGCGCCAAGCTCAGAAGAAGGCAAACAGGAAGAAGAAATAGCTTTGACGGAAAAGGGGTTTTGCCCCTTTTCCTATTCAGATTCGCTAGGAGTGGCAAAAGGGGGCTAACCTCTTTTGCCACTTTGATTGAAAGGTGCATTTATGCGATTGGTTTCCTGGAACGTTAACGGTTTGCGCGCTGTTATGAAGAAGGGGTTCATGGATGCCTTCCATGAGCTTGATGCCGATGTGTTTGCGCTCCAGGAAACAAAGCTGCAAGAAGGCCAGATTGAGATGGATCTTCCTGGGTACCATCAGTGTTGGAGCTATGCCGAGCGCAAAGGCTATTCTGGTACGGCGGTGTTCTGCAAGGAAGAGCCGCTGCAGGTAATTCATGAGGTAGGCGTGCCGGAGCTGGACACCGAGGGCCGCGTGGTGATCTGTGAATTCGAACAGTACTGGCTCGTAAATGTGTACACGCCCAATGCTCAAAGCGAACTTGCGCGGCTTGACCACCGCATGGCCTGGGATGATAGGTTCCGCGATATCTGCAAAGGCCTAGAGGAAGGCGTGCTTCCCGATGGTCAGGCGGGAAACGCAAAGCCTGTGGTAATGTGCGGCGACTTCAATGTGGCTCATCAGGAAATCGACTTGAAGAACCCGCGCTCCAATCGCGGCAACCCTGGCTTTTCCGATGAAGAGCGCGCCAAGTTCACCTGCCTTTTGGATGCGGGCTTCATCGACACGTTCCGCTACCTGAACCCTGCAACCGAAGGTGCCTATTCCTGGTGGAGCTACCGTTTCCATGCCCGCGCCAATAACGCAGGGTGGCGCATCGACTATTTCCTGGTGAGCGAAGCGCTGCGTGAAAAGGTGCAGATGGCCAACATTTATTCCGAGATCATGGGGTCCGACCATTGTCCCGTTTCGGTGGAATTGGATCTGTAGGTTTGGCCTGTTGCGTTCAGCCCGTTACGGCGGTTCGGTCCGTTGCGGCCCCTTCGCCCGTCGCAAAAACAAAAATCTCGGCATTTTTGCAACTTTTTTGCGATTAGGGGCTCTTTTTTCGTCGCCGCTGGGTGGTAATAGGCCGCAGTACGGCCAATTGCCTGCGTTTTTATGCCGCGATTCACGATTGGAGAGTTTGGAACAATTGCTAATCGCAAAAAAGTTGCAGTCTGGGCCGATTTTTTGTTTCTGGGCCCCAGGGGCAGCTTAAGGGCGGTGCTATAAGCGAGATGGGCCCGATGCGGCGTGCGGGGTGGGCCTGCAGCGGTGGCTCCAACGTGCGGGGTGGGCCTGCTGTGGCGCGATGGGGCGGGCCTGCTCCGGTGTGGCGATGCGGGTCCGAGCGCTGCGGGCGGTTCCCTCTCCGCGAATCGATTTCGAGTGGGGCCGCCATGCTCGTGCCAATATGAGGCATGACTCTTCGCTGTAGCGCATAATCGGGTAGACGCGCTACAATGGTTCGATACATTTTCTATTGGCTGGAAGGCAATGATGGCAAGTAACGATATGGATTTGGCAAAGATCGAGCAGGGCGTGCGCCTGATTTTGGAGGGCGTTGGCGAAGACCCGAACCGCGAGGGGCTGCTTGAAACCCCAGCTCGCGTGGCCCGTATGTACGAAGAATGCTTTGCTGGTCTGCATCAAGACCCAGCCGTTCATTTTGAAACGCTTTTCGACGAACACCACGATGAAATGGTGATCGTTCACGACATCCCGTTCTTCTCCATGTGCGAGCACCACCTGGTACCGTTCTTCGGCAAGGCCCATATCGCATATCTGCCTTCCGAATCGGGCAAGATCTGTGGTATTTCCAAGCTGGCTCGCCTGGTTGAGGTGTACGCCCGCCGTCCTCAGGTGCAGGAGCGCCTTACCTCGCAGGTTGCCGATACTTTGGTAGAGCAGCTGAACCCCCGCGGCGTTGCCGTGGTTATGGAAGCGGAGCATCTGTGCATGAGCATGCGCGGCGTTAAGAAGCCCGGTGCGAAAACGGTCACCAATGCCATGCGTGGTATATTCAAGGAAGATGCTGCGACGCGCGCAGAGGCGCTGTCGCTTTTGATGGGACGCTAAGTTCCCGCAGGTAGGCCGAAGCTTTCGCAAGGAGCGGAAGCAAAGCGAAAGGAATCTTTCATGCGTTGTGTTATCTCGGTTTTGGGTAAAGACCGCGCCGGTATCGTAGCTGGCATTTCGGGCGTCCTGGCAGAAAAGGGCGCAAGCATCGACGACATCAACCAGACCATTCTGGATAGCATCTTCAGCATGACCATGCTGGTTCGTCTTGATACCGACACCGCTGGCTTCAACGAGGTTCAGGAAGCACTCGCCAAGGAAGGCGAAGAGCTGGGCGTTCAGGTAATTGTTCAGCGCGAAGACGTATTCCAGTTCATGTACAAAATCTAAACAGGAGGCGAAGCTCAGTGAGCGAAAACTGTCAGACGAGCGCAGGGGAAACGCAGCAAGGCACCTCGTGTGCGCCATTGGCAGGTGAAACGTTCGCTGCTTTCGTTGATACCATAGCTGCCCTGCGCGCTCCGAACGGCTGCCCGTGGGACCGCGAGCAAACCCATGAATCCATCGCCCGCAACATGATCGAAGAGGCGTACGAGGCTGTCGATGCTATCGAACAGCACGACGCGACGCATCTTCGTGAAGAGCTGGGCGATGTTCTTTTGCAGGTGGTTCTGCAAAGCCAGATCGCCGCCGATGCGGGCGAATTTACCGTGGCGGATGTGTGCCGTGATGTGAATGCGAAGATGATTCGCCGCCATCCGCATGTGTTCGGTGAAGCAGCTGCGGGCTCTGCCGAAGACGTGCTTTCCATTTGGGACAACGTGAAGCTCGCCGAAAAGAGCGCCGCCGATGCCCAGGCTGAAGAGCCCGAGGGGTTGCTGGACAGCGTGCCCGCTAGCTTCCCAGCGCTGCTCCAAGCTTACAAGATTTCCCGTAAGGCGGTTGCAGCCGGGTTCGAGTGGGACACCGTCGAAGACGTGTGGGCCAAGGTGGAAGAAGAGATTGCCGAATTCAAGCAGGCATGCCGCTCCTATGACGCTCAGGCGAAGGAGCTGGAGTTTGGCGATGTGCTGTTTTCCCTGGTGAACGTGGCGCGCAAAGAAGGCATCGATGCCGAAACGGCCCTGCGTGCCACGTGCCGCAAGTTCCGTGAGCGTTGGGCCTTTATGGAAGGCGCTGCATGGGGTCAGGGCAAGCGCATCGAAGAACTGGATATGGATGAAATGCAGCAGCTGTGGGATCAGGCCAAGATGTTGCACGTAGGTGAAGCGTCCCATGACTAAGCTCTATTCGCGCACGGTGGCGCTGAACACCGATATCGTTGACGCCTTCTGCGTGCTGCAGAAGGGCTTTACCGATCAGTTTGTGTACTACGACAAAGAACGCCCCATACGCTATTTGGGCCTGGGTCGTTGCATCGCCTTGGCAACGCTAGGCGAAGCCGATGTGGTAAGCCAGGATGCAGGGTTTGCGCCAGTGTTCTTTTCGTTCAACCGCTTTGATGCCGAAAACCCCAAGCCTGCCGATGACATGATGACGGCCTTCCCGCGTTTGCGCTTGATGCTGCCCGAATTGGTGCTTATCCAAAACGAGCAGGGGTCGTTCTTGCAGGTGAACAGCTTGGGGCCCGTGTATCAGGGCAGGGTCGATCGCTTCGTGCGCCATGCTCAGGAAGCGAAGCCCCGTACTCATCGCACCATGTCATATTCGTTGCAGCGTGACTCGTTTGACGAGTGGCAACGCATCATGGACATGGGACTTGGTCGCATTGCGTCGGGTAAGATTGAGAAACTCGTGCCTTCGCGCCGCATCGAGCTTACGGCCGAACAGCCGTTTTCGTCGAAGGATGTACTGGTGAACCTGATCGACGGCAGCGCCCGCGGCACGGTGTTCCTGTATCGTTACGGCGATGTATTCTTCTGCGGCTGCACGCCCGAGCTGCTGTTGCGCAAGAAGGGGATACACGTGGAAAGCATGTGCCTTGCTGGCACGTGCCCGCACGGCGAAACGCCGGAAGAGCAGAAGGCCTTGGCGGACGAACTGCTTGGCAGTGAAAAGAACCGTCGCGAGCACGAATACGTAGTGAAATTCATGCGCGAAGTGTTCGCCCGCAATTGCTATAACGTTGATATTCCTGCAACGCCGCAGATCAAGGTGCTGAAGCATGTGCAGCACCTGCATACGCCCGCAGCGGCGCAGGTTATGGAGGGCACCACGCTTATGGGCCTTGCCAGCCAGCTGCATCCCACCCCGGCGCTTTCTGGTACCCCGGTGGGCGAAGCGCTGATGACGCTGCGTGAAGCCGAGGGCTACAATCGCGGCTTCTTCGGTGGCGCGGTGGGCTATGTGAACGCCGATGGCGATGGGGAATTTTCCGTGGCTATCCGATCGGGTGTGTTCGACGGTGAGCGCGGCTGGCTCTATGCTGGGTGCGGCATTGTGGAGGGCAGCGATGCTGCTGCGGAATTCAACGAGATCGATCTGAAGCTGAAAACCATCTTGAGTGCGTTTGAAGCACCCGAGGACGAAGGGGACGAATAGGCCATGGCAGAAAAGGAAGCGGATTTGCTGGTTGACGAAGAGGATCAGGCAACCGATGCGCCCGAGCTTGCCATTGCGCAAAAGAAGTGCGCGCTGGGCACCTATGTGGGTGCGTTCTTCGATGAGCTGATGCGCGCTGGCGTGCGCGATGTGGTGGTAAGCCCTGGCTCGCGTTCCACCCCGCTTTCGATGGTTGCCCACGAGGCTCATGCGCGATTCGGATCGGCGTTCAACTTGTACTTGGATATCGACGAGCGCGGTGCCGCCTTTTTTGCTTTGGGCATTGCCAAGGCAACGGGGCGTGCCGTGTGCGTTATCTGCACATCGGGTACGGCGCTGGCAAACTACTATCCTGCCGTGATGGAAGCGGAGATTTCCCGCGTGCCCCTTATTGTGCTTTCGGGGGATAGGCCGGCGCGCCTGCAGGGGCTTGGCGCTCCGCAAACGTGCGATCAGAACAAGGCGTTCTCCGACCATGTGCGCCGCTTTTTCGCCATGCCCGAGCCGAGCGATAGCCCCAAGTACGTTGCCCATGTGCGCCAGGTTGCACGTGAAACGGTTATTGCCGCAGCTCCGGGGACTCATGCCTCGGCCCCCGTGCACGTGAATTTCCCGTTCGATGAGCCGCTGGTGCCCGACACTGCTATGCCCGATCTGTTCGATGCGGGTCGTGTTGCCGCCGCCGACGATCTTCCCGCCCTGGTGCGTACGGAACACGAGCTTTCTTCCCGCGATGCGGCTTCCCTGGTGGATTTCCTTGATTCCCATACTGTGGTGGTTCTTGCCGGCGAAGGAACATTTTCTGCTGAAGCGGTTGCAGACAGCACGCGCAGGGACAGGGAAGCGCAGGCTCTCCTTGCTTTTGCCGAGCGTTTCGATGCCCCTTTGCTTGCCGACCCGCTTTCCCACTTGCGCACGTACGGCCACCCTGCCGTTATCTGCGGATACGATCGCATTATGGGGTCGGATGAAATGCCTGCCTTCGACGCGGTGGTTCGCTTTGGGCGCTATCCGGTGTCGAAGCGCGCAACGCAGGCAATCGAAGCCTGCCAGGCCGCACAGATCGTGGTGGATCCGCTGACCACACGCGACTTCAATTCGCAGACCACCACGTTTGTGGCGGCGAACCCGCTCGATTTCGTAGTGGCTTTGCTTGAAGCGGGGACCGTTCCCAATCCAGAAGAATCTATGGCCTACGCACCCCTGCCGCAGAATGTTCACGAGTGGGGGCTTATCGACCGTGCCCGAACCGAACGCATATTGGCAACCGATTTCGCCGCCGATAGCCAGTTTGAAGGTTCTTACCTGCGTGCGGTGCTGGAAGGAATTCCCGCAGAAAGCCTGCTGTTCACGGCAAACAGCATGTCGGTCCGCGCGCTCGATGCCTTCTACGTAAGCCAAGCGAAGCATCTTACCGTGCTGGCAAACCGCGGCCTTAACGGCATCGACGGAACCGTTTCCACGGCATTGGGCGCAGCGCAAAGCTTCAAGCAGACCGTTATGGTCACGGGCGATTTGACCTTGCTGCACGACCTGAATTCGCTGGCGCTGCAAGGGGAAATGCTTTTGCGTGAACGCCAAGGCTCGCCAAGGCCCAGCATCGTTATCGTGCTCTTGAACAATAATGGCGGTGCCATCTTTGACATGCTGCCGCAAAAATCTGACGAATCGTACTTCGAGAGGTTGTTCCTAACGCCTCAGAAGGTTGATTTTGCCGCCGCGGCGGGTGCCTTTGGGGTACCCACAGCTACGGTGCATACGGTGGCAGAATTCAAGCAGGCATTTAGCGGGTTCTTGGGTGAACAGGGTATATCCTTAATAGAAGTTCCCTTGCCCCTGACGGGAGTGCGGGAGCGCTACGATCAGTATTGGTAATGCGCATGTGCGCACGTGCTTGAGGGGAGTAACCGATGCACAATCACACTTGTGGCTGCGGTCACCACGAAGGGGATGCTGGCTGCGGCTCCCACGAACATGATCACGGCGAAGTATGCGCGTGCGGCGCTCATCACGTCTCGCCTGAAGTTGAGCCTCTGGCGTCAGCATGGAGCATGCTGGGCAAAACTTCCAAGGAACAAACGGTGCCGCCTACGCGCGAATTCGACTTCGACTGGGAAGGCCAGAAGATCCACGTATATCAGTGGGGCAAGGCCGATAACATCCCTGTTGTTTTGCTCCACGGCTTTATGCAGACGGGCTTAAGTTGGAGCATCATCGCCGCCGCCCTTTCAGGCAATCACTGCGCATACGCGCTTGATTTCCTGGGGCATGGCAGAAGCAGTAAGCCAAGCAACGTTGAGCTTTATCGCTACGACGCCATGGTGCGTATGGTGGAATCATTCTTGGAGCAGGTTGCGTGTGTGGGGCATGAAGGCGCCAAGCGCCGCGCCCACGTTATAGGCTATTCCATGGGTGGACGCATTGCCCTGGGGTTGGCCTCTTCTGAAAAAGACCTGCTGTATTCGCTGATTCTGGAAAGCTGCAATTTTGGGCCTGAGGGCAATGAGCAGCGCGCTGCCGCAGAAGAGCGCAACGCTGGCTGGGCGCAACGGTTGCGCAATAACGGCATCGAAGAATTCGTAGAGTACTGGGAGACGCTGCCGCTTTTCGAATCGCAGCGTGAAATGGGACTCGATGAAGAGCTTCGCCCCGAGCGTTTGGCCAACGACGCTGAATCGATGGCGTTGTGTTTGGAAGGCGCGGGAAAGCATGCCATGCCCGATGCTTCTCAGGCGTTCGCCGTGGTGGCAAGCACCTGGGTACCCGTCAAGTACCTGTGGGGCTACGACGACTGCGGCAGCGAAGCGGTAGCGCATCAGTTGGAACACGACGGCATCGACGTGACCTCGTTTGGAACGGGGCACAACGTACACTTAGAGGCGCCCGTTCTTTACGGTACAGTAGTGCAGGAATTCTTGTTCGGCATAGAACCCAGGGGTGCAGCCCCAAAAGGTTCCGGGCATCAACAATAAGGAAGGACATCCATGAGCGATTTTCCTTGGGAAAAAGTTAAAGATTACGACGAGATCATCTACGAAAAGTACGATGGCATCGCCAAAATCACCATCAATCGCCCCGAGCGTCGTAACGCTTTCACTCCGAAGACGAACGTCGAGTTGTTTGACGCGTTTTCCCTTGCGCGTGACGACCAGGAAGTGGGCGTTATCATCCTTACCGGCGCTAACCACGACGGCAAGGACGAAGACCAGGCATTCTGCTCCGGCGGCGACCAGAAGGTGCGCGGCAACGGTGGCTATGTAGGAGAGGACAACATTCCGCGCCTGAACGTGCTTGACCTGCAGCGTCTTATCCGCGTAGTGCCCAAGCCTGTTATCGCTATGGTGAACGGCTACGCTGTGGGCGGTGGCCATGTTCTTCATATCCTGTGCGACCTTTCGATTGCGGCGGAAACCGCTAAGTTCGGTCAGACCGGCCCGCGCGTTGGCAGTTTCGACGGTGGCTACGGTGCCTCGTATTTGGCTGCTATCGTCGGCCAGAAGAAGGCTCGCGAGATTTGGTACCTTTGCCGCCTGTACACGGCAGCGGAGGCTCTGGATATGGGCCTGGTGAACAAGGTTGTTCCTTTCGACGAGCTGGAAGCCGAGTGCGTTTCCTGGGCTAGGGAAATGCTTCAGCTTTCGCCTACGGCCCTGCGTTTCCTGAAGGCATCGTTCAATGCTGCTACCGACGGCTATGCCGGTTTGCAGCAGCTTGCAGGCGATGCCACGCTTCTGTACTACACGTCTGACGAAGCGAAGGAAGGTCGTGACGCCTTCAAGGAAAAGCGCAAGCCCGACTTCGACAAGTTCCCGAAATTCCCCTGATCTGAAATTCCCTGATAAAGGATGTGACGGCAATGATTGCCCAACTGGCGGAAATGGCCTACCGCAAGGCCGGTCAGATGTTTTTCTGTGTGCAGAAAGATGCGCGCTCGGTAACGTTTAGCTATCGCCGCGCCCGCTTTGCTGCTGCGGCTTTGGCTCAGCAGCTTGCCAAGCGCGGTTACGGTCGTGGCACCACGCTTGCGTGCAATCTGTACAACGGCGCCGAAATCGTGATTCTTTCCTTGGCGGCGGCGTACGGCGGCTTCACGTTGGCGCTGCTGAATCCGCGTCTTTCCTACGAAGAGCGCAAGCTGCGCATCGTGGAGTTGGAAAACGCCACGGGCGAAGCCGGCATCGACGTATTGGAACAGTCTGCGGTTGAGCGCCTGATGATCGATGCGACGGGCTACGGCCTTGCCGATTTTGCCGCTTTGCCGGAAGGCTCTGTGCCTCACGCCACGCAGTTTGAAGCGTTCGCCCGCGAATGCGAACAGGCGTGGGATGGCCAAGAGGCGGGCATTGTCATGTTCACATCGGGTTCTTCGGGAACCCCGAAGGCCACGCTTTTGCCGTGGAATTGCATCACCGGTGCCGCCACCGCGGCAAACCGCGCTTTGGCGCTGGAAAGCCGTGGTGTGTGGCAGATGGTGCTGCCCATGTGCCACATTGGCGGCTTCCAAATCATGGTGCGCTCTCTTCTGAGCGGTGGCTCGTTCATCGTGTACGAGCGCTACAACCCCGTGCGTGTGCTGAATGACGTGCTGAGTTTCCGCGTTACGCATATTTCTGTAGTGGATAAGATTCTGGCCGATTTGCTGGAAAACGATCGCGACAAGGTTATCGGGCAGTACGCATGTATTCTTTTGGGCGGTGCAGCGCTGAACGAAAAGACGCTGCGCATGGCTTTGCGCGCAAAAGCAAACTTGTACTCCAGCTACGGCATGACGGAAACTTCCAGCTTCATTGCCACGGCTCCGGTGATCCGCGGTTTCGATGGCGGGCTGGAGCTTCTGCCCGGCTACGATGCTCGCATCGTAAGCCCCGATGCCGATGGCATTGGCCAGCTGCACGTTGCGGGCCCCGGCATCTTCGAGGGTTACCTGAATGCTCGCAAAGCCATGAGCGCCGATGGCTATTTCGTTACCGGTGACAGAGCATCTATCGACCGTAACGGTCTTTTGCGTGTGTACGCGCGCACCGAAGACCTCATTATTTCGGGCGGCGAAAACATCTACCCGGCCGAAGTTCAGGATGTTCTGCTGGGCATTCCCGGCGTGAAGGATGCCTATGTGTTCGGCACCGCCGACGAAACCTGGGGGTATCGCCCGGTGGCGTTCATCGAGGCCGACTATTCCGCCGAAGCCATCGCCCGCGACCAAGAAGAGTTTGGTATCGACCCTGCTCAGAGCTGCATTCGTCCGGCAACGTGCCCGCAGGAATATGCCCATATGGTGCACGATTACCTGAATGGTTGCATGTCGAAGCTTCACCATCCCAAACATATTTTGGTGATGAACGAATTCCCGCGCACCATCGCTGGCAAGGTGGATCGACGTGCGCTGAAGCAGCGCTACGACAAGCGCATCGACATCAAGTCGCTTACCCTGTATCGCGTGAAACAACCCTTTTCCCATCCCGTGAAGACGGCCAAGGGCAACGTCGATTTCCGCGAATCGTTCTTCGTGGAAGTGGAAGACTGGGCTGGGCGCACGGGTATTTCCGAGTGTGTTTCGTTTGCCACCAATTGGTATCTGCCTGAAACCATCGGGGAAGATTACGCCGTGGTGCGCGACTCCATTGCCCCTGTGGTGTTAGGTGAGCGCTATCTGCATCCAAGCGAAGTGTCCGCTTCGCTTGCCACGTTTCCCGGTTTGGCGAAGTATCCCATGGCGAAAGCTGCGGTGGAGCCTGCCATCTGGGACTTGTACGGCAAGATCATCGGTCAACCGCTTTCGAAGATGATTGGCGGCTCGAATGCCGAGAAGATTCTGGGCGGTGCCGTGGTGGGCATCGCTCCTGTTGAAGAAGTGCGTGCGGCGGTAGACAGCTTGGTAGCCCAGGGGTACACCCGTGTGAAGATGAAGATCGAGCCGGAAACCGCACTCGAATGCGTGGCTGCTGTGCGCGCCGACCATCCCGACTTGACGCTGATGCTTGACGCCAACCAGTCGTTCGACGAATCGTATCTGAACGTGCTGTATAAGCTCGACGCATTGAACCCTGCATGCATCGAGGAACCTTACAATCCGAACTACGTTCCCAGCAGTGGTGAGCGCAACCTATTCGTGCGCCTTTCGCTGCTGCAGGATGAACTGAAGACCATGGTGTGCCTGGACGAATCGGTGGTAACCGCAAGTGATATGGAAGCAGCCATGGGGTTGGACAACCTTCGTTGCTATGCCTTGAAGATTGCGAAGTTTGGCGGCATTCAGCCTACGCTCGACTTCTACCACTGGATGCGCAGCCTTGGCAAAACGGTTTGGATGGGCGGCATGTTCGACACGGGCGTTTCGAAGCGCATGCACGCGGCTTTCGCAACCTTGCCAGGCATGGATTTGCCGCCCGATGTTTCGGATTATTCGGCATATTTTGCCCACGATACCGCCCTTCCCCCGTTGGAGCTTGAGTACGGCGAATTGGTGCTGAATGCGCCCAAGAACCCCGTCGGCCTCGGCTGCATCCTGGACAAGGAGTACCTGAAGTCCATTGCGATCGACGAAGTAACGGTTACCACCGAAGGATAGTGTTTTTTGCCATGCGAAAAAAGCTGCTGGTTGTTGTTGCCGCGTTTGCCTTAGCGCTTTGCATGCCCGCCATGGCATTTGCAGCCAATTCGGCTTTCGACAAGGGAACGGTGGAAAGCACAAGCTACGTTGACTCCTATACGGGCAATGCTTTCCTTATGGAGCGCGATGCGCTGAATCTTACTGTTGAGCGCGACCTGTACTGGGCGGGAGACACGTTGAACGCCAGGGGCCTTGAAGTAGGCGGAGGAACCGGCGGCAGCGCTTTGCTTGCTGGCAGCACGTTGAACGTGGCTTCTTCCACTATTCACGGTAGCTTGCGTGCGGCAGGCCAGACTGTCAACGTTTCTTCGACGACGGTGGGGAACAACATCACCGTTGCCGGGCAGAATGTGTCTATCGCATCCGATGTTTCCGCAGGTGGTGTGTATGCTGCTGGTTCGAATGTGAGTGTATCGGGAACCTATCAGGGTGCAGCTTTTGCCGCGGGAACGGTTAACCTTGCCGGGTCCTACGCAGGTGATGTTAACGTTTCGGCGGGTACAGTAAACGTTTCGAAGGGCACCACGGTGGGCGGCACGCTGAGGGTGCCGAACAATGCGCAGGTTACCATCGAAGAAGGCGCCAACGCTCCTAACGTAAGCTATGTTGACGACGCCCTGGTTTCTGCCGTTTCCGAAGAATCGGAACAGAACCCGTTTTCGGTGATTGGGCCGTTGCTGTTTTCGTGCATGGCTCATGCCTTGCTGGTGCTGCTGTTCTTCTTCTTGATTAAGGGCGTAATGGAAGGCGCCGTCAAACTTGCGGAAACGAAGCTTTCGCGCATGTTCATGTTGGGCTTTGTGGCGTTTTTCGTGCTGCCCCTGCTGGGTCTCTTCCTGCTATTCCCGCTTGTTACGGCCCCCATTTCTGCGCTGATATTCATCTTCATTGCGGTGCTGTGGATGTTTTCCATCCCGTTTGCCGGCTACGTGCTGGGACGCCGCCTGTTCGAGGGCATGGCACCTTTGGGCGCGGGCGTGATAGGAACGCTTGTCCTTACCGCTGTTTGCTATATCCCGTATCTGTTCTTCGTGGTGCCAACCGTATGTTCCATCTTCGTTGCAGGCTACCTTACGCAAAGCTTCTTGGACAAGCGAGTGGGGAAATAGGGCCAGGTACCAGATTCCCATTTTCGGCTTCAGGCCACTTCTAATAATGAATGCTTTAGGGCTGTCGGGCTTCCGGCGGCCCTTTTTAGTGGGATCCGGCACCTTTCTTTATTTTCCATTTATAGCGTGAATCGGTCTTTAATTCAAAAAATATGGCACGTAGCCCAATTCCTTTGGCGAATGCACCATTTTCCCTATTATAAAGAGAGAGGGGTTCGTATATACGAACGTTACGAACATACCTATTATCTGCGACGATTCAGTTGAAGCGCCTTTCTTCGCACGGCAAAAGTGGGTTGGACGGTACGCAGATATCCCCTGGTGTTGAAAAACTCGGCAGCATCGGGAGAAGCATATGCTAGCAAACGAAAGCAAGATTGGGAATCGAAGATGAAGCGAATACGACTATTACTGGCAATGGCCTTTGCGCTTGCTCTTATATGCTTGGGCGGCAGCTTTGCCTTTGCAGACGACGAGGGCGGCAACCGTTCCATGCGGGGGGGGCGGCTTCCGTGGCAGATCCGTCTTCCATGGACGATTGGGCGGTGATTCTTGGCGGCGAAACGCCTAACACCGCGAACATCGGTCGAATATGGACGGACAAAACCGTATCAACCGACGCAATTACCACGAGCAGCGGAAGCGTCATTAATCGCGGGGATTCAGCGTTCATAACGGCTCTTTCGGCGCTCTCGTCCACTTCAAATGTGAAATCCTCTTCAACCACGCCGCTCGACATTGTGCTGGTGCTTGATGCTTCGGGCTCGATGGACGACTCCATGGATGACGGTACGAAGCGCATCGATGCGTTGAAGAGCGCGGCAAATAACTTCGTGAACCATATTGCCGAGCAGAACCAGGGCATCTCCGATTCATCAAAGCAGCATCAGGTTTCCATCGTGAAGTTTTCGGGCGATAAATCTGCTGCTGTAGGCAACGACACGTACTATAGAGGCGGATACAAATATAACTACAGCCAGGTTATGAAGGCCATGTCCCCTTGCACGGATGCGGCCGCATTCAGGAACACCATTAACTCCATCAACCCCGCTGGTTCCACGCGTGCCGACTACGGCTTGCAGCTTGCCGATAGCCAAACTTCTAACCGCGAAGATGCCAAGAAGATCGTTATCTTCTTCACCGACGGTTCGCCTACTTCTTCTAGCGGATTCGAGTCGGAGGTTGCCAGCAGCGCGGTATCCGCAGCGAAAGCCATGAAGGATAAAAAAGCCACCGTGTATACCGTTGGCATCTTCAGCGGTGCAGATCCCTCTGCTGATCCTTCGGGAGCAAGCAACGAAAACAAATTCATGCATGCGGTTTCCAGCAACTACCCTGAAGCCGCCTATACCCAGAACAGCGGATTCTGGGGAGGCTGGGATTGGAACCTGGGTACGCGTCCCGATGGTTCCGACTTCTACAAGTCTGCCACGAACGCTGATGAGCTGAAAAAGGTATTCGATGACATTTCTTCCGAGATAGTTAAGGGGTCGGGCTACCCGACGAACGCCACTGAGGGCGCTGAGCATACGAGCGGCTACATTACCTTCGATGACGCGTTGGGCGCCTATATGCAGGTTGATAGCTTCAAGGCCATTGCGCTGAACGGGCAGACTTTCGAAAATCCCACGAAAACCACTGCAGGTAATGTGGATACGTACACCTTCGACGGCACGGTAGCCATGGGCGACAAGAGCGTAAGCTTGGGCAACGTGGTGATCACGGTAACCAAGTCTACTGACCTTGCCGTCGGCGACAAGGTTCAGGTGAAGGTGCCGGCAGCGCTGATCCCCCTGCGTAGCTACAACGTGGACCAAAAGTCTATGACCATGACAGTTTCGGACACCAAGCCGATTAATGTTGTGTACACGTCGAGCCTGAAGCCTGGGGTGGAAAGCCTGTTGGCAAACCCCGATGACGCCATGTCGGAGTACCTGCAGGCGAACTCCCAGGAAGGCAAGGCTTCGTTCTACAGCAACGACTGGAAACAGGGCTACCTGGGCAACACCATTGCGAACTTCGAGCCCTCAAGCGACAACATCTACTATTACTTCACCAGCGACACGCCTATCTATACTGATGAAGCGTGCACTCAGCGCGCCCACCAGGTGGTTGCGGGTAATACCTATTGGTACAAGTACTCGTGCTACGAAATGACGGATGCGGGTAGCGGCACCGTGGAGGAGAAGGAAAAGGTCATAAGCTTTGACGGCGCTGATGCCGAGGCTATCGAGGGCTCCATCGGGGTGAACAACCAAGGTGCCTACTTCAAGGCCGGCACTGCTCGACTGACCTACCTCAACAACCTGTACAAAGCGAAAGACAACAACGCCACGGGAACCGCCAATGACGTGCTGAACCCGAAATGGGTTGGTGCAGGCCAGGTTGGGGCCTACTTGGGCAACAACGGCAAGCTTTCCGTTGACCTTCCCGGTACTTTGGCGGTAACGAAAGAGCTTAAGGTGCCCGACGGGTACAGTGCTAACGACTTCGCAGACGACTCATTCAAGTTTACCGTTGCGATGCCAGATGGCGCAAACAAGAGCTTTAGCGCTGTGGTGAAGAACGCCAACGGCGAGCAGCAGGGCGACGCGTTTACCCTGAAGTTCGACGAAGAGGGCAAGGCAAGCCACAACCTGAAGGCAGGCGAAACGCTGTACGTGTATGGCCTTGCTGGCGGTTGGAACTACACGGTTACCGAATCCGATCGTGATGGATTCACCCAAGCTGGAACAGGCCTTACGGGCACTATTACAGCTGGTGGAACGGCAAATGCGAAAGTAGTGAATACCTACAGCGCATCGGGCACGCTTAAGGGCGAGGATTCCCTTAAGGGCGAAAAGGTGCTTACGGGCCGAGACTGGAACAGCACCGATAAATTCACGTTCCTTCTGGAAGCACCCGAAGGCTCTGTTGGTGTTCCTATGCCTGAAGGGGCCAACAATGGCAAAGCGACCGTTGAGGTGACCCAGGATGGAGCTTCGGCTGATACACCGGTTTCGTTTAACTTTGGCGACATTACGTATACCAAGCCCGGTGTATACACCTACGAGATTCGTGAATCGAAAGAACTCAGCGTATTGAATCCTGGCGTAAGCGCATCGAAGGCATTGTATGAGGTTACGGTAACGGTTACTGACGAAGGCCATACCGGCAATTTGACGGTAAATTCTGAAATGAAGAAGCTGCTTTCTGACGATGGCAACACGGTGGAATCGCCAGCGACGGTTGCATCTTTCGTGAACGAATACGACACCCAGGAGGTTAAGTGGGCGCCCGTTGGAGAGAAGAAGTATACCGATTCGACTGATGCGCGTCCCCTTGAGCAGGGTATGTTCCATGTAATTGCTTGCACGAATGATCCAACTGCGCCCTTGCCCAAGCTTGATAACGATCAGGAGATTTCGGGCGTACATAACGGTGTAACCTACCGCGGCGCGGTAGTTTCCGTGGACGCGAACGGTGCCATTGCATTCCCGCAAGCAACATATACTTACAGCAACCTGGGCCAGGGGCAGACTGAAAAGACGTTCACCTACAAGATCATGGAAGTGGTCTGGGATGGCAGCAATTGGCACTCCGTGGAGGATGCCCTTAAAGACCCGAACTTTAATTCTGCAGGCGTTAGGTACGACCCGACGATTTGGACCGTCAACGTAACCCTCAAGAACGACAATAAGGTGTTGGTGCTGAGTGCTCAGTACCTGAAAAATGGCGTTCCCGTTCAGGGAGCTTCCTTCCAATTCGCAAACAGCTATGACCCCAAGCCTGCAACGGCAACAATTGACGGCACCAAGACTTTGACGGGCCGCGACATGGCGGACGGCGAAACCTTCGGATTTGAGCTTTCCGCTGCAGACGAAACTACGCAGAATGCGGTAACGGCGGGCACTGTGACGCTGCCCGGTGCGGCTACTGTATCGGGTGCCAAGGCCGATGAAGTGAAGGGCTTCCAGTTTGGCGAGATCACCTTTAAAAAGCCGGGCGAATACACCTTTAACGTGAACGAGACGAAGTGGAATGGCGAAGCGGTTCCTGCTGCCGACGGAAACGGCATGCAGTTCGATCGCAGCACCAAGACGGTGAAGGTAACGGTGACCGACGACCATACCGGCTCGCTCAAGGCCGAGGTGACCTATCCGAATGGTGCGGTAGCGTTCACCAACAAGTACGCAACGAGCAGCACGTATAACGGCATTCAGGTTGAAAAGACTTTGACCGGCCGCGACATGAAGGCTGGAGAATTCGGCTTCGTTATTGAAGGCAACGATGCCTCTGAGGCACTTCTTGCCGACAGCGATAAGCAGTTCACCAACCCGAATGATCGCGCCGAGGGCGTTGCCGATGTGATGACGAAGATCGCGGGACACACCTTTACCCAGGCCGATAGCGGCAAGCACTTCGAGTTCACGGTTAAGGAAGAAATTCCCGAAGGAGCAGTTCAGGACCAGGCAACAGGGCTTTGGTACGTTGAGGCTACAGGCCTGTACTACGACGGGACAAACCATGTTGTGACCATCGATGTTTCCGATGACGGCAACGGCGTGCTGACGGCAGCCACCAAGGTCGATGACCAGGAAACCAACGTAGTTTCCTTCGCCAACAAGTACCGCGCTCAGAATGTTTCGTTCGATACGGCAAATGCTCAGCTGAACAAGATCCTGCAGGGCCGCGACTGGCTTGACAGCGATTCCTTCGACTTCACCATCACCGCGCTTGATGGCGCGCCGATGCCTAAGCGCGATGGCAGCGAAGTGTCTTCCGCAACGGTGAAGTCGCCCAATTCGAAGGATGGCGATTCGGTATCGTTCGACTTTGGTCAGATTGAGTTTACGTCCGATATGGTGAAGGATGCTCCTGGTCATAAGCGCACCTTTACCTACGAGGTAACTGAAAACGCCGGTAATCTGCCTGGTATTCAGTACAGCGACAACAAGGCCGTTGTTGAGGTAACGGTAAGCGACAATGGCCAGGGCAAGCTGGTTGCGTCTGCCACCACGCAGAATGGCACGTTTGTGAACCGCTATTCCTCTGAGCTGAACTACACGGCAGCGGGTGGCTTGAACCTTGCCAAGACGCTGACTGGCCGCGATATGACTGATGGTCAGTTCACCATTAAGATCACGCCTAATGACGAGGCGTCGGCAGGCCTGCTCGGTTTGCCAGAGGGCGGCCGTGAGGTTCCGATGCCTGCGGCTGAAGATGGGGCGCAGGTTATGAAGTCTGCGTTGACTGGCGATGTAGTGCTAACGCAGCGAGACGCGGGTAAAACCTACAGCTATAAGGTGGTTGAGCAAGGCACGGCGCCTAGTGGCTACACCTACGACACGGCAGAACGCACGGTAACGATTACCGTTGAGGGCGATCCTGCGAATGGCACGCTGAAGGCAACCACGGTTGTGTCTGTACCTGGTGACCCTGAGCACAGCAAGACGTATGTGTACAGCAGCAATGCCGCCACCCCCCAGGAAACGGCAGTTGTACCGTTCAACAACAGCTATGCAGCTTCGGGCGAAGTAGGCATTACTGCTACCAAGAGCCTGACTGGCCGTAGCCTGACTGACGGCGAGTTCGATTTTGCGCTGAAATACTTTAGCGGCATTGAAGATGTGGCTGCGGCAACCAACGACGCCAGTGGCAACGTTGATTTTGGCAGCATCAAATACACCACCGAAGGCCTTGCCAAGCTGGTAGCGGATGGCCATGCCGTAAAGACGGTGAAGGACGGTAAGCCTGCGTGGAAGATTGATTACGTAGCTTACGAAAAAACCGATGTCTTGCCTGGTGGCGTTTCCGCTCAGACGCAGCCGATTGTGTTCACGGTGATGGTTGTGGATAACGGTGACGGAACACTTGCCGCAACGGCTAATACGGGCAACGGCCTGGTGTTCGAGAACGTGTACTCCACAGGCGGTCCGATTGAGATGGGCCTTTCCGGCATCAAGAACCTGAAGGCCGGCGAGGGCTTGACCCCCGCAAGCATCGAGGGCAAGTTCACCTTCACGGTAACGTCCGATGATACTGCGGCTCCTAAGCCTGAGCGCACTACGGCGACCAACGACGCCAACGGCAACGTTGACTTCGGCAGCATCAAGTTCACGCTCGACGACCTGAACAAGGCGTTGGGTACGAACGGCACGCGTGCAGCTGATGCCGACGATGAAACGAAGGGAGCTTCCAGCGAGGAGGCTGCCACCGATGCTGCTGGTCAGAGTGCGTCCGATCAGGGAAGTGCTGCAGGTGCCGATAGCGAAGAGCAGGGCAACGCGGCAGCTTCTGATGCCACCGAGCAGGGCCAGGGCGCCGCAGTAGTGACGGGCGAAGGCACAGGCGCAGCTTCCGTTTCGACGGCTGCAAATAAGGTTGCTGGCGCCGAAGATGCCGACCAGGCATCTGCTCAAAGCGATGAGCCTGCCACCAGGGCTGGCGTTGTCCGTTCGCATACCTTCACCTACAAGGTGACGGAAAGCGGCTCTGCCGATGGCGTAACCAACGACACCGAAACGAAGACCGTGAGCTTCAAGGTGACCGACGACGGGAACGGAAAACTGACGGTGGAGCGCCTGGGTGCTGCTTCCGACCCGGCGTTCACGTTCACCAATACGTATTCGGTACAGCCGGTTGATTCCAGTGTGACCGATCAGGTTACGGTAACGAAGAACCTTACGGGTCGCGATATGAAAGCAGGTGAATTTGAGTTCCAGCTGCTCGAGGGCGGCAACGTGGTGGCAACGGGTACTAATGACGCTTCGGGCAAGGTGGCGCTGAGCCCGATTACCTACACCAAGCCGGGTACCTATAACTACACGTTGTGCGAAGTAGGTGGCGGCAGCCAGAAGGCGGGCGTTCAGTATGACGGCAGCACATTCGCCGTTACCACGACTGTAACCGACAATGGCGACGGCACGCTGTCGGTGGCTCACAAGGTGGACAACGATGCGAATACGGTTGGGTTCACCAATTCGTACACGCCGGCAGCTACTTCGGTGACGCTGGGTGCCTCGAAGGTGCTCAACGGCAAGAGCCTTGATGCCGAAGAGTTCGCCTTCGTTCTTACGGACGAAGGCGGCGAGCAGGTTACCGCAACCAACGATGTGAACGGTATGGTAGTGTTCCCTGCCATCCAGTATGGCGAGGCGGGTACGTACCAGTACACCATTGCGGAAGTGAAGGGCGACGAATCTGATGTGACGTACGACGAATCGGAGTACGCGGTTACCGTTACCGTTGAAGATAACGGCGAAGGCAGCCTGGTTGCCACGGTGGCTTACGAGGGTGGAAATGCCCCCGTGTTCACCAATACGTACAACGCACCTGAAGCCCCGGCATCTCCTGGCGATGGTCCTGCCTCCGTCGTTGAGGCGCTGGTTTCCGGTTCTGCTAAGACTGGCGATTACTTGCTGGTAATTGCTGGCGTGGCCGCTGCGGTGGCCGCTGCGGCTGCTGCTGTGGCCGTGGTTTCCCATCGCAAGAAGGGCAAGCACGCTAAGAGGTAGTGGGGATATAGGGACAGGTCCCGCTTCCCTGCTTAGCCATAGCGCACAATGATAGAGCCTCGCTTGCGTGATTGATCGCAAGCGAGGCTTTTTGTTGGACGGGAAAAGGTGCTGGGGTCATAACTCGGAAGTTATTTGTTTGGGTTTAATATCCACGAATAAGATTCTCCGTCCAAAGTGGACGCCCCTTTGGATGCCTAGAAATCCTTTGGTCCCTTATGGTCCAGGGGATTTCTTTTTTTGCGGTGTGCGCTGACGCCACTCCCTCCCGCGCTTCTTCTGTTTGCAGCTCGAAATTGGTCTTTAATCCAAAAACAACGGGTTTTAACCCAATACTTTGGCACTTATGCCATTTCATGGGATAATGAATAAAGCATTGTTTCGCCTATCGGGCTAGACCATCGCATAAAAGCCTTGTCTACTAGGCCGTACGAAAGATTGGAATGCGGAAAATGAAGCGGATGCAGTTGATACTGGCAATGGTTTTTGCTCTTTTGTGCGTGTGTTTTAGCGGAAGCTTTGCATTTGCGGATAGCGAAAATGCTTCTGTCGCCAATGCAAACGAAGCATCGTGTGAAACCGATGCAATTGTGGGTACCGTGAAAATCGATGGGCGTCCACTCCATGCTGGCGAGTTCGACTTTGGCGTGAAGTACGCAAATGGCCGCGATGATTTGCTCTCGGCGAAAAATGAAGCCGATGGAACAATTGATTTCGGCAAGTTGAGTTTTACTGTTACTTCGCTCGATGAATTGGCTCAAAACGGTATTGCCGAGAAAACAACGATAGATGGCGTTCCGGCCTGGATTGTGTACTACCTGGTGCATGAGAAGACCAACGGATTGAGCGATGTGGGCGTAACGCCGCATACCGCCCCTGTTTCTTTGGTTGTAACGGTTAAAGATGAGGGGAACGGGGCGCTTTCGGCAAGCTTCCGGACGGCGAACGAACTGCGCTTTGATAATACGTATTCCACGGGAGAGCCCGTCACTATGTTTTTGGCGGGAACGAAGGATTTGCAGGTGGAAGAAGGAGCCTCGCTTATTGATATCGAGGGAAAGTTTCGATTTTCTATATCGACAAAGGATATAGCAGCACCTATGCCCGAATCGACGGATGCCGGAAACGGGCAATGGGGCCGAATCGAGTTTGGGTTTATAACGTTTTCCCTCCAAGATCTGAATAAAGCCCTGGATGTTGATTCTGATTCTGTGGAAAAAGCAGGATGGTCCCGCTCCCATGTGTTCAAATACAAAGTCGCCGAAAGAGGATCGGTGCCGGGTGTGGTGAATGACCCAGAAACGAAAACAGTGAGGTTCAAGGTCACCGATGATGGGAAAGGGAATCTCACCGTTGTATGCAAGGAATCCCCCTTCACTGCATCTACCGCCTTCACGTTCACCAATAGGTGCGTAGTTGTGCCCGATAATTCAGCTAACGATGAGATAGGTCCGGGTGCGGGCGATAAGCCGTTGAACTCTAATGGCGACGCCGATCCTAATGCCGGGGACGTTGTTTCGCCGAGTGCGGGGAATGCTCCAAGTGGTACTTCGGGTGGCGTATCGGTTTCCACGACAGCGAAGACGGGCGATGCTACGTTGACGTTGGCGGTGGTGCTTGCCGCGGTTGCCGGCTTGGCAATGGCCATTGTGGGGCTTGCTTGCGGGAGGGGACTCAACCACAAGAAATAGCACGCGCAAAAGGAACAATGCAGGCAAATGAAGCTGCAAGCAGTGGGCCGCCGGAGTAATCCAGCGGCCTGTGTGCTGTTGGCGCATGTGTGAAAACCGCGCTGTGCCATTCGCCTGGAGAGGCTGCCGACCTACCGAAACGTAAAATGTGACGAAAATTTGAAGGCAGAACATTTCAATTGCGTTAAGTGGGGCGCCTCCCTATACTTAATCAAGTCGCACAGAGCGATTGATCGTGCGGGGTGGAGCAGTCTGGTAGCTCGCCGGGCTCATAACCCGGAGGTCGTTGGTTCAAATCCAGCCCCCGCGACCAAGCATTTTCGCAGGCCAGAGGTTAATTCCTCTGGCCTGTTTTGTTTTTCCCAGACCCTGGGTAGCCCCGAAGCGGTCCCAAACTCCAAGAAGTACCAAACTTTCATGGTTCCAACACATACTTGCGTGACAGCAGTTGCAGCTGTGGCAGGTATGTAGGGATGTCCCTGAATTTGCAACAGAACGTACCATCACTTTGGTAAATGGCTATTTAGCTGCGTGAGGTCGACTTTCGAAACGTCGATTTCGCCGGACATCAACCTAGGCAACAAAACATTACGAAGTTCCTCTAGCTGTTTAGACTCAAGCTCATTTGCCTTTATCTGTTCATAAATGGGATCTGCAAAAGCACAGAAGTCTTCAATTGCCTCAGCTCCTGGAGCGGGCATCGAGTACGCGAGTGTAGCTTTCGGTTGGGTCCTCTGACGACTGCCCGTAGAGCCCGCCACATGAGCAAGGAAGAAGGCTGTGAAGGCAGGGGCGTCAATGGCTGCGTAGTAGAAACTCTTGTGCTTCGGTTCATCTGGCTTGTAGACGATAAATTCCGTTGAACAAACCGGGCTTTTGTTCTGTGCAGCATTCCTGCGCCAGCCGATTGGCTTGAAGCTAAATGGAGCGCTGAGGAATGTCTTACCTATGTTGGAGGATTCGTCGCGGCGTTGGCTGCTGTTGTCGATGTCTACGCAACCATCATCGAATCCCGTTTGAGCGAAGAGCGCCAGCTGCGAGAAAGCGTTGCGCCCTGTATCGCGCTGACTTTGCTGAAAAATGGGACACTTGCAGAAGATGAGCAAGACGACGAGGAAAGCGCCTTCCCGAAAATTTCACTCAATCAGGAACCCTATTACAAGGCTTGCAGGCACTTGGCGAATACGCCTTTGCTGGAAAACCATGTAGCTATAAGCGCCGTCTCCGCGACGGCGAGCGTAGAGCTGCCAAGACTGGGATGAAACATGTTCGCGCTGCCGATGGCGTTGTGCTTACTACGGCAAGCGTTATTTTTCAATCTATGTACCTGCAGAATGTCGGGAGGGGCGCCGCTGTTAATCTTTGTAGCGGCGTCAATGAACCTGACGCTGATTATCGGCATACCAGTTTCAAAATGCTCGCACCCGGAGAAGGATTCTATATTGGTCTGTATGTGGATACGGATTCAGATGAAGTTTTCGGAGAGTATGAACTTAGGCTCACGTTTTACGACTCGCTTGGGTATCGGTATGAGGAGCTCTTCCCGGTTTTCGGTCAAGCAGTTTGGTCCGCAGGCCGATGGAAAGGCGTGTGTTGCCACGCATACTGTTGCCGCACCTCTCTTGATTGACGGGACCGAGAGATTCAAGACCGCTGGGCTGTGTGCTTCTCTCGTGGGTTATTTGGGGGATGATGAGCGAGAGAATTAGATGGCGCCTTCTACCCGTTGTAAAGCTTTTTGCTTGCATTCAAAGAAATTTACTTGTAGGTTAATTACCTACAAGTAAAGTATTAAGGAGCGTGAATGACGAAGGAAGATTGGCAGCTTAAGCAGATAGCTGACTTCTTCTATCTGCTCGTCGATGGAAGTGACGCTACAGGAAAGGACATACTCCAAAAGAGGTTCAAGAAGGAAACAAATACTCTAAGCGCACTTTACGACCTGATCGAAAAGATTGACGAGCTTGGTTATGACGACGGAATCGATTTCGCGTTCAATACGAACCGGTTCGACACGATAAAGGGCACCAAGCTGAGCCTTATCGAAATACGTAGGTTCGGGAAGACGTGGCGAGTGATCACCTATTGGAGCAAGAAGAAAAAGATGCTTGTGATGCTGGATGTTTTTGAGGCTCACAAGCACAAGGACATGAATGAGATGCTGAAGCAAGTTGGTCCGCTGGTCCAGCATGCGATTCGGCTGATAGAGGACGGTGAGTGACATGGCTATGAAGGTATCGCGTGAGGAATTTCTTGGCATAGACGAGCCTTTGAAGCCGAATTTTGAGAACGTTGCCGCGAAGATGGCGTTGGATTTTGAGGCTGACGTGTTCATGCGCCTCAAGGAGCTCGGGCTCAAACGCAAGGATCTGGCGCGACTGCTCAATGTGAGCCCAGCTGCGGTTTCGAAGCTGCTCACCGAGAACTCGAACATGACATTGAAGACCATGGCCAAGATTGCGACCGCACTTGGCTGCGAGATTTCACCTTTCCATTTGAATGGCGTAGCTGAGGTGAGCTACGTGGATTTTGATGCGGATAGCGAAACCGATACAGTTATTGTTCCTAACGAGGTTATTTCTGCACTTAGTTTGACTGCTTCGATTGGGGATGATGTGCCGGCTTCTGGCAGCACACAAGTTGTTAGCAATGCCAAACCTGTCCCTGTCGCTGTTTTTAGGAGGGTTGCAGCATGAGTGTCGGAAATTGGCTTTCGCCTGTTCGAATCGTTGACTCGAAAGTGCTCGGTCTCGACCTTTCGGTTGCGGATGGTTTTGAGGGCGGGGAGACTCACTTCTCTCTGACCATGAACTCTTCCTTGGGCGCTCCGACTATCGTTGACGGTAACTATGTTTGCAAGTGCGTATTGGAAGCCGTCGGCAATTGGGCTGTTGATGAGGAAGGTGCGGAACCTGCATTTTCCGCATCATGCAAGCTCGGCATTATGATAGCCGTTCCCGAGGCCGCGTTGAAACCTGTGCCCGAGGATGAGAGGGACACATTCGTCTTCGCTAATACCGTATCCATTGCTTATGGCAAGATTCGATCAATCATTGAGAGCGTGACGGCAGAGAGCGTCGTCGGCAGGCAGACGATCCCGGCTATCGATCCCTATGCATTTGTTGATTCTCTCGGTTTGAAGAAGGGCGCAGAGGCTACCGAATAGGTCTTCTGAGATGGAGCCGAATCCACCTGCGGAGTCGAACGAGAGCCTAGAATCCTGAACGCAGATCGCCAACAAAAGCGCAGTTCTGGCGCTTGTTGGCGAAAATGGCGATGCTTGGCGAGGGGCTGGAATGTCCTCATAACCCGGAGGTCGTTGGTTCAAATCCAGCCCCCGCGACCAAGTATTTTCGCAGGCCAGAGGTTAATTCCTCTGGCCTTTTTTTGTTTTCTTAGACCCTGGTAGCCCCGAAGCGGTCCTGGGCCCCAGTAAGTTCTAAGTTTTCACGCTGCCATTGCTAGAAGTGTGGTGACTGTTGCGTGTTTCGGAGATGCGCAGGACTTCCGAATCTGTGAAGGTCTCGCATTGCTCCGCCGTTTGTTCAGTATATTGAACAAACGGCGCGATTAGCCGCTCTACCCCAAAAGCTCTTTGCGGCACGCGACGATCCATTCTGCAAGTTCTGGGATTCCCTCCCCAGTGCGTGCGCACGTTTCGAATATCTCAAGGTGGGGGTTGAGCACGCGTGCTTGTTTGTGCAGTGCTGCCATGTCGAAATCGGGGTTAAGCGGAAGATAGTCGGTTTTGGTTACGATGAGTGCATCCACTACCGCGAACATGGGCGGATACTTGTACACCTTGTCATACCCTTCGGGAACCGAAAGCAGCATGACGCGTTTGTGTGCACCGGTGTCGAACTCTGCCGGGCAAACCAGGTTGCCGATGTTCTCTAGAAATAGGTAGTCGAAATGCTGTCCGCCAAACGCCTGGAAAGCGCGTTCGACCATGCTCATCTCAACATGGCATATTCCCCGCGTTTCAAGCTGCACTGCCTGTATGCCCGCATCCTTGATCTTCCTCGAATCCACGAACGACTCCAGGTCTGCTTCGATGATGCCGATGCTTGACGATTTCCGCAGTTCTTCAATGAGCGCCAGCAGCAAGGTGGTCTTGCCTGCGCCGGGAGATGCCATAACATCCACAAAGAAGGTGCTCTGGTTTTCAAGCATCTTCCGAAAAACGTTTGCGGCATTGGTGTTGTCGGCAAGGATGTCTTCTTTTATCTCTACGATGCGTGATTCTTCCATCGGTAACCCCTCTTCAACGGGAAGGCGGCTCCCCTAAAGTCGGGGGAGCCGCTAAAGCAAATGCTAATCAACCGTTTTGCCCATGATCTTGTTTGCGGCGTAAATACCGCTGATACATGCGGGCTCCAGGCCCAAGCCGTTCACGTCACCTGCCATGATGAGTCCTGGTGCCAGGTTTTGCGGCAAAGCCTCATGGGCGGCGGTGTACAGAGCATGGCTCCAGTACTTCTTTCCTATAACCGTCCACTCGTCGAAGTACTCGTCGAATTTGCGGGTTTCCTCGAAATCGACCTCGGTGAACACCTCGTAATCGCCGTCGAAGCGCTTGGCGATATAGATAATCGGAATAGTGTCATCGAACAGGTGAACAAGGTGCCCACGGAACTTCCGCTTGACTTTCCCTCGCACCAAATAGCCCGTAAGCTCGGAAGCCTTGCGAATATCCAGTGCGGGAATTCCCTCGACAGGCTCCAGGAGGCGCTGCGTGTCTACGGCGGGAGATGCCATAACCAGATTGCTCGCCGTAAAGCGTCCTGCGCCGCATTCGACAGCCCAGCCCTCGTCGCACTTTTCAACCTGTGTTATCTCGTCGATAAGAACCTCTCCCGAACCCTGCGCCAAGCGCTGCTTGGTCCCTTTGGAATCGAAGTCGAAACGCTTCAGATCGAAAAGCAGCCGCAGGGGAGGGATCTTCATGGTAAGAGGCTGCACGGTGTTCAGATAATCAAGGGCGGTAAGGTCCTTGATCTTCGTTCCCGTGCACGCGTGAGCGAACATGCTGATCAGATCGTGGGCGATGGGACCAAAACCCATTCGCTCGATCATGTCCATTGCTGATTCTTGGTACAGCTGCTTGATCAGGGGGTCTTTCTCAAGGGCTGCCGTGACTTCCATCACCGTGCAGTTGTCCTTGAACTTGGTGTAGCGGGGGATGAATTCCTCGCGCATCCACTTCATGTACTTCAGAAGCGAAGGCGCGTCGGCAATTGTTGTAGGGGAAACCGGTTCGTACTGTTTCCCGTTGTCGTGATGGCAACAGCCGGCGCTCAAAGCGGGCAGGACATCAGGCCCTTCAATCAGCAGCTCTGAGCGGAGCATATATTTGTAGGTTCCGAAATAGAACACCGCGCCGTAGTTCATGTGGCGTTCTTCGTCGTTGCAGATTCGCCCGCCAATATTGGGGCTGATCAACAGGTATTCGCGATCGTTTTTCTGGAGCTCCAAGCAGCAGTTCATGCCAGCTGCACCAGCTCCAACCACGATGGTTTCGTAATGCGTTTTCATGGCGCCTTCTTTCCCTTAGTCGAAGTAACGCTTGCGGAAATCTCTGCGACCCTCCGCCAAGCCGGTGATTGTTTCCATGCAGCAACGCCCCATGACAAGGGATGCGGTTCCCAGGATGAAAACAACGAAGTACTTGTGGATGGGAGTGCGCAGGAAAGGATCGAAATGGCAATCGCAACGATAGATGAAGCGCGATTGGGTTTCATTGATCTGGTACACTTCCCAGTTCCACGTCCACGCAAAGCGGTGGAACCACAGGCGAAGCGCGCCTTCCTGATTTGGGCCGCGGTTTTTCCATGTTGGATCGGTAGCCGTATCGGAGTGGGCTGCCCAATAATAGAGGCCGTTTTCTCCGTTGGAACAATCGGTTACCCATTCGCCGATAGAAAGCGGTGCCTGGTGAAACCACTGAAACTCACCAACATGGAGGTTCTGCCACTGAGGGTATTTCTTCCAGTCGTAATGATTGCGGATGTCGAAGGTGAACAGGCGTTCCAAGCGCTCAAAGCTGTACCAACCACCCTTTGATTGGCCTGCCTGTTGCATGTAGGGCCATATCTCTTCGGGCAGAGCGTTGACTGTAATGCCCCCGTCGTAGCGAAGCGTCTTTTCTCCGTTATGGAAGTGGTCGTCACCCTTGAGATTGTAGGCGCGCTCGGCATCGGTCATCTTTGTGCGCAAACCGTAGATCCACAACATCGAAAGCACAATGAAGCACGCGCCGCAGATGCACCAAAGAATATTCCATACCGTGACGCCAGGGCCGAACAGTTGGAGCAGGTAATCGGTTTTGTTGACCCCCAAAGCCAAGAGGGCGAATCGGGTGATCATGCTTGCGCCCCAGCCGATAAGGCCGTACCAAATTGCCTCGGCGCTACATTCCATCATCTTTTTCTTGTGGCCGATAGCCCAGTCGATCAAAACGCCTATGATGCCCAGGAAGTACCCCAACAGCACAAAACCTACTTTGGTGGCTTTAGAGAAACGATCCATGAAGCGAGGCTGTTTTTCGGGCATTGAAGGCAAAGTCCCATTTGCTGCTTTTGCCATGAGTGTCACGCCCCTTTCCTCTGCTTGCTATTTCTTGTGTTTAAGAAGCAGCCACGCCAACGCTCCTACGCCAATGGCGCCTGCCACGTATTTCTTGTTGTACTTGAAGAAGGCTTTCGCGCTTGTGCATCCAAGGTTTCGTGCCGCCTCGTCGGCAAGGGCTACGGTTTTTTGACCTGCTGCCTGCATAATTGCCATCGGATCCATTTTGGTATCCTTCCACTCATAATCTGCCGGAGGGATCTCCATCGTGCATTTATCCATGACCATGTCGATCCTTCCTTCTTCCAGGAAGTACTCATGGATGCTTTCACGTAGGGGCATGGTTTGTTGAAGGGTGATGGCATCGTTCGGGCAAACGCTCTTGCAGTACCCGCAGCCGATGCAATGGTCTTGGTCGATTGTCACCTTGCCATCGGAGTTCACCGTGATGATTTCCTGTGGGCACTTTTTGGCGCAGTTGCCGCAACCCGTGCATTTCTCGTGGTCGATTACCGCCGTGAAACCAGCGCCGCTGAATCGGTTCTTTATAGTGCGGTTCGCATTCTTGCAAACATCGAGCGCCACGCAGCAGCAAGGGCAGCAGAAGCAGATTTCCATGAACTCATCCATCTTCTGATTCTCGAAGCCCCAAACCATCTGCTCGAGTTCGACATACAACGCCTGCCCGATCAAACCGGCATCGCGGGCATCGTAGACATGTTGCTTAGCCTCTTCTTTCGTTACCGGCTTTGCCAGCCCGTTTTTCACCGCCGTTACTCCCGCCATGTTGAAGAACAGGCAGCCCAGCGTTTTTTCGTATTCGGAGCAGTCGTGGGCGGAACGGCAAATGCACCGATTCATTTGAGCGATGTATTCAGCGCCATCGATGGCGTCCATGATCAGATCTATGGGCAAAACCGCGGTTTTGCCTTCCTCGACCATGTCCACATTAAGGGGCAGCACAGTGCCGTGCGTGTACATTTTCTCATCGGGCGAGAACTGGGTAGCCCTTTTATAGAGCTCTGGAATGATACCCTCTTTTCCCGTAAGCTTGGCCCCTGATACGATCATCATGAACACCTTAAGGGTGCGGTCCCACGTTTTTGGCGTTGTGGCCAGCACCTTTGTCATGATGAAGTCTTTGATTCCCAGCCCGCGCGGGTGGTTTTCGTGCAGGGGCTTGTCTGGCAGCTCCCTGCGGTGCAGGCGGCCTTCGTCCAAGAAAAGCACTTCCCCCTGCGGGGTGATGTTGCCGCCGTCGCGCGGGTCGAGCGAGGCAATTACCTCATCAGGAACCCCGATGCTCTTCAGCTTCTCGTAATCGATGCCTGGCTTTACCCGAACGGAAGCTGCTTGCGTTTCCGTAGCGTTCCCTTGAGCTTGGTTGAGCATTTCTTCCCCTTTATGCATTTCCCGCTCCTTCCTTTTCCGAACGATTTATGTCCCCTTGTTCGTAATACGTGAAGTAGGCCTATCTGATTTCGATTTCCTTGATAAGGAGTTCTCCGCCGGTGACCATGTCGTAGTTTTCGCTTCCGCAATCGGGGCAGCACATATGCCTGTCGCTGCCCATGGCAAGTTGGAAGGTTGACCCGCAGTCGTTGCAGTAAAAAGCCATAGGTACCTTCTGGATCTTGATTTTTGCGCCTTCGGCAAGGGTGCCTTTTGCGCAGCGGTCGAAATAGCGCTGCACCCATTCTTCTTCCAAGTTGCGCATTTCGCCTATAACCAGGCTCACCGAAAGGACCTGTTTGGCCTGCTGGGAGCACGCGTTGCGCAATACAACGTCAACGATGCTTCTGGTTACTCCAAGTTCGTGCATTTTGCCCGCCTTTCCCCTTAAGGCAGCAGAACGAAGCTCCTGATTTCCCCATTTGTCAGGACGTATCAAGCGACGATACGGCTTCGTACTCTGACAAGTAGTATTCTAATTGCAGCATGAACGTGTTCATGAAGAACGAGACATTTTGCCTGGGATTGTATTAGCTGTATTAACCCAGCTGAGCGCACTTCGCAGAACGCCATTTCGGGAACAAAGGACGAGGTAACGATGATCCCTATTCAGCAGCTGCCAAAATCGCCAACGCGAAAGTGCTTTGAAGAGGCATTTCTTGAGCTCTATGCCCAAAAGCCGCTCGATCAAATCAGCGTTATGGCTCTTACGGAAAAGGCGGGCTATTCACGGGCGACGTTTTACCGCAACTATTACAGCATCAGCAATGTTCTTGAGTCTGTCGAAGAAGAAAACACCTGCACTTCAACCTGCCAAGCCATTATTTCGTGCTTAGACGATATTACGCTTGAGCAGGCTACCGATGCGATGGCCGACTTTTATCAAAAACGCTTCAGGGAAGTTTCCATTTTGGCGAACGGGGAATATGGGTCTATTTACCTTGATAAGCAGTGTGAGCCGATGAAACAGCTGTTCGCCGCATTGTTGGATAGGGGCTTTGAGCTTTCTTCTTTCCAGCTTGATGTTATTTCGGAGTACATCGCTTCGGCGAAAGTGGGCATGCTTCGGCTTTGGGTGAATGATCCAAGCAAGATTACCCTTAACCATTTGAACAAGATGACGGAAAACATCTTCGAATCGAGGCTTTGGACCTACCTTGCAAAGTGTCTTTCAGACGATGGCGCCAAACAGGACAAGATCGTGCTTCCCGAGGAGTTCCCGGACTATCCCTGGATGATGAAGTAGGGGCATGCTGGCAGCAATTGAATCGATTTGGCTACAAGAGTCTCGTCTTTTGCCTTTAGTTTGTTTTGTTCGGACGTTTTCGCTAATGGGGCACTTTCCCGGAGAGGCAAACTCTCGTCGAGAGTGCTTTCGCTAAAAACAATGCCCGATGTATTTCATTATTCAGGGAAAATTGCTAGAGATGTCCAATCTGCTGGACACATAAAAGTGAACATTTGGGTATAGTCGATCCGATGCAAGCGGAGACTCCGCCTTTCCATGCGCAGAGGGTTGGATTGGAGAGAGGGCGAAAGTGATGGCGATCCCGCTATGCCCAATGAGGCAATTACCGATAGGCGATCTATTCATTGTTGCAGGTCAATATAGAAAAATGGAAATACTCACATGATAAAGTAGCAGCATGGATAACTGATTCTGTGTGGTTATTGGAACCGACAAGGAGTGGAAAATGACGAAATTGAGTGTCGAAATGTTGCTGGAGGCTTCCAGGCCTGGCGGGGCAGGGGCCTTGTCTAGCGTGACTCGGCTTGCACCTGCGGGCGGGGAACATTCCCTTGTAGCTCCTGCAAAGTATGCGAGTGGAAATAAAGGGACATATGTTTTTGAGACGCGCGAAATTGATGGTCAACCCACAAAAACGGTTTTGATTGACTCGCGGAGTTCGATGGCGAATCGCATAGAGGATGGCCTGAATAAAGGAATCAAGGATGGGAACGAGATCCTTTGCGCGATGCCCAAAATTTGTGTTACGTACAATAACGCAGCGGGTGATGCGGTCATTAAGGAAACGGATCTCGATTTGCCTCATCGTGCATTTGACGGCCACATTCGTCTGGGGTCTGATGCTGAGGGTAGAAACATGGCAGATAACGAGGCATATTTCGCCGCCCGCAACTCTACGCTTGACGATATGTCGGCATTGTTCGATATTAGTCCAATTACCTGCGTTTTAGGCGGCTGGGACAGTACACGTAAGTCACATCAGGTGAGACTTGCTGCATCGGTCACGGGTGAGATAATCGGCGTTTTATCTGATCAATCGGTCGATGATCCACAGAAACTTGTTACCAAACGAAGCGGGGCACGTGTTGATCCTGTGGGAGCAGGCATTTATTTCGACTCGAAAACCGCAACCGAAATCGGAAGTCGAATAGGGCATTCTCTGGATAAAAAGGACATCAAGAATAACAAAGTTAGTGGATCTGCATTTGTTATCGGAGCAATCCCTCCAGGTGTCGAAGCTATTGACGGCGTTTCCGCGAGCAGGATTATCCGAACACGTGTGTTGAGCTTTTCCACGTTGAGGTCCATGTGCTTTGGTAAGGGGGCAGAAGGGGACGCGGCGATTCGCGCTCTTCTTGCGGCTGTTGCAATTAATGGCATGGTGCGGTCTGATAGCGAGCTGCTGCTAAGGGCAAACGCGCACCTGGTAGAAATTGAGGCTCCCAAGACGCTTATTCATGGGCGCTACGGACGAGTAATCGAAATTGATCCCATGATGGTTGAAGATGCGGATGCATTGCTTAAGGCGGCCTATGCTAATGCCCATGATGTCGCCGCTGTAACTTGGCAGGGTCAGATGCTTGAAGTGACTGGCGATTCGTCGGTTCTTGCTGGCGTCGATAACGCTACCGAAGGGCAGTAGCATGTCTCTCGAAGTGCGTGCCGATTTCTTGTTTGGTTGGTATCAGGGGCATTCTCGTGCGGGAGAGCTCGAAGACGTCCCTTCTCTTGAGCGGCTCCATGCGGCGCTCTTGGCGGGCGCATGTAGCCTAGAGAGGCAAGAGGGTAAACATCCAGACGAAGGAATTGACTCGCTTGATAAGGACCTTTTCGCGTGGCTTGAGGCTCATTCTCCTGACGCAATTTTGCTGCCGGAGGCAATGCCTCAGCAGTCTAGAGCTGTTGCGTTTCGCAACAAAGGTGGTCTCAAAAAGGGAGCTGATGCCCCGAAAAAGGAATGCGTTGCTTCAGCCCGTTCGTTTCTCGACGGTGCCATCTGCTGGTATTGGGACTCTATGCCCACCGATGCTATCATGCGACGCTTGGGTGATATTGCGAATGAAGTCCCCTATTTGGGCGAATCGGAAAGCCGCGTGATTATTAGCGTAACCGAAGTTAGAGGGATCCCCCAATCGGCGTTGCGTGCCTGCCCCCCCATCCTTTGATGCCCGAACGTTCTTTGCGCCTGACAAGGGATTTACCGATGAGCTTGTGCGGTTTTTCAGCCAGCGTCAGAGGAAGGTAAAGAGAGATAAAACCAGCAAAAATGAGGGAGAGCAATCTCTTCAATTTGATTTTTCCTGCCTGAGGAATGTGTATTACGCTCGTGGCGACAAAGAGGAGCAGTTGGCTCCCGTACCGTGGCAGCATGGTTATGCGCTAAAAGTGCTTGGGCGGCGAATTGTTCGCGAGGACTATGTTGCAGTGAGTGTTTGCCTGCATCGTGCGCTGGTTTCGATGTTTGGCGACGATTTGCCAAAAGCTCTACGGTACGCACATTTGAAACCCCTTGCTAATGGTTTAGGGATTCAGGTTATTTCTGCTAACGCGCCGAGCAACTGCCTGAGCTCGGATGACGGCATGGATTCCTTGCTCGTCATGCTTCCATATGGGACTTCTGCGGAAGACGAACAGCTTATTGCGAACGGCTTGTCCCGAATCACGCGGCTTTATGGCAAGCGTATGGGATCGATCGATGTTGCGTTTACGGGTGAGCGGTTGGACCTCAACGCATTTTGGGATCCGGCTCCGCAGGGAGTTAAGCGCATATTCGCAACGGAGCCGCTGTTCATTCCCGACAGTCGCCCTCCATCTCGCGTAAAAAATAACGGTATTAGGTGGACGGTCGATGACGACGCACGTATTGCCTTTGGCCATGTATGGCGCGATCTCGGTTTCGCAATGAAATCAAAGGGTGATCAAGGGCGCATTGATCTATCAAATGCCGTCTCGCAGTCGGGAATTGCTGTTGGCGGTGGCAGGGTTGTCCCTACGGGCAATATACGGAATTATGTGCACCATACGAACAGAGGGGCTTTTCTTGTTGCCGAATGGGCCCTGGTTGACATGGCTGCGCTCGATCACGATAGATGTCTCTGCGCAATTGGCCAGACTCGACACGTTGGCGGGGGATTGCTCGTCCCAGTTGACATTCCCGATTTGGATGGCTCGGTTTCTGGGAAGGAGGCGAACGAGCGGTGAACGACGACAAGGTAACGTTGAATGGGCTATTTGATGGGTTTTACAGGGCCATTAATGGTTTTGCTCCCTACGGATGGCAGCGCCGCCTGGTTAGATACGTCGCCGAGAAAGGAAAATGGCCTGAGCTGCTTGATGGTCCAACTGGGTCAGGCAAGACGGCCGTCCTCGAGGTCCATGTTTTTCTCAACGCATTCGCTGGTCAATTGGGTATACCAAAGGATATCCCTCGACGGTTGGTTATAGCTGTTAACCGTAGATCCTTGGTGGATTCGCAGTATCTGCACGCGCAAGCTATGTCTGAGTTGCTCCATCGAGCTCTATCGCCTGAAGGCAATAGGGACGGATGCCCGCAAGGAATTTTGGCACAGGTTGCGGCAGGCTTGACAAGCCGCTGGGGGGAAAGTGGCAAAAATGCCACTCAAACAATAAGCCCTCTTATGGTTACTTCTATGCGTGGTGGCTCGGATGTCCCGAACCGCGATAATGCATGGCGTCTTTATCCTGAAGCGCCCATGATTATTTGCGCAACGCCAGACATGGTAGGAAGCAGGCTCCTGTTCAGAGGTTATGGTACAAGCCGGATGATGAGATCGGTTGAGGCGGGGCTGCTTGCCTGCGATAGCGTTCTTGTTATCGACGAGGCCCATGGCAATCGGCAGCTCTCACTGACGGCGCGTCGCATATCTGCGCTGGAAAAAGCAGCTGGTATTTACGGGCGAGCCCAAACTGCGACAGGTGAAAATATTGCAAGATTGGGTGCAGCAGAGCCTGGCGGGCCTGATCGTATGGTCGCGCGACCGCTGCAAGTTGTGGAGTCCACTGCAACACCCGCGGATGATTCTGTCCAGCAATGGGGATACGATCGCATTGGCGTATCCGACCAGGACGTCGAGTTCGATAAAAGTCTTGCGGACAGGGTCTCGAAGCCCAAATTGTTGCAAATCCATTCAACGAATGGTGGCACCGCCCACGTAAATCAGATGGTCGATCTTGCCCTAGAATCCCTTGAGACGCTAGGTGGTGTTGTTGCGGTTATCGTTAATACGGTTAAGACCGCTGTCGCCGTAGAAGAAAAGCTGCGCACGGAGATTTCCGCTTTTGAAGACGAGGCCGACGCCCTAGACATCGTGTGCGTTCTTGGCAGGATGCGTGCTTTCGATCGGACGGATGCCGTGCAACGCTTGCGAGAGATGGGTGCTCCCGGGAAGCGTGGCGTCATCATTGGCACTCAAGCACTCGAGGTCGGCCTTAATTATGACTGTCGCACCATGGTAACCGAGTTGTGCCCAGCTTCGGCGCTGGTCCAACGCTTTGGCCGCGTAAATCGATTCGGCCGTTTTCCGAATGGCTTGGCAATTGTTGTTGATGGGCATGCTGGTTCAAGGGGCCCATACGAGCAGAGCGATTTGGACACTGCGAGATCATGGGTATGCGGGCTGAGGGACTTGCATCCTGATGGCGTAAGTGCGTTTGATCTCGCGCGAATCGAAGTCCCCAGCCAGACTGGCAAGCGAACACTGTACCAGCGCCTTGAAATAAGCGATATCGATTACCTCTCGCATACAAGTGAGCACCTTGGAGCCGAAGAGGGCGTTCAGACAATAGATGGCAGCAGTGCCGACCTTGCACTGTGGCTTCGTGATGAGCTTGGAAGTGGTGAGGACAGAGACGTATCGTTGGTGGTTCGCAGTGGACTTCCGGGCAATCCGATCGAGGCTTGCGATCTCGTCTCGCGCGTTCCTCCCTTGGAAGAGGAACTGTTTCCTTGTAGCTATTCCGAGATGCGCGGAGTAATGGATGCGTGCTTGAGGGGGGAGGGAAGACCGATTGGGGGCCTTCCAGGCGGAAGTGTCTGGCTTGGACTCATTCGGACGCGCGTTTACGCTTCTTGGGTCGGAGGACGGGCAGCATTTTTATCCCGTTGATCCTTCGGATCGGCTCATTCCAGGCGGCGTGTACATTGTTGACGCATCTGCGCCAGTCTTTCGAGGTCCAGTTGTAGCACCTCGTGGGAATGACGGAAAGCTCGGTAATGCAGTTGATGTGTATAACCAAATCGCATTACGTAAAGGGGTTAGCGATATACCCTTCGTGCTGGACGACAGCACGCGAAGCATGATCTGTGCTGGAGACACGTCTTGTGCCGACGAGCTGCGGAACTGGGAATCTGAGTTGAAGCAGACTCTTGTTGAGATTGCGAACGATCTTGAAGACGAAGAGACTCAGACTGAGGTAATGGCTCGATTTGCCGAAGAGGCAGCAAGAAGGCTCCCTGAAGGAAGTGCTGCTTTGCAGGTTGCGCAAAACCTCGAGGCTGTGCTGGCAGTCCATGAGCGCGATTTGCGGATCGAGGACGTGATGCTTGTGTACCGGCCTGCCATTAACTCTTCAGATGTTTCTCAGTTGGAAATCGGTGGCTCGAGGGAAGTTCTGCTTGACGAACATGGAATAGCTGTTTCTGATCTCGCGCGCAGAATTGCTCGATCAGTTGGTTTGCCAGCGATATACGAGGAGGCCGTTGCAATAGCTGGTGCCCATCATGACGACGGAAAGGTCGATCCTCGGTTTCAGCGTATGCTTGCGGGGGGAAAGAAGCCGGCGTGTGTTCTTGCAAAAAGCAAAGAGCGTTCGCGGTCTGACGTTATCAGGCTGTACAAAACGTTGGGCATAAGCGGCTGGCGTCATGAGCAGCTTTCTGCGGTTATGGTGTGGGACTCCCTTAGATCGGGCGCGGCACTTGAAACAGATGAACAAGAATCTGCTTTTGCTGAGTTGTTGCCGATTGATATTTGTCAGCTCATCGTGAGGCTTGTTGGCACGTCGCATGGACGTGGCCGCGCCGTGTTTGATCGTGGTGTATCTGACCTTTGTGCTGATGAAGAGCTGAATTGCAGGTTTGGTTCAGCGATGGATGAACTTTTTGGTTTGGGCTTGTGGGAGAACCTTGTCTCCCGCACCGATAAGTTATTCGGATATTGGGGCGTCGCGTATTTGGAAGCTGTGGTTCGCGCAGCCGATGCCCGTGAGTCGGCGACGGAGCAAGGAGGCGATTGCTGATGAAAATGCAAGGATCGGCACGTGACCTTTTTTCGCATATGAAACTGTTGGGTCTTGCGGCAATCGTGTCTTCGTACAAGGAAAATGACAGTATTGGTTCGTTTTCTCCCGTAACTGTTTGGTGGGAGGATCCGGGAACGATGGTCCTCTCCTCTATTTTGCATGATGTTTCGGTAGAAGAGGCTGCTTTGTGCGTTCGTGCATACCTGGATGATTTGATTCGTTCCGAACAGACTATACGCCGTACCGTCAGGGTTGGCGGAAAGGAGCACTCTCCGCTGAGCCCCCGTATCGCGAAAGAATTCAGCAACCAGGAATGGGTCTTATATCAGAGCGTTCGGCAGGACATCGTTGATCAGGCGGAGAGTGGCGTACCTCTTTTTGCGGATCTGATTAATGCGCTTGGATTTCCCGCCTATTGGTCGACGACGCTTGATGGGGCTAAGGGAAAAACAAAGCTCGATCTGGGGGCAAGCCTTTGGGAGATGGCTCCGCGCAATCAGGGCTCAGAGTTTATGCAGAACAAGTATCTGAAACACATGGGTGCTTGCGAGGGGCTTTCTGTCGATGAGATTGCGGCACGTATTTGTGGCAATGAGATTGATTCTAAGCGCGAAGAGCGAAATGCGAGCGGCCTTCATGCGCCTGCGTATCTCGATGTTCTCCTGTCTTTTGTTGCGTTGAGCGGCATCGGGCTATTTCCGACAAGGCCAATAACAGCAGGGGTGGTTGGTTCTGTGTCGACGGCGGTAACAACGCAACGTATTGGCGGACGTAAGCAAACTCATTTTGTTTTACCGGTTATCAGCCATGGCATTACCCTTGAAAGATATAAGGGCATATGCCGGAATGCTGCCATGTACCGTATCGCAAACGGAGTCCTTCGGGGTTCGCAGGATGCAGCTCTTGACGCTCAAACGGGCGCTTCTGCCACTTGGCTTCAATCTCACGATGTCAGCTACCTTGCGGTGTTCCGTAGGCATGTTGGAGGTAGCCCATCTTGCCCCGAATACTACGCTAGAGAAGGAGTCATTATTCCTGTGTAAAGAAACACCTTTAGGAGCCGCTTTTAGCGGCTCCTAAATCAAGTACGGCGCAAATCCTCCGTTGTTTGCCTTCTACAGATTTGCGAGGTTGCTCATGGACAAGAATAAGATCCCTATCAGTCTTGTGCTTCAGTGGGTTTATTGCCCTCGGCGTGCTTGGCTTGAGGCTGCAGGGGAGCGTACCGACACTTACCAGATGCAAGTTGGGTATAACGCCCACCGAAACGTAGATGATCCAATGACCAAGCGTGCGAATGAAATTCGCGCACTTGAGGTTCATGGAAACGCAAACGTCTCTGGTTGCTTGATTCGCGAATTGCTCTGGAGAGATGTTCCCATATTGTGGTGCACGGGCTTGGGAAGGCTGACTGGCTGGGCGGTATCTTCGTGCGGTCCAAATGGGAAAACGCGTATCGATCAGCACGTTGCGTCCCATGAGGGCAGGTTGGACTTTGCACGCGAATTCATTTCTTCCAAGATCGCAAATCAGGCTACTCAGCTTAGGCGAAGTGGTGTGAGCAAGGAAGTAATTTCGAAAATGCGTGAAATCCAGGCGCTCGCTGGTGCCGCCAAGCGTTGGCAGGATGTGCTTGGCTATGAAGGCGATGCGGCTTCGATATACTTCGGGAATTGGCCGTTGCTGCTGAAAGAATCGCAGCGGTGTCTTTGGAGTTGGGGCGGCAGAAGTGGCAGGCCTGCAAAAGATCCGCTAAATGCGATGTTGAATTACGCGTATTCTTTGCTGCTTGCCGATTCGGTTCGAGCTGTCATTGCGTGCGGACTTGACCCTCATGCGGGGTTCTTGCATAGCAGCGGGAGGAATAAGCCCGCCCTTGCTCTCGACCTAATGGAGGAATTTAGAGCTTCAATTGCTGATTCCGTCGTTCAGACAGTAGTGAACAATGGCGAGGTGAGGCTTTCGGAATTCAATGACGTGTTGGGCAGTACGCGAATGAACGATTCCGCCCGAAAGACTTTGATAGCGGCATACGAACGGCGGATGGCGACAGAAATACGTCATCCGATTTTTGGGCATTCGGCAACTTGGCGCAGGTGTATTGAAATTCAAGCGCGCCAGGTCTTAGGCGTTCTTGATGGGTCTCAAGCTATCTATAGGGGAATTCATGTGCGATGAGTAGGTGCCGCAGATATTTAGTTGCTTATGATGTGTTCGACGACCGGCGTAGATCTCGAATTGCGAAGATCCTTCAGTCGTATGGGCGCCGCTTGCAATATAGCCTATTTCAGGTTGATATCTCTGCTGCTCGACTTGAACGTCTTGTTGCGCAACTTGAAAAAGAAATATCAAGCAAGGAAGATTCGATATTGATTTGCGATTTGGGTGTTCCCGACTTGAGTGCCTCCCGAAGCCTTCTTCGCTTAGGGGCGCCTATTGACATTCCATCAGGTGGGTCCATTGTCGTTTAATCGTTTCCGGGTAGTGGCGAGAGACTGTTCGTCTGTTAATTTTCCGCAAAGCCCTCGCAGGTCATTTCGCCTGGTAGGGTTGATGGACGGTGGGATTTTTGGGCTTTTGCGTGCTCGAGATGCGGAATTACTGCAGACCGCTCGCTGCTCGTGGAATGAATGCTGTTCAGGCGCTGCTAAAATAGGAGGCCATGACTGGGATCATTTCCCAGCCTCTTCGTTGAGGTTGACAATTTGCAGGCGCTTATGAGCGCAAAAGGGATAATGACTGGGATCATTTCCCAGTCCCTTCGTTGAGGTCAGGAGACGGCCGCGCGAAATTACGAGCTGATGGTATGACTGGGGTCATCCCCAGTCCCTTCGTTGAGGTCGCCGTCAGGGCGGGAATCTACGCCTGCGGAGAGCAATGACTGGGATCATTTCCCAGTCCCTTCGTTGAGGTACGATGCAGCTCACCGATTCCGAGCGCACGACCCTGCATGACTGGGATCATTTCCCAGTCCCTTCGTTGAGGTGATTATCACCAGGTCGCATTTAGGCAGCTGTTTGACGAATGACTGGGATCATTTCCCGGTCCCTTCGTTGAGGTGATGTGGGTGACACGGTTGGCGGTACCGATGCAAAGACCATGACTGGGATCATTTCCCGGTCCCTTCGTTGAGGTTCGATGAGCTGTTGACGCAGAAGTGCCCTCATGCCCATGACAGGGATCATTTCCCGGTCCCTTCGTTGAGGTACGGTGCGCTCGCTCTTCTCGATTTTCGGCAGGTATATGGAGGGATCATTTCCCAGCCCCTTCGCTGAGGTCTACGCTTCCCCCGATGGCGACAGTAACACGCGTCACCAATGGCCGAGATGCAAAGAGAGAGTTTCGTCGATACTTGGCCTGTCGACTGGGCTTTTCGCTGAAATGGCTGCTCAATACGCAAGTATCCATCTAGTCTGAAATTAAGCGGTCCTATCAATCTCTTCGCGAATCAGGCGTTTTGCCGTTGTAGAAACGGGCGCATCCTGCGCCTTGAGCCAACCGAACAGATCCATCTCGTTAGGCTAGAATTTAAGATTGACCTGCTTGGTCTTCTCGCGTTGATACTTCGCGCTTGCCCTTTTCTGCGCTTCGGTTGCTGACATGGCGAACCTACCTTCCTGTTTTGCCTCTCGGTCTTTTTGAAGCCTGGGCGTTCTCGGATGCTTTCCTGGAGGCTTCCGTGTGTTCGGAACTATGCACTTCACTATAATCGCAGGCAATCGGGCGATGTTATAGGTGTTCTTTGCGCCTTGCTTTGGGGCATGGAAGAGTTTTGTGCTGTGCTATGGTATGAGACTGATGAGCAAGCTTGCTCACGAAGCTGCGGTACGCCCCGACCTTCGAATCGGGACACGGCCGCAGTTTCCACGAGGCTTTTCGCTGCCTGCTGAAGCCTTGCGATTAGGCGCAAAATGCATCATGCGCGGCACTGCATTGATCATGCGCCATCTACCGCCTCTGCTGCCGAAGGCGCTGCCGCTCCCACCGCTGGCGTTGTGGCGAAAATCGGCGAACAGTCCTACGCAACGCTCGATGAAGCCATTGCCGCTGCGAAGTCGGGCGACACCATCGTTCTCGTGGCGAACGCAACATCTCAGGGTATCAGCATGAAGGGCGACCTTGTTATTAACGGCGCCGGCAACACCATCACCTTCGAAAAAGACGGCATCGCAATTTTCAACCATGCCCTCACATTCAAGGACGCCATAGTTTCTATGATGGGCATTGGTTCAACACCCTATGCCGAATGGAAGGGGATGGCTATCTGCGCAAACAAGGACGGCTCGCTGACCTTGGACAATGCGACCATGACCCTAGACGGAACGGGCGCGGCTTCGGGCACTCATGCAATCTATTTCACCTCGAACAACAAGCTGAACGTTACCAACGGGTCTACCTTGGTTGTTTCCAACTACCCGCAGGATGCGCTGGAGTGGGACGGTGGCGACGGTGGCTACAGCCTTAATGTGACCGGCGGTTCCAAGGTTGTACTCAATCATAATCGTTCCGGCATTGCAGGCACGTTCTTCGTTAAGGTGGACGCAAGCGAGCTGACTGTGATCAACAACAGGGGTAACGGCTCTAACGGCTCGCACTTCGACATTGCAAACGGTTCGGAAGTTTCTTTCAAGGACAACGGATCCCACGGTCTTTCTGCTGGCAAGCGTTCGTTAAGGGCTCCATGGTTACCTGCACGGGCAACGGCTTGTATGGCATCACCGTGAGCAACTCCTTGAATGTCGACGGCGCTTCTACCCTGAAGGCCAACGGGAACAAGACTAAGGCAAGCGCTTCTTCTGGCGGCGGTTTGCGCATTACGAAGAACGCTAAGGAAAACTTCATCGCAAAGGGCGCCGTTGTTGAAATCAACAACAATGGTGGCAATGGCCTGGAAAACTACGCTGATTTGTTTATCGAAGATGGCGTTGACCTTTCCATCCTCCAGAACTACGAGAAGGGTAATGGCGGCGGAATATACAACGGCGCCACGGGTTCTCTCACGCTTCCTTCTGGGGCGAAGATCCACAACAATACTGCGGCAAAAGCTGGCGATGACATCTATAGTCTTGGCAAGATCGTCGTTCCCGCAACGGGCGAATGGATTCTGGACCAGAACCACGATGGCGTGGGTGATCATGCCATTACCGGCTGGTTCGAAGACGGTCTTGGCAGTGACAACCCTCAGCGTTGGCAGGCCTATGCCGAAGGTGAAGATGCGAGCTATATGATCGAAATCGAAGAGGGCAGCTTCAAGATCCCTCTCGCCCTTAAGGCAACTCATGGCATACAGGTTAATCCCGAAGAAGGCGACGTGCCTGTTAGCCCCAGTGAGTCCGAAGACCCTGGAAAGGCGGAGGATCCTGCCAGCGTTAAAACCGTTAGTGCTGAAAAGGCCGAAGTGGTGGCGACCAGCAGCGCGAAGAGCGTTTCGCCGAAGACAGGCGATTCCGCTGGATTCAGCCTTGCTGCTGCAGCGATGTCCGTGCTTGCTGCGATCAGCGCTGCGTTCGCTGCGCTCCGAAAGCGCGAAGACTAGCTACTTTTCCCGAAGTAGCTGCTTAAACCCCCTCGGGCGGCCGTTTGGCTAGCCCGAATCAAGAAAACCGCGTTTCGAGTTTTGCTCGGAGCGCGGCTTTTGTGTTGCTGCGTTCCTTATGGGGTGCAGGTGCAGGAAAGGGCGAGCCTGGGCAGCAGATGTGCCGTCGTCCGATGGTGCAGTGTGTTGCAGGCGCGCAGGCGGCAAAAAGCCCTTCGCCGTGCTTTGCGACGAAGGGCTTTTGGTTGAAATGAAAAGCGCCGGCTCCGAAGGTGAGCTGAACCGCTAGTCTTGCGTAGGGCCGAACGAAAGGTCGTCGAGTTTCGCTGGTGCCTCTTCGTCGTAGCAGCGCACGTTGCCTGCTTCCACCAGAGCGTCCACTTCGGCTTCGCTGTAGCCCAGGTCTTCCATAACCGCGCGTGTGTCGTAGCCGACGGGCTTCGCGCGGCTGATAACCGGGTCGCCCTGGCTCTTCATGCGGATGGGAATCGTGGTAATGGAATGGTCGCCGATGCTGTCGTAGTGAATCGGACGGAGCATATCGTTGACGTAAGCTTCTTCGTCTTCAAGAACATCATCCATGGTGTTGCATACTGCGTAGGGAACGTCGTTGGCGTCGAAAACTTCCTTCCAGTATGCCCAGTCGTGCTTGGCGAAGGCTTCGGCCATCATGTTTACCACGGTTGCGTTGTCGCCGTTGGCGTTGATAGTTGCGCAATTCGTGAAGCGCGGGTCGTCGGCGTATTCTTCCAGGCCAATCAGGCGTGCAACGAACGGATACCAGGAATCATAGGTGCCGTAGCAGATAAGGAACCATACGCCGTCGGCGGTCATGTACGAATTGTTGGTGGGACAGGGCACGGCCTTGCGGCTCTTCGGGAAGGGCACGCCGAACGGGGCGGAAACAACAGGCACCTGCATACCCCACAGCGCCATGTGGTGAAGGTTTACGGTAACGTGATCGCCCATGCCGGTGCGCTGAGCGCGCCAAACGGCGCTCATGATACCCAAGCCAAGGGCGATGCAGGAATTGAAATCGCCGAATGCGGCGGGCATGTTGCCCGGCTGGAAGTGCTCGCCAGCCTGCGGAATGGACATAAGCAGGCCGCCACGGGCGGAATAGCAGGTGGCGTCAAAGCCCTTGGCGTCCTTCATGGCGCCTCGTTCTCCATAGCCGCGCATTTGGCCGTATACCAGGCGCGGGTAACGGGCATGCAATGTTTCGTAGTCGTAGCCCAAGCGCTTCAAGGAAGGATTGCGCAGGCTTGTAACGAACACGTCGGCCTGCTCCAGCAGCTTTTCTACCAGTTCGCGTCCTCCATCAGACTTCATGTCGATGGAAAGGAACTTCTTGTTGGCGTTGCTCATGTCGAACGCCGGGTTGTCGGGGCCCAGCTCCGGCATGCCGAAGCCAACGCCGTCGCCGCGGTGCAGGTTGCCCTTGATGGTTTCGATCTTGTACACCGTGGCGCCCATTTCGCCGAGCGCGCGGGTGCAGGCAGGCATCGCGACGTAATCTCCCAGCTCGACCACTACGAGCCCTTCAAGGCCCTTCGGCAGTTCCTCGGGCGACAGGCCCTGGAATTCTTCAGCGGGGGGCATGACGATTCGGTGATCCAGACTCACGATAACCTCCTTGGTTAGATGAACATGTTCGTCACTCTACCTCCGGGGATGCTGTATTGCAATGAGCCGCCTTAGGGCATGCGCCACAATCGCTTTAGTGATGTGAGCAAGTGTGGGCGATGATCAGCATAAACGCAGGCCGCGCAAGGCTGACCTGCATTTATAGTTTCTCGAGTGCGATTGATTTTTAATAAAGTGTTGGAGCAAGAAGCACTTTGCCAGTGCCGCGGTAGACGTTCACCAAACCTTCTCCGGAAGCGGCAGAGCCCACGAGCGATTTGCCTGAGCGCTCAACCGTGAAGTTGAGGGATCCGCTCCAAGCCAGCGCCATGTTACCGTCGATCTTGAGTTCGTCGTTGTCCAGGGTGACTTCGATCAGCTCTTCTTCGGGGCAGGGGGATTCCAAGCACAGCGCGCCATAGCCCTGGATGCCCAGGTTGAACAGGCCTTCGTTGCCGGCAACGGCGGAAGAAACGTTGCTGCGCATAACCGTTTTGTGCTGGAGGCTGGAATAGCACGCCAGGAACAGGCCGTCGTCGAGCACGATGGAATTGCCCCAATCGGCTACGTCGAGCGTGATGATGTAGCGGTAGGTGGGCTCGAGCACCAGAAGACCTGTGCCCTGGTATTCGGGCTTGATGGCCGATTCGCTGGTGACTGCACCGCGCAGGGCCTTGCCGAACAGGTCGCCCACACCCTTAACGCCGGTGGTGCAGGTCACGTTGCCTACCATCCACTGCATGGCGCCTGCCTGAACGGTGACGGGTGCCTGGCTCAGATCGCAGATAACCTGGCGGCGACGCACGTTCATTTCGCTGGCGAAGTAAGCGTTCATGGCGGAAGCCTCGTTGACGGAAAGGTCGCGCTTCCATTCGATGGTTTTGAAGGCGCCGAATTCCTTGAGTACAGTTACGTCATCGTTGTCGGTGAAATTGGAAATCTGGAACATAACTCTTCTCCTGTTGACGTTGGTGTGGGTTAATCCTCTTGATTGCCAAATTTGCAGAAAAGCATAGCATGCGGTGGTTCTTGCGCGGGGTGGTACGTCAGGCGCCTGGGGTGGTCGGCGGGTCGCGGTGGCGGAGCTTGCAGAGCCGACCGCGTGCGCCCCGCGCGCCTGGAGCAGTCGACGGGCGGGAGGGCGTTTTTCACGAAGGTTTAACCAGCACGCCCCGCGCCTCTAAGGCGTCGCGCTGCAGCGGCGACCCTCTTTACGCATCCCGGGTGCACAGGATTTGCGGTTTCTTTGCCGCTGATACGAGAAACCCCCGACACGCATCCCGCGTGCTCGGGGGGTTGCGGGAGTCCTGCGCCCTAGGGTGGTCACGCTCCCTCCCCCGCGCCTCTAGGGCGTGTCGAACACCTGCGCCCCGGCAAAATCGTCGAATTTGGCGGCGTCCGCTTCCTTTTCGGCCATCAATTCCTCAAAGCCAGTCAGCGCTGCGAAGGGCATGAACTGGGTTGCTCGTTTGGGGTTGTTGGCGGCGAAGTGGATGCCGTTTTCCTTAGTTCGCATTGCAATGTCGCGCAGTATGCAGCGGCGTCTTTCTGCCTCGTCGAAGGCAACGTCTTCCAGGAAATCGTCTTCGCTAAGCACGGTGGCCTCCTATTTGGTTGTTGCGTTCGCGCATGGTTGCGCCCTGCTTCAAACTGGTTCCGCGCAACAATGCGTTCTTGCCAAAGCGGTCGCGCACGGCAATGGATGCTTTGGCCAGGTCGGCTTCTTTGCCATCGTCTTCCGAGCTGAAAAGACTGGGTTGGTCGTACTTGGTGGGTTGGAGGGCGCCCAGTGCCACTGTTAGCCTGCGGATAGGTTCGCTATTCAGCGTGTGCTTGTCGAACAATTCCAGCGCAACCTTCGCTATGCGATGCGACGAATCGGTTCGTTCGGAAAGCTTGGTTGAACCGCCGCTTCCCATGCCCCATCTGCCGCTTTCGGTAAGATGGGGCTGCGCGTAGCCAACGTGCACGGATACGTTCCCGCACGAAAGCCCCTTCGAGCACAAGTCCAAGCAGCTGGCGTCTGCCATTTCCCTCAGTACGGTGCGTGCTTCGCTGAAAGAATAGTCGCGCATCAGCACCTGCCCGTTCGATATCGAATGCGCTGCGGGGCGGTACTCTTTTATCTGCTTGATGGTGCAGGGCTCCTGTCCCCAGGCGTGGTCTAGCAGGTATTCGCCGTTTTTGCCGAATTCCTTTTTCAGCCATGCAGGGTTTGCCGCGCATACGCCCGCCATATCGTGGATGCCGTGTTTTGCCAGACGATGCGCGATGCCTGGGCCCACTTGCCAGATGTCGGTTATGGGCCGATGGAACCAGATTTCGCGTTTGTAGCTTTCTTCGTCCAGTATGCCTATGCCGTCGGCTGCCTTTTTTGCTTCGATGTCCAAAGCCACCTTCGCCAAAAACAGGTTGGGGCCGATTCCTGCCGTGGCGGTGATGCCTGTTTCTTCAGTCACCTTGTTGCGCAGCATTTCGGCGAAGGCCTTTGCGCCCATGCGGTACAGCTTCAGGTAGGGAGTTGCATCGATGAAGCATTCGTCGATGCTGTACACGTGGATGTCCTCGGTGCTTACGTAACGCAGGTATAAGGCGTTTATCTGCGCCGATACCTCCATGTATCGGGCCATGCGCGGCGTTGCCATGGTGTATTCGATCCCGTTGGGAATTTGGAAAATGCGGCAGCGGTTTTTTACGCCCAGTGCTTTCATGGCGGGGGTTATGGCAAGGCAGATGGTGCCGGACCCGCGGTCGGGGTCGGCCACCACGAGGTTTTCGGTGAAAGGGTCCAGGCCTCGATCGACGCATTCGACGCTTGCGTAGAAGCTCTTCAAGTCGATGCACACATAGCTCTTTGTGCGCTTGTTGGCAAGCATGGGCCGTCCCTTCCATCACATCGAAAACAGAGTTTGTTCGCTGGCTTTTATACGAACACCTGTTCTAGTATACAGACATGGACTACAGGGCGAAAGATGGCGAAATGAGGCGCGTGCACCGCGAAACGGTGGACGTGTTGGCGCGGTTCGGGCGGGATGGCCGCCTTGAGCCTTGCGTTGTTGTGCTCAAGGATTGCCGTGCTTTCCGCATCGACGAGGTGCTGATGGCAAGCGGTTTCGGTCCGGTATGCCACGGCAAGCGCACGGCGCGCTTCGACATTCGCCTGGGTGGCAGGGAAACGCAGCTGTTCTTGGAGCATCAGCTGGAAAACCCCGCCACAGGAGCGGCGGATAAATATGTATGGTGGGTGCGCGCTTTCGATGGAACGAAGCGAAGCCCCGCCGAAGGCTGCTGCTGATTCGCGCGTGGGGTGCGCGGGCGGCTTGGCGCTGCGGGCAGCCGCCGGGGTTGGCAGTGGTTAGCGACTCGCGCTGCGCCTTCGAGCGGCACCGCGCACTCGCTCGCCACTACAATGCTGAGCGCTGCCGCTGATGCGGGGTGCGGGATCGTTTACGGCGCGGTTGGCCCCCGAGTTGCGCTTTGGCGCTGCGGGGCTCGGGCGGCGCAGGATTTCACGTCCGCCTGACGCCTCAGTGTCGCAGGGCGGTGGGGTGTGGGAGCGTTTGCGGTGTGGCTGCCGCTGGCACCGCGAATGCTGTGGGTGGCGCGCTGCCATGAGGGCGGCGGCGTGGTTGCGGGCGGCTCGTGCTGTTCCGTGCTGTTCGGCGGCGCCGGGGTTGCGGGCGCGCGGGCGGTTTGGCGCTGGTCGGCGGCACAGGGGTTGCGGGCGCTAGGGTGCTTCGTCGACGCCGGATGGCAAGATTCGCGCGCCATGCGTGATTCGAGGGGCCCGTGCAGCGAAAAGTGCCCCTTCCTGGCAAGATCTTCGCGCGGTGTATTCCCAAGCGGCTGTTTGCAGGGCTTTTCGGATGCATGGCGCGCATATCCTGCCAAAGCCAGCTCATTTCGGATGCATGGTGCGCGAATCTTGCCGCGAAGGGGCGATTTTCCCGTCCGAGACCGCTTTCGGGATGCATGGAGCGCAAAACTTGCCATGGATCGCCGCCCGAGAACGCACCGCGGCGGAATCTTGCCACGGCAAGACCCCTGGGAACGCACCGCGCGAGAATATTGCCACTGCCAGTCAGGCCAAGAGCGCATCAGGGCGCAATCCTGCCACCGTCGAGCGCCCCGCGCGCCCATGTGCCACGGCTCCCGCTCGGCCCACGCCCCGTGGCTCCGAACGCCTCCCCCGTTTGCCTACGCCACCCGACATCCCGACGCCGCTGGACTGCGGGTGTTGCAGGCGGTTCGGGCGTTGGCGGTGGCACAACCCGCTGATTGTCGCGTTGCTGCCGAGCGGGTCGTAAATATCGCAAAGTTGGTATCGGTCCCGCAACGCCGCAGCGCCACGACACCATGCGCCACGATGTCATGCGCCGCAGCGCCACAACGCCATGCGCTGCAACATCGCGTAGCCATGCACCATGACGCCATGCGCCGTACGCGGCCCTTTTGTCGCCGCTGAAAAAGTAAGTTGCGGGTTACGGGTGTCAATGAGGTGAAACGAACCACCTGTTTCGGTTTAAGTGCTATCGTTCCACTAACGTATTAGCCCGATCGGCGTGCCTGGATCGAATGGTCTGGATCGAATGGCCCGGATCGACGGGCCTGGAAGCAAGGAGGAATCATATGCGCGTGGCAAAAGAAAAGCTCTTGCTGATTGCTGGATTTGTTTGGCTTGCTGCTGGGCTCAACATTGCCATCCTCGGCGTTTCCGCATTTACCGAAATGGGCGAGCACGCAATGTTGGTACTTGTGCCTGCTGCAATCGTTGCCTTCACGGTGTTCCATGCAGGAATGTTTTCCAAGCTGGTTGGCAAGCATACCGGTCGTATTGAAGCTATGGAAGAAGATCGTGTGCCGTTCTGGAGGTTCTTCGATGCCAAGGGCTACCTCATTATGGCGTTCATGATGACCATGGGCATTGGGTTGCGTTCTTCGGGCATTGCCCCCACGTGGTTCATCGCATTCTTCTATGCTGGTCTTGGCATCGCGTTGGCTCTTTCTGGCTGCTGCTTCTTAGTTCGCTACTTCCGCGACGGCGGCATCGCCTGCCCCTTGGTGCCCCATACAGCTAACAAGTAGCAAAATCCCAGCGTTGGCTTCGCCGCCCCAATCGGGCGCCTGCCTTAGCTGAATCCCGGCAAAATAGCTGCGCATCATGAGAGCCGTTCAAGGCGGTTGGACGTCAAGCTTGGCGCGAATCATCCGAGTCATTCGGGCTCCAGACTTGGCGAACCTTTCGGGGTCGCAAGGCGTCAGTCCGCGAATCATTCGAAGCGCTCGGGCTCCAAATCCGGCACAAACCGTTCAGCTCAGTCGGGCTTCAAGCTTGGCGTGAGTTCTTCAGTGCGATCAGGATTCAATCCTGATGCGAATCGTCCAAGGCTGTCAGGCTCCAAACCCAGTCGAATCATTTATAGCGGCCAGGCCTCGAGTCTGGCCGCTTTAGTGTTGTTGGCCCCTTGCATGGCTCCCTTGCTTTGCTTATGTAGCCATAAAGCAAGAATGTACTAGAATAACCCCCATGGATAAAGACGAGCTGAAAGAGCGTATTCGCGTCCCACTTTTGGGCTTTTCGGCGGTGCTGATGAGCATCGTCGCTTTTTTGCTGCTCTTATATGGCATTACCGTTGTTGTCCGTTTCCTTTTTGCGTTGGGGTCGCTTGGGTAGCCATGGCGTATACCAGCAGGCAAAACAACGTTTTCAGGTGCGGAGGGCGGCGCTTTGCCCTCGTTGCCGTATGGCGCATTTTCGGCAAGGCGGGGCAGTAGCATGTGGCTTCGCTTTACCCTGTTTGATGTGCGTGTCGTAGCGCACTACCTTGGTGTGCTGGTTTCTTTCTTCACCATTGCGCTGGCGGTGCCGTTGGTGGTTGCCATTGCAATGCAGGAATGGGAGCCGGCTTCGCGTTATCTGCTGGCGGTGGGCATTTCGCTTATCGTTGGGTCGGGGCTGCGTCTTTTGTGCGTACAGCCGGGTAAACTCACTCACCAGCAGGCGCTAGCGGTAACGGGGCTTTCGTGGATTGTTCTGGCGTTTGTGGCTTCGGTTCCCCTGGCACTTTCGGGTCATTACGGTTCGTACCTCGACTCCCTTATGGAAGCGGTTTCCGGGCTTACCACCACGGGCGTTACGCTCGTTATCGACCTGGAGCACCTTTCTACCGCCGACAACATGTGGCGCTTCGTAATGCACCTTATCGGCGGCTTGGGCCTTATTGTTGTGGCTCTTTCACTGGGTCTTTTGGGCAAGGCAACTTCGGGCCTGTATTCTTCAGAGGGTCGAAGCGAACACGTGCTGCCTAACATCGTGAACACGGTTCGCCTTATCAGCCGCATTTCCCTTACCGCTATTGCAGTTGCTGCGGTTATCCTGTTCGTGATGTGCGTTCTTTCCGGCATGGAGCCGGTGCGTGCTTTCTTCCATTCCTTGTGGATATCAATTTCTGGCTTCATTACCGGTGGCTTTGCTCCTACCAGCCAGTCCATCGGGTACTACCATTCGTTTGCGCTGGAAATCGTCTGTATGGTGCTTATGCTTTTGGGCGCCATTAACTTTTCGTTGTACGTGAAAACCCAGCGCGGCGAAACCGATTCCTTCTTCCGCGATTTGGAAATCCGCACGGGTGCCATCTGGCTTATTGTTGCCACCATCACGCTTATGGCCTCAACGTGCGCTTCGGGTGGCTTCTCTGATTTGATGGCGCTGCTGCGCCGCGGCGTGTTCATGGTTGTGGCCGCAGCTACTACTACGGGCTTCCAGAATGTTACGAACAATCAGCTCACCACGGTATTTTCTTCAGGTGCGTTCCTGATCATCGCCATGTGCATGGCGATCGGCGGTTCCAGCGGAAGCACCGCCGGTGGTATCAAACTTTCGCGCATCGGCCTTATTGCCAAATCGATGGTTTCCACCATCAAGGAAACCCTTTCTCCTAGCACGGCGCGCGTTTCCGTTCGTTACTATCATCTGGGGCGCAAAGTACTTACCACCGATGCGGCAAAGTCAGCTATGACTGTTTCTGCCCTGTTCGTGGTTACGTATCTTATTGGCTCGCTTGCGGGCATCGCGCACGGCTACGATGCCATTTCCTCCATCTTCGAATCGGTTGCCATGGCTTCCAACGGCGGCTTGAGCTCGGGCATTGTTTCTCGCGGCATGCCGCCAACCCTGGAAGCGGTGTACATCCTTGAAATGTGGGCAGGTCGTCTGGAATTCGTAACGCTTTTGGCCCTTGTCGTGAAAGTTGTCGTGTCCATCGCGCCTCGCAGGAAGGTGGTGCGCTCGTGACGAAGCTGCTTTCAAAGCGAACCGTTGCTGCGGCATGGTGCTCATGTGTGTTGGCGGCAGTGCTGTTGTGTGCCGGTGTTGCCTGGGCCGATGAAGGGCAGGAATCGTCTAAGCCCAACAATCATGTGTATGTGAACCAGCTTTCTGACAGCTCGTTTTTGTATCAAACAACCATTGCCGACTTGGCTCAGGCCGACTCGTACTATGAAGGCCAAACGGTATTTGTGCAGGGCGAAGTGGTGGGCGACCGCATCAACGATGAAATGCAACCCGACAATTGCTGGGTTACCCTGCAAGACGACGATCCCGCAAACCCTAGCGTGGTTTCGGTGTTCATGACCATGGAACAAGCGAAGAACATCGACACGTACGGCAGCTATGGCGTTACTGGCACCACGCTCCAAGTGCGTGGCACATTCCACTTGGACTGTAGGGAGCATCAGGGTATGTCCGACATTCACGTGGAAGAGGTTTCGGCGCTTGCCGCCGGCTCTGAAAACAAGCCTGGGATGGATCCGAAGCTTTTCGGTCTTGGCATCGTTTCGGTGCTGGCTGGCTTGGCACTGTTGGCTCTGTACCAATCTAAACGAGAGGGGACGCTGTAATGGAAACTCCAGCCGTCGAAACCGGAGTGGTGGTGAAGCTCGATAGAGGCTTCCCCTTGGTTCGTTTGGGCGACGGCCGTGAGCTTCGTTGCGAGCATGCCACTTCCTTGGTGAAGGGCAGCGATCAGCGTGCGGTGGTGGGCGACGTAGTGCGCATTTCCCTTCCCGACGGGCATGACAAGGGCATCATCGAGGAGACGCTGCCCAGGCGCACGTCGTTTGTGCGCAAAGACCCTACCGAACGGGCCCTTCCGCAAACGTTGGCCGCCAACTTCGACCTGGTTATCATCGCCCAGCCCATTGAAGACACCAACACACGCCGCCTGGAGCGCGAGCTTGTCTTGGCCCACGAAACGGGAGCGGAAGTGCTGGTGGTGCTTACCAAGGCCGACCTGATGGCCTCGCCTGCTGAAGTGGAAGAAGTGCGCTCGCATATCGATGGGTTCGTGGGCAATGACGAATTGCTCGCCATTTCCGACCGCGATGAGGCGTCGGTACAGCGCCTTGCCCAGATAATTGCCGAGGGCGACAAAACCGCAGTGCTTATCGGCAGGTCGGGTGTGGGCAAGTCGAGCCTGGTGAATATGCTCGTAGGCAGTGACATCCAGAAAACCACTGCTGTGCGCGGCGACGGCAAGGGCAGGCACACCACCGTTTCTCGCGAGATTATCTATCTGCCGACGGGTGGCCGCATTATCGACATGCCTGGCGTGCGCGGCCTGGGGCTTTGGGATGCCGACGAAGGCATTGGCGCTGCGTTTTCGGACATTGAAGAGATTGCCGCTTCATGCCGTTTTCGCGATTGTACCCACACCAACGAACCGGGATGCGCTGTCCGAGCCGCCGTTGAGTCGGGCGATTTAGCGGCAGAACGTCTAGAATCGTACGTACGCCTTCGCGAAGAAAGCGCTCAGGTGAAAACCCGCCGCGAGGAGGCGGAGCGCATTCGCAGCCGTCGAGGACATCCTCGCCGAAGGCGTTAAGAACCGTGAAACCAAGCGCTCTTTCCGATGCGCTACAATATTATGTGCAACATCCCATCATGGGATGTTGTTTTTCTAAGGGGCCTGCATAGGGCGGGCCGCAAAGAGGGGGACCCATGAATCCTGCAGTGATCATACCTACCTTTCACACCGCGCCCACAAAGCGCGGCGCTTCAAAGCCTTCCAACCTGTACGACCATCCTACGCCCCTGAACGAACAGGGCACGTTGGGCAGGTGCTTGAATTCGTTGCAGCAAGTGCGCGGTTTGGGCCAGGTAATTATTTTGGTTGCCGCCGAGGGTGGCGTGGAAGACGAAGCCGCCAAGAAGGTTCAAAACATTGCCAACCAGTTCCCCCAAATGCACACGTTGGTGATTGGGCGCGCTGAAGCTGAGATTGTTCAGCAGCGCTTGGATCAGCTGGGCTTCGGTGGTCAGCAAGAGGCTATTGGCCTTACAGGCTATTCCGCCATTCGCAACCTTGGTTTGGTTGTTGCCCAGGTGTTGGGGTTCGATTCGGTGGTGTTCATCGACGACGATGAAACTATCGAAGACGAGGCATTTCTGGAAAAGGCCATGTACGGCCTGGGCAAGCTCACCAAGAAGGGCATTCCCATCCTTGCTAAATCGGGCTTCTACTTCAACGATGAAGGCACTTACTATTCGAAGAGCCAGAACCGTTGGTACAACCATTTTTGGCAGCAGGGTCGCGCGTTCAATAATTGGATCAGCAAGGCCATGTCAGGCCCGCGCCTTTCTCGCTCCAACCATGTATGCGGTGGCTGCTTGGCGCTGCATCGCGAAACGTATCGCCGTTTGAGCTTTGACCCGTGGATTCTTCGCGGCGAAGACTTGGACTATTTGCTCAACCTGCGTATGTACGGTTCCGATATCTGGTTCGACAATCAGTGGTCGCTGATGCACCGTCCTCCGCGCGACAGGCACGAAGGCCATCGCTTCTATCGCGACATTTTCCGCTGGGTGTACGAGTACTACAAAATTGAGTTCAGCCGCGCGCAGATCGACCTTCTGCAGATCAAGCCCTCTTCGCTTATGCCGTATCCTGGCCCGTTTTTGGAGCCGGGCATCACCAAGCGCATCAAGCGTACGGCGTTCCTGCGTTCACTGGCTCGCCCCGACAAGAAGCGCTATCGCGAAGGCGCCAAGGCCGCTGCTGGCGAGGCAACCGAATATGCTCAGGAACACTGCATGAAGTACTTCGAGTTCCAGTACACCTGGGGCGATATCATGGCGCGCATGGAAAGCGATGGCGGTTTGCGCCAAGCACTGGTGCAGGCGGCCATTGCCCGCCAGTCGGGCGGGGAAGTGGTGGTTGAAGCCGCTGCTCCGGCGGGCGCATCGGCAGATGGTGCGGGCAACGCTTCCGACTTGCTGGAACCTGCTGCCGCCAACCTTGATCCAGGCATGACTGCCGAGATCAGGCTTAACATCAACGAAGAATAGGATTTGCGCACTTCATGGAAACCTTTGTGATTACCGCAGCAGTTGGCGTAGTTGTTGGCATTTTGTCGGGCTTGCTGGGTATCGGAGGAGGAACCTTGATGGTTCCCCTGTTCCGCTTGGGTTTCGGGCTTTCGGCTCTTGCCTCTACGGCAACTTCGCTGTTCACCATCATTCCCACCTCGCTGGTGGGTTTTATCACCCATATCAAGAACAAGACGTGCATTCCCCAGCTGGGCATTGTGTGCGGCTTGGCTGGCGCATGTACCAGCCCTTTGGGCGTGCACCTGGCAAATATGTCGCCGGCATGGATGGTTATGCTGGCAGCGGCAATTATCATTGGTTTTTCATCGTTCAAGATGTTTCGCAAGGCTGCGCGCATGCCAAAGAACCCCGCTTCGGGCAAGGCCATGGGCGTCGATGTGGAAAAAGCGGCCGTTAAGGCCGCGGTCATCGAAGAAGACTTGGGCGAAGAAGAGTTCAAGCTTACGCGCAAGAATCTGCCTGTTGCTATCGGCATCGGCCTAACCGCGGGCCTGGCCTCAGGTTACGTGGGTGTTGGCGGTGGCTTCCTGATGGTGCCCCTGTTTATTTCTGTGCTGGGCGTTATGATGCGCAAGGCATCGGGTACGTCTTTGGTTGCCATCATGATCTTGGCCATTCCCGGCGTTGTCTATCAGGGCATGCTGGGCAACATCGACTACCTTGCGGGTATAGCCATGGCGGCGGGCAGCATCCCCGGTGCGGTGATTGGCGCAAACCTCATCCGTCGTGTTCCCGAGCGACAGCTACGCATTGCTTTTGGTGTATTTTTGCTTATCAGCGCAGTAGTGCTGCTGGGCAACGAGGTAGCTGCACTGTAATATGCTATGGTCACATTACCTGCGACGTGTATGGCGCAGGTGGAAGTAGCTCCCGTTTTCCGGAGGATCGTTTATGGCCTACCCTCGCCACAACGTCACCATTTTTCTTGAAATTGCTTCGCTGTGCATGGCGCTCATCTGCGGCTGTGTTTTGGGCTGGGCCATGTTCGGCCCCGAAACCAACTATTTGGTGCTCACCATTTCGGGCGCTTTGTTTACGGCGTTCCTGCTCATTACCATTGCCTTGATCCTCGACCCCGACCGCATCCGCGCAAACCAGTCTATGTCGGTGCTGAACCTGGCAAGCGCAACGCTGGAAGCCATGCAAGAAGGCTTCACGTCGGAAGCTGCGCAGAAGGTGTGCGAGATACTGCTCCCTTCCACTTCGGCATGCGCTGTTGCCATCACCGACCGCGAAGTGGTTTTGGGCTATGCTGGCGCTGGCAGGGAAGAGCTGGGTGAATTGGGCGGGCATATCCGCACGGCTGGCACGAAGCGCACTGTGCAGGATGGCAAAACCCGTGTGTTGCGCTCGCAGCTTGAAGTGGGCTTGCCTGTTCCCATGAGCGCCATTCAGGCCGCCATTATCGTTCCCTTGAAGATGGGGTCTTCCATTCAGGGTACGTTGAAGTTCTACTATCCCAAGCCTTCGCGCATTTCCGAAACGCAGATTTCCGTTGCTGAAGGCTTTGGCCAGCTGCTTTCCACGCAGATTGCCGCTTTGCAGCTTGAAGAGCAGAAGAAGCTTGCCACCAGCATGGAGCTCAAGGCGCTGCAGAGCCAGATCAATCCGCACTTCCTGTTCAATATCATCAACACCATGGCATCGTTGGTACGCACCGACCCCAACAAGGCTCGCGTCATGTTGCGTGAGTTTGCAGTGTTCTATCGTCAGACGCTCGAAAACAGCTCGGATCTTATTTCCCTTTCGCGCGAGGTTGAGCAAACGGTGCGCTATCTTTCGCTTGAGCAGGCACGTTTCGGCGAAGATCGCCTGGCGGTGGAAGTTGATATCGGCGAAGAGGTGCGCGCTATGCAGGTGCCCGCCTTCATGGTTCAGCCGCTGGTTGAAAATGCCGTAAAGCACGCCATGCCCGCGGAAGGCAAACTCACCATTTCCATTTCTGGCACCCTCGATGGCGACGATGTGTACTTGCATGTAAACGACGACGGTATCGGTATGAAGGAAGATGCCTTGAAGAATATCATGGCGCCGAAATCTGAAACCGGCCTGGGCATTGCCGTAAAGAACATCAACGACCGACTGCGTGGCTACTACGGTGAGAAGGCCTATATGGATATCCAAAGTGAGCTGGGAAAGGGAACTTCTGTTACCCTGTTCCTTCCCGATTGCGCGAATTTGTAGAAGCGTTGCCTGGCAAGAGCTTTGCAGATAGGTCGGCGCATATTCGGTAAGTGGTCTATAATAGAAATGATAAATTCACGAAACACGAGGAGGTTGCGTTGCTGAAGGCAATTATCGTTGATGACGAAGCGCCAGCGCGTTCCGAGTTGCGCTTCCTGCTAGGCGAACTCAACCAGACTGAAGTTGTTGCCGAGGCCGCAAGCGTCCGCGAGGCTATCGAAAAGCTCAAGGAATACCCTTGCGACGTTATGTTCTTGGATATCAACATGCCCGAGGCTACCGGTATTCAGCTCGCAGAGGCTCTGCAGCATTTGAAGTACCCGCCTGCCGTGGTATTTGTTACTGCCTATAGCGAATTTGCCCTGGATGCGTTCAAGGTCAATGCCATCGATTACCTGGTTAAGCCTGTTGAAACCGAGCGTCTTTCCCATGCTCTTGCCCGTGTGCGCGAACATGTGCTGCTTCATGCAAAGGCCCAGAAGGCTGAGCGCATTCCCGTTGAAAAGGGCGGCAAGAAGATCCTCATCAACATCGATGACATTCGCTATGTTATGGCGCGCGACGATTATGCGTACCTGCAAACTGGCGTTGACCGTTTCTTCTCTACCGTAAGCTTGGCTCAGCTGGAAAAAACGCTCGATGGTCACGGTTTCTTCCGCGTTCATCGCGGTTACCTGGTTAACCTTGCGCTGGTCAAGGAAGTTGAGCCCCAGTCGGGCGGCACCTTGCTTCTTACGCTCGACGGCGTAGACGAGAAGATTCCCGTTTCCCGTCGTCGCGTATCTTCCCTTAAGAAGGCGCTTGGTCTGTAATCGCGCTTTTCGCTTGGCTGAAGGGTGCGTTGTCACTCGGGGCGGCGCCAATTACAGGCTATGACCGTCGCAGTACGGCGACGCTACAGCCCATCATCGCAGTACGGTGTTGCGTGCTTCCCGTGGGCGGAACCATATGCTTCAACTAATTGGTTGGGTCGGCATCAAGCCGGCCCTTCTTTTGTTTTTTGTCGGCCTTCACTGATGTTCGCCGGTGCCTATCTTCTCGGATTCGGCCGAGCGATTTCCCTGAAGGAGCCCCCCTTGCGGTTTGAAGGGGCCCTTTGCAGATTCGGATTCTTCGCGGGCGAAGGGGCGAGCTCCAATATAGTCGTGCTCAGACGCGACATAGCCCAGGCTATTCGCTAGAAACCGCCCTACTGCCCGCATCGAAGCATCTTCATATTGATCAGCTGAACGTGGAGATGGGCGCCCCCCCCTCGTGGAAACGCCAGCGCCGTGGCGGGCATGGTCGGCTTCCATGTCGGGCACGGGCTTGACGGGCTGTTGTACGGGGCGGCCCTTCCCGCATCGAAACGCTCCTTCGGTGGCACGAAGTGTGTAATGCCCGCTTTGCCGTTTTACTCGTGGGTTTGTGAATGGTAATGTTCGGTCTTGCCCCTGAATGCAGATCATTTTTGAAAGAAGATAATTCATTATGTCCGATACCTTTATTTCCCTGAAGCCCAAGCGCGATGTGGCGCTGTTCGACTTGGACGGCACGGTGCTCGACACCTATGCTCCCATTCTGGAAAGCATGCGCTACGCCACCAAGACGGTGTTTGGGGAAGCCCTGCCCGATAGCAAGCTTGTTTCCATGGTTGGGCAGCCTCTGGTAACTCAGATGCAAGCGTTTGCCGCCGAACGGGGTTGCGGCTCTGAGGTTGCCGACGAACTGACGCGCGTCTATCGCGAATACAACGAGCGCGACCTTGACGAAAAATCCTTCCCGTTCCCGGGCATACCCGAGGCGATTGCCTCTTTGAAGAACGCGGGTTTCACGGTTGGCGTGGTTACGTCAAAGCGCGCAGTCTTGGCCACGAAGAGCCTGAAGGCTCATGGGTTGTTCGATGCGTTTGCCTGTGTGAATGGCGCCGAAGATAGCACTGCCCACAAGCCTGATCCCGATCCGCTGCTGACGGCGGCAAAGAAACTCGGGGTTTCGCCTGATAGATGCGTGTATGTGGGCGACAGCCCCTACGACTTACAGGCTGCCCATGCCGCAAACATGCCATGTGTGGGCGTTACCTGGGGCAAGTTCTTCGGGCGCGACATCTTGCTCGAGCAGATGCCAAGCGTGCTTATCGCCAGCCCCGAAGAGCTGGTCGGTGCGGTTGAGTTTGCGGCAATCCATTAAAGGACTGGTCGGCGCGGTTGAGCCTGCTGCAGCCCATCAACGGGCTGGTCGGTGCGGTCGAATTCTCCGTATTCCATTAACGGGCTGGTCGTGCGCGGTTGAATTTGCCACAATCCATTAAAGTGAAAGCCGGAAGAGTTGCCTCTCCCGGCTTTTGTTGTATTGTGGCGCTAAGGCTGCATACGGTGTCGTCATTCGCTCGCGCCGATCTTTGCCAGCGCGAGGCGAGCTAAGGCCGCGCACAGGGGGATTGGCGATGCGTGCGGGAGACTTCTGGGTCGTCAGGACCGCTGTTGCTTACGGTCTTCGGGGGAAGCGATGCGCGCGCGGGCTTCTTCCTTTAGTGCGGTGCTGGGACAGAATAGAAGCTTGCGACATCCGCATTCCCGCGCAGGCGGCGAATTGGACATCGGATCGCATGCGGGGGCTCGCCCCGAGCCGAAGTGCGCCTTCGTGTCCCATGCTGCATCGGACGTCATGCAAAGGCCCGTCCATACCAGGGGCGTGTGCATAGAGCGCGCATTGAGCCGCACGCAAGGAGAGCAAACGGCATCTGCTTCCGAGCAGACGATCGGGTGGCACTTTGACCACGTAGAAAGGGGATTGCTATGGCGTTTTGTACGGATACGGTTTGCGCGGGCGAAGGGGTGTTCACTCTTGAGGCCGTGGTCACGGTAACCCCGCGCGGTATCGTGGTGTACGCTTGTACGCCTGCTTTCGCTCACGTGGGCGCTACGGCTCAGGCCATTCCGCGCCCAGAGCCAGGGCGCACGGCAACAGTTAGCTTGCTTGCCGTCCCCTGCCATAGGGATGAAATTCCCGCCCATGATATTGCCGCCGCTCTGGCAACGGAGTTCGCCATGCCCTGCTCCGCTAGCACGGGCTATCACGTGGAAAATGCTTCTCCTGCCGATTTGCAGAAGATGCTCGAAGTGAACCAGCAGCTCATCGAAGCGCTGAAGGAGCGCGTTACGGCGATGCTTGCCAGCTTGAGCGAATAGCTGCCGCCCACGCCGATGCATCGCGCCCACCGATGCACGCTCGCTGACACCGTCTGGGCCCCGACCAGCGCCAACCGAACCCCGGCCCTGCGCCGCCGCCCGCTCCCAGGGCGCCCGCCATGCCGCGTCACCATCCCTGCCTCGCGCCGCTGCCCGCCCCACTAGGCCTACGATTCCGCGCGCTCCTCGGCCTCGGATTCGTCCCACCGCGCGCCGCCACCCGCGTCCCCTCTCGCGTTGCGTCGGCCCCGGGCCCTGGCTGGCAAGAATCGCACCGCATGCATCCCTTTTTCGCCAAATGCGCAAAAAAGGCCCTCTTCCTGGCAACATCCGCTTGAAATGCATGTTTTTCGAGATCAAGATGGCAACATCCTCGCCCCATGCATCCATTTCCGGGCGCAATCGGACGATTCAGGATACATGGCGCGCGAATCTTGCCGCCAAGGGCCCTCTTTCGCGTCGGGGAACCCGAAATCACGCATGGCGCGAAGATGTTGCCA